>UINC01001446.1_pt1 | contig 21665 bp, 16 predicted proteins | sample 5385821 | NCBI WGS metagenome assembly UINC01 (sample SAMEA4666929, study PRJEB26691) | marine metagenome | isolation source: Pacific Ocean | place: Pacific Ocean | collected 2011-10-13 | reverse complement strand
GAAGAGGGCTTCATCAGCCCACCCAAGCACTTCAGCAGGGTTGACTTGCCTGAGCCCGACGGCCCCACGACAGCGACCGCCTCGCCCTCGGTAATAGCCACGTTCAGCCCCCTGAGTGCCACAACGTTGCCATCGATGGCTGCGCTCTCGTAGATGTGATACAGAGAGTCGGCTCTGAGGATCTCTCTCTTGGCCCCAAACGCCCGCATTACCTCATCCCTCAAACCAGCCATTCTCACTCCCCCTTCAGGACCACCGCCAAGTCGGCCTGCAACGCCCTGCGTGTTGTGTAGAGCAGAGCGGCAACCACGGCCACGAGCACGGAGGCGTTGACGAGCGCGAGCTCGAACCAGGGCCACACCAGGTCCCTGTCAATGGGGGCGCTGCCCCCTAGGAAGAGCTGGAAGATGAAGCCGAATATGCCGAAGAAGCCGTTGAACGACTCGGCTATGGCCAGACCAAGGACGACGCCCAGTCCCATGCTGACTAGGAGTATGGCCATTATCTCGAACAGGACCAGCCTGATGACCTGGTTGGGGCTGGCGCCTATTGCCTGCAGTATGGCCAGCTCCTTCTTGCGCTGGGTCAGGACCAGGGAGAGGAAAACGAAGGCCGAGGCGACCGAGGCGAGGGAGGCGACCACGAACTGGAGGCTGAGAAGCCCGGGGGTCCCGAAGATCAGGCCTCCGTTCCTCTCGTTCTCCGAGTGGACAGAGGGCCAGTCGCTGACAGCGGTGATTCCGTTTCCGTTGGCTATCTCAGCGCTGACGAGCCTCAGGGCGTCGGCGCAGTCGCCATCGCTCTGGTCGCACAGCTCGAAGAACCAGCGTGCGGATGAGAACGAGTCGGCTGTCGCGTTTCCGACCAGCTCCCTGTAGGTCGACTCCCCTATCACGATGGTCTGATCGGCCTCGCTGGCGGAGAGTCCGGGCACCCACTGGTGCCTGCCCATGTATGAGATCGTAGACTCGGTCACGGTGGTGGTGATGATGGGGTTGAATTCTGAGTCGAGCCCCTCGAAGCCGTACTCGGTGTACTCTATCTTCAGCGAATCTCCCGTCGAGATGTCACTGATTGGGTCAATGCTCCTCGCCTGGCCTCCAGCAGTGAACCCGCCTGCCTTCCAGCCAGAAACTGCTGCGTCGATGTCGTCCCCCGGGACGGTCTGGGTGTCCCATATCAGGGCCTGCTCGTGGCCATCGAAGAGCACCCACGTGCGAATCAGGGTGCCCTCCCCCTTGGGGCTGGTGAAGACGTCTGCCACGGAAGTGGAGTGGCCGATGCCCGTGATGTCCGAGTCGCCTGCCCGCTGGATCGCCTGCATGACCTCCTCCCTGGCCTGCTGCTCCGTGACCGCTGAGTCGAACTGAACCTGGAGGTCAGCGCCGTTCTGCGCCGAGGTGGTCCGCTCGTCGACCACGGTCCCGGTGTAGCCTTGCACGGCGGCCAGAGTGACTATTGATAGCGTGAGCAGCATGATGACGGCCAGGCGGTTGACCGACTCGCTGGACCCAGAGCCCTTCAGGCCCCTTCGGATGTCTGACACCGCAGGCGACCAAGAGAATAGCAAGGTCATGATCCTCGGTCCTGTCGCGCCAATCCTGCCAAGCACAAGGGCCCCTCCGATCCACAGGAAGAAGGGGCCGAAGAGCAGGAGGAGAGCGTTGAGGACGAAGTTTCCCACCAGTCCGCTGGAGCCTATGCTCCCCACTCCGCCCCTGCCTTGGATCCAGCTCTCGATGTAAGACAGCAACCCAACGAGGAACACTAAGGTGTGGAGCCAATACCTCGGCTTCCGCTTCTGGGAGACCCTCCTCACTCCCTCGTCGATCTCGATGCTGAGGAACTCGTTGGTCCGGGACCTACCGAACAACAGAGCCAGTCCTACTGTCAGCAGGATGACTGCGAAGGTCGACCAGAAGCTGAGCGTGGGCGTGACGTCGAAGACGTTCCTCTTGAAGGACATGAAGCCGACTGCGGCCAATATTACGGGTACCCCGGCGAGCGCGAGCAGGTAGCCAGCGAGCCAGGCGAAGAAGCTGATGATTGAGATCTCGAGCATTATCATGCCAGAGAGGTTGCTCTCAGTCCCCCCTATCACCCTGTGAATAGAGACCTCCCTCTTGCGCTGCTCCAGAGAGAGCACCAAACCGTAGATCAAGACGGAGAAAGAGAGCACGACGATGGGAATCATGAGGATGTAGTCGAAGACCTGTATTATCCCCAGGAAAATCTCCAGGAACGTGATGGTGCCTGAGATCATGTCATTGTACTCGACCAGTACGTAGGCCCCAAGGTGATTCGGGCTGGTGTAGTTTCCACTCTCTACGTCCTCCTTCAGATCGGTGAGCCAGTCAGTGGCTGCATTAGTGGATGAGGTGGGCAACTCGTTCCTGTCTACCGCCAGTCCGAGGTACCCGTGATCGTTGTCCATGAGGATCAGTTTCTGCTCGTCGCTCAGGACCGATGCGGAGACAATCAGCGGGTGGAACAGGAGGGTCGGGTTTGTTGGAGTCCCCTCTTGGTAAACGGCCACGACCGTCATCGGCCCTTCCACGGTCATGTTGACCACGCAGTAGAGGCGTCCGGATTCCGGGTTGAACTTCTCAGCGCCGGTGCAGTTGTCGAAGCCTTGACCGATGTTTTCGTACCCCAGGTTGTCGGTCACGTACGTGAAGGTCAGTGAGGAGATGGTGTCGTTGACCGACACGCCGGCCTCGCTTGCTATCATGGATGGGAGCACTACCGCTCCCTTAGCGGCCGCTTCTGCAGCGCTTGAGGGCCAGCTCCCGTAGATCAGTCTCGATGAGTCGCCTACGACCGAGTGCCTATCGCCGAACTCCCCGTCCCAGATCCCGTCCCCGTAGAATCTGATTGGCCTCTCTCCGTTAATCGGCGGTCCCCACTCCAGAGCCTCGCGGTAGTCCCAGCTTACGTTCTCCCAGTCACCGGTAGCCCCCTCGACGGAGCCGACGTTCAGGGGCTGTGGGATAATTAATCCCTCATCCCAGAACCCGCTCACCCTGATGCCCTGGCGACCGTAGACGATTCCGCAGTCGGTGAACTCGTCCATCGATACGAACTCGTCGCACAGCGATTCCCAAAGGACCGAGTCGTTGGTTCGTCCCTCTGAATCGGAACCCGGATCGTCGGCGAAGTCGACCTTGGCATCGAATATCGACTCCTGCAGGGAATACTGCAGGAACGCTCCCGAGAGGCCCACGGCATAGGCAAGTACGGTCGTGATTACCAAGGACGCCATGAAAACGCCTGCGAAAACCGCTAGGACTCTTTCCCGGCCGCGCCACGCTCCCTTCGCGGCCATCATCAGGTTGTCAGGCAGCGACAGGAGTCTTGTCTTGAGGGGGAGCTTCTTGGACCTCTTGTTTTTCGAATCAAGACGATTGGTAGCCTCGCGCAATATGAAATTCTCAAGTCGCCAATTTAGTCTCATGCTTCCACCCCCGAGTCGATGATGCCCCACGCGGACCGAATGTCCGAGGCGGCCGTGATCCCGTCCTTCAGCAGCAGCATCCTATCGGCCATGGAGGCCAGGCTGGGGTCGTGAGTCACCATCAGGACCGACATCCCCTCCTCGTCGCACAGCTGGTGAAACAGATCGATGATCCCCTCGCCGCTCTTGACGTCGAGATTGCCGGTGGGCTCGTCAGCGAGCAGGAGAGGTCGCGATCCAGCGATCGCCCTGGCGACCGCCACCCTCTGCCTCTGCCCTCCTGACAGCTGGTCCGGGATGAACCCCATCCGGTCCTCCAAGCCGACCTTGGCCAGAGCGTCTCGTGCCTGCTCCTCTGCCTCAGAAGATCTGACGCCCGACAGCTCCAGTGCGAAGGTCACGTTGTCCAGTGCGCTCAGCCTGTCTAGCAGGTGATAGTCCTGGAAAATCCAGCCCACACCTCTTCGGCGGACGTCCACGACCCTGCTGGGCGCTTTGGTACCGTAGGAGAACTCGCCGAGGGAAATCGAGCCCGAATCAGCCTCTAGAAGCCCCCCGATGATGTTGAGCAGGGTCGACTTGCCGCACCCGCTGGGCCCCATCATGCTGACTAGCTCACCGGGCGCCACCTCGAGGTTGACGCCCGTCAGGACCTCGAGCCGCCTTCGGCCGGAACCGAATCCCTTTCTGAGGTCGGAAACCTTCAGCATGGACGTGGCCCCCGTTGCTTGGTTTAAGCAATTATTGCCCGTTGGTTCTGAACTCTCTCATTCAACCGCCAATCCACTCTGCAGTGATCAGGAAGATGTAGAGTACCAGCACCACCAAGAATGAGAGCCCGTGGAAAGTAATGGAAACCAAGGTCCTGATTCCCTTGTCGTGTATCTGGTTGTAAGGCCACAGCCTCACTATCTCCTCGTTCCCGCCCTTGATTCCGAAGAGTGGCCTAGCGAAGCGGGCCCTCCTGAATACCTCGAAGCACACCATCACCCCCACCATCACTAGGACCGTCCCTATGGCCAATCCTAGGTAGTAGCCAGCACCGATTATGTAGAGCAGTATGATGGGCAGGAAGGTCAGGTGCATGTGCACGATGTAAGTCGGGTAGACGGCCTCGTTGAGGTAGGCCAGCCACTTGCTGGGGCGGTTGAGCAACTTGGATGCCCAGCTGAAGATGAACAGGCACCAGAACCATGCGTGGAATGACTGAACGAGGGTTGCGATCGTCGTCCAGAATGAGAACGCGGGATAGCCCTCTTCCACCCATCCGCCTTCCATTAATTGCGGGATATCTCCCAGTTCCTGCGACAAGAACCACACTATCGAGAGGACGGGGGTGAGGACAGTCACTGGTAGCCTGACTCGGTCTAGCACAGCGAAGTACTCCTCCTTCGCGGTGATCATTAGGTAGCCGAAAAGGAAGTACAGCAGGTAGCGGGGAAACTCCCACTCCATGCCGACCTCGCCGAATCCCCATGGCTTGAACAGGACTCCATTCACAGACAGCAGTAGTGCGGGAATCAGCATGATCCCAATTCCCCCGGGCATCTCCAAGACCCCCCTGACTCCTCTGACAATGCTGCTGTCTGGGTTTTGGCGGATGTGCGCAAACAGCGGCGTTAGCAGGACCGAGTAGATCAGCAGGTTGTAGATGAACCACAGGTGGCCATAGGGCATGGCCCCGCTACCCGGGAAAATTGTGAATAGCAGCCTCGTTGTGTCTATGGGATCGAAGATCCCGAACCACAGCACGTAGGTTCCGAATAGGAGAGGGGTGCCCAGACGAGTGGCCCTCTCCTTCAGGTAAGTCTGCCACGTCCTCCTCCTGAAGGCGAAGGCCGTCCCCATCCCAGAAATCACGAATAGGGCCGCCAGCCTCCACTGGTGCATTACTGCTATGACGAAGAAAAGGGCCCCGTTGAAACCCTCGATGCCTGTCTCCTCTCCCCTCAACTGCCAAAGGGAGAAGACCGCATAGTGGAACCATATCAAGAGGGCAAAGAGGATCACTCGCAGCCAGTCAATATCGTAGCGGCGGACCTTGGGAGTGGCCACATCGGGGTTTTCCATCACGTTATGTCGTGGACCCTCGACTATCTAAGAAGCACGAATTGTAGGCCCTTCCCAGCGCTTCGCCATGCGCATTCCTGCCAGAGGCGGAAACCGCGTGGGCTACGAGCCGCTCGTCCACGTGCCTCGAGACGCCTCCGGCGCGCCTCCAGTCAGAGTGGATCGCAACGATCGCCGAGACCCACTTGTCCACGTCAGTGGCCGGCAGCATGCAATCGGCGGGCAGGAACTCGGCGTGGGTCGGCAGGTCGGATGCGAGGACGGGGCAACCAGCGGCCATCGCCTCGGCAGGGGGGCAGTGGAAGCCAACTGAAATTCCCGGGTACAGCATCGCCTCGGCGTGCTGGTAGGCAGCTGCCACCTGCTCTCCGTCGAGTCCCTCGATTCCTATGTGTATGACGTGCAGGTCCTCGCTGACCTCCTCGGGAAGTGAGTCCAGGACATTTCTCACGAAGGCATGGCGCCACCGCGGGTCCTCCCCGCCGACCGAGACCAGCAGGAGCTTGCCCTCGTCGTCGTGCTCCCCGAGGATCCCTCGCGACCGGGGGTTCCTGGTCGGGTCCCAGTGCTCCGCGTCAATCGAGTCCCTGACCACGACTGCCCGGGTGTCCGGGATCAGCGACGAGGCCTCTTCCAGGGCCATCTGGGTCGCGCAGACCAACAGGTCGGCCCGTCCCATCCCAGCTCTGGCCGCTCGTATCTGCTTGGCTTGGGCCGAAGACGGGTCCCTCTGGCCGAGCGGGACCACCACGTCGCCTGCCTCGACCGACCTCGGGCGGAAGTCGAACAGGTCGTGCACAGTGACGACCACGGGGACGCTGGAGTCCTTCGGTACAAGGTGGGCGTGCTCTTGGCTCGTGATGTGGAGAAGGTCGGCCTGCATCTCCGCCGCGACCCCCGCCACCCTCTTCGAGTGTCCACGTGAGGCGCCCTCGACGTGCTCCACAACGGCCGCCTTGGTCCACCCGGGCACCTTGGCCTTGTCGAGCATGCTCTCCACCACTACGTGGTTGGCGTCGTAGCCGGTATCCGAGCTGGGAACCAGTCCTCTAGCTAGGGCGACGCGCTTGAGCACGATGTCAGCACCGCCCCCCGGACTAAAAACGAGGTTGTCAGTGGTGTCCGGGGGTGCGGGAGTTTTCAAACGGGGGGTGGGGTCGGACCTCGATGGAAGCGCGTTCGTCGGACCGGCTTCACGTGCTTCTGGTCCATGTATGGTACTGGCCACACGTCGGGGGAGGGAACCAGCACGTCGAGCAGATCGGCCGCGAGCTGGTTCGTCGGGGTCACCGAGTGACCGTTTGGTGCGCCGATGTGCCCGCGCACGAGCAGAAGCGCTTCGAGCGAGGGGGTGTCAGCGTGATTCGAATCCCGCCGAGCCGCGTTCTCGGGGGCGTCGACCCAGTGGTCTCGGTCAGCGACCTCGACCTCGGCGACGTAGACGTGGTTCACCTCCACGACACCCTCCCGGTGCTGATTCGCAGGACCCTGGCTAAGGCACAACGCGCCGGCAAGCCGGTCGTCACCACCTATCACAACGACTACATCAAGAGGACAGCAACGGGCAGGCTGCTAAAGCGAGTCAGGTGGGCCCTGCAGGGACGCAGGACGTTGCACGCCTCTGACGCGAGGATCGTCCTGACGCCTCACTTCGAGCAATTTCTCAGGGACAAGGGCGTCAAAGGCAGGCTCGATGTGATCCCGAACGGTTTCTCGCCCGTCGAGGACGCTGCCGCAGCGCCCGCAGCGCTAGCAGACAGGGACTCTAGCAGGCCTCTGCTGGCCTTCGTCGGCAGGCTCAGCGAGCAGAAGGGGGTCGACGTGCTGATGGATGCCATGGACGCGTTCGATGGCGAGCCCGGCTTCGATCTGGCGATCGCTGGGAAGGGCGAGCTGGCGGATTGGCTGGACGGGCGGCATGCGCAGGCGAAGTCAAAGAGTTCGGTCTCGGTCCTGGGACTGGTCTCTGATGCCGAGAAGCGATGGCTGTACGAGAACGCGACAGCAGTCGTCATCCCTTCGAGATTCGAGGGTCTCCCAACGGTGCTGCTCGAGGCCATGCACTCCGGAACTCCAGTAGTCATGGCCGATGTCAACGGACTCGGAGCGCTGGTCGACAAGGCCGGCTCCGGCCTCTCGGTGACGATGGAGGATCCCGCGTCGCTGGCTTCGGCGATGACCGAGGTGGCTCGAGCCGATGCGGACAGGCTAGCCGGATGGGGGGCCGGTGGAATCGCAGCTTCACAATCCTACCTTTGGTCATCCGTCACCGACAACGTGCTCGAGGTCTATCGAAGGGTAGTGGGGCGATAGCATGAGCGAGGCAGCTGACAAGCCGGTCCTGCTAGTCGCCAAGGGCACCTTCGGGGCCATGGGAGGAGGAGAGCGCGACCTGATGAGGGTGCTCCCCGCCCTCAACAGGCTGTTCTCGGTTCGCATGGCCACAATCCACCCAGTCCCCGAACTGAGCGAGATCTGCATGCGCGAGGGAATTCCGCTGATTCACCCAGACCAGTCGTGGGACCTACCCACGGATTCGCTGTCAACGGTCCTAGACGCTGGGCGCAGCACCGCCTCGAAGGCATGGTCGTCCTGCGATGGGCTGGCCGAGGCGTTCTCAGAGGCCGACGCGGTGCATCTGGTGAGCGGTGATGGCAGCCTGCCGCTGCTGGACCACGCACCGACCGAGCTGCGAATCCACCTCCACCTTCTAGAGCCCCACAGGGGCCTGTACGAGGACACCCTGCACCGGCTGGTCGATGGCTCGCCGAAGAGGAACCTCGCGTTGACCGAGGCCCTGCTTTCGAGGGCCAGGCGTCGCGACCAGGCGATGATGCGATCGCTGACGGAGCGCCCCGGGTCGATGGTCAGCAGCAACTCGAGCTTCTCGGCGCAACGTACCAAGGAGGCCTATGGGATCGATGCAGGGGTGCTGTGGCCTTGCGTGGACACCTCCGAGTTCCCAGCAGACACGTCCGACGACGCGGGCAACCCGTACATCGGGACCGATGGCAGCTACGTGGTCAGCATAGGTCGAGCCTCCTGGGCCAAGGGAACCTGGGAGACGGTATCCATGCTACGGGGGACCGGGCTGTCGCTGGCACACGTAGGAGGCGGCGATGAGGACTCCGTCGAGATGCTCCGCAGCCACGCCGAGGCAAACGGGGTCGGCCTGTGGGTCGCACCCAGGCTGCCGTCGCCGGAGCTAGTCAGCCTGATGCGCGAGGCGCGCGCCATCGTCAGCATGGCCCACTCCGAGTCCTTCGGCCTGACGCCCATCGAGGCATTCGCCGTGGGCACTCCGGCACTCTTCGTCGACGAGGGCGGCTTCACGGACACCATCGTCGACGGCGTCAACGGCAGGCTGCTGCCCCGTGACGATGCCCATGCCTGGCACGCAGCGCTGAAGGAGGCCACGGACGAGGCCACTCGAGCGCGTTGGGCGGACGCTGGACGAGCTCGCATCGACGAGTTGGACCTCTCGCCGGACGCGCACGCACGCAGGCTCTGGGACATCCTCTACTGATCGAGGCGCTCGATCGGCGGGGCGAACCTGAAGGCTACCACGATGGACGCTATGCCGATGAGCAGCAGAAGAGCGGAGATCGCGGGGTGCAGGACCGTGGTCGACTCGGTTGGAAGCCACAGCGGCAGGATGTCGTAGACGGACTCGTCGCGGACCAACTTGCCGCCTATCGACGCCGTGGCGGTAGTCATGGAGAAGGCGACCGCGGCGGTGCCAACCTGCAGCAGGTTGAGCCGCTTGTCCTTCCACAGCCCGGGACCCAAGCGAACCCGCCCGGCGACGTAGGCCCCCCAGAAGCCCAGCGCAAGCCCGCTGTAGACGAACTTGTTGTACAGCAGGGCCGAGCCAGCGGCATCTCCGGGGGCGGCTAGGGTGCCGCTTAGTATGGCCAGCGGCATGGTCACGAGTCCGAGGATTGCGCCTGCCAGGGCGGCCTTGTCCATGGCCATCATCACCTTCTCGCTGAGCCTGATGTTGGTGATCGGTGAGGGGAAGGCAAGCTGGATACAGCAGATTGCGCATATCACCGACAGGGTCAGGCTGCCGATCACGATCTCGACGAACATGGCGTGGAAGGTCGCAGCGCCGACCATCAGGCACCACCTCCCTGGAGCGGGTTGTGCGGGTCGGCGACCCACTCCTCCTCGACCGGGTCCCACAGCCAGCCGGGGTGCTCGGCGTGGGACACCAGCCTAGACCAGTAGTCGTCCTTCGCGGGCTCCGGCTCTGGAGGGGGCATCTGGGCCTCCACCTCGGGCGTCGCGTCGTCCCCCTCGCCATCTCTGGGCGAGAGCCGGGCCTGCAGCGACACCATGAACCCGAACACGATGGACGCGAAGGCGAACGACTGCAGGCGCGCTCCGAGCAGGGTCGCGTCGAACTCCGGCGGCGTGGTGCCGACGATGAGCCACGGCTGGCTCGCTGCGAAACTGCCGTTGTGTGTCGTGATCTGGTACTGCATGCGAGTCTCGCCGATGGTGGCAGGAAGATTGACGGCCCACTCGTCGTCGCCCAGCAACTCGATATCGGCAGCGTGGGTCGCCCACTCCCCCTCGAGTCTCCATAGCACGACCATCTGGTCGGTGTTTGTGGTGCGGACGATGACCGGGGCGTCGTCTCCCGTCACTCGGTTCTCGGGGGCCGTCCAGCCCTCAGCAAGGCCCGGGTAGTTCTCGGGAACGGGACGGACATCGACGGAGGCTGCCTGAGACACCCCCAGCGAGGCCAGGCCGTCGGGGTTTGGGTCGGAGCCGTGGTGCATCGAGGCGTAGAGGTGCTGTTGGCTCGGCTGGCTGGGCGCTCGCAGTACCCAAGTCATCGTGACCGAGCCGCTCTGGGGCACGACGGTCTCGACGTAGTTCGACGTACCTCCATTGGGATCCTGGATGATGCCCCAGCCGTGGTCGGAGGGCTGGTCGCCGTTGCCATTGAGCGAGCCTAGGAGGAACACGCCGATTAGCCGCTTGCCGGACAGGCTCATCCCGCTCGCTGTGACGTGCACCGCCGTGGCAGTGCCCGAGAAGGCGACGCTGTCCGCGCTCAGGGAGACCGTGCCGTCCGAGGGCATCGAGAGGCCGGGGTCGCCATGGCAGGAGCCGCCGCAGGTGTAGTCCCTGTCTGCGTCCCCGTTGCCCCCCGGATTGGCCACGCTGGCAGTAGAGGCGAGCAGTACGCATGCTATGGCGCCGAGAACCAGGAGCCTTGCTCTCGAAGTCATCGGCGTTTCCCCCTGGGGGTCATGCTGAGAGTGATGCTGGCGACTCCCATGAGCGTCAGCAAGACTGCGATTGGGATAGAAAATATGGGTGCTGATCCGGTCGGCGTGTCATCGACAGCCGAGGCTGCTCCCGTGGCGTTGATGCTAACGGTGTTGGCACCACTGGAGACCAGGACGATCTCCTGTCCGTTGCTGTACGAGGTTATCGCGTAGTAGAGCGTTGTTGCCGCGGGGACCGGTTCGCTCCAGTGGTTCTCGTCGGTCACCCCAACCGGCTCCATTGCAACGGGGACCGGCTCGCCCCATGCCGGTGCCTCGTCCATCGCGGTGAGACCCACCACGCTTGTGATAGGAGAGGTCGAGCGGTAGACGCGGAACTCGGCGGGGCTGCCGCTCCAAGTCCAATCGAGGCTTACCTGGGTGCCCTCGAGGCTGGCCTCGAGCGACTCCACGCTCTCTACGCTGCCGAACGAGAGTGTGCTCTGCGCGGAGTTAGAGCCGCCCATGTCGTCAATCACGGTCAGGCGCACGACGTGGTCACCGCCCCCGAGTGGAACCTCGACGCTCTGCCCGGAGAGCTCTATGCCGTCTATCGCCCACAGCCAGGTGGTCACGGCTCCGTCAGGGTCGGAGGAGGTCGACGCATCGAAGGTGACCATGGCGCCGGGAACGGGTGGCTCGGGGCTCGTGGACCAACTGGCTTCGGGATTCAGGTTGACGATGGTAATCGAGGCCGAGGCATTGCTGGAAAGGCCCCATGGGTCGTTTGCGGCTATGGTCACGGTCCACTCCTGTCCGGGCTCGAGACGGTCAGCGGGAACGGCGTCGAGGCCATCGAGGTCGGAAACCCTGAAGCCGTTCCGGGCCCAGGTGATGTCGAAGGTCAGGAACTCCCCGTCGATGTCGTCGGAGCCCGCATGCACATAGAGGTCATGCAGGGAATCCTGTTGCGCGCCTCCATCGACCGTCGGCATCTCGGCAGTGGGCCCGGTCCATCCCGTCGCCCAAGGCCCCAAGTCGATTACAGGGGTGCTCGGGCCCCCGTTCAGGATGGTCCGCTCGGGAGTCTTGACGGCGACGCCGAGGTCCTCGCCATCACCGGGCCTTACCTCGACGGCCCAACGCTGGTCACGCACGGTCTCGGAAGCCGGTATCGTCGTCAGGCCGTCGTAGTCCGTGACCCACTCGTCGTTGACCCACCAGGTGACCTGGCTGTTCAGCTCGTCATCGCCATCGAGGTCCGTCTGCACCCACTCGACCCGTAGTTCGTCCATTGTAGAGAGGTCCCCCTCAGGCAGCATGGTCACGGAGACGATGGTAGGCGGCGTGTTCTGGATCGTCAGTTCCTGGGAGGAGGACCACGAGGACCAGACGATGCCATCTGATGCACGGGCCTCGACGAGCCAGACCTCGCCCTTGGCGGTAGCCGAAGGGGGTACCACAGTCTCGTCGTTGTAGGCGGAGATCTGCGAGCCGTCCCTCTTCCACACGATCTGGGTCGATGTGATCTCCTGGCCGTCCGGGTCGCTGGCAGATACGATGGCACCCAGGGCGTTCGCGGAGGTAGCGCCCTGTCCGGGTGTAATCTGCACGCTGACCGTTGGCGGGGAGTTGGATGAGCCAATCACGATCGAAGCGCTCCACACGGTCTCCCCGGGCTCCTCGCCGTCGTGCGGCGTTACCGCTGCCTGCCAGATGTCACCCGGTCGGACGGCCACGTTCGGGACCGTGCTCTGCCCGTCGAGGCTGGTCTGGCGCACCTCATCGAGGTACCACTGTATGGTTGTGCTAGCGCTCTCAGGGTCTCCGTCATGGTCGTAGTAGTCGTAGTCGAGGATGAGGTCGTCATTCTCCGTCGGAGTCTCTGGGACGACCTCGAGGTTGCTCGCAATCGGCTTGGAGTTGCCGATTGTGACGGGCCCTATGGACACTGGGTCCCCGAAGTCCGTGCCGTCCTTGGGTTTGACCTCGACCTCCCACTGTTCTCCCCTGTTGAAGTACTCTACCGGGACGGAGGCCATGTCGTCTGTCATAGTCCAACTATTCCCATTCTTCTTCCAGCGGATCTCGGTGCCTGACTCGGCGTCGCCGTCGGCATCGGCATAGGTGTAGATTACCATCAGCCCGGTCGCTTTCGTGGGCTCGGAAGGGGAGAATGCCACGTCAGTGGCGTCTGGGGGGGGGTTGGTTCCCGACTGCAGCGCGTTGTGAGTCGTCGTACCCCACGCGTCTCCAGTGTTCTGGCCATTGCCGTTGGCCGAGAGCACCGCCAGCTCGAAAGAAATCTGCCCTGAGCCATTGGCTGGAGCCTGCCAGATCAGAGACCACGTCCTGTAGTCGGGAAAGACGTGGGTAGCCTGGTCTCCCGCGGAGTTTACCTGAACGTTCATGACGCCAATACCTGTGGAAAGAGACCCGTCACTGACCTCGAGATTGAATCCACCCTTAGTTCCGGATACTCCGCCGCTCATACCTATGCTAAGTGAGTAGTTCTGTAGAGGGTTGTACGAGCTAGGAAAGTTATGGGTAGGGGTCGGCGCTGAACCGGTATTCGAGTGGCAGGTGCAACCACCAGACGCATCCCACTTGCCATCCTCCTTCGCAATAGTCGAATGAGAGGGTGCGATGACCAAAAAGAGCGCCAGCAGGATTGCAGTGCTTCTCAAAGAGGACATGGCTCGCAGAGGGGGTCTGCCGGAATAAGTGTGCGTCAAGTGTCTGCTTGGCGTCCGTTGGATATATGGTCGGCTTTTCCCTCGACGGTTCGTGCGAGCCATCCAATCCGTCGCAATCATCGGCGCAGGCAATATGGGCTCCGGCATCGCCCAGAAGAGCGCTCAGGAGAGCTTCGATGTCCAGATGGTCGATCGCGAGCAGCAGTGGATCGACCGCGGGCACGAGATCATCGCTGGCTTCCTCGACGAGGCCATGGAGCGCAGGATCTTCCGCCCCGCCGACGTCGAGGAGATCAAGGGGCGAATCTCCGGCACTGTGGGAACCGAGAGCGTAGAGCCAGATACCGACCTCGTGATCGAGGCAGTGTTCGAGGACTTCGGGATCAAGCAGGAGGTCTTCGCCACCCTCGACGAAGTCTGTTCGGAGCACACCATCCTCGCCACGAACACCTCCTCCCTCTCGGTCAACGCCCTCGCAGAGGCCACCGGGAGGCCCGACCGCTTCATCGGCCTCCACTGGTTCTTCCACCCAGCTAAGAACCGGCTCGTCGAGGTGATTCCGGCAGCTACCACGTCCGCTGGTACGCTTGCTGCCGTCGAGCAGTACTGCAAGACGATGGGCAAGGTCGTCATAGTCTGCAAGGACCGGCCCGGGTTCGTCGTTAACCGCTTCTTCGTCCCCTGGCTCAACGAGGCTTGCTTGCTACTCGAGGACGGGGTTGGGACCACCGCGCAGATCGACGCGGTGGCGTGCGACGCCTTCCGCATCGGCCTGGGCCCATTCGCGCTGATGAACCTCACAGGCCCGACCATCGCGCTCCACTCCACCGACTACCTCGCCGAACAACTAGACTGCCCTCGGTTCACCGGTGCAGCCAGCCTGCGCGCTCTGGTCGAGCAAGGCGGGATATGGGAGATTGGTTCTGACACCGACTGCGACGATGGTGCCGACCGGAGAATCAGGGAGCGGTTGCTTGGCCAGGCCTTCGCGGTGGCCGCGCAGATCGTCGAAGAGCAGATTTGCACGATGGAGGACGTCGACCGCGGGGCGAAGGTCGGGCTTCGCTGGTCCCGCGGCCCCTTCGAGATAGTCAATCGCATCGGCATCGCCGAGGCTGTCGGGATGGCCCGTGCCTATGCCGATGAAGCGGGATTGGACCTGCCCACTTGGTTCGCAAGTAGGGATACGCCTTTCGAGTTCTCGTACGTCGACGTCGAGATTGACAGCGGCATCGCCACAGTCCGCCTCAACAGGCCAGAGGCGATGAACGCGCTCAACGTCACCCTGGTCAGCCAGTTGGGCGAGGCGATTGACGAACTGAACGAACGCGATGACGTCAGCACGATCGTCCTCGACGGCGCTGGCAAGGCCTTCGTTGCTGGAGCTGACGTCAAGTTCTTCGTTGACAAGATCCGCCAGGACTCGTTCCAGGAGGTCTACGACTTCACCGCTCACGGGCACGAGGTGCTGAACGCAATCGAATCCAGCCCCAAGACCACCATAGCCCTAGCCACCGGGCTAGCGCTCGGCGGTGGCTTGGAGCTTGCCCTCGCGTGCGACTACAGGGTGGGGACCCAGCGCACCCAGCTCCGCTTCCCCGAGACCAGCATCGGAATCTACCCCGGGCTGGGGGGAACCCAGAGGACCACTCGCATCTGCGGCATCGGGGCGGCGAGGTACGCCGTTCTAGCGGGGAACTTCATGGACGCTGGCACAGCCAGCGCCCTCGGCCTGCTGACGCACCTCGTGGAATCGTCCGGGGTCTCGGCCACAGTCGCCGAGCTGGCATTGGCAGGCAAGCCGGACGAGAGGTACCCCGGCCGGCCCGCTGATGCATCAAATCCAGTGGCGTCCTTCGCCTCAGCCTTCTACTCCGACGCCAACATGGCCGCCATCGCCTCTGGTGATGCGCCCCCCGGCTTCGAGGCGGAGGACCCGAATGTAGCGCGGCAGCTCAAGTCGCTCTCGAGGACCGCTCCGCTAGCACTGCAGGTCGCCAGCGCCCTGCTCGATCAGGCCGTGGCCACCGGTGACGACCTCGAGGCCGGTCTGCAGCTCGAGCTCGACGGACTCGAGGCCATCTTCGGCACGGCTGACACCCTGGAGGGGCTTTCAGCTCTCATTGAGGGACGACGCCCGGAATACCGCGGCACCTAGTTCGGCGTTAGTTACACGACGTCAGCGACACGACCCCACAGGTCATGCACGAGGCACTCCTGAGATTGGGTGTGACGTACTCCTGGTACACCAGACAAGGCGAACCGCATGATGGGCAGGTCGAGATAGCCTGCAACCCCATGAATACCATCTCACTCACCTTCGCGGGGACTGGTCCCATGCCGGTGCGCGATATTCGGCGATCGCGCGAACGACCAAATCCATCATTGGCATCCGCGAGTGGCTCTCGCCCTCTTCCTCGCCCCAGTCTCTCATCACTTCATTCGTCCATTCTTGCAGCCATCTGTCCATAATCAGTTTCCTCTTTAAACCTAGTGTGGTTTTCACACTAAGCCACCGAATCGATCTATATGAACCCCTGAGTAAGCGTGCCCACACCACGGTGCGTTTTATACACTAGATGCCCTTCTCGCAACTTGATTCCAATGCCCAGTCAGCCCATGGCAATATCAGATGAGGACTTCAAGAGAGTAGAGAGCGCTGTCAATGACGTGAAGGAGAACGGGGTGGATATTCGCAGTATCTTCGAGTCCTACTACGACGGCGAGAATTTTGACATCGACTGGGAGGTCGATGCCGCTGTCGACGCATTCTCAATTTTCAGCTCCAGGTGGACCATCGAGATACTCGCGACGCTGTACATCGCCGGCGAGCGCCGCTTCAACGAAATGCGCAAGCTGCTGAGGGGAATCAGCAGCAGGACGCTGTCGGACAAGCTGACCAAGTGTGCGGAGTCAGGGCTCATCGAGAGAATCGTCGAGGACGGGCCCCCGATCAGGGTGAAGTATCGGCTGACCGACCACGGCAGGAACTCAGGTAGGATGCTCAGCCCCCTAGTGGCGTACATGAAGATCAAGCAGGGCAAAGTAATCAGGCACAGCATCTGAAGCGTGAGCATCCATGACTCAACCAAACGCATCCTTATAGCCTAGAATGCCGAGTTTCGCGCATGGCACTGATACAGCAGTGGCGCACCACTCACCCCTGGATTGCCGACGCTGTGACCGCGATTGTCGGTGGCTCTCTGGGCGTCTCCTCCCTATTCCCGTTCCTCGCTCCGCCGTTCGCCCAGGGGACGCTCTCCGCACCCCACGAGAACGCTTTGGAGCATCCGCTGAGGGCGCGTATCCTGCACACCCTACAGCGCTCCCCGGGCATCCACTTCCGTGAGTTGCAGAGGCAGCTTGGAGCCGCCAACGGCACCCTCAGGCACCACCTCCACGTCCTGATCAAGGAGCGCACCGTGACCATCGTGCCAGTGAACGGGAGGACCTGTTACTACGCCGGCGCGCCGGCCCAGGTCGAGATCCTCGAGGGTACAGGGGTCACCGACGAGGCCAAGGCGGCCGCTATGCTCCCTGTCGGCCTTTCAGGGGTCCAGCGCAACATCGTGAACAGACTCTCCAACGCCCCGGCCCCAGCCTCGCAAGCGCAACTCGCACGAGACCTCAATCGATCTCGGGCTACTGTGCACTCGGCTGTCTCCGTACTCAGGCGACGCGGCATCGTCAGCTACGGCAGGCTGTCCCTAGCCCCGCACCTAGAGGGGCTGCGATGCTCCAAAGTCGACTATCCGTGGCTCGACATCCGTCGGGAATACGCCTGATTCCGATTCGCTCCCGAGCCAAGCCTCTTGAGTCACGAATCTGCGCGCCCTGTGTGTTCGCGCTCAGGCTGATCGAGTACCCCATGCCCACGGGCAGCAGGGATGCCGACGTGCTCCTGACTTGGATACTCGATTCGATGGGCCTGATCGGGAGGAAATCTTACCAGTGGAGCGGTGACGAGCAGCAGGGAGCCCTGCACCGCATAGTGCGTGGTGCGCTGCTGGTCGACCCCCTGAGGGGCTGGGACACTAGGGACCTGGGCGATGCGAGCGGCCTGTCGCACACGGGAACGCACCACCAGATGACCAAACTGAGGTCATGCGGACTGGTTTCAACCGAGGTGGACGGCAAGTGGCACGTCCACGTGCTGAGGGGCGGGTCGATGTCCGCTGCCGTCGGGTTGGTGTCCGTGCAAGCCAGGGCGACCCTCGAGCTTAGGGTCTCGGAGCTGGCCGGACTGGTCCAGCCTTCCGATACCAGAATGGGCGTGCAGGCCGAGGAGGAGGAAGTCAGCTTCGCAATCAGCATCGCCGAGCCGGGGGCTCGTAGGGAGGGGCACGATGCGATCGATGCCCTAGTCGCAGACCTCGGTCTGAACGGCGAGCGCTCGAGGGACGACGACAGACTGGTCCGCGAACTGCTGTGCGAACTGGCCTCTAATGAACGCCCGATGACCATCCTCGCCTTGGCCGAGCGGTTCTCCGAGAGCCGTTCTCGCGCCCAACGGGCAGTCGAGCGCATGCGCAGCGCAGCCCTCGTCGAGCGCGTGCCCATGGTCGACCGCATCTCACAGGACGTCTACGCAGGGCTGATGCGCCAGCACAGTGGGCGCGGCGAGGAGTGGCTGATGTCGCGCGGGGGCCTTGGACGACTTGACGAATCGGTATCCAAGGCGCTTCTGGCCGGTGCCAAGAAGGGATCGCTCAACATCGAGAAGGTGCAGGCCATCCTCGCACCTGTACCCATCGAGGGCCAGAGAATACTTCTCAACACCCTCGGCGGTAGGATGCCATTCGGCATCAGGCTCGCCGGAGCCAACGGAGCACAGGTCGCAGAGCGCGTGATGCGACAGGCCGATAGGACGCTGAGGCGGCTCAGGACGGTCGCCCAACGCCTTGACGAGGCGCTCGCGGGCTAGTTGGCTCACGCGGCGATTGGATCGGGTCTCGACAGTTCCTCGAGGTATTCGGTGACCATCCTCCCAAGTGCTCTCTGATCGCTCTCCTGATGGAGCTCCACGCGCATCGCAGAGGCACCTGGTAGGCCCTTGGTGAAAGAGACGGCATGGCGCTTGAGGTTCTTATTGAACCGCGGGGCATAGAGCTCCTCGCTGAGTTCCATGTATCGGTTCCAGCACCACAGGCGCGCCGCTGCCGCATCGTCGTCACCCCAGGGGGGCGGGGTGCTCGACCAACCGAGGTCGCGCTTAATCTCGTGGAATATCGTCGGCCTGCCTATCGCGCCGCGTCCTATCATCAAGCCAGCAGCGCCTGTCGCTTCGAGGCAGGCGGCGGCGGTGGCGGCGTCCACGACGTCACCATTAGCAATCACCGGGATGTCGACTGCCTCGACGATCTCGCGAATCTGCTGCCAATCGGCCGTGCCTGAGTACCTCTGCCTCAGGGTTCTTCCGTGTACGCAAATCCGCTTGATTCCTGCCTCCAGCCGCTTGGCCACCTCGAGCGCAGTGTTGGGACCACCTCCGGTGCCAAGCCTGACCTTGACCGTGATCGGCACCTCGGTCACTTCGAGGCATGCCCGGACCATCGCGACGACTCGATCGGGATCCCTCAGAAGCGCTGCTCCGGCGTCGTTGCGGCAGACCTTTGGCGCCGGGCAGCCGAAGTTGATGTCGATGATGTCAGCCCTGTCCTGAAGCAACTCCACAGTGGCGACCATCTCGTCGATGTCGCCACCGAATATCTGCGGAATGAATGGCGACTCGCGCGGATCGCTCTCGACCTTCAGCCACGAGTGCGCGTTGCGACGGGTCAGGCCGGATGCGGCGGTGAACTCGGTCACCGTGACATCGGCTCCGCACTCTCTCGCTAGCAGCCGGTACGCGAGGTCGGTGACACCTGCCATTGGCGCGAGGAACAGGGGTGGCGTCCCATTGTCCATGATTATCGGGCCGTGTGGTCGCCTTTGAGGGCGTCGAGCGCTCAGAAGGTCGATTCCCAGTCCGCTACGTCCTCTGCGAGCTCCCACTCCATGTCGTTGGAGACCGTGCCCCGCACCTTCAGTATCTCCCGGGACAGGAGCCAGTAGACCAACGCCAGCGAGCGTCGGCCCTTGTTGTTGGCGGGAAGGGCGAGGTCGACGTTGCGCAGCCTGTTGTTGGCATCGCAGATGGCGACCACGGGCAGGCCCGACTTGACTGCCTCGGAGAGCGCCTGGGCATCGGCCGCGGGGTCGGTCACTAGTATCACCTCGGGCTCGATGTAGGTGCGCAGTCGCGGGTTGGTGAGCGTGCCCGGGATGAAGCGGCCGACGATGTGCTTGGCGCTGATGGACTGCGCGAACTTCCGAGCCGGCCTCTGGCCATACTGGCGCGCGCTGACCACCAGTACCCTCTGAGCCTCGTAGTTGGACAGGAACTGGGCCACGATGCGGATCCTAGCGTCGGTCTGGTGGACGTCAATTATGTGCAGCCCGCTGCCGTCCTGCTGCATGTTATCCAAAAACTGCTGCATGTCCTGGCTGCGTTGGGTGGTGCCAATATGGCAAGCGTGGCGCTCGTAGACGTCAAATGGAACTAGTGGGGACATGTTCTCCGTCATGTTCTCCGCCATTCGGTTTCCTCAGCAGCGCGGCGACCTGCCCATGACTCATAAGCGCTGCGCTGCGCCTTCGACGGTGGAGCGCTCAGTCGTTCAACTCGGAGAGGAACGTGCACTCGCCGGGTTCGTGGGACTGCGGGAAGCGCACGCAGGGCTTGGTGATGGTCGCGTACAGGTCGAAGTGGTCGTGGAAGGACAGTTGCTCGACCGGGGCGGTCACGCCGTATCCCCTGGCCTCCACCTCGAGTATCCAATCACCAATGATGAAATCGGTTCGCCACTCGAAGCGCTCCAGTGGGTGGTCCTTTGTGGCACGGACCTCCCAGAATGGGTCGCCCTCGCCCTTGGTATTAGGCTGCCACAGCCTGGCCTCGACGTAGCGAATCTCGTTCGTGTCGTTACCGATGAGCTCCTCGATGGTGCTCGAGTAGGGGAACTGGGCCCTGAAGTTGATGGTCAGTTCCGAGACCGTCTCGTCGAACTGGATCACGGTCTCGTTCTGATAGATGACCGATTCGACGGTCGCGCCCGTGTCGAAGGTCTCAGACCAGCCGGCGGTCACCTCCTTGTCTATATGCACGGGATGCTCCCGCCAGTCCTCGATTATCTCACGTTGGATGGAGAGGGCCAAGCATCCGCTGCTGAGCATTGACAGAACCAGCAGGGCGGCGAGCGAGAGTGCCTTGGAAGCGCCCCTCATCGAGCTTCGGGGAGGCTCGTATGACTTCAATTCGTGTGTTCTCTGGTGCCTCTCGGTACTCATAGGGCACGTCAGCGCCGAAGCTCAGTCACCCCTCGTCGTCATTGAGGCGGCCTCCCGAGGGTGCTCGGTGGCATCAAGCCTGCGATGCTCAGGAGTTGTGACGGCGTGCGTAGAGCGAGGCGATCCCGAGCATTGAGACCGCTGCGAGCACGTGGAAGCCGGGTAGGAAAACGCCGCCGACGGGCAGGTCGGCCCAGTTGTCCCAGAACATCAACCCGAACTCCTTGTTGCGGTATTCGTCGTCATCGGGGCAGGCCCCGAACACCCTGTCTGTGCGGGTGACCGAGTAGGTGTCGTTCGAGGAGACGTAGCCATCGTTGTTGACATCGGACCACGACAGGGTCCACTGGTAGCAGTCGTCGGTATGGGACGTCGTGCCCTTGTCGAGCGACAAGGCGGCCACCACAACCTGTTCCTCGTCATCCTGGTACACGACCCGCATCTCGATCTCGTTCAGGTTGGCCTCCTCGAAGTGCTCGCCGCTGACTTCACCGGTCCAGGTCTTCGGGTCCTCACCCTCCTCGATCTCGTTCTCGAATAGCAGGGTGATAGAGGTCCGGGGGTAGTTGGCGTTGATCGAGAGGTCGAAGTCGGCGGGAACTAGCACCTCCATCCCACAGTTGACGAGGCCGTCGATCTGCTCCATCCTGTACGAGCTCATGACTGGGGGATCCCCAAGCGCCACTAAGGTCGCAGTGAATGTCCCGTTGCTGCCTGCCGCCGTGTGAACCCCGTTGACTGAGCTCACGCTCCAATCCGATGCCCATGTCGAGTCTATCTCCTCAAGGTCGCAGGCTTCCTCCTCGTCCCCCTCATCGTCAGGGGCTGGTGGGCCGTCCTCCACGCCCTCTGCGAACGGGTTCTCGTACTCGTAGACCTCGTCCCTGGCGTAGT
>UINC01001444.1_pt1 | contig 21672 bp, 24 predicted proteins | sample 5385821 | NCBI WGS metagenome assembly UINC01 (sample SAMEA4666929, study PRJEB26691) | marine metagenome | isolation source: Pacific Ocean | place: Pacific Ocean | collected 2011-10-13 | reverse complement strand
CCAGCTCGGTGCAGGCCGGGCTGGTCGACCACATCATCCCCTGGACGCCGAGACCAGCCGACACCAGTTCGCCGAGGATGGACGGCGGGGACGAGTCGGCCGGGAAGAACCCGTAGAAGCCGGGGTGCTGCCACTGGGTGACCGCCGGGGCGATGAGGCGGTCCACGTCGGCCAGCAGGGCCTCGAACGGCTCGCCGACATCGGGCGGCGAGGCCGGAAGCGACGCCCTGACGTCGCCGGGTGCCACGTCGGGCAGAATCGGTCGGTCAGCCACCCCGGACAGGAAGTCAGCGATCCAGTCCACGGTCGTCCGGCCTGCCGCCCGGAACTCCTCCGGCGTCATGTGGTCGGGACCGCTGGCGTGGTCACCCATGTTCGCTCCGGTCACAGGTCGGCACGGTAGTTGCGGCGGTCGTCCACGCCCAACGAGAGCGCCAGGAGTTGACGGAGCATGGCCGCCGTGGCACCCCATACGGTGTCGCCCACTAGCTCGAAGAAGGTGACAGTCCACGGCACCTCGAACCGAATCCACTCCTCCTCCCGGTACACGTCGTCGAGCAATAGCTCGGCCAGCGGCACGTGCAGGACGGCCTCCACTTCGGCCGGGTTGGGGACCAGCTCCGGCGGTCCTGGCAGCAACGCCACGAACGGGTGGATGAGGCTCCTGGAACTCACCGTCACCAACGGGTCCAGTCGGCCAACAAGGCTGGGCAGCCCGGGGTCCAGCCCGATCTCCTCGGTGGCCTCCCGCAGGGCCGTCTCCCACAGGTCCGGGTCACCCTCGTCGTGGCGGCCGCCCGGAAAGCTCACCTCGTGGGAGTGCGAGGCGAGCCGCGGCGAACGTCGGGTCAGGACCACGTGCGGACCGCCAACCCGGGGATCGTCGTAGAGGGCCACGAGGACACCGGCGGTGCTCTCCCCGCCCGTGGGTCGTCCCCGGATACTCATCGGACTACGACCGTCCAGGGCACCGACGATTCCGTCCAGGGAAAGGGTCCGGTCCTCCAGCCCGGACCACGGGGACGGCTCGCCTGGCAGCCAGGACTCGGGTCGGGGGATCTCCTGGGGTCCACCCCGCTCGGGAACCCGTACCGGCGTCACACCCCTCCCGAGGCTTCGGCTCCAACGTCGGCCAGCAGTTGCGGCAGGCCGCCGTCACGCAGGCCCTCGGCCACCTCCAGCGGCGCGGTGGTCCCCCGCTCCCATCCATTCCACAACTCGACCAGCGGCACCGCCAGGCCACCGTCCGGCCCGTCGGCGACCGCGGCCAGCACCTCGGGCATCCGGCCGGTCTTGAGGTTGGCCAGCATCCGGCCCACCAGCGTCTCGCCGCGGATCCACTCGTCGAACTGCCCGGCCAGCTTCGCCGGGTCCGGGCCCGGCCGATCCTCCATCATCAGGTCACCGTACCGGCCACGCGACGAGGGCCCCGCTCCGGGCACAACCCGGGAGTGGCCGAAAACGACGGGAGCCGGGCTCTCGCCCGGCTCCCGACAACGATCCGCGGGGATCGCTACATCATGCCGCCCATGCCACCCATCGGGTCCATACCGCCGGCCGGCATGGCCGGCTCGGGCTCGGGCTTGTCGGCCACGAGCACCTCGGTGGTCAGGAGCAGGGCCGCTATGGAGGCCGCGTTCTGCAACGCCGCACGGGTCACCTTGGCCGGATCGATAACGCCGGCTTCCACCAAATCCACGAGCTCGCCGGTGATGGCGTTGAGGCCCGTCTGCCCGGTGGCAGCCTCAACCTCGCGGACCATGACTGCACCCTCGAAGCCGGCGTTGTCGGCGATGAGCCGGGTCGGGGCCTCCAGCGCCGCGTGCACGATGCGGGCACCGGTCGCCGGGTCGCCGTCGAGGCCGTCGGCCACCTCGGACACCGCGGCACGCGCCCGCAGCAGGGCGGTGCCGCCGCCGGCGACCACACCCTCCTCGATGGCCGCCCGGGTCGCCGAGAGGGCGTCCTCGATGCGGTGCTTCTTCTCCTTGAGCTCCACCTCGGTGGCCGCACCGACCTGGACGACGGCGACGCCGCCGGCCAGCTTGGCGAGGCGCTCCTGGAGCTTCTCACGGTCCCAGTCGGAGTCGGTCTCGTCGATCTCACGCTTGATCTGCGAGATGCGACCCTCAACCTCAGAGGAATCGCCCGCGCCCTCCACGATGGTGGTCTCGTCCTTGGTGACCACGACCTTGCGGGCCGAACCCATCATGTCGAGGCTCACGCCGTCCAGCTTGAGGCCGACCTCCTCGGCGATGACCTGGCCGCCGGTGAGGACCGCCATGTCCTGGAGCATCGCCTTGCGACGCTCGCCGAATCCCGGAGCCTTGACGGCGGCCGAGTTGAACGTGCCCCGGATCTTGTTCACGACGAGCGTGGCCAGGGCCTCGCCCTCGACGTCCTCGGAGATGATCAGCAGCGGTCGACCCGACTGCATGACCTTCTCCAGGACCGGGAGCATGTCCTGGACCGAGCTGATCTTGCCCTGGTTCAACAGGATGTACGGCTCGTCGAGGACCGCCTCCTGTCGCTCCGGGTCGGAGACGAAGTAGGGCGACAGGTAGCCCTTGTCGAACTGCATGCCTTCGACGAACTCGAGGTCCATGCCGAAGGTGTTGGATTCCTCCACGGTCACCACGCCGTCCTTGCCCACCTTGTCGATGGCGTCGGCTATGACCTGGCCGATCGCGGCGTCGGCGGCCGAGATGGCTGCAACGTTGGCGATCTGTTCCTTGGAGTCGTCCACCTGGACCGACTGGTCGGCAATGGAGCCGACGGCGGCCGAGACGGCGGCCTCGATGCCCTTCTTTAGGCCCATCGGGTTGGCACCGGCTGCCACGTTGCGCAGGCCCTCGCGGACCAGTGCCTGGGCCAGCACGGTCGCGGTGGTGGTGCCGTCGCCCGCGATGTCGTTGGTCTTCGTCGCCACCTCCTTCACCAGCTGGGCGCCCATGTTCTCGAAGCCGTCCTCCAGCTCGATCTCACGGGCGATGGACACGCCGTCGTTTGTGATGGTGGGGGCGCCGAACTTCTTGTCGAGGACCACGTTGCGGCCCTTGGGGCCGAGTGTGACCTTGACGGCGTCTGCCAGCTTGTTGACGCCGGCCTCGAGGCCCCGTCGGGCCTCCTCGTCGAACTTCAGGATCTTCGCCATGGCGCGACTACTTGACGATCGCGAGGACGTCGCGGGCGTTGAGGATCAGAAGGTCCTCGCCCTCGACGGTGATCTCGGTGCCGCCGTACTTGGAGTAGACGACGGTGTCGCCCTCGGCGACGTCCATCGGCACAAGGTCACCGGTCTGGTCGGAGCGACGGCCTGGGCCGACGGCCAGGACGTCGCCCTGCTGGGGCTTCTCCTGGGCCGTGTCCGGGATGACCAGGCCGCTGGCCGTGGTCGACTCGGAGTCGCTGGGGCGGACCACGATGCGGTCCTCGAGGGGTTGAAGGTTCATCGAACGCTTCCCTTTCGACGATGGCAACGGGCCCGTCCGGCCCCGTTTGCCTGTTGGCAGTCTCATTGGACGAGTGCCAACGATAGGGGTGCCGTCCGCCGGGTCCAACGTGGAGACGCCCGGAATCCACCGCCGCGGCCGGCGGCGCTCCGACGCCAGGTCAGGGCAGGAGGGGCAGGCCCAGGTTCGGATCTGCTCCGGTATCCAGGGGGCTGGGTCCGTCGGAGGTCAGGCGCCACCATCCGGCTGCGGCCACCATGGCCGCGTTGTCGGTGCACATGGCCCGGGACGGGAGGAAGGCCCGCACGCCTGTCTCGGTGCACACGTCCAGGAACCGCTCCCGCAGGCGGGAGTTGGCCGCCACGCCACCACCCAGACAGGCTCCCCTCGCCCCGGTCGCCTCCACGGCCCAGCGGGCCTTGGTGACCAGCGCATCCACCACCGCCTCCTGGAACGAGGCTGCGACGTCGGCCGTGGCGGCCTCCGGATCGGAGCGGACGTGGTTCACGACGGCGGTCTTGAGGCCGCTGAACGAGAAGGCGTAGCGGCGGTCCTCCGGCAGGGTGTCTGGGTTCTCCCGGACCATGGAGCGGGGATAGTCGAAAGCCGAGGCGTCCCCTTCGCCGGAAAGCGCGTCGATCGCCGGACCACCCGGATAGCCGAGGCCCAGGTAGCGGGCCACCTTGTCGAAGGCCTCGCCGGCCGCGTCGTCGAGCGTGGAGCCCAGCAGTCGGTAGCGGCCGTGGTCCTCCATCAGCACCAGCATCGTGTGGCCTCCCGAGACCAGCAGGACGACGAGCGGCAGGTCCAGGTCGGGCTCCTCCAGGAAAGAGGCGTAGAGGTGGGCCTCCAGGTGGTTGACCGCGACGAACGGGACATCCCACACGAGAGAGAGGGCCTTGGCGGCGCTCACCCCGACCAGCAGGGAACCCGCCAGGCCGGGACCTGTGGTGGCGGCGACGGCCTCGATGTCGCTCCCGGAAACCCCGGCCTCGGCCAGGGCATCGGCCAGCACCGGCACCAGCTCCCGGATGTGGGCCCGACCGGCGATCTCGGGGACCACGCCGCCGAAGAGAGCGTGCAGCTCGACCTGGCTGGACACCACCGAGGACCGCACCACGGTGGCCCGCTCGACCACGGCCACCGCCGTCTCGTCGCACGAGGTCTCGATGCCGAGGATCAGGTCACCCATGGTTCGCTCCGCCCGTCGCTGCGTCGACCCGCGTCAGGAAGGCCGGTTCGTCGACGTCGTGTGCCCACATGATCAGGGCGTCCTCCCCGTCGTCGGCGTAGTAGTCGGGACGGACGCCTGACGGCGCGAACCCGAACCGCCGGTACATGGCGATGGCCGCTGCATTGGACACCCTGACCTCCAGGGTCATTGCGACCAGGCCTCGTCCCACGGCGTCGTGGCACAGCCCCGCCAACAGGGTTCCGCCGATTCCCCGCCGCCACCGATCAGGGTCCACAGCCAGCGACGTGACATGGCCCTCGTCGGCCACCACCAGGAGGGCGGCGTGGCCGACCAGGAAACCGTGGACCTCCGCCACCAGGTTCGTCCGCGACCCCGGAAGCCCCAACTGGGAGCGCATGAACTCGGGCGACCAGGGGGTCGGATGCACCCGGGCGTCGAGGGCCAGCACAGCGTCCACGTCATCGGAGACCATCGGCCGAAGCAGCACCGGCGACCGGGTGGCCGACACGGCGCTCACGCCCCACCCTCACGGGTGGACCAGTTGATCTCGGCGTCCGGCTGGCGGAGGTAGACCGGCTCCAGCTCCCACGGCTGCACGAACTCCTCGCGCATGGCACGGGCGTGGGCCAGCTGCACCATGTAGCGGGCGCTGGGATAGGCCAGCCCCTGCTCGGCCATCTCGACTCCCTTCAGGTCGGCGAACGCGTCCGCGTAGCGCAGCGCACCGTCCCCCAGAAACAGGGCCGGCTCGTCGAGGGCATCGATCTCCGCCGACAGGTCCTGTGGCGTGCAAACGTCGGCGTCGCGGACCCGCTGGACGCCCCCGGGGACCTTGCGGAACAGGGCGGTGAAGAGCTCACCCCTACGGGCGTCCAGGGCGACCACGATCAGGCGGTTCGACCAGCGGGCCGGGAAGGCCATCAGGTCCAAGCTGGGTACCGGGATCATCGGTACGCCAAGCCCCTGGGCCATGGCCACGGCCGTCGCGATGCCGACCCGCAGGCCGGTGAAGAGGCCGGGGCCGATGTCCACGGCCACAGCCCCGATCTCCGAGAGCCGGATGCCGGCCTGACGTCGCACGAAGTCGATCTGTGGAGCCAGCGCCTCGGCATGGCGACGACCACGGCCCGCATGGGCCGAGGCCAGCACGCCCTCGTGGCCTCCCACGGCGCAGCCCACCTGGGCGCCGGCGCTCTCGATGCCCAGGATCAGCACCCGTCACCTCCCGCGCCGAGCCCCAGCAGACCCTCCTCACGGTCGGCCCAGTCGGGGCCGATGATGCGGAACTCCAGCAGGCGGTCGTCGGGCCCGACCCCGAGGCTGAGGCGGACCTCCAGGTAGCCGCCGGGCAGCGCACCGACTATCGCGTCGCCCCACTCCACCAGCGTCACCGAGCGGCCGTCGATCAGCTCGTGGAGGCCCAGGTCCTGCACCTCGTCGATGTGGGACAGCCGGTACACGTCGAGGTGGTTGACGGTCAGGGCGTCGCCCTCGTAGCGGTTGGCCAGGGTGAACGTGGGTGAGGTAATCGGCGTCGTGACGCCCAGCGCACGACCGAAGCCCTGTGTGAAGGCGGTCTTGCCGGCCCCGAGGTCACCGCAGAGCACCAGCAGGTCGCCGGCCTGGACCAGCGCGGCCAACGACGCCGCCACCTCCTGGGTCTGAAGAGCTGACGTCGTGCCCATGGCGAGCAGGGGGGCGCCGATGGTCACCCGGCCTCCATCAGCATCTTGGCCCGCACCAGGTCGGCCCGCATCCGGGCCATCACCTCGCCACCGCCCCGCAACGCCGCCGCCGGGTGGAAGGTCGGAACCAGGTGGCGTTCGGGATCCCCGAACCGGTAGGCCTGCCCCCGCAACTTCGTTATTCCGACATCGGTCTCAAGGAGCAGCTTCGACGAGAAGTTGCCCAGCGTGACGACGACGGTCGGGTCGACGAGGGCCAACTGCCGTTCCAGGTAGGGGCGACAGGCCGCGATCTCATCGGGCCGTGGATCGCGGTTCTCCGGCGGACGACACTTGACCACGTTGGTGATGTAGCAGTCGGCCCGATCCATGCCAAGTTCCTCGGCCAGCAGGCGGTCCAGCAACTGTCCCGACCGGCCCACGAACGGGAGTCCCTGCTCGTCCTCCCGGGCACCGGGGCCCTCGCCCACGAACATCAGATGCGCGCTGCGTGAACCGGAGCCGAAGACGACGGTCCTGCGCCCGCCGGACAACCGGCACCTGGTGCAGGTGGTGGCCTCGGCGGCCATGGCTTCCAGGACTGTCGACACCCCGGCAGGTTAGCGACGCCCTCCCACCCGGTTGGTGTGCCCGACGCCGTCGGAACCCTCCGGGCGGCCGGGTCAGCAGGCGCTGGTGACCGCCCGTTCCACGGCGGCCACCGCCATGGCCCGCAGGATGTCGACGTCGGAATCCGATGTGGGCAGGGTCCCGGTGGCGGCGGCGACCAAGGCGTCGCCGTCGGACCGGGTGTGGGGTGGGAAGACGGCCCGCGCCAGGCCGTCGTGGGCCGAACCAGCCAGGAGCATGCAGCACTCCCGGCCCAGCGTGGCGTTGGTGGCGACCATGCCGATCGTGGTGTTGCCCCGGGCGTCGAACTTCCCACTCTCGGGATCCGGCCAGTCGACGAAGAGGCCATCGGCGATCGCCGCAGAGGTGGCGGGGTCGCCGACGTCGCCGGCGGCGTTCACGGCCACCAGCGCCGCCACCACCAGGTCGTCCCTGCGGACCACGGCCATCCCGATGCCCCCCCTGCGGGCCCGGCTCCAACCCCGCCAGGTGCCCACCATGGCGCCGGTCCCCGCACCCACCGGACCGGTCGCCACCTCCCCGGAGGCCGCCTCGGCGGCGGCCCGGCCCTCCTCGGGCCCCGGTCGCATCGAACCGTCGCCCACCAGCAGGTCGAACAGGGAGAGGCCGACCACGATGGGGACCGGGCCGGCCCCGGTCGGATGGCCCACGCCGTGGCCCTCCAGGTGGGCCATCACGCCGTCGGCTGCGGCCAGACCGAACGCCGAACCACCCGAGAGCACCAGGGCGTCGAGGCGGTCGACGGTGCGACCCGGGGCCAGGAGGTCGAACTCCCGGGTGGCCGGCGCCCCGCCCCGCACCTCACCGGAGGCCACCGTCCCTTCCGGGAACAGCACCACCGTGCAACCGGTCCGGGCTTCGACATCGGTCCAGTGGCCCACCCGCACGCCGTCGATCGGGAACCTCACGTCGGCAGACGCTAGTGCGCTCCCAGGGGCGGCCCGTCGGCCGCCAACCGCTCGAGGCGGTCGTCGTAGTCGGAGACCACGGTCAGCCAGTCGAACCGGCGGATCGACGCGTCCAGGCCGACGGCCCGGGCCCTCCACGCCGGAAGGTCGACCAGCACGTCGCGGAGGCGGGTCGTGAGGCCGCCGTCCGGATAGAGCGCTACGTCGGCCCAGTCCCCCACCAGCCCCGGGTAGCTCTGGTGGGCCGGCAGCACCGGTAGGCAACCGGCGGCAATCGCCTCCACCACGGCGATGCCGAAGAACTCGTGGTGCGCTGCGCTGACCACCACGTCGGCCCGGCCCAGCAGGTCCGCGTAGGCCGGTCGGTCCAGGAAGCCGAACTGCACCACCCGGTCGCCCAGACGCTCCCGGGCAAGGGTGAACTCTCTGGGATCGACCCGCTCGTTCTCCCCGACGACGGCGACGGCGAACCCGATCCCCTCGTCGGCCAGCCGCCCGAGCGCGTTGAACACGGCTGTCGGGTTCTTGTCGTGGTCCCACCGCTGGTTCCAGAGAACGGTCGGCACGTCCGGCGTCGGCGCATCCACGGAACGGACCGGCACGTCTGCCAGGTCCACCCCGACCGGAACCACGTGGCACCGGCCGGCCACGTCGGCCACGTACCCCGTGTGGGGCTGGTCCGGAGCCCTCTCCAGCAGCCCCGGCAGGGCGTCCAGCAGGCCGTGCAGCTGGAACGACGAGTTGCACCACACCTCGTCGGCGGCCGCCATCGACATCCAGTTGGCCAGCGGATGCTCGTCATCGGCCTTCTGGTTCGGGCTCAACGGATACATGAGCTGGTTCTCGTGCAGGTAGAGCACGATCGCCGGATCGCCCAGGAACCGTCGGGTGAGACCCAGCCACCTGGCCAGGTCGACCATGCCCGACACCAGCACCACGTCGGGCGGGCCGTGGGCGTCGACCGCCCCTCGGGCCGCCTCGGCCAGTGTCAGGGCGGCCCCCCGCATCCGCCATCGCCAGAAGGCGCCGGGATGCGTCACGGCCACGAAATCATGGCGGCTGTGGCGCAGGAGGCCGTCGGCCCAGGCGCCGTGGGACCCGCCGTGGAACGGCTCTACGAGGAGGATCCGGGCCATCTGGGACCCTAGGTATAGAGCCTGGGCGGGCGGCGGCCCAGGCGGCTGAGCACCTCCCAGGGGATCTGGCCGACGACCTCGGAGACCTCGGCCACCTCGATCGTCTCGTCGCCCTGCGCGCCCAGCAGCACCACCTCGTCGCCGACCGCCACGGCCTCGTCGACCTCTATGACGAGGGAGTCCATGGAGACCACGCCACGCAACGGTCTACGTCGCCCACCGACGAGCGCCGCGCCACCCATGCCCCACGCCCGGGCCAGGCCGTCGGCGTAGCCCACGGGCACGGTGGCCAACCGCGTCTCCCGTGCGCTCGTCCAGCGGTGCCCGTATCCGACCCCCTCGCCGGCGGCGATGTTCTGCAGGTGGACCACCCGGCTGTGGACCGTGATGGCCTGGCGCAGGCCGAGCTGCCGACACCGGTCGGCCAGCTCCGGGCCCGGGGAGACGCCGTAGGCTCCGAGCCCGATCCTGACCATCGAGTGCCCGGCCTCGGGACGGGTCAGGGCGGTTGCCGTGTTGGCCAGGTGGACGATGGGTGGTTCGATCCCATGGGTGGCCAGGTCGGCCAGCACGGCCTCGAACCGCTCGACCTGGACGGTGGTCAACGGGTCCCCGGGCTCGTCGGCCACCGCGCAGTGGGAGAAGACCCCCTCCAGTTCGAGGCCCGAGTCCAGGATCCGTTCTGACACGGCCACCGCTTCGTCGGCACGGACCCCCACCCGGTGCATGCCCGTGTCGACCTTCAGGTGGACCGGTGAGCCGACGCCGGCCACCGACCCGTAGGCGTCCACGCCCGCCTGCGTGTAGAGGGTCGGACGCACCCCGCCGAGGCCGGCCACGTCGGCCATCTCGGTGGGGCGCGGCTCTGAGAGCACGAGTATCGGGGCGGCCAGCCCGGAATCCCTCAACTCCGCCGCCTCCTCCACGAGGGCGACGGCCAGCCAGGTGGCACCGGCGCCCAGGGCGGCCCTGGCCACGGCTGGGGCACCATGGCCGTAGCCATCCGCCTTGACCACCGTGCAGACCTCGGCCGGTGCCACGAGGTCACGGAAGGCCCGGACGTTGTGGGCCACCGCGTCGAGGTCCACCGAGAACCAGGTGGGACGCATCAGGCCAGCCCCCTGCCGTCGACGCCCAGGTCCACGAGCACCTCGACCAGCCCGGCCGACAGGTCCCCCGCCACCACCCCGGTGGGTGGGAGGAGGGCGCCAAGCCGCCCGTGCACGTGGGCTGCGGCAGCCGCAGCGTCGAACGGGTCGGCCCCGCGGGCCAGGAACGCCCCGAGGATGCCTGCCAGCACGTCGCCGGTACCCGCCGTGGCCAGGCGCCGGTCACCGGTCGTGGCCAGGCGGACCCGGCCGTCGGGCGACGCCACGACCGTGGTCGGCCCCTTGCAGAGGACCACCGCGCCGGTGCGTCCGGCCAAAGATCGAACCGAGGCGATCCGGTCCAACCCGGGCCGCTCGCCGGCCAGCCGCTCGAACTCGCCGTCGTGGGGCGTGAGCACCGCCGGCACCGATCGACCCCGACAGATCCCGACCACGTCGCCTGCGGCCAGCGCCGTCAGGCCATCGCCGTCTACCACCAGCGGACGGTCGACCTCTGCCACCAGGCGACGAATGCCGACGGCTGTGCGATCGTCGCCACCCGCGCCCGGTCCGACGACCAACGCGGCAAAGCGACCTGCGTCGGAGGCGTCCAGCGACAGGTCGGGACCGACCGGCTCCTGGACGACCTCCACGGGAGTCGGGACGGGCGTTCCACCGGGAACCGACAGGCGCACGTAGCCGGCACCGGCCCGCAGGGCCGCCTCGGCGGCCAGCCCGGCCGCCCCCGGCATGCCCTCAGACCCTGCCAGCACCCAGCAGGCGCTCTGCCACTTGTGGGCGTCGTCAGGACGAGCTGGCACGAGGTCGACCACGTCGACGTCCTCGACCAGCTGCACGGATGCGTCGGACACGTCGAGGCCGATGTCGGCCACATCCATCCGACCGGCCAGAGCTGGCCCGTCGGCGAACAGAAGGCCAGGCTTGAGCGCCCCGAAGGTGACCGTGCGAACTGCTGCCGACGGGCTGCCACAGGCCACGCCCGTCAGGCCGTCCAGCCCGGAGGGGAGGTCCACGGCCAGCACCGGCACACCGGTGGTGGGCGCCACGTACGGGCGACCCAGGCCGGTGCCGTAGGCGGCGTCGACCACCAGGTCGATGGCAGGCATCCCGTCGGCCGGCAGAGAGGCTGGCGCGTCGGTGGCCTCCAGCACCAGGGTCCGGACACCACGACGCCGCAGGCGTGCCGCCGCCACCCTCCCGTCGGCGCCGTTGGAACCCTTGCCAGCCACGACGACGACCCGCCGGCCGTAGGCCCCGCCCAGCACCTCGAGCACACCGCGCGCCACGGCGCTGCCGGCCCGTTGCACGAGTACCCCGACGGGCTCGGGGGCCGCCGCGTCGATGGAGGCCATCTCCTCCGGGGTTACGACCGGAATCATCGGCGTACGACCGGTCCCCGCCTCACAGGGCCACAACCGTCGCCTGGGCCAGGTGTCCGGTGTGGCTCATCGTCACCAGCCAACGTCGCACCCCGGCCTCCATCGCCACCTCGGCCGCCGCCCCGTGGAGCACCAGGGCTGGCGGGCCCAGGCCCTCGCGCACCACCTCGATGTCGAACATGGCCATGCCCCCGAGGCCCAACCCGAGTGCCTTGAGCGCTGCCTCCTTGGCGGCGAAGCGCACCGCGTAGCGCCCGGCCGGGTCCACGTGGGCGTCCGCGTAGGCGCGCTCGGCGGGGCGGAAGAGCCGGTCCCGCAACGACGGCGTCCGCTCCAACGACCGCCGGAAGCGGTCGATGTCGACCAGGTCGACGCCGATCCCGATCATCGACCAGGCACCACGGTCGGCCGATCAGTCCCGCAGCCGGTCTGCTACGACCAGCACCGGCTCGGTCAGCAGGTCCACCACGGGCAACTCGGCCAGGAGGTCGTCGCGCAGGTCGGGCTCGGTCTCGCACACGGCATCGCGCACAGCGCCGTAGCGGTTGTCGTACCCCTGGAGAACGCCGCGCAGGACGTCCGGCGCCAGGCGATCGCGCAGCACCACGTGCAGCAGGGTGAGGCCGACCGTCTCCCGGTCCTTCACCTCGGGGACCAGCACGATGGTCCGGTCGTCGCGGGCACCGCGGGTCACCAGCACGTCGCGCTCGACGGCAACGCGGTGCTTGGTGCCCCGCAGGGTGGGATCGCGGTCGGTGCGCGACGGGATCCCGATAGACACGCCACCCCGGTCCACGATCGCCACCGTGGGCACAGGTCCGTCCAGCCCGTCCACCCGGTAGCGGGTGAAGCCCACCACCTCGGCCACCGCCGGATCCAGGGCGACCAGCACACGCAGCGTCCGGTAGCTGAGGGAGTCCCGGGGGGTGCCGGCGTCCAGGACCACGCGGGCCAGGCGGGCCTCGAAGAGCGTCTCGTCGGTACGGGAGATACCCACGGTCACCGTCTTGGCCTGGTGCTTGATGGCATCGATGGGGCGGGTGAGCTCCTCGATGGCCACCGTCAGCGAGGCGGCCAGGTCGTCCAGGACCAGCGCCGGTGTCCCGACCCGTCCGAACTCCAGCTGGTACGACTCCAACGGCACGTCGCCCAGGGCGAACCGGAAGTGCGTCGAGAGGCGCACGGCGGTGGAAGCCTCCAGGTTGCCGTTCAGGCGTCCGCTGCGCAGTTCGTCGGAGAAGGCGGATGCCGCCACCCTGAGGTCCTCCAGCAGGGTGCCGTCGACCGCTTCGCCGGGCTCGGCGGCCGTGGACTGGCGTCGCTGCGCCTCGTGCTCGATCGCCGCGTGCGCCTTCCGGAGGGGTCGTGCCTGGGCGTCGATGGCCCTGGCCGCCTCGTACCCGAACAGGTGGCCGACCATCGCCGACAGCAGGAAGGCCAGGCTGGGGTGGACCTGCGGTACTGCGATGACGTCCAGGGCCCCGGCGAACCGGGACGAGCCTGCGTCGGCGACGACCACCGGTGCGGCCCTGTGGGCCCGGTAGATGGCCACCTCCTTGGCCACGTCGTCGGCAGTCGAGCCCACCAGCCCCGTGGCGCACACCAGGATCATCGGCTCGGCCGACAGGTCGATGTGCTTCTTGTCCTCGGTGGCATCCGCGGCGATCGACTTGTAGCAGAGCTCCGAGAGCTTGATCCGGATCTCCCGGGCCGCTGTCAGGTTCGGACCGCTGCCCACCACCGCCCAGTAGCGACGGGCCGGAGCGTGCCGTTCGGCGATCTCGGCGATCCGGTCCCGCATGGCCAGCACGTCGTCCATGGCATCGGGCAGGCCCTGGAGGCCCGCCAGCACCTCGGACCGCTCCGGTGATCCCGGCAGCCCGGCGGCGTCGGCCACCGCCACGGCCAGCAGCACGCCGGCCACCGCCTGGGCGTAGAAGGCCTTGGTGGAGGCCACGCTCATCTCGACGTCCCGGCCGTCCGACGTGTACAGCACGCCATCCGACCGGTCCACGAGGTCGCTGTTGCGACGGTTCACGATGGCCACCACCCGGGCCCCGCGGGACCGCACCAGGTCGACTGTGCGGTTCGTGTCGGTGGTGGTGCCCGACTGGCTGATGGCCACGACCATGACGTCGGCCATGTCCGGCGAGAGCCCGAAGCCCGAGAGCTCGGTGGCCGGCAGGGCATCCACCTCGATGCCCGACCCGGCCAGCTCGTCGGCCAGCGACCTGGCCACAGCCATCGCGGCCACCGCGGCGGTCCCCTGGCCGATCACCAGCACCCGACGGATCGCCCCCGAAGCCAGGTCGGCGCGCAGGCCCTCGCCCAACGACGCCACCCCCAGGCGGACCTCGAACCCACCCGCGGCATCGCCCGCCAGACGGCCCCGGAGGGTGGACCGGACCGACGCCGGGGACTCGCCGATCTCCTTCAACAGGAAGTGCGGGTGGTCGCCCCGGTCAATGTCACGGGTGGTTATCTCCGCCCCGGTCAGGTCGTCGCCACCCACCGGCAGGTCCCGACCGTCGTAGGACCGGCGGCGGATCCCCTCGACCGTGCCGGCCAGGGCCGCCTCCAACTCCACGATCTGGCCCCTGCTGGCCGCCGGGTCAGCCGGGTCGGCTGGCGTCTCGCCCTCCATCCGCAGGTACCGGCCGGTCATCTCCACCACCCCGTAGGGCTCGCTGGCCACCACGAAGGCGTCCTCGGCCAGGCCGACGTAGAGGCCCTGGCCACTTCCCCGCAGGGCCAGCAGGAGCCGGTCCGGAGCGTCCCCGACCACCGCGCCGATCGCCAGCGAACCCTCGATCACGCTCACGGTCCGCCGGAAGGCCTCGCGGTGGTCGTGGCCGGCAGCGAGGTGGGCGGCACACAGGGTGGGCACGACCTTGGCATCGGTGGTGATCTCGGGCGCCACGCTGAGGCCCTCCGCGACCACCAGGTCGACGTGGTTGTCCACGTCCCCGTTCTGGACCGCCGTGACCACGCCTGTCGGCTCGCCGTCGGCCCGGGTGGAGTCCAGCGGGTGTGCGTTGGGTTCGGAGATGAGGCCCACGCTGGCCCAACGGGTGTGGCCCAGCAGCGACCCCTCGACGGCCGGTGCCGCCAGGGCCCGGGCCAGCAGCCCGTCGGCGGCCAGGGCGCCGCGTAGCGCCGCCGTGTTGTCACCCAGCTCACCGATCTCGGCAGCCACCTTCACCACGAAGGCCAGGCCGCCACCGTCCAGGACCCGCACGCTGCCCGTGCGGTGCAGGGGATCCGCCGTGCGGGCCACGACCGCCGGGTCGGCCGAATCGAGGCCGTGGTCCCAGAGGGTGAGTTGGAGACCGGCAGAATCCCGGCCGCGGACCTCCAGGCGGTCTATCGCCGACAGGGCCTGCTGGGTGGACAGCAACACGGCCAGGCCGGCGTCGCTGGGCGCGGGAGCCGCACTGCGCAGGGACGCCACACCCGCATGCGTTCCAAGGCGGTCCCGGGTGACGGACCACAGGGCGTCCCGCACCCGGACCAGGGCGGCGTTGGCCTCCTCCACGTCGGTCGACTCCCCGAGCACCTCTTCGAAGCCGACGAGTAGCCCTGGAGCCACGGCCAGGGTGGCCGTGACGCGCCCCACCAACGAGGGATCCCGATCCAGGGCCAGGAGTCCGGGAACCCCGCCCAACAGGCGGTCAGCCCCCTCGAGCAGGTCGGCGGCGTCGGACAGCCGGGACGGATCCGCCGTGCCCAGGAGGTCCACGGCGGCGACGAGCGGTGCGAGGACGTCGTCGGAGCCGGGAACGGCTCGACCGGAGGGACGGCGGAGGACCGCGATGATGCCGCACATGTGTCCTGGTCTCTGCCCTTTCCGTCCCGCCGAACCGATTCGACGGCCAGCGCGACAACTCTAGGAATTCTACGGGCTCAGGTTCGGTCAGCCCGCTCGACAGCCTCAACGAGGCGCCCGGCCACCTCCGACGCAGTGCCCGCGTCGAATGCCTCGACCATCACCCTCACCACCGGCTCGGTGCCAGACGGGCGCACCAGCAACCGTCCGGCATCACCCAGCTCCGCGGCGGCCGCAGCGATCTCGCCCGCCAGCACCGCCACCAGGGCCGCAGCGTCGCCGACCACGGGGACGGCATGCAGCACCTGCGGGGCACGGACCACCAGGTCGGCCGCGCGACCACCCAGGGACCGGTCGGCCCGCCTGGCTGCGTCGAGGGCCTGGATCCCGGTGAGCAGGCCGTCGCCCGTCGTGGCCAGGTCCCGGAAGATCACGTGTCCCGACTGCTCGCCGCCCAGCGACCACCCGTTGGCCTCCAGGGCCTCCAGCACGTACCGGTCGCCAACCGCCGTCTCGTGGACGGCTATCCCGTGGTCGTCCAGAGCCCGTCGGAGCCCCAGGTTGGCCATGACGGTCACCACCACCGTGGAACCGGGCAGGGTTCCCCGCTCATTGCGGTCCACCCCACAGACGGCCAGCAGGTCGTCGCCGTCCAGCAGCCTCCCGTCGTCGCCCACGGCCACCACCCGGTCGCCGTCGCCGTCAAGGGCCAGGCCGGCGTCGGCCCCGAGGGCCAGCACGGCGGCCTGCAGTCCACCGGGACGGGTCGACCCACAGCCCTCGTTGATGTTCCGCCCGTCGGGTTCGGAGTTGATCACCGTGACGTCGGCCCCCAGGCGGGCCAACGCGCCGCCGGCCAACGACGAGGTGGCACCGTTGGCGCAGTCCACGACGAGGCCCAGACCGGCCAGGGCTCCGGGTCGCACGGACGCCACCACGGCATCCACCCAGTGGCGGGAGGCCTCGGTGGATGCTTCGTCCGACCATCCGTCGACCGGGACCGGGTCCTCGAGTCGGGGCGTCGTGTCCCAGGCGTCCTGCACGGCGGCCTGAACGGCATCGTCCAGCTTCAACCCTCCGGCCGAGAACAGCTTGACCCCGTTGTCCTGCCACGGGTTGTGCGACGCCGAGACCATGGCGGCAGCGGCGGCGCCGGCGGCGGCGGCATGGGCAACGGCCGGTGTCGGGACCACGCCCATCTGCACCACGTCCAGGCCACCGGCGGACAGCCCCTCCGCAAGTGCCCGGGACAGGCCCGGCCCGGACTCCCGCGTGTCACGGCCGACGAACACCCGGTCGGCCCCCAGAAACCCTGCGGCGGCCGCCCCGAGGGCGCGGACGACCGGTTCGTCGAGTCGCGTGCCGGCACGGGCGCGTACGCCATCGGTACCGAATCGGAGGCCCGCTGGAGGGACCCCTGCTCCTGCCATGCAGGGCAGCGTAGAAGCCGGACCGGACGTCGGGCCGCCGCTCAGCGCTTGGAGTACTGCGGCGCCTTGCGGGCCTTGTGGAGGCCGTACTTCTTGGACTCCTTCTTGCGGTCATCCCGCGTCAGGAGGCCCGCCTGCTTCAGGGCAGGACGGCGCTCGGGCTCGAGGGCCTCCAGCGCACGGGAGATGCCGAGCCGCATGGCACCGGCCTGGCCACTCACGCCACCACCGTGGAGCGTCACGTCGATGTCGTATGCGCCCTCGGTCGCCGTGACCCGGAGCGGCTCCATGAACACCAGGCGGTGGCTCTCCGACGGGAAGTAGTCCTCGGCCGTGCGGCCGTTCACCGTCACGTTGCCGGTACCGGGACGGAGCCGGACACGGGCGACCGACCGCTTGCGACGACCGGTGGACTGGATGAGGGGGCTGGACATCGGAGGCTCCTGGTTCAGGCCGTGCGGGCCCGGGCGTGGTCGAGGGCCAGCGGCTGCGGCTGCTGGGCCTCGTGCGGATGGTCGGCGCCGCGGTAGACCTTCAGCTTGGTGATCTGCTGGCGACCCAGGCGGTTCTTGGGGAGCATGCCCCGGATGGTCCGGCGGACCGCCTCCTCGGGCTTCGACGCCAAGAACTCGCCGTAGGACCGGGTGCGGAGGCCGCCCGGATACCCGGAGTGGTCGTAGACATTCTTGTCGGTCGCCTTGGCGCCGGTCAGGACGACCTTGTCGGCGTTGATGATCACGACGTGGTCACCGGTGTCGATGTGGGGGGCGAAGGTCGGCTTGTGCTTGCCGCGGAGGATCGCCGCCACCCCGGACGCCATGCGGCCGAGGATCAGGCCATCGGCGTCGACGACGTGCCAGGCACGCTGGATCTCGCTGGCCTTGGGGGTGTACGTGGACACGGAAACCACCTGTTTCGTGGAGAGAACACTGGATGAGGACCACGGAGGCCGGTTCGACCACCGGGGATCAGCGCCGAAACCGGGCGCGATCGGACCGGGGACCAAGGCTAGGGCCGCCTCCCCCCACCGGCAACCCGCCGGGACCCGGTGAGACACGCGCCATAGCTGGGTTTCCGCCGGTCTCAACCGACCTCCGGAGCGCCGCCGGAGTAGGACGCGCCGCCCTCCTCCGGGTAGGCCACGGACCAGAAGGTCAGGCCACCGGGCGGCGCCGGTTCCCCGGCCGCCCGACGGTCACAGGCGGCCAGGATCCCGGGAATGGAGCCGGCAGCCAGGCGGCCCCGCCCCACGTCGACCAGGGTGCCGACCACCGACCTGACCATCTGGTGGCAGAAGGCCGACGCCGAGACCTCGAACTCCAGCAGTTCCACGCCCGACAGGTCGTCGGCCAACCGCCGCCAGGACGCACCGGTGATCCGGCGCACCATGGTCGCAGCCGTGCCATCCGGTAGGGGTGGGCGCCGCCGGCAGAACGACGAGAAGTCGTGCTCGCCCACGAGGTGGGCCGTGGCGGCCTCCATGGCCTCCATGTCGAGGGCATCGGAAACGTGCCAGGCCCGTGACGTGGTGAACGGGTCGGCATCAGGACGGTTCAGGATCCGGTACCTGTAGGTCCGCCCGGTGGCGCTGAACCGGGCGTCGAAGTCGTCCGGAGCCCGCTGCAGCGTGGATACCACCACCGACGGGCCGCACTGCCGGTTCACCGACCGCCGCAGAAGATCCAGGTCGACGTCGTCGGGGGCATCGAAGCTGATGACCTGGCCGACGGCGTGGACCCCCCGGTCGGTACGGCCTGCGCAGGCGACGACCACCTGGGTCCGCAGCACGCGGGAGAGGGCCTCGTCCAGGAGGCCGGCGACTGTGGGAACGCCGGCGTTGGTGGCGAAACCGTGGAACGGGGCTCCGTCGTAGGCGACGCCTCCCCGGACCCGCATGACGGGCGGGCTCAGACCAGCTCGATGCGCGCCATCGGCGCGTTGTCGCCGTGGCGCGGGCCCACCTTCAGGATCCGGGTGTAGCCACCGGGCCGGTCGGTGTAGCGCGGTCCGATCTCGTCGAACAGCTTGGCCGCCATCTCCCGGTCACGAAGGAACGACACCACCTGGCGGTGGTTGTGCAGGCCGCCCTTCTTGGCCTTCGTGATCATCTTCTCCGCGATGGGGCGGAGAGCCTTGGCCTTCGCCTCGGTGGTCGTGATCGCCTCGGCGGCGATGAGCGAGGCGACCAGGTTGGCCATCATCGACTTCTGGTGTGCGGAACTGCCGCCGAAGCGACGGCCCCTCCTGGGGGTGGCGGGCATGGGGTCAGTTCCTCACCCGGAGCGCCAGACCGCGCTCGTCCAGCTTCTCGATGACCTCGTCCAGCGACTTCTGGCCGAAGTTGGTGACTGCCAGGAGGTCGTCCTCGGTCTTGTCCAGCAACTGGCCGATGGTGTCGACCTGTGCCCGCTTGAGGCAGTTGCGGGGACGCTCGGAGAGGTCCAGGTCCTCGATGGGGAGGTCCAGATCCGGTGAGCTTCCGCCCACCTCCTCCGTCTCGCCGAGCTCCAGGCCACGGGCCTCGTCGCTCATGTCCTCGACCAGCTGCACGAGGGTCCGCAGGGTGGCGCCGGCCGAGGCCAGGGCGTCGCGCGGGGTCAGCGAGCCGTCGGTGGTGATGTCCAGCACCAGCCGGTCCATGTCCTGGGCCTGGCCGACGGAGACGGGCTCCACGTCGATCGACACCCGACGCACCGGCGAGAACAGGGCGTCCACGGGGATGACGCCGATGACGCCATCGCCGCTGGAACGATCCGACCCGAGGTAGCCACGGCCGACCTCGACGGTCAGCTCGAGGGCGAGGCGGCCCTTGGCCGTCACCGTGGCCAGGTGCAGGCCCGGGTTCAGGACCTCGACCTGCTCGTTGGTCTCGAGTGCCGAGGCGGTGACCTCGGCAGCGCCACGCACGTCGACGCGCAGCGTCACCGGCTCGTCGCTGTGGCAGCGCAGCTCTACGTCCTTCAGGTTCAGGACGATGTCGGTGACATCCTCCACGACCCCGTCGATGGTGCCGAACTCGTGCAGTGCGTCATCGAACTTGATCTGGGTGACCGCTGCGCCCGGAATGGACGACAGCAGGGTACGGCGGAGCGAGTTGCCCAGGGTGTGGCCGAATCCCGGCTCGAGCGGGCCGATCGAGAACTGCTGACGGTTGCCCTCGGCCTCGTCGACCGCTTCGACGGTCGGTCGCTGAATGACCAGCATGGAATGTCCTTCTTGCCTGTTGCGGGTACGGGTTCCGGCTCGTAGCGGGCCGGTTACTACTTCGAGTAGAGCTCGACGATGAGCTGCTCGCGGACCGGCACGTCGATCTGGTCGCGGACCGGCAGCTCGCGGACGGTGACCTCGTGGCCGTTGTCCCCCATCTCCAGCCAGGCCGGGGACTGGCGGTCCAGGACGTCGATGTTCCACTGGACGACGATCATCTTGCGTGCCTTGGCGCGCAGGGCGACGACGTCGCCCTTCTTGCAGCGGTAGCTGGGGATGTCCACCCGGCGACCGTTCACGTCGACGTGGCCGTGGTTGACAAGCTGGCGTGCCTGGGCCCGGGTGGCGGCCATGCCGGCCCGGTAGACCACGTTGTCCAGGCGCAGCTCAAGGAACCGGAGCATGTTCTCGCCGGTCACGCCCTGACGGCGGCTGGCCTCCTCGTAGACCCGGCGGAACTGCTTCTCGGAGAGGCCGTAGGAAAAGCGTGCCTTCTGCTTCTCCTGGAGCTGCAGCAGGTACTCGGACGGGTTGCCCCGACGCCGGGTACGGCCGTGCTCCCCGGGGGGGTACGGACGCTTGTCCAGCGCCACCACCTCACCCTTGGTGCCGAAGATGTTGGTGCCCAGGCGCCGGGAGACCCGGGCCTTGGGGCCTGTGTAGCGGGACATCCTCAGACCCTCCGTCGCTTGGGCGGCCTGCAGCCGTTGTGGGGAATCGGGGTGACGTCCTTGATGCCGGTCACCTCGATGCCCGTGTTCTGAATGGTGCGGATGGCGGTCTCCCGTCCGGAACCCGGACCGCGGACCACCACGTCGACCTTGCGAATGCCGTGCTCCATGGCGCTCCGGGCGCACTGCTCGGCGGCCATCTGGGCGGCGAAGGGCGTCGACTTGCGGGAGCCCTTGAAGCCGACGTTGCCGGCCGATGCCCACGCCAGGGTGTTCCCACCCTGATCGGTGATGGTGATGATCGTGTTGTTGAAGGAACTCTTGATGTGCGCCACGCCGTGCGGGACGTTCTTCCGTTCCTTCTTGCGGGGGCGTCGACCCCCGGCGGACGGCTTAGCCATTACTTCGTGACCTGCTTCTTGTTGGCGACCGTCTTGCGCGGTCCCTTGCGGGTCCGGGCATTGGTGTGGGTGCGCTGACCGCGGACCGGCAGGCCGCGACGGTGGCGCAGGCCCTGGTAGCAGCCGATGTCCATCTTCCGCTTGATGTTCTGGGACACCTCACGGCGGAGGTCGCCCTCGACCTTCAGCTGCTGGTCGATGAACGCGCGGATCGCCGTGACCTCGTTGTCGCTGAGGTCACGCACCCGGGTAGTGGGATCGACGCCGGTGGCCTCACAGACGTTCGCCGCGGAGGACCGGCCGATGCCGTGGATGTAGGTCAACGAGATCAGGACCCGCTTCTCGCGGGGGACGTCGACTCCGGAAATTCGTGCCATGCCTGAGTTCCTCTAGCCCTGACGCTGCTTGTGACGGGCGTTGGTGCAGATGACCTGGACGCGACCGTGACGCCGGATCACCCGGCACTTCTCACAGATTCGCTTGACGCTTGTTCGGACTTTCATGCTGTTCTCTCTCGTGTCCCGGCCAGCGGGCTACTTGTAGCGGTATGTGATCCGACCCCGCTGGAGGTCGTACGGGGTGAGCTCCACCTGGACGCGGTCGCCCGGAAGGATCCGGATGTAGTGCATCCGCATCTTCCCGG
>UINC01001439.1_pt1 | contig 21704 bp, 33 predicted proteins | sample 5385821 | NCBI WGS metagenome assembly UINC01 (sample SAMEA4666929, study PRJEB26691) | marine metagenome | isolation source: Pacific Ocean | place: Pacific Ocean | collected 2011-10-13 | reverse complement strand
CGGATGATGGCATGCCAGAGCGCCTCCTTCGGTCCCGCCATCCGCATCGCCAGATTGAGCAGCGCAAGTTTGGCCGTGAACTGAGGGTAGGTGCCCAAGAGCGCCTCATAACACCTGACCCGAGTGAAGTGGTCTACGTCGCCGGGTTTTGTCATGCCTACGACGGGATGGATCAGGAGATTTGCGCCGACCTCCTTCGAGGCCGTGAGCGTCAATTCCTGATGGGCACGGTGCATGGGGTTTCGGGTCTGGAACGCGACGATCCTCCGCCATCCCAACCGTGCGAAATCGTGACGGAGCTCCAGCGGTGTGCTGCGGAGCCCGCGGAAGTCGTAGTGGCTAGGGCCATCTACAGCCTCGACGCGGCCTCCCACGTACACGGGGTTCGCCTGCTCCAACAGGTATGCGACGCCGGGGTGCTCCGGGTTCGTCGTACCGAACACCTGCTCAGCCTCCTGCGTCCGGTCGGGACGCCAGATCTCTTCGACGTGGAGCGCCGCAAGCATGACGCCTTCGGGGTCACGTAGAGCGACCTTAGATCCGGATTCGAGTCCTTCCGCAAACGCTTCGTCGACATCCAGAGTGATGGGAATCGGCCAGAGTGTTCCGTCCGCCAACCGCATGCTCTCACACACACTCCCGTATTCGGCCAATGTCATGAATCGGTCGAGAGGTGAAAGCCCGCCGTTCATGAGCAACTCGAGGTCACACATTTGGCGGGATGTGAGGTCCCAGGAGGGCCAGTCCCGCGAGACCTCCTGAAGCTCGGAGGCCCGCTCCGGTTCTGCAATGAGCTGTATGAGCTCGCCGCCGTGAGGGGTAGTCAGATGCTCTGTCATAACACTATAAGGGGCGCATACCCCGCGAGAAGATCATCATAAAGAGGGTGCTTCGGGTCGGGTGGGTGGGGAACGTGAACCTTCGTTGAGGAAGCTACCAAACACCGGCTTTGGGTCAAGGATTCCGCCAACCGAGTCGGGTACCTCTCAGGACGGTCAGAGGGGAGGGTATGGTGACGCCCCTGCGCTCGGGAAATAAATGTTTCCGTCGTCCAAATCCGAGAGTGGAGGGACAATGGGCTCTGCCACTTCAACAAGCCGGCGCCCGAGCTAGCGACCACTGCCGGTCGACAGGTCGTCGACCACGAAGACCGTCTTTCCGGCCTCGAGCAGGCTCTCCTGACGGTTCCCCCGCCCGGAGACTATCGGATCATCTCGCCCGCCGACTTTAGGGCCATCCTCAGGAGCTGAGGGAGAGAGCGGCGGCTCCCCCCTCACTCTCGATACGCGCCGCTCTCGATCCGCCCGAGCCACGCCTGGTGATCCCTGTACCATGCGATCGTCTCGGCGAGCCCTTCCGCGAACTCCACTGATGGCGCCCAGGACAGTTCATGCTTCGCCTTCGTGGCATCGACCGCGTAGCGCCGGTCGTGACCCAGGCGATCCTCCACCTTTTCCTCGGCTCGATCCACCGCCGTGTATGCGGCGCAGTGCACCACCACTTCCGGCTTTTCTGTACTCAAACGACGTCCCACCTCTTCGGGATCCGTAACGTCGAGGGCGGATCAGGCAAACGCCCGGACATCGTGGCCTCTCTCGCCCGCAGTGCGCACGACTGCGCTACCCAACAGGCCGGCCGCGCCGGTGACCAGGATCCTCAAGACGAGACCCTCAAGCTGGAATCCTCAAGCCGACAGCCTCAAGAGTAGACCTTCATCCAGTTTCCGCGGAAATCGCTGAGAATTCCGTCGCTCGCCGCCAGAAAATTCGGATACCTGGGTACCGGCTGGTTAAACGTGGGCTCCGTGCCGTCGGCGTGTATCACGGACCCGCCCGCCGCCCGGACCAGCGCGGTACCGGCCGCGACGTCCCACTCACTCTTCGGCACCATTGTCCAAGTGCCATCCGCCTGCCCCGCTGCGACGAGTGCCATCTTATAGGCGACCGATCCGCACGGCCGAACCTGGCACGGCGCCTCGTCGAGCACGTCCCACTCACCTCTTCCAATCTCACTCCGGCTGGCCAGGATCACGGCGCCGTCGAGATCGGGAAGGCCGGTGACGGATGAGGAGCGTCCCTGGTATTCGACTCCGGTCTCCAACGAACCGATCACCAACTCCTCGGTGACCGGATTGTAGATGCCGCCGGCCACCGGGAGACCGTCCTCGACCAGGCCGACCGAAATGCACCACTCCGGGATGCCGTCGATGAATTCCCGGGTCCCGTCGATGGGGTCCACCACCCAGACCCGCCGGCACCCGAGACGGACGGGGTCGTCGATCGACTCCTCCGAAAGCCAACCCTCGCCCTTGGTGGGGAGCACGTCGCGGAGTACGCGATCCGCCGCTGTGTCGGCCGCGGTCAGCGGGTCTCCCCGTTCCGTCTTCATCTCGAACTCGATATCACCCGGCGTGAACGGCTGGATCGCGTCAGCGGCGGCCATGATCGCTTCTTGGATCCTGGCGAGGTCATCCAACCGGGTCATGTGCGGTCCTTGTTGAGGGTCTACTTCAGGGTCTCCGGCGGCCATCTCATGGCCCGCCCTTCACGATCCACGCGCCCATCCGTGAGCCACGCCTGTCGACCTGTGAGCCGCTCCCATCCAGAAGAGCCGCCACGACGTGACGGGCATCCACCAGCACGGCCGCCTGCTCAAGCACGCGTGCGTAGTCGATGTCCGTGTGGTCCGTGACGATCACCACTGCGTCGGCCTCGGCGAGGGCTTGATCCGTCAGGGCGACCGAAGACATGTGCGCTCCGTCCTCGGCCAACTCCGGCACGAACGGATCGTGGTACTCCACGTGGGCGCCATCGGCGGCAAGAAGCCCAATGATGTCCAAGGCCGGCGATTCCCTGACGTCGTCGACGTCCCGTTTGTACGCGACACCGAGCACGAGGATGCGGGCGCCGCTCACGGCCTTCTGGCGGGCGTTCAAGGCGGCCCGAACTTTCCCCACCACGAACTCGGGCATCTCGGCGTTGATCTCCGAGGCCAGCTCGATGAAACGGGTCCGGTAGTTGAGCGTACGCATCTTCCACGCCAGATAGTGGGGATCGACGGGGATGCAGTGCCCTCCGAGCCCGGGTCCGGGTGTGAACTTCATGAAGCCGAAGGGTTTCGTGCTCGCGGCCTCGATGACCTCCCACACGTCCACGTCGAGCCGGTCGGCGATGAGCGCCACTTCGTTGACGAGGGCGATATTCACTGCCCGGAAGGTATTCTCCAGGATCTTGACCATCTCCGCCGTCTCGGTGGACGAGACCGCCACCATCGTGTCGATGAAGCGTTCGTAGACCGCCAGCCCCACCTCCGTACAGGCCGGCGTCACTCCTCCGATAACCTTCGGGGTGTTTTTCGTCTTCCATTCTTGGTTTCCGGGATCCACCCGCTCGGGAGAGAAGCACAGGAAGAAGTCCTTACCTACTTTCAGCCCAGTGCCCTCCAGGGCGGGTAGGAGTACCTCGCGGGTCGTGCCCGGATAAGTGGTCGACTCCAGAACCACGAGTTGCCCGGGGCGCAACGCGGCTGCCACGGCCTCGGACGCGGCGATCACAAAGGAGACGTCCGGATCCTGCGTTTTCGACAGCGGGGTCGGCACCGAAATCGATATGGCATCACACTCGGCGAGCCGGGCCATGTCGGTGGTGGCCTCCAGCCGTCCTGCAGCCAGAGCCTCGGTCAACTCTACGTGCGTGACGTCCTTGATGTGGCTGGCTCCGCAGTTGATGCCATCCACGACCTCGGGATTGATGTCGAAACCCACGGCACACAGGCCCGCGCGTGCAATCTCGACCGACAACGGCAGTCCTACGTAACCGAGGCCGACCACGCCCACGGTCAGGTCGCCCGAGCGGAAGTGGTCCAAAGCGTCGTTCGAAGCAGTGTCGGCCATTGGTGACTCGGGGCTCATCCCGGGCCTAGCCTGGTCTGGGAGTAGTGTGCCGAAGAGGCTTCAAGATCGAGACGCACCAAGAGATGCAGCAAGATAAGTAGCCGGGCAACAAGATGGCCTACGGGCAAAATGACCAAATAGGCGAGGACGGCGAATCGGAGAATAACGGGGTCTAGAATCGTTTTCAGGGGCGGATCCTCGCCCGGAGCGTCTGCCACCTGAAGGTCGGAAGCGGCCACCTCACCCATGTCTTGCTCCCTTAAAGTGACTCGAGATCGCCTCCACCAACCCCGAAATTGTGAACGGATCGGCCTCTGCCGCAACCCGATACCCCAAATCGCGGGCGGCGTCGGCCGTCACCGGCCCGATCACACCAGCGTCTGCGACGACTTCCCCGTCCACCAAACGATGAAAGCTCCGCACCGCGGACGGTGAGGTAAACGTCACCAGATCCACCCCCCGTCCGATCTGGTCCAGGGCACCTGGGTCTGGATTTTCGACGGAAACGGTTCGATACGCCGTCACGGCGTCCACCTCGGCACCCAGCTCCTGCAAACCGTCCCGTAGGACGGGCCTGGCCTCGGCAACCGTCGGGATCAAGACACGCTTTCCGAGAAGCGATTGATGGGCCGCGAGCGCATCAACAACCGCTTCGGCCCTATGGGTCTCGGGCACTACTTCCACCGTGAGTCCCAGAGCCTCGAGGGTGTTCGCCGTGGCGGGCCCTACGCAGGACAGACGGGTCGACGCGAGCGCGCCTTTCACATCGACCCCCACGGCCTCCGCCGCTGTTCTGAAGAAGTCGACACCGTTGGCCGACGTAAAGATCACCCAGTCGTACTCCGCGGTGTTCTGAACAGCGTGATGGAGCGCCCGTTGGTCCATGGGGGGCTCGATTTTGATCGCCGGAAGACGAACGACCTTGGCCCCCAGGACCTCCAAGGCGTCGACCAGTCCAGCGGCCTGGGCCGCCGCCCTCGTAACAACGAGGGTTCGGCCTATCAGGGGGCTTACGCCTCGACCACCGTCACCGGCGGCGCCTTCGCGATTTTCCCACCCTTGATGCAAGTCGTACATACACGCACGCGACGCCGGACTCCTTCGGCCGTAATGATCTTCACCGTCTGAAGATTCGGCAGCCAGCGACGCCGCGTCTTGTTGTGGGCGTGACTGACGTTATTTCCGGTGGCCGGTCTCTTGCCACACACATGACATACTCGGGCCATATTCTTTCTCTTACGGAGTCGGTCAGGGATCGGGCTGGGGCGGGGCGGTAATGCTCACTGCCCGGACCTCGATGAAGGACTCTGCGAAGTCGGCAAGGATCCGATCACCCTCCGCGAGGCCACCGCTGGCCATCCATGCATCCTTCGCACTATCCGTCATGGCGTAGACCGTTCCTGTCACTGAAACCGTCGCACCGTACTCGAGGTCCCCGCCGATTACGGCGACCTCAGGCAACATCTTGACCAGATAATCGCCGGGAACCCCGACAAAAAAGGTCTGACTACTTCCTGGCATGGTGTTCAGCACCCCCAAGCGGCGCAGTTCGATGACCGTAGCCGCGTGTGCCATCGGATTCATTCCAAAGTCGCTTATGTCCACCACCGTCGCTACCGTCGCCATGCTCTCCTCATCCCCTTCCACCACCACAACTTCCACCGGCGCGGCCTGTATGGACAACCAAACGAAGAAGCCTCCCGCGACAAGAAACGCTCCAACCATCAAGTACACGGTGAGAGACCCAGCCTCACCTCTACGGGATCCGAACGATGCCATGTGTAGCCCTGCTCCCAGTCTTGATCTGTGCTTGTTACTCAGGATCTGGGCAGTCTAATCGACCAACTCGATCAGCGCCATCTCCGCGGCGTCTCCGCGGCGATTTCCCAACTTGAGAATACGGGTGTAACCTCCGGGCCGCTCTGTGAAACGCGGCCCGATATCGTCGAACAGTTTGCCGAGAACCTGGCGGTCCGCGATCAACCGGCCCGCAAGCCGGCGTGCGTGGAGATCCCCTCGTTTGCCGAGCGTAATCAGACGCTCCGCGAACGGACGCAATTCCTTCGCTTTGGCCGTCGTAGTCTCGATCCGTTCGTGGAGAAAGAGAGACGTGGCCATGTTGCGCATCGTGGCCTTCTTATGGCTCGCGGTCCGGGAAAGGGCCCGGCCCTTCTTGCGGTGCCTCATGCTCGAACCTTACTCCTCGCTCGTCTCTACGGATTGCACCTCATCTTCTTCGACGAGAAACAGTTGGCCCTCGTCGCCAGACTTGAGACGCATTCCGAAATTCAGCTCGTGCTCGTCGAGGAAGGCGGCGATCTCGGTGAGCGATTTCTTTCCGAAATTCTCGATCCCGAGCATCTCTTCTTCCGTACGCTGAACGAGGTCGCCCAGCGTCTGGATGTTTTCCTTTTGAAGAGAGTTTCGGGATCGGACGCTCAGTTCGGCGAGGTCCTCGATGGAGCGCTCGAGCAAGTCGCGCAGCTGTTCCGGCACTTCAACTGCGCCCGGAACGGTCACCTGCGGCACCCCACCCTCTCCGAAGTACAACATGAACTCGAAATGTTTACGAACCAACGCGGCCGCATAGTGAACCGCGGACTCCGCATCCACAGACCCGTCTGTCTCGACCAATAGCGTGAGCCGATCGAAGTCCGTGCGCTGCCCGACCCGCGTTTCCTCCACCGAGAAATTGGCACGCCGGACCGGATTGTAGATCGCGTCGATCCGCACCATGTCCACGGGAGCTTCCCGCAGCAACTCGTGCTGCTCGGCAAGGATGAAACCCCGTCCCTTCCGAACGTACAATTCGATGTTGAGCTTTTGCTTCCCCTGAACCGTCATCAAGTGATGGTCAGGATCGTGTATCGTCACGCCACTCACCGGACCGACATCACCGGCGGTGACCGGGCCCAGTTTATCCACGCGGATGGTGAGCGTCGCCTCGGGGACATCGTCGTCCAAAGTGATGACGAGCGACTTGAGATTCTGAATGACCTGATGCACGTCCTCGACCACGCCCTCGATCGTCTGGTGCTCATGCACAACACCGTCGACGCGGAATGCCCAAACCGCGGCTCCGCGGAGGGACGAGAGAAGAACGCGCCTCACCGAGTTTCCGAGCGTATGGCCAAAACCACGCTCAAGAGGCTCGATCACAAATTCCGCACGGCTCCCATCTTCTGAGGCCTCAGAGACCTCAATACGCTCGGGCAGTACCAAACCGGTTAAATCGATCTGCACTGAAGTCTCCATTACTTCGAGTAGAGCTCCACGATGAGCTGTTCTTGGACGGCCAAGGGGATATCCTGGCGCGTAGGCTGCCGGGTCATGCGGCCGACACGATTTTTCTCATCCAGAGCGAGCCATTCCACCAAGGACGGGCGAGTTCGAGCCTCGAGGCTCCCCTGCACCGTGGCCAGGTCCTTGGACTTGGATTTGAGGGCCACCTCGTCCCCATGACCCACCTGAAATGACGGTACGTCCACGACCCGCCCGTTGACCTCCACGTGGCGGTGCCGGACCAGTTGCCGGGCGGCGCTGCGACTCGGTGCGAAACCCATCCTGAAAATCACGTTGTCCAGCCGGACCTCCAGGGAGATGAGCATGTTCTCTCCGGTGATTCCATCCCGCGCGTTCGCCTGCTCGAACAGCGTGCGGAACTGCCTTTCATGCAGTCCGTAAATCCTCTTCACCTTCTGTTTCTCACGAAGCTGGACGGCGTAGTCGGATTGCTTGCGCCTGCGCGCGTGCGCGGGACCGTGCTGACCCGGCGGGTAAGCGCGACGTTCGATGCCGCACTTCTCCGTGTAGCACTTCTGTCCCTTCAAGAAGAGCTTCTGCCCCTCGCGGCGGCAGAGTCGACAAACTGCTCCGGTGTGTCGTGCCATACTGTTTAGACCCTGCGCTTCTTGGGGGGGCGGCATCCGTTATGAGGAAGCGGCGTTACGTCCTGGATCGATTTGATCTGGATTCCTGCGGCCGCCAGGGCTGAAATGGCCGACTCCCGCCCCGAGCCAGGTCCTTGAACGAGTACATCGACCCGCCTGACACCCAGGGCAACGGCCTCCCGGCCACATTGCTCCGCCGCCACCGTCGCGGCAAACGGTGTCGACTTCTTGGAGCCCTTGAAACCGGCCTTTCCAGCGCTGCCCCAAACGACCGTATTTCCAGCCTTATCGGCGATTGTGATCAGCGTGTTGTTGAACGTCGCCTTGATGTGCGCGACGCCTTCCGCCTCGACGACTTTCTTGCTCCGCCTACGCGGCGTTTTCTCATCGGACACTCAGTACCATCCTCACTAACTATTCAAGCCTCGCCTACCTAGGCCTCGCCTATCCGGACCTCGCCTACTTCTTCGGGGCTATCTTCTTCCCGGCTATTGCACGTCTTTGACCCTTGTGGGTCCGAGCGTTCGTGTGGGTTCGCTGCCCCCGCACCGGAAGTCCGCGCCGATGCCGTAGGCCCCGGTAGCAACCGATGTCCATGAGGCGCTTGATGTTCATGGAGACTTCGGTGCGCAAGGCGCCCTCGACTTTGTAGTTACCCTCGATCTCCTGGCGCAGCTTGTTCACGTCGTCATCAGTGAGATCGACCGCACGCCGACTGGGATCTACTCCGGTGTTCTCGAGGATCACTCGCGAACGGGACAGACCGATACCGTATAGGTAGGTCAAAGCGACCTCGATCCGTTTTTCCTTCGGAAGATCCACACCCGCGATTCGTGCCATCCGTCCTTCTTCTCAGTTTATCCCTGGCGCTGTTTATGCCTGGGATTACGACTACAGATAACCCGTACGACTCCCCGCCGACGGACGATTTTGCAGTGTTCACACATCGGTTTGACGCTACTACGCACCTTCATTTTCAGCACCCTGACGTATGTTTGTGGCAGAGCATGTAATGATAGTGGAACAACTAATCACCCTCAAGGCACGGCCCGAACGATCCGAGGTGCTCACGCCGGAGCCTCGGCCGGCGCTGCCGTGAGGACTCGGGGGCCGGCCGCTGTCACGGCCACCGTGTGCTCGAAGTGGGCCGTCGGAGTTCCGTCCTTTGTAACCACGGTCCAGCGATCGCCGAGCACCTGAATCTCGAACGTTCCGCAGGACAACATCGGCTCGATCGCAACCACAATGCCTTCCCGAAGAGCCGGTCCCGTACCGGCTCGACCAAAGTTCGGCACCTGCGGTTCTTCATGCACCTCGCGACCCACGCCGTGGCCTACCAGATCCCTGATAATGCTTAGACCCGTTCCCTCGACCCTGGTCACCACGGCAGCACCGATGTCACCGACAAAACCCGCGAGAACCGTGGCGGACACCGCTCGGTCGAGCGCATCCTCCGTCACCTCCAGGAGGTGCCGCGTCTTCTCGTCGATCTCACCGACCGGGAAGGTCCAGGCAGAGTCGGAGCACCAACCGTCCAATTTTACCCCCACGTCGATCGAGATGATGTCGCCGTCTTCCAGGAACCGGTCAGCCTTGGGAATACCGTGGACGACCTCCTCATTCAATGAGGTACAGACACTTCCTGGAAAGCCATACAGGCCTTTGAACGCGGGCAGTGCACCGGCATGGGAACGGATAAACTCGTCCGCGAAGCTATCGACTTGCAGCGTGGAAATACCCGGTTGAATCCGTGGACGAACTTCAACCAGGAAATCGGCGATGATGGCACCACCTCGAGCGATCACGTCGATCTCTTCGGGACTCTTGAGGTGGATCACTATTCCCCCACTCCCAAAGCCTCACGGACCTTACTCTGTACCTCGTCCGGCCCCTCTTGGCTCGGTACGCGATGCACGACGGCCTTGCTCCCGTCGTAGTACTCGATCAGGGGCTCAGTCTCTCGGCGGTACACGTTCAACCGGTTCTGAACCGTGTCTGCGTGATCATCTGCACGGTGGAAGAGCGGAGTCCCATCGACGTCACACACACCGTCCTTCTTGGGCGGAGCGAGGACGGTATTGTAGACAGCCCCACAGGAGGGGCAAGAACGGCGACCGGAGATTCTCTTAGAGAGCACTTCGTCGTCTGCCTCTAGAACGACGACCGTGTCGATGGTGCGACCGAGAGCCTCCAGCATCATGGCGAAGGCCGATGCCTGTGCCTCGGTCCTCGGAAAGCCGTCGAAGATCACGCCAGTCCCGGCGGACAAAGTGCTCAGTTTTTCCTCGACCATTTTGATGATGAGATGATCGGGCACGAGATTCCCAGCGGTCATGTACTGTTGAGCTTGGGTCCCCAAGGGGGTACCGGCATCCTTCGCGGTACGCAGAAGATCCCCCGTAACCACCCTCTCCCATCCCGTCGCATCCGCAAGCAGTACTCCTTGCGTGCCCTTACCGACGCCGGGAGGGCCCAACAGGATCAGGTACATGGCCAAGTCCTCTACCCGTCCACGGATTATACGTAGCGAGACTGACCGCGCATTTTCACGCGGCCCTTCTTCATGAACCCGTCATAGTGGCGCAGTAAGAGGTGTTGCTGAGCTTGCTGGACCGTATCGAGCCCCACGCCCACGACGATCAGCAGGCCCGTACCTCCGAAGAAGAACGTCTGGATGTTGAAGGCGCTCCAGACCCCGAAAGGCACCAGAGCAACAAGCGCGAGATAGATCGACCCCGGAAGTGTGACGCGGGTCAAGACCCGATCGATGTATTCCGCCGTCCGGGCCCCAGGCTTCACACCCGGGATGAACGCACCTTGCTTCTTCAGGTTCTCAGCCAGATCGACCGGGTTGAAAATGATGGCCGTGTAGAAGTAGGTGAAGAAGACGATTAGCAAACCGTATGTGATGTAGTAGAGCCATCCGGGCTCAAAGATTCGCGCAACTTCAACGAGAATCGGGAATCTTCCGCCCGTGAGCTGCGCAATCGTCCCCGGTACCACGATGAACGACTGCGCGAAAATGATCGGCATGACACCCGCGGAGTTGACGCGAAGGGGAACGAAGCTCTTTTGTCCTTCACGGATACGCCCACGTCCTACCACCTTGCGGGGAATCTGCACGGGAATCTTCCGGGCGCCCATCGTCAACGCTACCACAGCCGCCGTAATCGCCACCAGAACGACGACCAGCATGACCATCGCGAAGATCGTAATCTGTCCTGCAGTGAACGACTCATACGTCCGCGCGACGGCCTGCGGAAAAGTTTCAATGATGGAGAAGAAGATCAGGAGCGACATGCCGTTGCCGATCCCTCGCTCGGTGATCTGCTCACCAAGCCACATCACGAAGATCGCGCCCACCGTGAGGATCACCGTCGTCGTCAGATTGAAGATGAAGCCGGGATCCTCAATCGCCCCTGTGCTGGTGAGGAAGGCGGCGTAGCTGAAGCCCTGAATAACACTCAGGACTACAGTCGTGTAGCGGGTCCACTGAGTCAGTTTCGCCCGACCGTCTTCACCCTCCTTCTGCAGCTTTTCCACCATCGGGAAGACAGCCGCCAGCAATTGGAACATGATGCTGGCCGAGATATACGGCATGATCCCGAGGGCCAAGATTGTGGCCCGGCTCAGGCCACCGCCCACGAACATGTCGTAGATGCCCAAGATTCCGCCGGAGAGCGCTCCGAATTGCTCCCGTAGGATGACCACATTTACGCCAGGTACGGTGATGTGCGCACCAAACCGATAGATGAGGAGAATAACCAGAGTAAAGAGAATTTTCTCTTTGAGCTCCGGAACCCGGAACAAATTCGGGATCGGGTTAGCCATCGTTCTCCGCTTCTTCCTCCGACTCAGCTTCTGGTTCAGGCTCAGCCGCTATCTCCGCCTCATCCTCGGTCTCGGGCTCAGCCTCGGGTTCAGCCTCTGCCTCGGGTTCAGCCGCTACCGCAGGCTCAGCCGCTACCGCAGGCTCGGCCGCTGCCTCAGGCTCAACGGCTACCTCAGGCTCGACCGTTACCTCTGGATCCGCCTTTGCCGCCGCCGGACCGACTGTGGTGGCGCTCCCCCCCGCCGCCTCGATCTTAGCCACCGCGCCCCCACTGAACTTATGCGCCTCGACAGAGTACGCCTGGCTCAAATCTCCCATCGCGAGCACTTTGACCAGGCCCTGGACGGAGCGGATCAAGCCCGCGTCCTTCAACGTTTGAGCGTTGACGGTGGAGCCCTCCACACGGGCCAGATCTCCCACGTTGACAATCTGGAAAATCTTTCGCTTACGGGGCGTGAAGCCGCGCTTTGGAATGCGGCGCTGCAGAGGCATTTGCCCGCCCTCGAAGCCGGGCCGCACCGAGCCACCACTGCGAGATTTTTGACCGTTCTCACCGCTTCCAGCGGTCTTGCCTTTTCCGGAACCGGGACCTCTACCCTTACGCTTGGATCTCTGATGAGAGCCGGCAGCCGGACGTAGATCGTGTAACTCAGCCATTACTTCACCTCATGAACTTGAACGAGGTAGTGGACTTGCCGTAACATGCCGCGAATCGTCGGGCTGTCGTCATGAACCACCGTCTGCTGGTGTTTCTTGAATCCGAGCGCCTTCAGCGTACGGCGATGTTTGAACTTCCTGCCCACGCCACTGCGGACCTGCGTGATGGCGAGCTTCTTAGGCATTGTTGTCCATCCCCAGAATAACCTCCACGGGCACACCACGTTCCCGGGCAACTTGCTCGGCGGTGACCAGGCTCGTGAGGCCCTCCATCGTGGCCCGGACCACATTGATCGGGTTGTTGCTGCCCAGGCTCTTGGTAAGGATGTCCTTGATCCCTACGGCCTCGAGCACCGACCGGACCGGACCGCCCGCGATCACCCCCGTACCGGGCGCGGCCGGACGAAGCATCACACGGCCGGCACCCCACCGCCCGACGATCTCGTGCGGAATGGTCCCGTCCTGCACGGGAATCTCAACGAATTCCCTCTTGGCCCTCTCGAAGGCCTTACGTATGGCCTCCGCGACCTCGTTTGCTTTGGCGAGCCCAATCCCGACACGACCCTTCTGATCTCCGACCGACACCAGCGCCGTAAAGGAGAACCTGCGGCCACCCTTCACCACCTTGGCCACCCGGTTGATGTGGATCACGTTCTCGAAAAACTCGGATTCCCGAGCTCGACTCTGTTTGCGTTTCTGCTCCCTGGCCATCAGAACTTCAGTCCTCCCTCCCGGGCGCCCTCTGCGAAGGCTTTCACCCGGCCGTGATACTGGTATCCGCCTCGATCGAACACGACCGTATCCACCCCAACTGCTTTAGCCCGATCAGCGAGGAGCTTGCCGGCGGCTCTAGCCCGCTCGACACCAGCGTTTTGACTTTCCGCCTTGAAGTTGGCGAGATCGGCACAAAGCGTGGACAGACCCACCAGCGTCCGCCCCTCATCGTCATTGATGACCTGACCCTCGAAATTCTTCAACGATCGGAAAACCACGAGCCTCGGTCGCCCCGCGGTGCCCCAAATCTTTTTGCGGACGCGGGAATGCCGGATTTTTCGGTGATCCTCACGTGTCTTACCCGATTTCTTGTTGCTCATCGTCCAAAGCTCCAGCTTTAAGCGCCGGCGCCGGCGGTCTTGCCGGCCTTACGCCGTACATGTTCGCCCTTGTACCGGATCCCCTTACCCTTGTACGGCTCGGGTGGACGGAACGCCCGGATCTCAGCGGCCGCCTGGCCCACCTTCTGCTTGTCCACCCCCGTGACGACAATCGTCGTCTGGTCCGGTAGGTCCAAGCTCACACCGTCCGGAGCCGGATAATTGATCGTGTGCGAGAAGCCGAGGTTTAACTCGATGCCCGACCCCTTTTTTAGGGCACGATACCCTACGCCCTGAATCTCGAGTGTCTTGCTGAACCCGGTCACCACGCCCTCGATCATATTGGCGACCAACATTCGGGTCAGACCGTGTAGAGCCCGGTGCTGGGGTTCGTCCGACGGCCTCATCACCGTAACCACTCCCTCTTCCAACGTCACCGTCATGTCCACGTGGGCATCGAACGTGAGTTCACCCTTCGGACCCTTTACGTGCACGTTTTGCCCGTTCACGGTCACATCAGTCCCCTGCGGGACTTCAATCGGCTGTTTACCAATCCGCGACATCTGCCATCTCTTCTATCTCGATTCCGTTATCTCTATCCCGTTTTACCAGACGAGGGCCATGAGTTCACCGCCAACGCCCTGCTTACGAGCCACCCGATCAGACATCAGGCCCTGCGACGTGGAGAGGATGGCCATCCCCAGTCCATTACGAACCCTTGGAATCTTGTCGACGGCCACATAACGTCTCCGGCCCGGACGGGAAATCCGCTCCAGGTGCCGGATGACGGGCCCCTCCTCGTGATACTTCAAATACACTCGAAGCACTCCGAAACGGCCGTCGTCCAGGACTTTGAAGTCATAGATAAAGTGGTTGTCCTTCAGTAGGTCGGCGACTTTGGTCTTCAGCTTCGAGACCGGCATATCGGCCCACTTGTGCCCTGCGGATCCGGCATTCCGGATCCGAGTGAGCATGTCCGCGATGGGGTCTGTCATCATTGGTCGATTCGATCCTTTACCAGCTTGCCTTCCGGACACCAGGGATTTCACCCTGAAGCGCCTTCTGGCGGAAACAAATTCTGCAGAGTCCAAATTTTCGGATGAACGCACGCGGGCGCCCGCACCGGTTACAGCGATTGCGATGACGCCCCGGAAACTTGGGCTTGCGATTGTTCCTTTCGATCAAAGCCTTCCTGGCCATCGACTTCCCCTATCCGTGTTAGTTGGCGGTGTGCTCGATGATGATCGGAATCTCCCCGCGGAACGGGAAGCCCATCGCCCTGAGAAGAGCCAGCGCTACATCGTCTTTATCCGTACTCGTCACCACGGTGATGTCCATGCCGTGAATCTCTCCGACCTTGTCGAAGTCGATCTCCGGAAAAATGATCTGCTCCCGAACTCCCATGGTGAAGTTTCCGCGACCGTCGAAGGAGCGCGTGCGCAATCCGCGGAAATCTCGAACACGAGGGATAGCAACGCTCACAAGGCGATCCAGGAACTCGTACATCCGGCTCTTGCGGAGCGTCACCGACGCTCCGATAGGCATGCCTTCACGCAGGTGGAAATTCGAAACGGACTTCCGCGCCCGCGTTATCAGGGCCTTCTGTCCCGTGATCACGCCCAATTCGCCGACCACGGCCGCAAGGAGTTTGGCGTTCTTGGTCGCCTCGCCCACACCCACGTTCATGACCACTTTTTCGATTTTTGGAATCTGGTTCGGGTTGCTCCACTGGAACTGTTCGGCCAGATGGGGCCGTGCGTAGGATTTGTAATGTCTCAGTAGTCTGGGTTCCATCGATCTACACTCCCGCGTGCGGTTTCGGGAGCGGATTACCGGTCTTCACTGCGATCCTCTCTTTGGTACCGTCAGCCTCTTGCCGGACCCGAACCCGACTCGCCTGGTCCCCAGCCATATCCACGAGCATGACGTTGGATACATGGATCGGTGCCTCGAACGTGATAATACCGCCCTCTGGGTTCGCCTCGCTGGGCCTTTCATGACGTTTCCGCATGTTCACGCCTTCGACAACAACGCGCTCCTTGGCGGGGATTACGCTGAGAACCGCCCCCTCCATGTCACGGAAGTTGCCACGGATGACCCGCACGCGATCTCCTTTGACGATGTTCGACCGACTCTTCCTGGCCATTAGAGAACCTCCGGAGCCAACGAAACGATCTTCATATAACGCTTTTCGCGAAGTTCACGGCCCACCGGGCCAAAGATGCGCGTTCCTCGCGGCTCTCCTTGGGGCGTGAGCAGAACCGCGGCGTTGTCGTCGAAACGGATATAGGTCCCATCGCGGCGCCGTACCTCCTTGGCGGTTCGCACGATCACGGCCTGGACGACCTCACCCTTTCTTACGGGCGAGTTCGGAATGGCATCTTTGACGGTCACGACAACCACATCGCCGACACTCGCATATCGGCGCTTCGAGCCGCCCAGAACGCGGATACACAATGCGCTCTTGGCCCCCGAGTTATCGGCAATTTTGAGCATCGATTCCTGCTGAATCATCTCGTCTTAATCCTGTTACTCAGAACGCTCGAGCAGTTCTATGACCCGCCACCGCTTCGTCTTCGACAGCGGGCGCGTTTCGACAATGCGAACCACATCACCCGTCTGGTACTCGTTAGTCTCATCATGCGCCCGATACTTCTTCGTCTTCTTGACCTGCTTCGTATAGAGCGGATGGGCGAACTGGCGCTCTACGAGGACCGTCACAGTCTTGTCATTCTGGGCGGATACCACCACTCCTGTTCGGATCTTGCGACGCAAGCGACTCCCGTCCACTTTGGGCGCCACCGGCTCCTTCGTCGAAACGGGCGCATCCTCAGGTACCTCATCGGGCGCTTCCGGCGCCTCAACCGGCACCTCCCCGGGCACCTCAGCCTGGTCGACGTTCTCAGACGTTTCTTCTGCCATGGTTATTCCGCTCTATTCTTCCGTCTCGGGCGGCAAAGCCGCCTCGGTGGACTTCTCGGAAAGCTCCCTCTCCCGAAGAATTGTGTTCAAGCGCGCAACGTCGCGCCGAATGTGCTGAAGCATCTTGGGGTTCTCGAGTTGCATCGTCCCCATCTGAAAGCGAAGGCGGAATCTTTCCTCCCTCAACTCTCCGAGCCGTGCCCGGATCTCGACATTGTCCCACTCGCGAATATCTTCCGCCTTCATCGTTTCCTCACTAACCGAGTTGCCGCTCGCGGACGACGAACTGCGTGGCCACGGGCAATTTGGCTGCCGCCAACCGCATGGCCCGGCGTGCCGTCTCCTCGGGTATCCCTTCGAGCTCGAACATCATCCGGCCGGGTTTGACCACGGCCACCCACCCCTCGGGATTACCCTTCCCCTTCCCCATACGGGTTTCGGCGGGCTTAGAAGTGATCGGCTTGTCCGGGAAAATCCGGATCCACACCTTTCCACCTCGTTTGATGTGACGAGTCATCGCCACACGGGCGGACTCGATCTGCCGGTTCGTGATCCAGCCGCACTCCGTCGTCTGGAGTCCGTATTCGCCAAACGAGACCCGATTACCGCGATAGGCCTTCCCACGCATCCGACCCTTATGGGTCTTGCGATGTTTTACTCTCTTGGGTGCTAACATTCTCTATCGCTCTCCGTCACGCACCGGTGGAATAGGTGCGGCCGCGGCGTTCCTCGACCACTTCCCCTGTGAAGATCCAGCACTTCACACCCACGATCCCGTACGTCGTCATGGCATGAATTTGCGCGTAGTCGATGTCGGCGCGGAGCGTATGCAAGGGAACCCGTCCCTCGTTGTATCCCTCCGTTCGCGCGATCTCCGCACCTCCCAACCGTCCTGCGCACTGAATTTTGATGCCCTCCGCTCCACCGCGAATTGCGGACTGCACCGCCCGTTTCATCGCTCGCCGAAAGGAGATACGCTGCCGTAATTGATGGGCCACGTTCTCTGCAACCAGCCGGGCATCGACCTCGGGACGCCGAATTTCCTCGACGTTTAACGAAATGTCGGCATTGGTGACCAACGCCAGCTCGTCCCTCAGTTTGTCGACCTCGGCGCCACGCTTACCGATCACAACACCGGGGCGGGCGGTGAAGAGGGTCACGACGATCTTCGACGGTTTCTGTTCGATCTCCACCTTTGACAAGGCCGCGTGGGCCAAGCGCCGCTCCAGGTAGGTACGGATCCTCTCGTCCTCTTGGAGCATACGGGGGAACTCGCGATCAGCGTACCAACGGGACCTCCAATCCTTGACGATCCCGAGTCGAAATCCCAGCGGGTGCGTTTTCTGTCCCATGCTATTCCTTGGTATCCACGACAACGGTGATATGGCTCGTCCGCCTCCGAAGGGGAGCAGCTCGGCCCATGGCCGCGGCTCTCCATCGGCGGTGGGTCGGTCCCTCATCGACGAAGGCGGTCGCTATCCGCAAATCATCGACATCGAGAACATCGCCCGAGTCCTGCGCCCTATTCTGGGCATTCGCCACCGCCGATTGGAGCGTTTTCCCGACCGGATCCGCGGCGGCTTTTTTTGAAAACTGAAGAACCGCATACGCATCGTTGACCGACTTCCCGCGGATCTGGTCCACCACCAAGCGGACCTTCCGCGGACTCATCCGCACGTGCCGGGCAATCGCTATGGCCTGCATCTCCACTCTCCCCGCTAAACTATCTTGGACCGCTTGTCGGACAGTTTCCCACCATGGCCCCTGAACAGCCGCGTGGGGGAGAACTCTCCGAGCTTGTGGCCAACCATGTTCTCCGTGATGTACACGGGAATGAACTTGTTACCGTTGTGCACCGCGATCGTATGCCCGACGAAATCAGGCGAAATGGTACACGCCCTCGCCCAGGTCTTGATGACCGTTCTTTCATTTCGGGCATTCATTCCGTAGACCTTGGCAAGCAGCTTAGCGTCGAGGTACGGACCCTTCCTAACACTACGCGGCATAGAATCGACCTCCGCTCAACCTGGCGTGACATTCAGCCGTTGGGACTCGTGTCATCATTGCGTCGCCTTGCCCCGTTTGCGCCCGCGGATGATGTACTTGTTGGATTGTTTCTTTCTATTCCTCGTCTTCTTGCCCTCACGTTTGCCCCACGGGGTTACCGGGGGTCGGCCACCTGAAGCCCGCCCTTCACCTCCGCCAAGCGGATGGTCTACCGGGTTCATCGCCACCCCGCGGACTTTCGGCCGACGACCGCGCCAACGGTTGGCTCCCGCCTTGCCGAGGTTCTGGAGGTTGTGCTCGATGTTGCCCACCTGTCCGATCGTGGCCAGACAAGTCTCGAACACCTGCCGCACCTCGGTCGAAGGCAGGCGGAGAGCGACATACTTCCCTTCCTTTGCCACCACCTGCACTCCAGCCCCGGCCGAGCGCGCCATCTGCCCCCCTTTACCCGGCTTGAGCTCGATGTTGTGCACCATGGTACCGAGAGGGATTTTCTTCAGCGGAAGCGCGTTGCCGAGCCGAATGTCGGCATCCGGGCCTGATATGATGGACGTACCGACTTCCAGTCCTCGGGGATGAAGAATGTATCGCTTCTCGCCGTCCGCATAGTGGACGAGGGCGATGTTCGAGCTACGATTCGGATCGTACTCGATCGCGGCAATCTTCCCGGGAACGCCGAACTTGTCTCGTCGAAAGTCGATACGGCGGTACCGTCGCTTGTGTCCACCCCCGCGCCTACGGGAAGTAACACGACCGTGGTGGTTGCGACCCCCGGACTTCGAGGCCCCCTCTAGGAGCGACCTCTCCGGGGCCTTCTTTGTGAGAATGTCCGAGTTGTCGACGATAGAGCGGAAGCGTGTCCCGGGTGTCATCGGTTTGAATTTCTTGATAGCCATCAGTTTTATCCGGCCTCGTAGAACTCGATGTGATCACCTTCAGCCAACTGGACAATGGCCTTCTTGAACGCCGGACGTCGACCAACCTTCGGGCTGCGGGACAGCCGACCCATCAGCGCCCGCTTCACCTTGCCGTTATAACGCATCGTGCGCACGTCGCTCACCTTCACATCCCAGATACTCTCGACTGCCCTCGATATCTCGATCTTGTTGGCTTTTCGGTCCACGATGAACGTGTAGATGTTCTCGTTTTCCATGGCCTGTGCTGACTTTTCGGTTACAACGGGCGCGTAGATCACATCATAGACGTCGTTCATGGTCGCCCCTTAACCCTTCTTGCCCTTGGGCGCACCGGAAAGCTCCGCCAGGCGGGCATCGTAGTGGGCCACGGCTGTCTTACGTGAATCACGCGCCTTCAGCGTCTTGATATCGGAGTCGTCGTCGAACTGAGCCAAGAACGCCGCCAGGTCACCCACGTTGGGCAACTTGATGCTTGAAAGATCCAGCTCACTCCCGGACGCGGCAGTGGGCGGGACCTTCTTGGGTGCCGCCTTTGCCTGCTTCTCCTTAGGAGCCGCCTCTGCCTTTGTGTCGCTCTTGGTCTCGGGCTTGGCTTCGGCCTTAGGCTTGGCTTTGGGCTTGGTTTCAGCCTTGGGTTTGGCTTTAGACTTGGCTGTGGCTCCGGCTTTGGCGTCGGAGGCGACCTTCCTCTCGGGAAGAATTTCGGCCCCGACCTCAACCTCCAAAACCTTCCTGGACTTGCCCCCGTGTCCCGGCCGAGCCTTCCTTCGCTCGGCCTGCTCCTCCTCGGCAGCCCTCTCCCGGGCCCGCACCGCTGGCTCACCTCGCGACCGCGACTCCATCGCGGCCTCGTCCATAGCGGACGGCTCGGCACCCTCTAGCGCAGCTTTTTCGATGACGAGAAAGTTGGCCCACAGGATGTCGTATGCGGATTCTTCGCCAAACGGACGTACTATGACGCTCTCAAGGTTCCGCGACGAAAGGTAGACGTTTTCCTTCGCGCCATCCGTGAGGATAAGCGCCTTTCCTTCAGCCCCGAGCGCCCCAAGCATCTCAACGAGCTTCTTGGTCTTGGGGGCGTCGAACTCGAGCGAATCCACCACAACCACTCGATCTCTCTGTGCTCTGGAATTGAACGCGGATCGCCGGGCGAGGGCACGGACCTTTCGCGGGACGCGCTCCCTCCACGAATGCGGAATAGGCGGAAACGCGACGCCGCCACCCGTAAATTGCGCGGCGCGAATCGTTCCTGCACGGGCCCGTCCGGTCCCCTTCTGTCTCCAGGGCTTGCGGGCCCCGCCCTTGACCTGACTCCGGGACTTGGCCGCGGCGGTACCCTGCCGCTGATTCGCCAAGTAGGCCTTGATCACCTGGTGTAGGACGTCCTCGTGGACGACGCCATCGAAAAGCCATTCGGGGAGGGCCTGAGCCTTCCCTTCCGACCCGTCGTTCTGGTAATACCGCGCTTTGAGTTGGGTCATTTCTGGATCATCAGATAGCTGTTTCTGGACCCGGGTACCCCACCCTTGATGAACAGGAGATTCCTTTCTAGGTCCACTCTCACGACCTTCACATTCGGGAGGGTGGCACGAACTCCACCCATCCGGCCAGGAAGTTTCTTGCCCTTGATCACGCGAGACGGATCGGTACCCGGCCCGATCGACCCGGGGATTCGCGACATCGGGTGCCCGTGCGAAGCCGGACGGCCCGCGAAGCCATAACGCTTCACCACACCCTGGAAGCCCTTCCCTTTGGTGGTTCCCGTCACTTTTACGCTGTCGCCAGCCTCGAAGACGTCCACGGTGATCGCTTGCCCGAGCTCATATTCATCACCCTTTGAGAGTTCGAACTCCCGAACGACACGGGGAGCCACTTCAACACCCGCCTTGGCGGCATGCCCCTTTTCGGACTTGTTTGCCCTCTTGTCCTTCTGGGCACCAAAACCCAACTGCACGGCAGCGTAACCGTCGGTCTCCGTGCTCTTGATCTGGAGTACGGGGCATGGCCCCGCCTCCACGACCGTCACAGAAACCGCGGCCCCTTCATCACTGAAGATCCGGGTCATTCCGATCTTTTTTCCGATTAATCCAGCCATCACTCAACCCTATTGGCTAATTCGACCCTGTCCGTCAATCGACCTTGATTTCGACATCCACACCGGCAGGTAGATCGAGCTTGGTAAGCGCATCAACGGTCTGCGAGCGGCTATCTACGATGTCAATGAGTCGCTTGTGCGTTCTGAGTTCGAACTGCTCTCGGCTTTTCTTGTCGATGTGGGGCGATTTGAGAACCGTCCATCGCTCCCGTTTCGTCGGCAGAGGAATCGGGCCACGAACCGAGGCACCCGTCTTTTGGGCGGTCCGCACGATGTCGCCCGCAGTCTGGTCCACGATCCAATGATCGAAAGCCTTCAGCCTGATCCGAATTCTGTCTGCCATTATTCCACGATCTCCGTCACGACACCGGACCCAACCGTGCGTCCACCCTCACGGA
>UINC01001435.1_pt1 | contig 21742 bp, 14 predicted proteins | sample 5385821 | NCBI WGS metagenome assembly UINC01 (sample SAMEA4666929, study PRJEB26691) | marine metagenome | isolation source: Pacific Ocean | place: Pacific Ocean | collected 2011-10-13 | reverse complement strand
ACTTTGAACGTTGGCCGACACTGGGAGAATACGTTTGGCCTAATTATTTCATTGGAGAAACATACGATGAAGAAGTAGAATATTTGCGAGACTGGATAATAACTAGGATGGAATGGATGGACAACGAATTGCTTGCTACACACGGCAATACGTATTTAGCTCCAGAGATCTTTGCTCTAAACCCAGTATATCCTAATCCATTCAATCGCTTGGCATCAATTCGGTACTTACTACCTATTGATACTAATATTAAACTTGATGTATTCAACACAAAGGGCTTTCACATATATCGCCTTTTTGAGGGTGAAAAACACGCTGGGATTCATACAATATCTTGGAACGGAAAAAATAATCATGGCCAGGATGTCAGTAGTGGGATGTATATAATATTATTAGAGGCTGATAATTTGCAATATAATAGGCATCATAATACGGATAGCAAAAAAGTGATCTTTGTTAAATAAAATATATGAGGAATTTTAGCAGCTATAATGCCCCCATTTCTTTTGCCAGGGATGGGAATTGGTAAAAAAACTTGACAGAGGTTTAAATCAATACGTACAATATAATACGCACATAAGAAACCGCACTTTGATAAAAAAATAGATAAAAAGGAGCATACCATGCAAAAAGGCAGTGTGAATAAAGTTATACTAGTAGGCCACTTAGGAAGTGACCCCGAAGGTCGGTTTACAACGGGAGGCACCGCAGTAACTACGTTTAGTATAGCGACGAATGAATCTCGTCGCAATAGTGATGGCAATTGGGACGATCATACAGAGTGGCACCGCTGTGTGTTGTTTGGCAAACAAGCTGAAACAGCTGCAGAATATGTAAAAAAAGGTCAAATGGTATATGTTGAAGGTCGATTGCAAACACGATCATGGGAAGATAAAGATGGTGTTAAGCGGTACTCAACAGAAATAGTTGGCAATTCATTCACTATGCTTGGTCGCCGTAGCGCAGATGAAGGTGGTGGCCCTTCTCAGCCAGACGATGAAGATCTACCGTTTTAATTAGGGATAACAAAATAAAGATAAAAGGGAGGCTTAGTCCTTTTTATATATTTATTTTGTCACAAAAAATATAAAAAGTCCGGTCATGAAATCAGTACGTACAAAACTGGATTCCTATAAATTGCTGCCAAATTGGTTCCGTTATTTGATGAGTTATGTAAATTTATTATTAGGCAGTATTCTAGTAAAGACTATTGTGCGTGGACGGCAATACATTCCCAAGCAAGGTCCATATATTATTGCTATTAATCATTTCCACATTTTTGACCCAGCCCTAGTTGCATATAGTATTCGTAAGCCGATCAGTTTCCTTGCTGCTAGCGATCAAGAAATAGAGTGGTATGTGATTTTAGCAGGGAAACTGTATGGATTTATACCCACGAACAGAACACACTTAGCACCTTCAACGATTAAAAAAGCCATACAGGCTCTTGCCCGGGGTGATATCCTAGGCATCTTTCCAGAAGCCACTTCAGATTTTGAGCTTCGGAAACCAAAAAAAGGCATAACATATTTATCTGTTAAATCGGCTTGTAAAATATTACCTATTGGTGTAGTCGGATTAGATGATATTTGGAATAATTGGTTTCGCGGAGTGAGGCCAAAAGTGTTTGTAAGGATTGGGAAGCCGTTTTCAGTACCGGATGAATTTCCATCCGATAGGAAAAAAAGAGAAAAAATGCTCAGCGATATAGGCAATGATATTATGTGTCACATAGCTGCTTTATTGCCCGAGGATCGCCATGGGCACTACAATGGTAACCAGAAAATAAAACATTATAGGGACTGAATTATTCGGACTGTTTATTCATTATTAATATAATCATCCCAATAAATACGATTAGTCCACCACCTAATACATAAAAAGGTATTCTTTCCGCAAATAATATCCAGGCCAAATAAGATGCAATAATTGGCTCTCCCAGAGGAAAGGCGGCTATGACTGTCGGTGAGACGAATTTTACAGAATAGCTGAATGCTGTGTGGCCTATGAGAGTTGGAACTAGCCCTAGCATAAATAACCAAAAATAATTGTTTATAGAATACCCCATAAGCTGGTTATTTAAAATAAGTGAACTGGCCAAAAGCACGATTGCTGATATGGTATACACCATTCTTGTGTAGGTTATAACCGGAGTGGATTTTCTTACTTTGGCTCCAATGATAAAAACAGAGCCCAGGAAAATAGCTGATAGTATTGCCATAATATTCCCTAAGCCTGTATCGTTTACGCTCCCAAGATCGTCACCTTGTACAATAATGCCTCCAACCAAAATGATTAAAAGCGCTGTGATGGCGATCCAACTAAGTTTGCGTTTGTACCATAATCGTTCAAATAGTAACGTAAAAGCCGGAGCCACTATACCAAGAACAGTAGTGTTTGCTATTGAAGTTAATTTTAAAGCACTGAACCAGAAAATAAAGTGCATTGCGAGTAGAAAACCAGCGGCAATAATAAGTCGGATATTTTTTGGTGCAATCGATTCTTGCGGACGGATGGAACTATAGCCCCACAGCATGGCACTAGCAAATATCATACGCCAAAACGCAATAACAGATGCAGGAACCAGCGGTAATACCCTAGCAATTACTGGAGACAAGGATACTGCCAATAAGCCTGTGAATAAGATGACATAAATCCATTTCATCATTTATTGATCACCACAAAACTTATTTTTTAATTGATATATATTCTTTTGGAACACGAAAGTTATTCATATTTAAAGTTTCACTATCTAATCTGGTAATTTTTATACCCATACTAAAATCCGGTTCTTTTTTATCTTTTTTATAACTTTTTATGCTGGCTTTAATAATTTCGCCCGGAATTTGATCCAATATATAGGGGGCGTCTCTAATCCTTATCATCATGCTTGAGAAACCCTTACCTATAGGTGTAATTATACTATCTGGTTTTCCCAATTTGAGTTCCAGAGCACGGTTCAATGAATCTGCTAGTCGTAACGCTGGCAATTCTGAAACAGACCATTCTTCTAATATCAATCGATTGCCCTTCGCGCTGGTAAATGTGGTCACCCATTTATTACTTTGTTTACCAAAAATATTTACATCATTTTTCTCGGTCCGAGAAATATCTTCAACTGGATCATCATCATCTGTTGAGGTAGTATCTTTTTTGTAAAGTGCTTTTTCAAATGGGACCGCCCAATATTCCTTATCTTCAATATCATATTTCCAGTAGTTGTTACTATTATTATCAATTATTTTACCCTTAGACTCATTTACAAACATGCGTGCGTAAAAACGTTCAGCTTTTGTAGTTTCAACGGAGTGTCTCATATTAGGACCAAATATGATCTTTTGTTCTCTGTTGATAGGGCCTACGTAGGGGACATCAAACGCCATAACAATTTCCATCGTTACTTGTTGCGACTGAGCTACTGTAACGCTATATGCACAAAGAACTATTAATCCCATTTTAATCATTGTGCGCGTAATTGGTTCAAGTAACAATACTAGTCTTTATATAGAAAAATACGCTGTTACTTTATAATAAGATGAGAGGTGTTCTGATGCAGTGTTTCACCCTCTAAAATATAAACCGTCTGGTTGGCAGGTATATTTTCAAAAGTTTGATCCATTCCGCTGGGCCAAGAGACCTTGATTTTGTCAATTGATTTAACTGATCCTAGTCCAAAATATATCTCTTTTGCATGGGCAGAAAAATAACCTTGACCAGACACAAGCGCCTGCTTATCCTTTATTGATCCTGCCTTGATGGCTACAGTGGCGCCAAAACCATCGCGGTTTGATTTTGTGCCCTCTAACCGCACTTTGATCCAATTGTTATCACTTTTGGTTTCATTGTGAAATAGAACACCCTTACCTTGGTTGGGGTCGAAAATATTATTGCCTTGACCATCTTCCACCTGTTGTCCGTTGACTGTTACAAAAATGTCAACTTTACCATCATCATCGTAATCAGCAAAAATCGCGGATCGATGAATACGATTACCCGTGGATAGCACACCAGATCTTTCGGAAATATCAGTGAATTGACCGCCACCATCATTTTCGAATAGAAGATTGGATTGGCGGTTGTCACCACTAACTGAATTTAAGTGCCCGTTGGCGAAGAAAAGGTCCAGATCTGTATCGTTGTCAAGGTCCAATAGAACAGGTGCCCAGCTTACTTTAGGCCAGGTAAGCTTGTGCAATAAAGGTGATTCGAAATCATGCACAAACACTGCATTCCGCAGTTGGCCATCATTGCTGCTTTTGTTATCAATTAACGTTGCTAAAGTATTGACCTCCGCCGCGAAGTTTGTGTATATCAGATCTGTTAAGCCATCCTTATTGAAGTCTCCCAACGCTATCCCCATACTGCCGTCAGTGGTACTAAGCCCACTAGGACCAGAGAAGGGTTTAAATGTACCGTCACCGCGATTAAGATAAAAACCATTGGCATCTGTGTCGTTGGTAACAAATAGGTCGGGCAACCTATCTTCATTAAAATCGTTGAATACTACCTGCATCGATTTCCTGGAGGCATCATCCAGCACACCAGTACTTGCCGTTACATCGCTGAAAGTACCATCACCGTTATTTTTGAATAAAGTATTTGGTAATCCGCCAAAATCCATTGGAAACCGTAAGCTGGAATACCGAGGTCGTCGCGAAAAGTCAACATATCCAGTGATATATAAATCTAAGTCCCCATCGTTATCATAATCTCCCCATGCCGATCCGCCATACCAAATATCCTTGATGCCTTCCGGAAAGGCAATTGTACTTACATCTGAAAATGTTTTATCACCATTGTTTTGAAAGAGCTTAAAATTTCCATAATTTGAAACCAGCAGGTCCGGATAACCATCGTTATTGTAATCAGCTGCTGCTACGGCCATGCCCTCACCATCGTCTTCAGATCCTGAATTTTCTACACGGGAGAATTTCCCATTACCATGGTTTTCATAAAGCGCATTGGTTATACTGGCATCTCCCTGACAATTAACAAGGTAAAGGTCCCAGTCACCATCCCGGTCATAATCAAACCAAGCGCCTCCAGACCCATTCATTTTTATTAAGTGAACGTTCGCAAATTCATCCAGAGTCATTAATCTACCGTTTGATTTCCAGTATTCCTTTTCTTGTTCAAAGACAAGGCTTAATCCTTCATTTGTCGCTGAACCTACTACAGTGGGCCCGATTTCACACCATCGCGGACGAGGCGCATAATGTACGAAGTTAATTCCAGCAGCAACGCTTCTGTCCTGCAGGGATATTGTAGATGTCGCCTGCGCCTGGATACCAGCGGCGCTGAGAGATATGATCGCCACTGAAAAAAAGATATTAAAGTAATGAAGCATTATTCGATCTTTTCTCATCTTATAATGGGCTGTCTAGATACCATATAATCAATAATTTACTTTTTAACCGCTATACTAGCCTCATTTATTATTCTTTTTATATCTACATCATCTATTATACTTGATGATAAAGGTATAAAATCGAATTCCACCGTATTCGTCGCACTGGCCAGTTCTATTTGAGCGAACTCCAATTCTGTTTTTATTCTCTTGATTCTTTGTGACATATCGTAATTCCCCGCATACATTTTTTCTAAATTCATCGATGATCCTCCGCGTAGTAAATGCAATGTTTCCTTAATAAATTTTTCTCTTTCTATTAGCATACTAATATCTTTCAAGGACGAATCAGTGTTGGCTATACGTGTTTTTATGGTTACAAGGGCCCTACCAAACTCCCCTACTTTATATAGAAAGGGGCCCTTCTCAGGTGGCTGGGTTTTTCTTGGGACACCCCTGTGTCCGCTGATAATCATGAAATCAGCTTCTACAAGTGCTTCTCTTATAACTACCGCGTCATCAAATGATCCATTAAATAATATTACCTGATAATCTGACTGGTTCGCTAATATTTCCAATAGCTCTTTACCGGCCTGAATTGGATCTTTAATTCCATATTCCACCGAACTATTGTCTAATAAATTATTTGTTAACCCAATTATAGCTAAAATAATTCCATTTCGTTCAATGGTGGTAAATGGCTTGAAAACAGGTTTCCCTGATCGCATGTGAACAATGTTAGCTGATATGAATGGAAATTCCGCCGCCTTTTCTAGGTTACTGATATTAATTGCATTGGCCAGGTCTTGTGCACCAATGTTAAGTGCATCATAGCCAATTTCATTATAACATTTTATAAGACCGATAGAATTATCTTGTTCATTAAATAGATTTCCTGCATCTAATAAAATTGGATCTGTACCAGTAGACCGGAGGTCTTTTAAAAATGTTGCCCTTCTTGGCAAACCCCCCAAAGAATCTAGTCGTATTTTATATGGTTTAAGCGACCCCTGTACGTTACCGGTGGCAACAAAAATAAATTCTCCGGCAGTCGTACGTGGCTTGGTACAAGAAAAAATTAATACCCCAGAAATTATTGTTAAAAATAACTTACTATATTTCATACAGATCAAGAATTTAAATTGCCTAGAAAATTTTAACCAACGATCATAAGAGAATCGTAAATACGGTGTAAAGAATCAAAATAAAGTTATAGTTTTGATGATATATACATAAAGGGGAAATGCTATGATAAATGGATGGGATCTTACACAAACAAACCAGGCTAGACTTAAACAGCAAATGCCAAATGTTGCTGTCCTGGGAGCAAGCGCTATTGAGGCCCATAATTATCACTTGCCTGAAGGCCAAGATTTTCTGCATACGGAAGCGATTGTGAAACGTGTTGCTGAGACGGCATGGGTAAAGACCGGATCGGTTATATGTTTACCAACTATACCTTATGGCGTTGATTGCAATCTGATGGAATTTCCGCTCACGATTCATGTGAGACAAGCCACCTTGGATCTCATGTTGACAGAGATTGTAGAATCACTTGCCCACCATGGTATAAGGAAAATATTATTAATTAACGGTCACGGAGGAAACGATTTTACACCTCTGGTACGTCAAATACAGGCAGACCTAGATGTATTTATGTTTTGGTGCCATGTATATGAAGTTGGGAAGGATAAGCATAATGAAATCTTTGATACAGCGGATGATCATGCGGGAGAATTAGAAACGTCTATGTCGCTGGCACTATTTCCAGAACTGGTAGAATTAGAGCAAGCGGATATTGGTGCTTCACGACCTTTTCAATTTGACGCTTTAGAGCAAGGGTGGATAAAGACCAGCCGGAAGTTTTCTAACCTCAACGATCATTGTGGAAACGCTGATCCTAGTTTAGCTACAGCAGAGAAGGGTCAGCAATATCTAGATTTTATTTGCCAACGGATTAGCGATTTTCTTATTGAATTGGCTGAAGCTGAGATCAATGATCATTTCCCGCATGTTCCGGAAATCAAACATTAATTACCATTTAATTTTTTCAGATATTTAAGTGCATATATGTTATCTGACTGATAGGTAAGCACCTGTTCCCATGTACTGCGTGCTTTTTCTTTTTGGTTTGAAAGGGCATAAACAACGCCCATGTTCAGCCATATATCTGTCAACATAGGGTTCTTGTCAACAATATAATTGTATGTAGCAAGCGCTGTAACTGTATCTCCCTGAAGAAGATAAAGATTTGCCACATTGTTCCATATGTCAAAGTTCTCCGGTTCAAGGTACAGGGCAACTTTGTAGGAATGCATGGCATCATTATACCTTCCAGCCTTTCGCAGAGCAAATGCCAGCGCAGCGTAAGAATAAGGATCGTCAGGCAAGGCTCGAACAGTATTTTCCAAGTGGTCAATTTTTGCCTGTGCAGACCGCACGCGCTCTGCTTGTTCTAAATAGTTTTCACCCTCTGTTTTTTGCCCTGCCTGGATAAGGGCCCGGCCAAGGTTATAATGTGCCCCATTGTGCCAGGGCCATTTTTCCACGATTTTCCTAAGGTTAAGGATAGCTTCACTACCTTTATCCACTTGTACCAGCAAGGTGCTGTATAAATAGCGGTATTCTAAGTTATCTGGCTCGATTCCATAGGCGCGCCCAGCGTATTGGATCGCTTGCTTAAAGTTTCCTTCATCTTCTTCCAATTGAGCCAGATTAAAATAAGCGGCTGCATAATTTATGTCCAGATCAATTGCTTTTTTAAAGAATGTTCTAGCGCTATCCGTTTTACCTAATTCAACAAATGCCCGGCCTACTGCCCTTAGGGGAATCGGCGCTTTATTCTGCGCAACCTCCTGCATATAATAGTCAATGGCTTGACTGAAATTTTGTTGGCGGTATGCATTATTTCCCAGGTTGTTCCATACACCCCTGTAACTTGGTGTAGCTTTTAGTGCTTTCATGTATGCTTGTTCAGCTTCTTTGAATCGGCCTAGTTCAGAATATACCCGGCCTTTAAAAAAATGTATGTCTGCTTTTTGTGTGGCATATTTAGATGCGCTGTCAGCGAAGGAAAGAGCTTGAATAAAGTTGTGCTGTTTCAAAGCGTCACTCCCTTGCAGTAAAAAACCATTTGTCCTGGGATTGTTGGTTGATAGCATATCGACAAATTCTTTTTCATTGCTAGTACAGCAATAGAAAAATAGTAATAAAGGAATTATACACCTCATTGAGCCACCAACTTACCCTGCCCTTCAGTAATATTGATCTCTTTCCCGCCGTGGATATTGTGAAACCTTTCCATTGAACCGTTAGGCCAGTATATATATAAACTGTCTAGCGCTTCCTCACTGCCAAGACCAAAGGTAACTGTTGTTTCAGAATGCGACATAAAGCTGGATCCTGTTTTGACCCTCCGGTCCATGCGCTTATTTTTTGTTATTCCAACCAATTTTGTGCTCAAACCATTTCGATTACCATTGGTTGACTTGACATTTACGCGTAAAAAATTATTTTTATTATTATCATTGCGAAATAAATGTACTGATCCGTTGTTTTCCGTAACCAAAATATCTAACGTACCATTTTTATCATAATCTGAATACGAAGCGCCGCGGCCAACAATGGGCTTGGCCAATGGACCTTCAATACTTGGAACAATATCAAAGAATTGTCCATCCCCATCATTAAGAAATAAATGACTAGGCTCACGATAATTTATGCCGTCTTGCGTGTGTTCTATTCCAATTTGAACATGTCCATTAGCAGTAAATAGATCTAGGTCCCCATCTAGCTCTGCATCAAAAAGAAACAATCCAAATGTCAATGTCATTAGGCTTGGCCTTCCGATTTTTGATAGGGCTGCCCGATCTTCAAAAAAATTACCAGACTGGTGGCGAAATACACTGATCATTTCCTTAGAAAAATTGCCCACGAATATTGTTTCTTTGCCAGAATTATCTACTACGCCTGCATCAATACCCATACCGGCTCTGGCGCGCCCATTTTCATCATAGGCCATGCCGCTGACTGCACCGATTTCTTTAAATGTGCCATCGCCATTATTTACGTAAAGTAGATCCCGTTGGGTATCACTAGCTACTGCCAAGTCGGGCCAGCCGTCATTGTTGAAGTCCAGCTCAACAGCTCCCAGCATTTTCCCCGGGGATGGCAGAAAACCCGCCTGTTCGGTTTTATCCGTAAAAGTACCGTCACCATTATTGAGGTAGAAACGACTGGGAACGCCATTATACAGTTCAGGAGTGCAATAATTTTTTGTACTACCGTCCAGCGTACACCAGATGTCATTTTCTGGAGACCAGTCGACATAACTGCCCACATACAGATCCACCCACCCATCTTGGTCAGCATCGAAAAAGATAGCTGTTGTACTCCAAAGCAAATCCTTTTCTAGGCCACTGCCCAAACTTACATTAGTAAAAGTACCCCCATCATTACGGAATAAATGATTTTGCCATATTGTTGTAAAGAAAAAATCTTGATCATCATCATTATCATAATCCGCCACAGTTATGCCGAACCCATAAGTATGTAGATTGGCTAGTCCAGCAACTGCTGTTACATTTTCGAAAGTTCCATCCTGATTATTATGATATAAAAATAGCGCTGGCGCAACCACAGAGCTTTTCCCAGGCCATGTGCCACCACCTACCAATAAAATATCTGACCAACCATCTCCGTTATAATCTATAAATCCCCCACCAGACCCCATAGATTCAGGGAACCATTTGTCCCCGACAGCACCTGTAACATGGCGAAAATTTGCTAAACCGGCACTTGCTGTTACATCTGTAAAATTTATTATTATTTCATTATTAGTAGAAGCGGGTTGTTTACTATCGCAGGCAATGAAAATTATAACCACAAAAAAAACAGTGATTTTTCCAGCAGGGCAGAGGCTCATTATCATTAATTCAATGTTTCTAAATATTTTTTTAGGGTAGTGTTATCAGAGTCATATTCAAGCCCTTTAATCCAAGCTTGACGCGCATCATTTTTCCTACCAGAGCTGGCATGAACCACACCAAGATTTAACCAAATATCTACAAGCGTGGAATCAAATGACAAGATCGTTTTATACCTGTTGATTGCCTGTACCGTATCGCCGTCCATTAGACAAAGATTGGCAATATTATTTTGTAGTGCAAAACTCATTGGGCTTATGGAAAGCGCCACTAGGAAGGCGTCTTTTGCTTCTTGTATGCGCCCCATATTTTTTAATGAATTTCCAAGGTTAACCCAAAGCATCAACTGATCAGGATTCATTTTGGCCAGATTGCGCCAGTTTTCTACCTCTTGGATACCTTTTTGTAGTTCCTTTGCCATGTCCATATAATGCTGGCCTTGGGCTTCATTACCAATGCGGTAGAGCGCTTGACCTAAGTTATGGTGGGCCCAATAATGCCAAGGGCGCTTGCTAGTTACAGCCTGGAAGAAGGGTAGGGACGCCTTTGGTTCTTCATTTAATAAAAGGAGGGAACCTATAATATATTTATAATCCAAGTTTTCAGGATCTAGGTCTAAACCAATTGTTGCATATTCTATTGCTTTTGCTATATCACCCCTGTCTTTATAAAGATGCCCGAGTCGCATGTATGCGGCAGCATTTTTGCTATCAGTCTTAATAGCGTCTTCGTAAGCAAAAGCTGCGCTATCAATTTTCCCCAAGTCAGCATAGGCTCTACCAATTTGAACCATCGTTCTTGCTGAAGGATATAGCAGCATTTCGCTCTTGTAATTTGCAATAGCAGCTGGTAGATCATCCTGGCGGATACTGTTTGTTCCCATGTTAAACCAGGCTCCCTGATAGTTAGGGTTCAGAGATAGTACAGTGCGGTATGCAACTTCTGCTTCATTCAATCTGGCAAGCTTTGTAAATACTCTGCCTCGCAGGAAATGAATATCAGACGCGCGCGGACTGTTTACAAGGGCACTGTCGGTAATTGCTAGGGCCGCATTGTAATAACCATTTCTAAAGGCTGTTTCCGCTTGGAATATTAGCCCCGCTACAGCAGGATCAATATCTGGTGTTTTCTGACACGCGCTGAAAAAAAAAGACAAACATATACTTATTAGTAAATTTTTTTTATTCATTACTTGATTTTCAAGGTGCTGGTGAATTGGGCTGCAAGACGTGCTTGACCCGCCGCCGCTTTCATGCCCACAGAATCGTATGCTTTAGCGAGTTCCAGCCATTGTCTCTGATTATCCGGGTTCTTATCTGTGGTCAACTTAAGATTTTCCAAGTTGGAATACAGTGTTTGAATACTATCTGCTTTTAACAGGTATTGACTACCTATAATATTATTTCCTGAACGTATAAATGCTTGCCCCAAATTGTAGTATACGCCTTCATAAAAAGGGCGTTGATCTGCAACCTCCTGCAAGTAAGTGACTGCTTGCATATATTGATTGGTTTTCAGATATACAGTTCCTAATGAATACTGATAGTCAATGTTTTTTTTGTCTAAAGCAACCGCCTTGTTTGCGAAAGCAATCGCAGTTTTATATTCTCCATTGTCAGTATACAACCGCGCTAAATCACCCATGACTTCGCTGTATAGGCTATCTATTTTTATACATTTTTTATAGATAATTAATGCACTATCCGCTTCCCCTAGATGCATATAGCAACGTCCTATCTGTAGCATTGTAATCTGTTTGTCTTTGGATTGCAGAACGTTAGCTTGTTTGCCGGTCAATTCCTGATTATAAAAGTTAATGGCTTGCCGGTATTGTTTATTTTTGTAGGCATTATTGCCCAACTTGAACCATGCGCTTAAATAATCAGGGTCAATTTTCACTAACTTTTCATAGGCTGATCTAGCTCGACCGTTCTGGCTCACAGTCGTAAGTATGTTTCCTTTCAGTAAGTACAGGTCTGCCCACTGTGGCTGTTTACTGGCTAATTCATCTATTAACTCAAGCGCATGGCGTGGTTCACCTGCCGCAAACATTTCTTCTGCTCGAATCAAATCTAGCATTAATGGAGACCTGCGATTATCAAAAGAATTTCCAGATCCAGTATTTTTATTTGGCCTACTATCTGATTGGCATGAGTAAGCCACTATACCTGCGTAAACAATAAATATATATGTGAAATAAACAGTCAGCTGCAGTTTCATGCGGATTTAGTACTAACCATTATGGCAAATCTTATTGACAGGCGATCATTCATTGATTAGGATATAATATAGTGTAATCTATCTAGGCGCGTAAGGCCATTTTTACAGGGTCCCAGCGCATCGGTTTTTGCTTTAAATAGCTTGTGTTGATCAATACTGCGGGTGCCGAGGCCCTGAATCCGTATGCAGCATCTTCAGTGACGCTACCGTTGGTTTTAATGGCATTAAAAAAATGTATAAAATGATCAAAGCGATCATCATAATTTTCCGGTGGATTAAATTCCAGGGTACTTTTTTCTGTGTTAGTTGACTTTTTATCTGGATAGTATTGCTCATAGTTATCCGCAATTTTCTGCTGTACAGATTTGGAGAATGTTCTTACGGAATTGTATCCCTCAATGACCTGTTTCTTTGTTGGTGTATAGCGGGGAGTGGTGGTGATCGTTAATCCGCGAAATCCCAAATCCATAACACCTTCGCTGCCAATAAGACGCATTTTTGTCCCCCCACCCCCACCGTGTGCAAAGTTTGTTTGCAGGGTGAGGTTAAATGCTGGATGCGATTCAGTTTCTGGATAATCGCAAAGTCCAAGCATCATATCGGGTACATCGCGACCATCCTTCCAAAATCTTAGACCGCCAGTCGCCACAATTCTATTAGGTCCATTGGAAGATAGAATATGATGCAGACCAGAAAAAAGGTGAACAAACAGGTCGCCTGCTACACCGGTACCGTAGTCCCAGTAATTACGCCAGCGGAAAAAACGAACAGGATCAAAGGCTCGTTTTTTGGTACCGCTTATAAATTGATCCCAATCTATAGTTTCCAAAGATGCGTCGGGGGGGATTGTATACTGCCAGGCTCCGATAGCCGAGTTGCGGTTATACCGGGCCTCAATCATATTGAGTTCGCCAATAGCGCCGGCCGCAAACTGTTTTTGCGCTTCTTCAAAAACTATTGAACTGACAAACTGGCTGCCCACCTGAAAAACGCAACCGGAACTCTTTTCTGCTCTAACTATTTTTTTACCATCTGCTACATCTTGTACCATTGGTTTTTCGCAATAGACATGTTTCCCGGCTTTTAATGCATCGCTGGCAATTTGTGCGTGCCAGTGATCTGGAGTACATATCAATACAGCATCCACGTCATCCTGTGCAAGGATTTCTTGGTAGTTACGAGTCGTTGTCACCTGGTTACCAAATACTTCCTTGGTGTGATCCAATCGGCCATCATAAAGATCACAGGCCGCTACCAATTCAACTCCCGGTACTGAAATAGCGGTTACAGTATCAATGAAACCGATGATTCCCATGCCGATTGTAGCAATCTGCAACCGATCATTAGGGGCAATAGCTTTAACAGTTCTTTTTAGTAGAGCCTTTTGTTGTTGGTCCAGTACAATGGCTGGAAGTGAACTGGCCGTTAGTGCTGATAATGCGGCAAATTTCTTAAGAAAGGTGCGCCTAGTATTAAGATTAGATCTTGACAATATACACCATGAATTCTTTAACTATATTTGCTGGCCAGCTCAACCCTAACTTTTTCCAATAATTTTTTAGTAGCTGCGATACCATCCATTTCACTGAGTTCAGGACCTTCATATTCAATTCCTACATAACCGCGGTAACCGGCATCTAGGACTATCTTCATCATTTTACTATAATCCGTATCCTTTTCAGAACCATCATCATTGAAATTGTGACTCTTAGCACTCACAGCTTTTGCATACGGCATCAATTCTTCTACGCCGATATAACGATCGTACCATTCATTTCCTTTTTCTTCCCATGAACCAAGGTAAAAGTTGCCGAAATCAGGCAATGTGCCGCAGTGAGGGTGGTTCACCATATCCATTACACCAGAAAGCCATTTTCCATTGCTGGATAGGCCGCCGTGGTTTTCCACAATTACATTGATATCGTTTTTTGTACCATATTCTGTTAACCTGCTCAAGCCATCAGCAGCAAGTTTCATTTGTTCATCATATTCACCTTCACTTTGGGCATTCACGCGGATGGAATGGCAGCCCAAGCGCTTGGCAGCGTCTACCCATTTATAGTGATTTTCCACAGCAATTGTACGGGCAGCTTCATCCGGATCACCTAAAGCGCCCTCTCTATCGCACATGATCAAAAGGTTTTTAACGCCTTCACCATCGGCAATGGTTTTCATTTCTTTTAAATAGTTTTTATTTGTTGCCTTATTAAAGAAAAATGTATTTACATATTCCACCGCATCTATACCAAAATCTTGGTGCGCAACCTTGGCAAAATCTAGGTGTTTGATATTACCTTGTAAAAGGGCATCGGGATCATCAGTTAGTAATTTAGCCCACTCTTCAGACCCCAGTTGACGCGATTTCCCGAAAATGGATTTATTCAGCGACCATTCGGCAAGCGATATTTTGAATAATGGATCATTGCTATTGCTGCAACCAGAAAGGGATGCGCCCCCAAGCCCCATTACGCCGACCCCGCCTGCAATTGCTGCCGTTTTCTTAAGAAAATTTCGTCTTGTTTCCATAATTTCCCCTCCTTTATTATTAGACTAAAATCAACTACTTTTATACATTTACGTGCAGTTGCATACAAACTATTTATTAGCCAATAAATAGTTTTGTTCCCCGACATTAAACTATAAAAATATATAAATACATATTTAGTTAATACTATGCCTAAGATTGGATTGAATGTATCCTACTCTTAAATTGTATGTAATATAAATTAATTATAATTTTATCTTGCCTTTTAACAAAAAAATTTGCGAAGTTTGCAAGTAACGGCAATTTAAAGCCTAAAAAGTAACAGTTATGCGGATTATAATTGCGCCACGAATTAAATGTTTGAAAGCTTTTTAAAATAGAATTACATACGTTTATGATAATAAATAAAGTGAAGAATAATAGTTTTTTTCTGTACCAAACAACAGTAGGTTGTATTGGTAACTATTATTGTAAGTATTAATACACCACTGAAAAGTGGGAAAATTTATCGTTAAATAAAAAAACAAGAGAGGTTAGTTTATGAAAAAGCTACTTGCTGTAATTATAATGACAATTGTTGTGTTTCCAACAATGCTATTATCACAATCCAGTGGAAAGATCGCTGGAACGGTATTGAATGAAGAAGGGGCTCCGCTTGGAGGTGCTAATGTAATTATTGAAGAAACATCATATGGAAGCGCTTCCGATGAAGATGGTAAATATTTCATTTTAGATGTACCCGTTGGTACTCATACTGTCCGCGTGGATTATATAGGTTATAAGAGCGTTACAGTGAAAAATGTGAAAGTATCAGAAAGTTTAACAACAACCTTGAACTTATCTATGGAAGTAAGTGCTCTTGAAGGAGAGGTTGTTGAAATCGTTGCAGATAGACCTATTATAAATACATCTGCCACAAACACAACCCGTTTAATTGATAAAGATGTTATTAAAAATATGGTTATTAGGGGTGTTGAAAACATTGTTTCTTTACAAACAGGCGCCGTAGCCGTTGGTGGCGGAGTATATGTTCGCGGCAGTAGGTCTGGCGACATGGCATATTATGTCGATGGTGTTTACACAGTGAATCCTTTTACATTGGGCAATACAGGAATTGTCAGTAATAATGCAATGGAACAAATTTCATTCCAGTCTGGTGGCTTCGATGCTCAATTTGGCAATTCAAATGGCGGTGTTGTTAACACAACCACACGTACCGGTGGCGATAAAACTTCCATGGGCGTAGAATACGTCTCTGATCTCGGCGGTGCTGCATCAACAGATAAAGACGAACTTCACAGCTATGGCTACAATTTAATGAGTTTTAATGTTGGTGGTCCATTAGGCGGCAGTTTAAAGTATTTTGGTAGTTATGAGAAAATTAGCATGGACGATGCAAGTCCGTCTACTTCTTACTACCCCACGATGACTCGCGTAGAGGGTGATTCAGCAACTGGAGCAGCAGCGGAAGCACTGGGCGGATTGATTACTGATGTAACAGACCCTTCTTGGCATTCGGTTGCATGGGATGGTGATGCCGCAGCAGATACTGCTACTATTTATTCTGGCTATAAGCGTTTATATGGATCTAAAGAAAATGCCGGTTTAACCCGTGATGCAATCACCGGGAATTTGGTTTACGATTCGAAAGCGTTCAGTGTAAAAGTTGGTACTTCGATAACAAATAAAGATTCTCGCGGTGACCTGGGAGAAAGCCTCCTGAACAGTCAAGGGGATTATCCTTACTCATACACGCTTCTGAATTCTATGAATACTCCTTGGTATGAATCGAAAACTCAATCTATGTATGCGAACTTTACTATACGGTTAGGTTCAACGTCTTTTGCAAAGGTTAATGTAAGTTCTTATAACTTTGCTCGGGAATATGGTGATCATCGTCATAAAGCGAATGTATTGGATTATGGCGATAATACTAAAACAGGTAACGAAGAACTTATTGGTGTGGGCCGAAACCCGCTTCCTATTGAAGATTTTGCATACTTCAGTAATTATGGTGGTGTTTATAATGAATATCGGGTAAACGATATCGGTTATGTTGGCGCAAGGGCTGATTACCTGAATCAAATGGGCGATCATGAGATTAAAACAGGTTTCGAATGGAGAAAACACACCATTCGGAATTATACCCTAAGCCAACCAATGGAATTAGCAGAAGGGTATGATAAAGCAGCAGTAACCGGACAAAGTACATCAGATGCCGATTGGCTGTATACGTTATACAGAAACGCATATACCGATAATATTGGCTATGACATGCAAGGCTCATCATCGGATAGCTATGATGAAACCACTGGCGCAACTGCTCCTGGGGAACCGGTGATTTTGGGTGCGTATTTACAGGATAAAATTGAACTTGACGATCTTGTTTTAAATATTGGTATCCGCTATGACAGCTTTGATTTTGGTTCAGAAGCACCAGCAGACTGGAATGATATTCATCTGAAAAACGGTCGTATCGACCATGCTGCCTCTGGATATGCAACTGTTGATGCATATACATATCTTTCTCCGAGAGTTGGAGTGGCATTCCCAGTTACAGATAAAACAGTGTTACATGCCCAGTATGGCCAGTTTGTTCAGCACCCAATTTTGAACAGGCTGTACTTATCAGATGCAGAATTTGCTGCAAACTTGACCCAAGGAAATATGACGGTAAGTCCTAATGGTAGTTTGAAACCTGAACGTACAACACAATATGAAATTGGTTTTGCACAACAGATAGGTGGATTTGCGGCAATTGATTTGACTGGTTATTACAAGGAAGTTCGCGACTATACACAGATGGCCAATCGCGTAGGTTCATTTGTAGATGATGCTGAATTTAGCTGGTCTCAATACATGAATGGAGATTATGGCGTCATAAAAGGATTGTCAGCGGCCTTAAAAATGCGCCGGATGCGCGGTGTATTGATCGATGTAAACTATACAATGCAATGGGCAAACGGAACCGGATCTAATCCGGCGACAAACTTCAATATTGCATGGATCGGCGATAATTATCCAACATCAGTTAATCCGCTTGATTTTGATCAGCGCCATACTGGCTCTGTCATGGTAGATTATCAGGCCGGTAAAGTTTTCAATCTTTTTGATTTTGGCGTCAATGCTTTATACCAAATTGGCAGTGGTGCAGCTTATACACCATCCGAGATGCAGTCTGCTGTTTTTGGCCGAGGATGGTATAGACCAACTGCCGGTGTTAATTCGGCATATAAACCATGGACGTCTACAATGGATTTAAGAATCAATTTTTCTAATTTCGCTGGTACAGGTGTATCGGCTTATATTCTTGTGTTGAATGCTTTGAACACAGAAAATGTAAACAGCGTGTATGAGGGAACAGGTAATGCTGGTGAAGACGGTTGGCTTGAAACAAGTGAAGGCCAAGTATGGTCAAAGGGAAATCCTCTGGGCGCAACATTTTATGAGGATAGGTTGAAAAATCCCAGCCGTTGGGCTAATCCGCGGATGGTTCGATTCGGTCTATCATACAGCCTGTAATTTTAATTTAAATAAAAATAGAGGTAATAATAATGAGAGAGTATCTATTAATGAAGCAGATTAGAAATACGTTGTTCTTTGTGCTGTTCTTATCCATCATAACCACAGGATTAGAAGCTGCAAGAAGAAGCGGTGACGGCAAGGTATTGCCTGGGATAAGATACAAAGCAGATTCGGGAAGATTTGATGGTAATCGAATAAGTGATGACTTAGAAAACAATGGTATGCTTGTATCCCATCGGATTACCGGACATTCAGGAATGGAATGGCCCAAGGGTTCCCATAAATATATCAACTATGCATCCGGCCTTTGGATTGCCGGTAAAGTTGGTGGTGATATTCGTACCGCAGTTGCTGAGTATGGTCCAGAATTTGTTGCCGGTCCTTGGGGTTCAGACCAAGGCGCGGCTGAACATCAACTTTATATTGTGAATAAGAGTGATCTTGCAGATCCGCTAGCAAGCGATGATTTCCAGAACTGGCCTGCTGATTTGGGCGCTCCTTATGTTGATGTAGATGGTAACGGCTCATATAACCCAATGCCCTCTGGTACTGATCATCCTGAATTTATTGGTGATCAGGTTATATGGTGGGTAATGAATGATGGAGTACAGTCACAACACTCTATTAATAATACATTACCTGTTGGTATTGAAGTACAAATGACAATTTGGGGTTATGACAGGCCTGATGGTTTTGGCGATATGATGTTTGTTAAAGGTCTTATAATTAATAAAGGCGGTGCTGACGTAGATTCCACAATTATTGGACTATGGGCTGACCCCGATCTGGGTGATGCTGGTGATGACTTTGTAGGTTGCGATACAACACTCAGTTTAGGTTTTTGCTATAACGATGGTGCTGACAGTGATTATGGTACAGATGCGCCGGCTATTGGCTATGACTTTTTCCAGGGTCCGATAGTAGAATCTGCCGGTGATACAGCTTTTGCTCTTGGTAGAAGCATCCCCGGTTATAGAAACCTGGAAATGAGTTCTTTTGTAAAATATATTAATGGTGATCCTGTTTATACGGATCCAAATGACGCTGTAGAAGCATATAATTATATGTCCGGCTTTCTCCGTGATGGCGCTCCTTTTATTAACTCTGAAACAGGTGAACCTAGTATGTTTGTTCATCCTGACGATCCAAATGACAATACGGGTGCCGGCGATGGTGTCTGGGTTGATTCTGATGATCACGCCTCAGGCGACCGTCGTTTCTTAATGAATGCTGGTCCGTTTACTCTTGCGGCTGGCGACACACAGGAAGTTGTTTTTGGTATGCTAATTGCCCGCGGGAGTGATGCGCTTTCTTCAATTACCGCATTGAAACAGGTAGATCAATTGGCTCAGCTTGCATACGATATTCAGTTTGCTTTGCCGGCCTCTCCAACCGCTCCTGATGTTATTGTAAGCACTGAAGAAGCAGGCGTTGTTCTTTCTTGGGACGACGGCGTGAATGCTGTAGAAAGTTATACCGCAGAGGACGTAATTGATAAACTGCCTATTCCAGAATCCTTTGATACAACATATACATCTGGATGGTTCGAATCTGACGCTGGATTAGCTGGCGTTACAGTTTTGGATTCTGTCACGGATTATGATATTGCTACTTCTACATGGTATACGCTTTACGAATATCAATACATAGACGTTATTGACACTACATATATAGGTCAGAACACTACATTTACATTTCAGGGGTACAATGTTTATCAATTAGAGACATCCTCTGGACAGGGAGCTGTTAAACGAATCGCTACGTATGATTTGAATGATGGAATTACTGAAATTTTCGATGATGTGTTTGATGCAACTCTTGGTGAAACAATTAATCGCCGGGTGCAGTTTGGTACTGATAGTGGTATAAAACGCAGTATTTACATAGATAATGACGGTTTAAATGCTGGAATTCCGCTGAAAACCAATCGAGCATATTACTTTGGCGTTACTGCATATGGTTATAATCCATATGGTATTCCGAGAACATTGGAAAGTCCGACAAACATATTGACTATTAGACCGCAAAGTGGAACCACAAGTGGAGAAGCCATGTCAAGTGCCGATGGTTCATCGGCTATTGCCGCCACACACAGTTCTGGCGCTTCAGATGGATCTGTTAATATAGTGGTCATTGATCCAGCTACGGTTACAGGTGATGATTATTCAGTTTCATTTCGCCTTAATGATGATGAGACGACACTTGTTTGGGATGTGAAAAACACTACTGATGGCACAACCCTTATTTCGGGGAACCCCATTCAGGGTGGAGTTGATATGGAAACCAAACAGACGGTTGGTGAAAATGCAAATCCGATAGTTGAAGGGCTTCAGGTAATGGTAAGTGGTCCACCAAATGAATTTAAGGATTTTTATGCTACTCACAATGCAGGTGGCGCTATTGATGGTTATGCCGGTGCTGCAGCTGATTATAATGGCTATCCCGGTATGGGCAGAGACAATATAGGTAGCCAACAGACCAACGGCTCAACTTGGTTTTTCACTACTTCTAATAGTTCTAATAAGAACTACGAGGATTTCTACCCGTACATCACTCGTTACACGGCTGGCTATTCAAATCCGAATGGTGGTATTAAGCACCTAATTCCAGACGATTTTGAGTTCCGCTTCACCGCAGACGGTGGAAAAATGTGGGATGACGCTAACGGTGTATTCATTGATATCCCGATGGAAGTTTGGAATGTTGGTGTTGTCGCAGACCCAGCAGATGATTTCCAATTGATGCCCATGTACTGGGATCCAGACGGCAATGGTGTTTGGGACTTAGCTGCCGGGGATCATGCTGTTTCAGGTGGTTCTAATGATCCATACTTAGAAAGTTTCTATGTATTGGAGCATCATTTACAAGAACCTGGAACAACTGGTTATCAGGCTATTATTGATGCTCTTACAGCTGATCCAACTTCAAATGGTGCAATGACTGGCTACATATGGGCCTCAAGTCCTAATTATTTAGGAGTGCCTGGACAGATCACATCTGTAGTATTTTTGAACTTGACCTTCGCGAATTGGAATGGCGGCAGTGTAGATGATGCTACATTCCCTGACAATGTGGATGCTGTGATACCTGAAACTGGTACTGTTTTCCGCGTGGTTACAACAAAACCAAATACCGCAGAGGATGTTTTTACAGCAAGCACATCAGATTATGCGACAGCAACTATGAGTTATGATCCTAAAATGATCAATGTATGGCCAAATCCATACTTTGCAACCAACC
>UINC01001434.1_pt1 | contig 21792 bp, 19 predicted proteins | sample 5385821 | NCBI WGS metagenome assembly UINC01 (sample SAMEA4666929, study PRJEB26691) | marine metagenome | isolation source: Pacific Ocean | place: Pacific Ocean | collected 2011-10-13 | reverse complement strand
TCCTAAAAGCCATGTTGTCGCGAAGGTAATCGAATCCAAATTCGTTATTGGTCCCGTAGGTAATATCGGCAGCGTACGCCGCGCGCTTCGTTTCCATATCTTGACCCGACTGCACCACGCCGACAGTCATGTCGAGTGCTTGGTATATCGGGCCCATCCAGTCTGCGTCTCGGCGTGCTAAATAGTCGTTGACCGTGACGATGTGGACGCCTTTTTGAGTCAGCCCATTCAAATACGCTGCCAACGTCGCTACCAACGTTTTCCCTTCACCCGTTCGCATTTCGGCAATCCTGCCCTCATGCAACGTGATCCCGCCAATTAGTTGAACGTCGTAGTGGCGTGTCCCGCTAACCCTTTCCGCAACTTCACGAACACACGCAAATGCTTCGGGCAGGAGGTCGTCGAGTGTCTCGCCGTTCTGCTGCCGTTCCCGAAATTCGGCGGTTCGGCACCTTAAGTCTTGCATCGACAAACCGCGCAGATCAGCGTTTAGGCCGTTGATACGAGCAACCGTTTTCTCCATTCGTTTGAGTTCGCGGCTATTGCGAGTTCCAAACAAATTGCGGGTTAACTGGCCAAACATAATCTCAAGGGGGGTTCGGAAACGCCTATTTTAACTCGAATTAGCGACACACAACGGGAACTTCCGTAGCTGCGCTTTGTTCCATGCATGGTAATTCCAAGTATTTCATGGCCCAGCGTTCGACCATGCGTATATCCTAGATCTATTATGTCTAGATTGAGCAACGCTAGATAAAATCGACCGCCTTGATTACCGATCACGTGTCTGAAAATAAATTAAGAACACTGTTACGCCGGAAGTTTCGCTCTGACACAGCGAAATCGCCCCTTTACAAACTTTTACACCGAGCTTTAGACCAAGAGCACAAGACAAAGGTGTTGCGATCTATCTTGCCCCGGGACATGGCCTCCCAGTTCGAGGTTGCGAGTGTTCGCGGAAACAAATTAACGATTCACGCGAAAAACGCCTCCTGGGCAACGCGATTAAGGTTCGACACACCAAGACTGTTGAATCAACTTTGCGATCTCCAGGAATTTTCGCAAATCCAAGAGATACAAATTCGTTCCGTATCGTCACTCGAAGCCTCACCGGCCGAGCAAAGCGTCTCGAAGACATTGTCGACACCAACAAGCGAGCCGCTGGACGAGCTTGCCGATCGAACTGAACAAGGCGAACTAAAAAGGGCATTGAGAAATCTAGCCCAGCACGGGCGGCGGAACTCTACTACGTCAGATCCAAATGCATAGCGCTGGTCCGGTACAGTACGCCGCGAAAAATCCGCCCGAATAGCATACAACGGTTACGCCGAACTAGCTCAGGAAGCGGAGTAAGCGGGTTTGCCAAACGAAATGGGGATTTCAGATTCTTTGCTGTACGTTACGACTTCGTACGCGTCGCGATCTGCAAGCAGGCGTCGAAGCAAAGCATTGTTGGTCGCATGGCCAGATTTAAAGCCGTAAAAAGCCCCAATAACACTGTGTCCTAACAGATAAAGATCGCCAATCGCATCAAGAATTTTGTGCTTGACGAACTCATCCCCCTGCCGAAGACCATCGTTGTTAAGGATCCTAAAGTCATCAACGACCACCGCGTTGTCTAGGCTTCCGCCCCGAGCAAGATCCATCGATCGTAACTTTTCAAAATCCGCAAGAAAGCCAAACGTTCGGGCACGGCTAACCTCCTTTACAAAAGCAGTCGTCGAAAAGTCGATAGACGCGTGTCGGACATGTGTCCGAAATACCGGATGATCATAATCCAGCGTGTATTCGACTCGAAAACCGCTGTGAGGAGCAATCGTTACCTTCGCTCCTCCTTCCTCGTAGCTAAGCTCCTTTAGGACACGGATAAACCGTTTCGCAACATCCTGTTCTTGAAGTCCTGCGGATTGAATTAGAAATACGAAGGGCGCCGCACTCCCATCCATAATCGGGAGTTCTGGTGCACTAACATCGACAAACGCATTATCGATGCCCAGCCCGGCCATAGCGGACATTAAGTGCTCAATCGTCGAAATTTTGTTGGATCCTTGGCCTATCGAAGTCGCCATTGTGGTATCAGAAACATTAAGCGCATTCGCTTGCACCGGCGTCGGCGAACTGCCATCCGTGCGCGAAAACACAATACCCGTGTTGGGCGGCGCCGGCCGCAAGCACAAATAGACCTTTTCGCCAGTGTGTAGACCAACACCTGTAGCGCGAATTATGTTTTTTAGCGTTCTTTGATTGACCATAGCCCCACTTTTAAACCAGGGTTCAAGAACGGCGTCGGATATTAGCAATCGCGTGTTACCAAGGCCACGAAGCGGCTCGGCTAAGTTGTAACATTTTGTATCCGCGTGTTGCCGAACAAATCGACCCGACTCAAGTTTATTTTGATCTCGATTGCGAATTAGAGTTGGGACAAATTAGGTTTCCTGTTGGCTTATCGCTCCCAAAGGTACTCGACCCAGCCCCCGGCTTTAATCTGCTTGCCGCCTTAGGAACGCCGGGATATCCAAATAATCTGCGTCCGCGTTTTGGAGATCGCCTGAAGGCTCTTCTTGGTCACTGCGAGCCCGACGTTTTTTTCTCATTACCGTCGGTCGATCCAAATCGTCATAATCGGGACGACCGGTTGACCTGTCGTCAGCATCATCGCCTTCGTAGGTATTATCGACGACAATGTTTGGAGTTTGGGCCTCGCCAAGTCCCGTCGCAACTACCGTGACACGAAGTTCTTCTGCAGCTTCTGTATCAATTACCGTACCAACGACAACGAGCCCCCGCTCCGAAGTAAACGTGTTGATGGTCTCACCAACATCGGTAAATTCACCGATGGAGAGGTCCGGGCCCGCTGTAATGTTGACCAATACACCTCTGGCTCCCTGCAAATCAACATCTTCAAGTAGCGGACTTCGAATAGCCGCCTCTGCGGCGTCTCGCGCTCGATTCTCCCCAGCCGCCCTACCTGTACCCATCATCGCCATGCCCATTTCGGACATAACCGTCCGCACGTCGGCAAAATCAACATTGATCATCCCCGGTCGTATGATCAGATCTGCAATACCTTGGACCGCACCGCATAGCACTTCGTTAGCGGTCGCAAAAGCGTCGACCATCGACGTTCTTTCTCCGAGCACCGCCAAGAGTTTCTCGTTCGGTATGGTGATCAGCGAATCAACATGCTGGGCAAGTTCTTCGATCCCCAGCTCGGCGGATTCCATTCGCTTTTCGAAGCGAAAAGGTTTCGTGACGACCGCTACCGTGAGGATGTCGAGCTCGCGAGCGACTTGCGCCACAACCGGGGCTCCCCCCGTGCCAGTACCACCGCCCATACCAGCAGTTATGAACACCATATCTGCGCCGGTAAGAACTTCCGCGATACGATCGCGATCCTCCATTGCTGCCAGCCGACCAATCTCCGGATCGGCACCGGCACCAAGACCCTTGGTAATAGATGCCCCGAGCTGCAATATGGTTTTGGCATCCACGCTCTTAAGAGCCTGTGCATCGGTATTTGCAGCTATGAAATCAACGCCTTCAACACTCTTCGAGACCATATGTTGAATCGCGTTTCCACCACCACCACCAACTCCAATCACCCTGATAATCGCACTTTGAGGAGGGCTGTCGACTAGTTCGAACATAGTTTTCTCCTATTTGAGAGTTCATTCACACGTTTTTTTCCAACCATTTCTTGACCCCGCTAAACAAGCCGGAGGTTCTCGAATCCCTTTGTTCCGAACGCTTTTGTTCAATTTCTTTGGCATGTGTCAGTAAACCAACCCCCGTGGAATAAATCGGGTTGGTTACTATGTCTTTTAGGCCTGAAATGTTTTTAGGAAAACCAAGGCTAACCGGCATGTGGAATATCTCTTCCGCTAATTCCACCACGCCTTCCATCTTCGAAGACCCCCCAGTTAGAACAATTCCCGCAGCGACAAGATCTTCGAAACCACTTCGCCTCAATTCAGCTTGAACAAGACTAAAAAGTTCGTCATAGCGCGGCTCAACCACTTCGGCTAAAGCCTGCCTTGAGAGTTCACGTGAACGTTTATCGCCCACACCCGGCACCTTAATGTAGTCGCCCTCTTGTGCTAGTTGGGTTAGTGCACACGCGTAACGAATCTTGATTTCTTCGGCATGTTGGGTTGGCGTACGGAGAGCCATCGCAATATCGTTCGTGACCTGATCACCAGCGATCGGGATCACCGCCGTATGGCGTATGGCACCGTCAGTAAACACTGCGATATCACTCGTTCCACCGCCAATGTCCACCAGACATACCCCCAGATCCAACTCGTCGTCAGTTAGAACCGCAAGGCTTGAGGCCAGTTGTTCGAGTACGACACCCCTTACTTCAAGCCCACATCTTTCAATGCACTTCTCAATGTTTTGAGCCGCATTAACCGCACCAGTCACGAGATGAACTTTGGCCTCCAAGCGAACACCGGACATTCCAAGAGGCTCTTTAACGCCTTCCTGGCTATCGATTACATATTCTTGAGGAAGAATATGGAGGATCTTTTGGTCGGCCGGTATCGCTACGGCTTGCGCAGCATCAATCACCCGCTCTACGTCTTGCGGTATCACTTCGCGGTCACGAATCGCCACGATCCCATGTGAGTTAAGGCTACGGATGTGGCTGCCCGCAATGCCAGCGTACACTTCATCGATATCGCAACCCGACATCAGTTCGGCTTCTTCCACAGCCCTTTGAATCGACTGGACCGTCGACTCGATGTTCACCACAACACCCTTTTTTAGTCCCCGCGATGGGTGGGACCCGATACCTATGATTTCAATTTCGTCCAACTCGTTAATTTCACCCACGATCGCCGCAACTTTATTGGTCCCGATATCAAGGCCTACGATTTTGTTGTTCGTGTTGTCTGCAGCCATATCTATAACCCGCGTGAAGCCACCAACGTTGAAATTTTCCCATCCCATTCGATCGCAACGCCGCTCGGGTATCTGGCATCTGCCTTCACCACATGATCTTCATTACCTCGAAGCACCTCTTCATACACATAGACAAAGCGCGTTAGTCGATTCAGGACGTCTGCCTTACCCACAACGACCGAGATCCCGTTAGCGAAAGTCACGGTCCAGCCGGCTACGCTCGATTCGCCCAACTCAACAATGCGCAGACCCGACCGCTCCACCAATGTGGAAAAGGTTTTGAAGGACTTCATGGATGAAACCGAATCCGTGGACAACGCGTTAACTAAAGGAAGTTCGAGCGAGTATTTCTCAGCCATACTAAGAATGTCCCCCTTACCATTTAGGAACGCATCAAATCCCCACCGTACGGTTGGTAATTCTCGGTTCACAGTGACATGAACTGAATTCGGCCAATTTCTTCGTACTGTTACAGCCCGAATCCAATCGATATTCACGATCTTTTCGTGTAGGTCCCTGATGTTAACGACATCGCCTTTCGACATAGCCTCGTTCACGACTGCGACAACAATGGTCCTTTCGGCATCCGACAAGTCGCCTTCAACACGCACGAGATCAAGCGGCCTCGTTATGTAACCCCATACGGCTCGACCGCTCTCAACCGTGACCACCAACAAAACAAAGGCGGTTAAAACGCTAAGTGATCGACTAACCAAACCCGGAAGTCTCCATACCAGCCGAGACACGGCTTACGTTGCCCGCCCCTTGCACAATTAGCACGTCGTCCTGGTTGGCGAGTTTCTTTGCCATCTCACACGCTTCGTTAGGATCCGATACAAGTACCGGATTGATATCGCTTCTTTGCCTTATTCCAGCCGCTAAACTTTTGCTGTCCGCTCCAACTATCTTTTGTTCTCCCGCCGAGTAAATCTCGATCAGTATGAGAGCATCAACGTCCGAGAGAACCCGAACGAAGTCGTCATATAGGTCCCGTGTTCGTGTATAGCGATGCGGCTGATAAACCATGAGCAAGCGTCTCGTCGGCCAGACGCGACGTGCCGTATCGAGGACGTTTTCAATCTCGGTGGGATGATGGCCGTAGTCGTCGACAAGCGTTAACTGTTTTTCTCCCACCGTTATTTCTCTCGTCTCAAACCGTCTGCCAACGCCGCGGAAGTCCCTCAGACCCTCCCGTATCGGATCGTCGGCGATACCTTCTTCGGTGGCGACAGCGACGGCTGCCACAGCGTTTCTTACATTGTGGAACCCCGGCAACGGAAGTTCGACATTTAGTTCACGAAGACCCCTTGGGCGTTCGATGGTGAATCTCCAGATGCTGTCCTCGTATTCAACATCTCTAGCGCAAAAATCGGCTTCTGCGGAGAGGCCATATGTATAAACCGGTCTCGCCAATTCAGGGATCAATGAATGTGCCGGTTTGTCGTCTAGGCATAGGAAGACGTGGCCATAAAATGGCAATCGATGGACAAATTGGATAAACGTTTGTTTGAGTTTTTCAAAATCATGGTCGTACGCGGAAAGATGGTCTTGATCAACATTCGTTATTACAGCGACCATGGGTTGAAGAAATAGGAAAGAGGCATCGCTTTCATCCGCCTCAGCAATCAAGTACTTCCCGGCACCAAGCTTGGCGTTTCGCCCTTCGCTTTTGAGCAGACCACCAACGACGAATGTTGGATCAAGGCCAGCCGCTTGGAAAATACTGGTGATAAGCCCCGTCGTGGTCGTTTTACCGTGAGTACCAGCAACGGCAATACCATGTCGATAGCGCATTAATTCGCCAAGCATTTCAGCTCTAGGGACAACGGGAATTCTCAGTCGATAGGCTTCAACGATTTCGGGGTTTTCAGAATCCACCGCGCTCGACACGACTACTACATCTGAACCCTCGACGTTGCTGGCGTTGTGTCCAACCGATACTTTTGCACCTAATTCGACGAGCCGGCGCACGACGCCAGAACCCACAATATCTGAACCCGTCACGGAGTACCCTTGGTTCAGCAGTACCTCTGCGATACCACACATACCTGAACCGCCTACCCCAACAAAATGAATGCGGTTGACTCGCGGCATATCGGGTACGAAGCGGGATTTTTCAACCACTCGTCTCACGATGTGTGGCCCCGAGCGGTTCTCGCCAAAGCTTCAAAACGAACACGTTGGATTAAGCCCATTAGCATCGAACAGACTAGAAGGCTGTTTCCACCATAACTTATGAACGGCAAAGTTAAGCCCTTCGTAGGAAGAACACCGGTATTTACTCCAACATTAATGAGAACCTGAGCACCAATTAAGAGGCTGGCACCGTATGCCAAATATCCGGCGAATGGACGATCAGCTTCAAGGGCTTTTCGGGCAATTCTGAAGCCACGCAATACAATGAAACCCAGAAGGGCTAGTACGAAAATCGCACCTATAAGGCCCAGTTCCTCCGCAATAACAGCAAAAATAAAATCGTTATGCGCCTCGGGTAGATAGAAGAGTTTCTGGATGCCGTCTCCGAGGCCTATGCCCATTATCTCTCCACGACCAAACGCTATTAACGCTTGTGTAAGTTGATAACCTGAACCAAAAGGTGACGCCCACGGATCAAGAAATGCAGCGAAACGTTCAACTCTATACGGACTGATTGCCAGGAGTGTGGCTAACACAAAGCCGATAAAAATTGCCAGAACAAAAAAGCGCTGCAATCGCACGCCCACAATGAAAAGCAACCCTGTTATCAACACCATAAGAACAACGAGCGCGCCGAAATCGGGCTCGATCAGGATCAAGAAAAAAATTGGCACGAGCCAAAGAATGGGGCGCAAAAGCTCTTTGCCACCCAACTTTATGTCATCGTTGGCGCGCGACAGAAAACCAGAGATATAGACAAGAACTAAGAACTTGATCCATTCGGATGCTTGTAAAGTGAAGACCCCGAAATCAATCCAGCGTCTACTTCCATTAACCACCGTTCCAATACTTGGAATCAATACAACGACGGCCAATAGGAGCGCCGAGAACAAGCACGTCTTGTGTCCCCGTTCCCATAATTTCAAAGGCAGCGAAACCACGATCCCAAATGAACATATAGAAAGGAGGACGTAGACGGCGTGCCTTACACCGTACGACATTCCAGTGACATCGAACGCCGACGATGCCGAAGCGACCATAATCAGGCCGATAACTAAGGCCGAAAGCCAAGCGAATCCGAGGGTCATATCGTAATTCGCGGTCACGTCGACATGCCTTGCACGATACGGGTAAATGCTTGTCCACGAACAACAAAATTCTCAAACATGTCGTAACTCGCGCAAGCCGGGGAGAAGAGAACGACGTCGCCAGAAACCGCCTCCATTCTTGCCGTTACCACAGCGTCCTCTAGACTCGAAGCAAAGACTACACGCGCTTCCGGAATGCTTTTCGCAATGACTTTCGCATCTCGACCAATCAATACCACGCTTCGAACACGGCCAGAAATGGTTCGCCCTAGCACCGAAAAATTCGCGTTCTTTCCCACGCCGCCTGCGATCAAAACGATTTTTCGCGACGAAGGTTGCGTAATTACACCTTCAAGTGCAGCGATGCACGATCCCAAGTTAGTAGCTTTCGAGTCATTCACATACGTGACGTCGTCAATCACGCCAACAACTTGGACTCGGTGGGGTAAGCCCTCAAACGTCCGTATCGCCTGCTCACAAGTATCGACTCTAGCGCTCGCACAATATGCGATGGCGGCAGCAGTAACGACATTAAACCGGTTGTGATCTCCGGTGAGCTTAATCGCGTCGTTGGGCACAAACCTTCCGTCAATAAGTACTCCTTTTTCGGTTACGCGCCATCGTGCATCTCCATTGACCGCGACGGATTGCACATCATCTGGTGGTCGAGAAAGCGGGTCGTCATTGTTAAAAACGGCAAAGTTGCAATCTCTGTATATCCTTCGCTTAACCGTTGCGTATGCTTCAATTGACTGATGTCGATCCAGATGGTCATCACTGATATTTATGATCGACGCAACATCGAAATGTTTAGCTCTCATTCGTTCCAGTTGAAAACTTGACAACTCAAGAACATAACCGGCGAAACCATCGTCAAGTAAATCCAGGGCCGGTGGGCCAAGATTTCCTCCAACGCCGAAGGCCTGATCCTCGAGCATAGCGCCCACTAGTGTCGTCACCGTGCTCTTTCCGTTGGTGCCAGTAATACCGATGACAGGACCATCGACAGCATCCATGAATAAGTCCAAATCACTAATCAGTTCAATTCCGTTAGAAAGGGCTTTTTGGACAAAACAATGATTAAGAGGTAGGCCCGGGCTCACGATCAATGTTGAAACCGATCCGATCGTACGGTCAAAGTCCTTTGGATTTATCAGGGATGCTTCAGGAAAATCTTGATAGAAAGTTTTCGAATTTGGGATCGGACTTTGATCGGTTTCAAATCGTGTATCGCAGACGACAAGATCTCGCTCGCCATAAAGATGTCGAACGCACGACATACCACTAATACCAGCTCCTAAAATCAAAACACGGTTCGGTTTCATCTTAGTTTCAACGTGGACAATCCAAGCATCACGAGCATTAGTGTGATAATCCAGAACCGGACAATTATTTTGGGCTCGGGCCACCCCTTCAATTCGAAATGGTGATGGATGGGAGCCATTCGAAAAACCCGCTTGCCCGTGAGCTTGAAAGCGGTTACTTGAACGATGACGGAAAAAGCCTCAAGAACGAATAAGCCCCCCATGATCAAGAGGACAATCTCGTGTCTGACCATCACCCCTACGGTGCCGATCGCCGACCCCAACGCCAGGGATCCTGTGTCCCCCATAAAGATCTGCGCGGGATATGCGTTAAACCACAAAAAACCTAGGCCTGCTCCGATTAAGGCACCGCAGAACACGGAAAGTTCGCCGGCGCCTGGTACGTAGGGGATCTGCAAATACGTTGAGAATTCGATGTTACCCACGAGATAAGCAATGAGTCCCAACGCCGCGCTAACAATCACTGTGGGCATAATTGCTAAGCCATCCAACCCGTCCGTCAGGTTCACCGCATTACTCATACCGACGATAATTAGGTATCCCAAAAAGATGAATCCAAAAGTACCAAGAGGGATCGATATTGCTTTAAAGAAGGGCACGATCAGAGCGGTATCCACAGCCGAAGACGCAGTTCGATATAGAACTACGGCGGCTGCAAAACCAAACACGGACTGGAAAAAATATTTCCATTTCGCGGAAAGGCCATGGCCCGCGGTCGATCGTGAAATCTTGACGTAATCATCGATCCATCCAATTGCGCCGAAAGCGAGCGTGACAGATAGAACGATCCGCACATATCGGCTACCAAGATCGCCCCACAGAATCGTGGTCGTCAAGATGACGACCACGATCAACGCGCCGCCCATAGTCGGCGTCCCAGCCTTGCTTTGATGAGAACTCGGACCGTCTTCGCGCACGACTTCGCCAATTTGATGGCTTGATAGTTTGCGAATGAGCATCGGGCCCAGGGTCAGCGACAAGAACATCGCGGTGCCTGCACTAACCATCGTCCTAAAGGTCAAGTACTGAAATACCCCGAAGGCGGGCAAAAACTGAGACAAATAATCGGTCAACCAGAGCAACACTATTCTGTTAATCCGAGTACGTTTTTGACGAAATCTCGATCATCAAATATCTTCTTCTCACCATTGATTTCCTGCGTGGTCTCATGTCCTTTGCCTGCGATTAACACGACGTCATCGGATGACGCGGACTGGAGGGCTTCATAAACTGCGGCGCCTCGGTCGGGAATTAAGCGATATGCATCCCAGTTCCCGAATCCCTCCACGATTTGTTCATTGATGACGTCAACTTTTTCTGACCGGGGATTATCCGCAGTAACAATAGCCATATCCGCCTGGTCCGCCACGGCCGCCCCCATCATCTGTCGCTTCCCTTGATCACGATCGCCACCACAACCAAACACACATATCAACCGTCCGCCCAGGTGGGTTCGGGTAGCCGACAGGGCTAAGCTCAGTGCTTCTGGCGTGTGGGCGTAATCAACTACGACCGCTGGCTTGCCATCAACTCGATATATCTCCATGCGTCCCGGGACTTTAGGAAGATGGTTAAGCAAATCATTTATTTCAGACAGCTCGTATCCACGATGCAGAGCAACCCCTAATGCGGCCGCAACATTTGAAACAGAAAAATGTCCGATCACCGGTAAATCAAAATCCGCCTCGCCCCATTTCGTGTACCACTTTCCGTAGATGCCATCTCGCGTATAGCTTTCGACAATCCAACTAACGTCAGTTTCTTGTGTCGTGCCGTATGTAACACATGTCAAACCGCGGGCCCGTAATCGGGAAATGAGTTCTCGACCAAACAGTTCATCGGCATTTATCACGGCGGCCGTTAAGCCACCGAATTCAAACAACCTTTGCTTTGCTAAAGCGTATTCGTCCATGCTGCCGTGGTAGTCAATGTGGTCCCGGCTAAGATTCGAAAAAACGGCCATGTCGAACAACACGTCGGCAACTCGATTTTGATCGAGTGCATGCGAACTTACTTCCATAGCAACTGACCGTTGCTGCATAGAGACAAGACACCGCAACCGTTTGTGTACCGTTATGGCATTCTCGGTCGTTAGAAGGGATGGACGAAGATTCTCAATATTTCCCCATCCAATTGTGCCCATAAACCCCGTACGTTCCATTAAAGCCGCGCAATGGTGCGCTATCGATGTCTTACCGTTTGTTCCCGTAACGCCGATACAAAACATTCTTGCACTCGGTTGGTCATAAAACCGACCTGCAATTGCACCCACACGTGCCGCCACACTCGGATCGACGACAATCGGGATGTCGAACGAACCGGCGATTCGACGTTCAGCACAGATGGCTACCGCGCCCCGTCGAAAGGCCTCATCCACGAAATCATGACCATCAAAACTGGCCCCCTCTATAGCAATGAACAAGTCCCCAGGCATTACTTCGCGTGAATCAATACAAATTCCACCGACTTGTATGTGATGATCGTCAACGCCGTCGAGTAGCTCGCTAAGCAGCACGGCCAAAGTCCTCGTCCTTACCTTCGTCGCCCATGCCTACGATCTTTTCGGGCGCAACGCCAAGTATCCGCAACGACCTAGCCAAAATACGTGAGAAGACGGGAGCCGCGACCTCACCTCCCCCTACCCCGACCCCTAGCGGTTCGTTAATTATCACGACAACAACCGCCTTCGGATCACGGGACGGTGCGATGCCTGCAAACAACGCAACATGCCGCGTGTCGTCATATTTTCCCGAAGTAATCTTTCGCGATGTTCCGGTCTTTCCGGCAACCGCAAAACCATGAATTCGGGCCTTCGGTGCTGTTCCTTTTGTCGAGGTAACACCCTCCATCATGCGGAGTAATGACGTCACATAGCTTTCCTCGAAGACCCTCTCGTCCGCTGTATTTGGTAATCCTCGTATGAGGTTCAGTTGTCGCCGAACACCGCCCGACGCAATTGTCAGATAACTTTGTGCGAGTTGAATTACGGAAGCTGTGACGCCATATCCATACGCGAGCGACGCCCGAACGATCGGACTATCGATATCTCTATCGGTCAGCACGCCGGAGACCTCTCCCGGCAGACCTATGGATGGAATTGCAGATAACCCCGATCGTTGAAATACATCGTATAAATGAGATCCCTCGAGCCCGAGCGCTATTTTTGTGATGCCCACCTGGCTCGACCTGGCGAGAACTTCTGCTAAGGTAAGTCGACCACGATTCACCGGATCTTCGACCAATTTTTGGCCTACCATCAAGTAACCGGGAGTCGTGTCAATCACTGTGTCCGACAAATAACTGCCAGTCTCCAGCGCCGCCAAGATAGCCAGAGGCTTGACCGTAGATCCTGGCTCATAAAGATCCGTGATCGCACGATTGCGCATGCCATCGAAATCACGATCACCAACTCTATTAGGGTTGTAGGAGGGTTGATTTACCATGGCTAGTACGTCTCCGCTCTCAACGTCCAATATGACGGCAGAACCCGATCTTGCCCCACTGTGTTCAACGGCCGATTTAAGCTCCCTGTATGCAAAAAATTGAAGACGAAGATCAATACTGAGCTCAACATCGCCCCCAAAATCTGGAGCGTCGAAAAAATCAAGATCTCTCACGCGTTGCCCACGTCGATCCCTAAGGATCCGTTTCGAACCCGGCACACCTCTCAGAACGTGGTCCATCGAAAGCTCAATACCCTCTTGACCCAGGTCGTCTATATCGGTTGTGCCGACGACGTGAGCAGATATCTCGCCTGACGGGTAAAACCGACGATACTCGTGCTTAAATCGAATCCCTGGTATTGCCAGTGCAACTAAAGATCTCGCGACTGCCGGATCGACACGACGAGCCAGATACACGAACCGACCCTGCTGATTTTGCTCCAGTCGCTTTACGAGTCCGGCAACGGGACGATCGAGGACCTCTGCAACCAAGGCTAATTCGCGAGCGTCAAAACTATCCATACTTGGATCCGTCCACACGGACACGACCGGCGTACTCACAGCTAGTGGGTCACCATTGCGATCCGAAATAACACCACGGTGCGCACGAATCTCCGCTATTCGGGTAGCCCGAGCCTCCCCTTGATTCTGCAAAAACTCGCGCTCGGTCACCGCCAAATAACCAGAACGCCCGACCAATGCCAATAACGCAAGCGCAAATACCCCTGTCAATACAAAATGCCGCTGACGGGTCAAAAGCCCTTCCCTTTTTGTTCCAACCACTCCCGTTTCGATCCGCGAACAACCGATGTCACCCTTTCAGGGAAACGCATATTGAGGTGCTTCTTCGCAACGCGATCGACATTTTGATAGGACACCAAAGTGCCACGTTCCAACAATAAACGGCTGTATTCCTCTAACAGGCGGTCTTGAGCTTCTTGGTTACGGGTGAGTTCGTGGAACAGCACGCGCCGATCCCCGGTCACACCGATAACCTGGACGCCACTCGCTGCGACACCGAATAAAGCCAAAATTCCGAAAAAGAACCACGAGAGTTCGTTGAAACGCTTCCCTATCGCGTTATTCAATTCGTTCGATTACCTGTAACAAGGCACTTCGAGACCTCGGGTTGATATTCGCTTCGCTCGAATCCGGGTGTTTCGCCTTAACCACATACGTCGCGCGCCCTGGAGAAGTGCCACGCACCGGCAAACGTCGTGGAACGAATGGACTTACAAGATCCCGAAATTTCTTGCGTACGACGGCGTGTTCTATGCTGTGAAACGTCAAAATCCCTATTCGTCCACCATCTGCCAGATGCTGAAATCCAGCATCAATGCCTCGAGTTAATTCGGAGAGTTCGTCATTGATATGCATTCGAACAGCTTGAAATACTCTGGTAGCAGAATGCTTTCGTGGATCGCGCTTCGACCTGGCGCCGTTAATAGCGGTAACCAACTCAGTGGTGGTGTGCAGCGGCCTTTTTTTTATGATGGATATCGCAATAGCGCGCGCATTCTTTTCGTCACCCAATGTGCGCAATACCTTGACAAGATCTGGTAGCTCTACTCGGTTAAGCCAGGAAGCGGCACTCTCTCCACTGTCTGGATCCATTCGCATGTCCAGGGGACCGCTACGCATAAAGCTAAATCCGCGCTCTGGATCATCGAGCTGAGGAGATGAAACTCCTACATCCATCATCACACCGCTAAACGCATCGCGCGGCATGCCTGAAAGGACCGAACTTAATTCGCTGAAAATCCCCCGTTTCGGGTGCACGCGCGAATCTTCTCGCGACAAATCAATGGCGGCTTGATAGGCCTCGGGATCACGATCAATTGCGACGAGCGAAGCTTTAGACGATAGCAGCCGCAAAAGCGCGCGTGCGTGCCCTCCTCGCCCAAAAGTAGCATCGAGGTACGTCCCATCCGGATCTGTCATCACAGCGTTAACCATGTCATCACGCAACACCGGCATGTGTTGCGGCATCTTCGTTACGTCTCTAAACGGACAACCCATCCAAATCGCTTAAATCACCGAAAGCGCTTTCGCGCGTCGCCGTTAGCCATTCTTCTCTTCGATTTCTCCAGATGTGTTCACTCCATATCTCGAGTTTATTGGTTTGGCCCATGAGCACTATTTTCTTCTCCAATTCCCCATATTCCCGAAGCATCGGTGGTAGGAGAACCCGCCCTTGGACGTCCATTTCCACGTCAGTTGCATGCCCAATCAAAAGCCTTTGCAACAGTCGCGCGGACGTACCAATGTTCGAAAGCGCCTCGAGTCGGCGCTGTACGTCTTCCCAATCTCTTAGCGAATAGAGGAGCAAGCACTGTTCATTGGTATCAATCGTTGCAACCAGACGATTTTCCGTACGCTCCTCAGCTTCCTCGCGAAATCGTGTGGGCAGCGCCATGCGTCCGCGGGAATCCATTGTTACGCTCGCGATACCTCGAAACATAAAGTTGAGTCTTCAGATCTAAGTTTGTACCTACGACGGTAATAAACCCACCTTTAACCTGATATCCCCATTTTTTGCCACAGAAAGCCCGACCCTAGGTTTGGACGTTAACTTTGTCAAGGATCATTTACACCTAACCCTTAGATAATTAAGGAAAATTTCTAATCTCACGGGATCATAAATCGATCACCGAAGTAGGTATATCGATTATAAATAACCGATAAAAGCCTTTTCCTCGAAAGTACTTTAACTTTAAGCCTTAATTCTTCGACATGAATCATTCTTACGTCGAGCAAGAGGATTGAGTCAGCCTGTAAGCCGGGTTCTGTCTTGGGCAATCATTCCTCTACGGCATTCGTCACCGAATGTCTCTAGCAGCCTACCCAAATCCCGCGCGGACCACGCGAACGGATTTCTATTTAGCCTTGCTCCAGGTGGGGTTTACCTAGCCAGGTCTGTTACCAGAAGCCTGCGGTGCGCTCTTACCACACCCTTTCACCCTTACCACGCATTAATGTATGGCGGTCTACTCTCTGCTGCACTTTCCGTGGGCTCACGCCCCCCAGGCGTTACCTGGCACCTTGTCCTATGGAGCCCGGACTTTCCTCTGACAAAAAATCTTGCCAGCGATTGCCTGGCCAACTCGCGGCACAGCGTACTATCCCTCATTCGCTAGGACCAGGGCTCTTGAATAAGCACGCGCTCTCGTCTCCCCAGTTATCTTGGCGGCTAACCTTGCTGCCTGAGTAGGAGCGAGTTCGGCCAATAGAATTTGGAGCATCGAATCAACATTTGTCGCGACCGCCTTGGCAGCCCCACCAAGAAAACAAACGATCTCGCCACGAACCCGATCCTTCATCGCTATTTCATTACGGACGTCTTCGACACTACCGAAATAGAGGCTTTCATGAATTTTCGTAAGTTCACGCGCCACTATAATTTGTCGTTCATTAGCTTCGAGTTGGCATAGGGCTTCCAACGTACTCGATAGTCTCCGAGCCGTCTCAAAGAACAGTATTGGGCTGCCATCGATCAACAGTTGCTTTAATCGGGCCTTACGCGCGCCCACTCGAGCAGGGATAAATCCTACGAACCTAAAGTCGTGCGTGGGAATCGGCGCTACGGACAAAATCGTCGTAATTGCGGAAGGTCCCGGGATAGGGACAACGCGGAGATTTTGTTTCCACAGTGCTCGTATTAGGTCGAAACCTGGATCACAAATGAGCGGTGTACCAGCGTCAGACACAAGGGCAACGTCATTACCTTCACCAATTAAATCAATTACACGCGCGGTCATCTTCTCCTCGTTGTGATCATGCAGGGAGATAAGGTTCGTCGCTTGAATGTTGAAGGCGGTCAAAAGCTTGCGACATCGTCTAGTATCTTCACACGCAATGATGTCGACATTCGCTAAAACTGATATCGCTCGCTCACTCACGTCGTGGAGATTCCCGATTGGGGTCGCGACGACATATACCATTCCATACCCTTCTCTCATGACGTTCCCTATTCGCCTAATCGTGTTAGTCATTCTAGGAGTCGCAGGCTGTCAAATCACACCGCCTAAAATCGTCCAGAACTCTCAGCATCCCATTTCGTCGAATCTAGAATTGCAGATTCGACGAGCTGCAAAGAACGCGAGTTCGAGTGAGACCGCAGAAATTTTTTACAACGCAGCCACGCTTTTGTCGACTCAGAATGGATCCCAACAAACAAAATCCATTATTGCTCGAATCAAAAATGATCCCACTCTTTTTAGTCGTCTGAGTCGGTCTGATCGCTTCGAAGTCGAGCTCATCGACTTAGAGTTGGACTACAGGGAAGCGACTCAACACCGCAAACACGGTCTATTAGACCGACTGGAAGCCCTTGCCCCTACAACTCTCGCCCAAGAAATCTCGTGGTTGGAGTTGGCGATACGCGTCCGCATCTCAATGGAAGATCACGTCAACGCCATAAAAAATCTGATAAGACTCAGCACCTACTCAAGTGTCAGCAAAGAACAACTTGTGGAGCGAATTTGGTCTTCAATAAAGAAACTACCACTAGGGTACACAAACACTCTTGCCAAGAATTCTGATACGGAGGAAGAATTCGCTTGGTGGGATCTAGCTACGAAATTCCTCGGGCCATTAACGCCTACCCTGCAGCAGAGAGGATGGGATATCTGGCAGGCTGAAAATCCCACTCACCTAGCGAAAAATCACCCCCCATCAGAAATTTCATTACGGCCCAATGAACCGACGACTATGGCGCTTCTCTTGCCTCAAAGCGGACCACTTGCCGAACCCTCTAGGGCTATTCGAGATGGCCTCATGACTGCGTATTGGGCAACGCAACTTGCTAACCAAGGGGAGTTAAAACAACGACAGAAAATTCTAATTTATGACACTTCTGAAAACGCGATGGCAGACGTTGTGTCTCGCGCTGAAGCGGATGGCGCTCAAATACTGTTGGGGCCCTTGTCGAAATCCAATGTCAAAGCGATGACTACCCTAAAAACGGTTACTCCCACCATCGCTTTGAACCGAATAACCCCAACCCGTGGGTATGAGCAACGAATTCCTCAATTGTCTCTCGCCGTTGAGGATGAGGCCGTCGAAATAGCAAATCACATAAGTAGCAAAGGGTTGACCCGGATAATTGTTTTCCGAGATGACACTTTATGGGCAGAAAGGGCATATAGAGCTTTTGCCGCCTCTATATCGAATGACACGGAAATAACGAGTTTGACGACGTTAGCTGATTTGAAGGACGTGACGAATAAAGTTGGCCGCGCCTTGGATATTGACGCAAGCATTGCGCGCCATACAAACGTTAAAAAATTAGCGAGACGAGAAGTCGAGTTTATTCCACGGCGGAGGAGTGACTTACACGCGGCCGTCGGATTTATTGGGTCCAGGGAATACGAGTCGTTGGTAGCCGCTTTGGACTTCCACTTCGGGTCGGATATACCGCTTTTCGTCGTTTCCGCCGCATTGCGTTCAGACGTCCCAATCAAAAACGGAACACAATTTGTTGCGCTACCGCTGACATTGTTTTCCTTTCCGCTCCGATATGACCTAGAGGCGGCATTTCCTGCAGCCAAACAACAGCCTTCTTTCTACGCTCTCGGTATCGACGCATATCGACTTGCAAATCAGTTTGAACGGCTTATAGCAGGCGTATCAATCCCAGCAACGACGGGGAACCTAAAACTAGGTCGAAACGGCTCTATTTTGCGAATACCCGCATGGGGACCAACTCACGAACAATTTACGGATCGCGCACCCGCTTTCGACCGATGATTGACAGAGTAATCGTCTCTTTTCTCAATATGAGGGGAATTAATGAGCGGGGATATTGAAAATAGATCTTCTCAACATCTATCGGATCAATCAAAAACTCCCGTTTTTGATTGGACGATCAAATAATTTGTCGACAACAGCTAAAGAGGCTTCACATGTTTGCTAAACCCAATGTAGTTAGCTTGGTTCTGGTCTTGACTTTCATCAGCTCGTGCAACTCTTTTAAGAATATCGCGACGTCACGCACTCCCGGCGCCGTGATTGACGACGGATTTATCCAACGGATAGCCCATCGCCAAATCAGAAGACTAGAATCAGAAATTAACCCCGGCAACATCTCCGTTCATTGTTTTAATCGGTCGGTTCTCTTGACTGGACAGGTCGAGAGTCCAGCCACCGCTGAACTAGTTGAATCCGCCGTTCGCAAAATCCGCGTCGTAAAGCACATTCACAATGAAATTACTGTAAGCGGTCCCACAAGCCTCACTGTTCGCGCTAGCGACACATTAATCGCTACTAAGGTTCGATCAAAATTGTTAGCAACACAAAATGTACACGTGAGCCGATTTAAAGTAGTCACCAACAACGGAGTAGTTTTCTTAATGGGTTTAGTGTCTAGAGACGAAGCGAACCGAGCTGTTAACTCGATAAGAACCGTTTTTGGCGCCCAGAAAATCGTCAAGATTCTTGAGTACATAGATTAATTCAACACGACACCATCAAGTTTCGGTTTCGTCGACCTTATAGACTAGATAGAACCGTGGTCTTGCAAGTTGCAACATCCGACTGTTCACCTACGGGTTTTTGTGTACCCGCGCCCTATTCGCGCATCTCCATTTCGAACTCTGTAAGACTCTCTTGAAACGTCTCTCGCTCGAACATATCGTTCATATATCGTTGCATCGGCTTGAGTTGACGAGATGTCAGCTTCAAATCCATCGCGTTCAATCGCCAAAGAATAGGCGCGACAAAACAATCAACCAGCGTGAACTCTTCGCTCATAAAGAAGGGCCGATCAGCAAATACAGGTGCGATGGCCGCAAGGCTTTCTCGTAGTTCTTTTCGGGCTTTATCCATAGCGGTTTCTCGTCCTTTGCCCGCCATGAGTACATCAACTCTTCCACTCCAATCAAGTTCAATGCGGTGCATCAATAGACGACACTGAGCTCGCGCGACAGGGTAGACGGGCAACAATGGAGGATGTGGGAACCGCTCGTCCAAGTATTCCATAATCACCGTACTTTTATATAAAACCAGGTCTCTATCTAGAAGCGTCGGAAGCGTTCCATAGGGGTTAATTTCGGACAGCTCTTCCGGCTTATGGGATAGGTCGACATCAACGATATCTACCGTGACCCCTTTTTCACACAAAACCATCCGTACGCGGTGGCTGTAATGATCTTGTGGGTCAGAGAATAGCGTCATTGACGCCCGTTTTGTGGCGAAGCTCATATTATCTCCGATCCTTGAACCTACTGTGTTTCGGCACCAATAACGTTTAAACGGTCACTCTATGCTCGAGAGCGAAGATCCGATCCTTAGCGCTTCGAGTATTGCGGTCGCTTTCGTGCTTTTCGGAGCCCAACTTTCTTTCGTTCTACTTCTCGAGCATCACGAGTTAACAACCCTGCTTGCCGAAGCGGTACTCGTAATTTTTCATCGTAATCCACCAAAGCTCTAGCTATACCTAGTCGAATAGCTCCCGCTTGCCCTGAACCGCCACCGCCCTCGACCGTTATACGCAAGTCGAATTGATCAACCGCATCGACAACCTCTAGAGGTTGTCGAACAATCATGCGAGCGGTTTCACGTCCAAAATATTCATCGAGCGTTCGATTATTTACTAACACTCGACCGGTTCCGCTCTGTAGAAACACTCTCGCGGCAGAACTTTTTCGACGCCCTGTCCCGTACTTCGAATCACCCATTCGTTAACTTAGCACCATCGTTTTCGGCTGCTGCGCTCCATGTGGATGCGTATCGCCGGCATAGACTTTTAATTTACGGAAAACCGCGCGCCCCAAGGGGTTCCTAGGTAGCATTCCCTTCACAGCCTTCTCTAACAACTCTTCAGGCTTGGCCTCACGCAACTTCTTAAGAGACGCGCTTTTTATTCCCCCTGGATATCCACTATGCCTGTAATAAATTTTATTTGTTTCCTTGTTCCCACTAACAAAGACCTTTTCGGCATTCACCACGATGATGTAGTCACCAGTGTCAACATGGGGCGTGTACTCGGCCTTGTGCTTGCCTCGGAGACGACGTGCAATTTCGGTTGCTAGACGCCCAAGCGTCTGATCCGTAGCGTCAACCACATACCAGTCATGCGCGACATCTTGTTGACGCACACTCACCGTCTTCATTTCGGGACCCGGAGAAAAGGGAGCGCGAATCTTAGTTCACGCCCTAATTGTTTACAACTCTAACCATGCCCTATCAGCGGGTACTACGGACGATGCGGGCGCGATAGATACGCGTTCGATCGCATCTCGATAATGCGACTTTTAGTACGTTCGAATTCGCGCAATAGCTTCGAACCGACGTATAAAGTTTCAACCTCCGCCGACGCGTTAAATAGAACCTTCACTCCGCGATCATAGAATTCGTCAATCAAACCTATGAAGCGGCGCGCCTGGTCGTCACATTCCCCGTCAAGCTGCTGAATCCCCCAAATGACAACCGTGTGGAAAAGTCGCGCGATCTCGATGTAGTCACTGGCGCTGCGCGGCCCGTCACATAGGGTTGAAAACTCAAACCCAACCACCCCTTCTGCTCTATAACGAACCGCAATATCACGACCATTGATCGTTATGTGCCCGCCGACCTTAAACGTTCCTCCTGTCATAGTTGCAAACTCGACCTCAGAGAATAGATCGTTAGTGCCCACAACTCGATATACCGATTGTTTCCGAAGGAAATTCAGCCGATAGTCAATCCCCGACTCAAGTTTTTCTACTCGCATGTGACGATCAATAAGCGCAATTACAGGTATAAATTTATCTCGCTGTAGCCCGTTCTCATAAAGATTAGTTGGCGCAACGTTGGACGTAGCTATGAGAGTAACGCCCTTCGCGAAAAGAGCGTCCAATAAACCCCCAAGTATCATCGCGTCGCCAATATCCGAAACAAAAAACTCATCGAAGCAAATTA
>UINC01001430.1_pt1 | contig 21823 bp, 22 predicted proteins | sample 5385821 | NCBI WGS metagenome assembly UINC01 (sample SAMEA4666929, study PRJEB26691) | marine metagenome | isolation source: Pacific Ocean | place: Pacific Ocean | collected 2011-10-13 | reverse complement strand
CGAAGACTTTGGAGATTGGAGAGGGAACGAGCGAGCTGCACCGGAAGCTAATCGCGGAGTTCGGTCTGGGGATTCGCTAGATGCAGGCGTGGGTCGCGTTAGCTTGAGGGGAAGGGTGTCGGGGGCTCTTCAGGCTTGGTGGGTCCTCCCATCGCGCGCGAGCGGACCGCTACGTTGGTACCTGCGCTTCCTCAGTCAACCCGCACGGTACGCAGGAAGGTCGTGAATGGGCGATCCCAACGGCCGACGGTGCGCGCAGGGCCGGTTAACTTGAAGAAATATGGACCCACGGGTGTTTCCACGACGGCGGCGATCAGTCTGAAGTTCGGTTTGTTCAGGCGAGAGGCCGAACCTGGTCTGATGGGGGCCACATACGTGCCCGGCACGTCGATCGTCGTAACTGCGAGACCATTGGCTTCAAATCCAGTCGTGGCTGCCACTTCAAAAGACGAACGGCCGTCGACCTGCGTCATTTGTCCGACCCAGCGCTCCAGGTTAGCCTCGACACCGCCCCCGGCTCCGCCGAAGTAGAACACGACGAGATCTGCGTCTTCGGCGTCGCCAGCGACGCGCGGAAGCTGGAACTCGGTCACCCGCATCGGCGAGTCGGACACGCGTTCGACCCATGTGTCGGGTGCTTCGTAGCGGAGCGTCTGGGCGACTACGCCGCTGGTGCCCGCTAGCAGCAAAGATGCCACGGCGAATGCACACCTGATCATGAGGCTCGATCGTACCACGTCGTGCCGCCGAGACGTCCGGGTGAGCCGTTTCGGGATACAGTCCTCAGCGTCTCGACGAAGGGAAGTATCATGTCGCGGCGCGATGATCACGACGACACAGCATCATCTCCAGACGACCGGACAGGGAGATGCTCATGACATCACGTCGCTTGTCGTTCGAGAGGTTTCCGCTTCGGGTCTCTTGAGCGGAGTCGTGACCATTAGCGTGGTGGGGTCCACCGCCGCTCTGACGACCATCGAATACGAACCTGGAGCAGTCGCCGACTTGAATCGACTTCTTGACAAACTAGCCCCAAAAGCCGGCCAGTATGCCCATCACGAACGGTGGGGCGATGACAACGGGTCAAGCCACGTGCGGGCCGCGTTGCTCGGTCCCTCACTCACGCTGCCGTTCGATCAACAGCAGTTGCTGGTCGGTCGGTGGCAGCAGGTCATCCTGCTCGAGTGTGACACGCGGCCACGGCGGCGGCCGTTCGTCATCCAGGTCATGGGGGAGTAGGCGCAGGCCCTCTCTCCCACTCAGGCTATTCGTCATGATGGATTTCACGAAGTGGGTTCTCGACAACGGTCTTGAGGTCATCGTGCATGAGGACCACCGATGCCCGATCGCTGCTGTGAATCTTTGGTACCACGTTGGCTCCAAGAATGAGCGAGCTGGTCGCACCGGCTTGGCTCATCTGTTTGAGCATCTCATGTTTGAGGGATCGGCCCACCACGACACAGGGTACTTTGCACCGTTACAACAGGCAGGCGCGTCGCTCAACGGCTCGACGAGTTGCGATCGAACGAATTATTGGGAAGTGGTACCGACGAACGCGCTGGAGCTGGCACTCTGGCTGGAGTCGGATCGACTCGGTTATCTACTGCCGGCTCTCACCGCTGCCAAATTCGAGAATCAGCGAGACGTCGTACTGAACGAGCGTCGTCAGCAATACGAGAACAGGCCATATGGTCTGGCGTTGATGGCGCTAATGGCCGCGGTGTTCCCGTCAGGCCACCCGTATCACTGGACCACCATAGGGCAAACCGAAGACGTGCAGGCCGCCACACTCGATGACGCCCACGAGTTTTTCAAGGCGTTTTATCATCCCGGTAATGCCTCTCTTACAGTGGCAGGCGATGTCGACACCGAGTCTGCTCTAGAGTTGGTGCGCCGGAATTTTGATGAGATTCAAGGCGGTCCGCCGGTGCCGTCGGTGGTTGCCGACGGGGACCGCTCGATGCCGCGAGCGGAGGTCCGCATCCTTCTCGAAGACCGAGTAGAGCTTCCCCGACTCTATCTGGCTTGGCGTAGTCCCCGCCTGTTTGGTGAAGGTGACGCCGGCATGGACCTGCTGGGCGAAGTGCTGGCCGGTGGGAAAACGTCTCGGTTGTATCGGGCTTTGGTCCTCGATCGGCAGCTTGCGACCGATGTTAGCGCTGCTCAGGGTTCGCGTGAGATCGATGGCTGGTTCTGTATTTCTGCCACGGCCGCGCCGGGACGGGAGCTGGCAGAACTCGATGAAGTAATCAGTGGTGAGCTCAACAATCTGGCCGATGCTGGACCGGAGGAGATAGAGCTCAAGCGGGGAATCACTCAGATCGAGGCCCAGTTCGTCTATAGCTTGCAGACCGTTGGTGGCTTCAACGGCCGGTCCGACCAGCTAAACGCGTACAACGTCTACACTGGCGATCCCGGTTTCATGATTCAGGACCGCGCGCGATACCGTGAGGCGACTGTTGGTGACCTTCGCGATCTGACAGCCACACAACTTTTGGCTGAGCGTCGCGTCGCGCTCAGTGTTGTTCCGACTGGAGCGGCCAACCGGGCGTTGGCAGGGTCAGTGCGCGCGGAAGTTTCGTGATGGGGCGCGTAGACCGCTCACGTTTGCCACAGCCAGGAGCCGTCCCTGTGCCTCGCTTTCCCGTAGTGCGGGATGGGCGCCTGTCGAACGGGCTTGCCCTGAAGATTGCTGAGCATCCCGGACCGCCGGTCGTAACCTTCCGGTTGATGATGCCGGTAGGGTCGGCGTCAGACCCACCTGGTTCCCCTGGGCTGGCAGCACTGACTGCCGATCTATTGGACGAGGGCAATGCCGATCGCACCGGGCTTGAGGTGCACGCGGCCCTCGACGCGATCGGCGCTCGGCTCGGCACCGAGGTCAGCGCCGATGCCACCGTTATTTCGCTTACTACTCTCAGCCGCTACGCCTCGGAGGGGCTCGCGCTGTTGGCCGATATCGTGGCTAGGCCGAGATTTGATGACGCCGACGTCGATCGGGTGCGGGCTTTGCGTCGGAGCCGGCTCCGTCAAATGCGCAGCGCGCCTAGCGCCGTGGCGGACCGAGTCTTCATCGAAACGGTCTATCCTGAACATCCTTACGGCCATTTGGGGGTCGGGACCGATGAGTCACTCGCCGGTTTCACGCGGGCGGATGTCTTCGGGTTTCACCAGGACGCTTATCAGCTCGGTATTGCTACGTTGATCGCGAGCGGAGCGCTGACCCACGACCAGTTCGTCGCGTCGGCGGAGGGGAGCTTCGGAAAGCTCACCGTCCGTCAGCCGACGAAGGGGGCCGTTGCCGAGCCGATGTGTTTTAACGACGTGAGGGCTTTGGCGACGAATGTCGTGCTCGTCGATCGGCCAGGTGCTGTCCAATCGGAGCTGCGGGTGGGGCATGTGGCGGCGGCCAGGCAAACCCCTGACTACCACGCTCTACGGGTCCTAAATACGGTTCTTGGGGGCCAGTTCGTTAGTCGGCTTAACCAGGTCTTGCGTGAGGAGAAGGGATACACCTACGGCGTGCATACGGTGTTTGATTGTCGCCGCGCGCCGGGCCCGTTCACGTTTCAGGGGAGCGTTCAGGCCGATGCGACGGTCGAATCCATACGAGAGGTGTTGGGGCAAATGGTGAGCATCGGCGGCGACCGTCCGGTGGTTCCGGCAGAGTTAGATCTTGCTCAGGCGGCCCTGACCCGCGGTTTCGCGCGCGGCTTTGAGACCGCTGGCCAGGTGGTTCGAGGGATCGGCCAGCTGGTGCTCCACGAGTTACCCGAGGACTCCTACGATCGGTTCGTTCCAGAGGTGGAGGCGGTAGACATTGGTGGGGTCACAGCCGCAGCAAAGGCCCACCTGCATGCCGACCGTGCGACGATCGTTGTCGTGGGGCCTGCAGAAGTTGTTGGTCCTGGTCTCGACGCTTTGGGGCTTGGTGAAGTAATTCTGGTTGACGCTTTGACCGATGGCGAATAGCTGCCAAGATCGTGGGTTCATCCCGCCCAGTTCCACGAGGGTAGCGTATGCGATCTGTCGGACCTGGAGTTGGCATTTAACCCGATGTCGCTCTCGGGTGTGCGCACGGAGTCTCGACGACCGTGAGGGTAACCACTCTTGAGTCTGACCCGCATCGGCATAAGCCTCGCCGCCGTAGTCGGCCTACTGGCGGGCACTTTGGCAGCGGCAACGATTTGGCTTCTGTTTACCGATCCAGTCACGGTAGTTGATGCGGTTAGTGAGGAGAACGGAGCACTTCTCCGCCAGCTGGCTGACGTGATCTTCCAGGCGATTCTTCAGATCGCAAGATACCTATAGAGCCCGGCGTAGAGCGCTGTTGGTCGTTCACAGAGTCCTGCGAAGGAACTGAACCAGGGTGTACCCGTCCAGCCACTTGAAAGGGACCTTGCCGGTGGTGTAATGGCCACAGGGGAGGACCGTGACTTGGTGGGGGATTTCGTAGCGTTTGAAGTCTAGGATTAGCTGTTTCGATAGGTGGACCGGGAACGAGAGGTCGTAACGAGCGTACACGAGCAACGATGTAACATCTGCCATCTTGTCGATGTACGGATGCGGGCTGATTGGCAGCCACAGGCGGCGTAGCAGGTCTAGGTCGATCGAGTCCTCGAGTCCGGCTCTCACGTGTGCGGTGGACAGGCCTTCCCAGACAACGTCGGCAAAAAAAGGAGAGATGTGGTTTAGGGCCGCGGCCCGGACCAGTGGTTCGTGGGTGGCGGTGAGCATCGCCAGGCATGAGCCGAGACTGGTGCCGAGGATGCCGATACGCTCGTACCCCTGCGCGACCAACCAGGTGATTGCCCGTCTGGCATCGAGGACGGCCTGCCGATTTACCTGGAGCGTGCGGCCGATGTTGGGACTCACGATGTAGTCAGCTCGCACGAGCTCCGGTGGCATTCGCTCGTCGTGGTACGGCAGACTGAGCCGCAGCGCGGTGATGCCGACGCGTGAAAGCAGTTGGCACAGGCCGACATGTCCGCCAGAATCGGCGTTCCACTGTGGTAGCACGAGCGTGGCACGCCGTCTGGTCTCCTGTTGCTCAGCTGGAAAGTAGCGTGCGTACACGGTGTTGTTCTCAGGGTGCGGTGTTTCAAATGCGCTGGGAAACGTGAGCTGATCATCCCTGAGGAAATAATCCTGGCAAGGGGGTGGGTCGAACCATCGAGGGTCAGAGAGGGCTCTGGTCGCCCAGTGTTCGACCTGCTGAGCGGGGCTGGTGGTGTGGTCGTCCGGTCCATCAAGCCAGTCTAGGCCCCACTCAAACGGTCGGACGACCCGATTGGTGTCGACGGCGAGTAGCCGATGTTCCCAAGCGTGGAAGAATTTGGCAAGCATAGCTACATCGGTTCAATCGAGAGGTCACTAGACCTTTTGGCACATTCGACGTGACAACTTTCCAGTGTAGTATGACCACGGTGGAGTTGCGATGAGCGTGAAGCATTTGGGCGTTCGAGAGGCGCGGAAGGTACAGGTCGAGGACGGCTATACCTACGTCGATGTTCGGTCGGTGCCAGAATATGAAAGTGGGCACCCCGAAGGCGCACATAATGTGCCTCTGTTACACAGGAACGAAGAGATTAGGCAGATGCAGCCGAATCCTGACTTTCTGGCAGTGATGAAGGTTAACTACCCGACCGACGCGAAGCTGTTGATCGGCTGCCAGGTCGGTGGCCGCTCCTCGCGGGCCGCCCAACTGCTGGTCGAAGCCGGATATGAAACAGTCGTGAACGTTAGGGGCGGGTTTGGGGGCCACAGGGATCCCGCTACCGGCCAGGTGATCGACGAAGGGTGGGCATCGGCGGACTTACCCGTCGAGACTGTAGGCTCGGACGACGTTGGTTACACAGCGTTGCACGGGAAGGCGAACACATCTACCGATTGACCGAAGGGGTAGGTTAGTCCGTTATCCCTCACTCAGTACTGCTTCGCACAATTCGGCTACGTTCAGCAGGTGGTTAGTCCGGTTCCGGGCGCCAATCAGCTGCAGCCCGCAAGGGAGTCCGCTCGTCGTGAGCCCGCACGGGAGCGAGACCGCTGGGTGCCCGGTAGCGTTGAACAACTGGGTCAGTCGAAGCATCACGTTCCGCAGCGGTTCCTCTACGCCACCAATGTCAACCGTGGTGGTTGCGAGCCGGGGTGCGGGGATCGGCAGGGTCGGGAGGACTAAGGCATCGTAGTCAGCCAGTGTGGCGTCGATAGCGTGACTCAGCAGATTCCGACCATGTTGGGCGCGAGCGTAATCTTCTCCCATGACGTATCGGCCGAGTTCCAACCGTAGGCGCACACCATCGGTATACCGGTTCGGTCGTTCGGTGAGCCCGCGCGCGTGTGTGGCGGCGGCCTCTGAGAGCACCAAATGCAAACACACCACCGGGGAGTAGTGCGCGTGATGCACCGCGGTGTCGCCTATGGTCCAGCCGGCACTTTGCAGGCGGCTCAGAGCCTGTTCGAATGAGGCTCGTATCTCGTCGTCGAGGCGCTCGAGGAAGAAAGGTCTGGGGCAACCGAGAGCCTGTTTCACTGGAACTGTGGCGTGTTTTCCCGCCGATGAACCGTCACGCATCGTTTCGAAAAGGAGGCGTGCATCCGCGACGCAGCGGGTGAGCGGACCCACGTGATCGAGACTTGGGGCAAGCGGAACAACGCCGTCGCAAGAGATCTCACCAAAAGTCGGTTTGAGTCCGACCAGTCCACAGGCGGCTGACGGAATCCTGATAGATCCACCGGTGTCGGTTCCGACCGATCCAAATGCCATTCCGGTGGAGACGGAAACAGCCGACCCGCTACTGGAGCCGCCTGGTGATCTCGTCTGGTCCAGTGGGTGGAGAGTCGGTCCGAAATAGGAATCTTCACCGGTGGTACCAAAGGCAAACTCGTGGAGGTTGCATTTGCCGATGACGATCGCGCCGGCATGTCTGAGGTGCGCGACCGCCCGCGCGTCGGCACGCGCCATGGAGGAGTCACTCGCCCTCGAGGCGCACGTCGTCGGCGCGCCGGCCACGTCGACTAAGTCCTTAATGGACAAGGGTACGCCGTGCAATGGGCCTCGGTATTGCCCGGTTGCGATCAGTCGGTCGGCCTGGTCCGCTTCACGCCGAGCGCTCTCGTCGAACACTGTTGTGTAAGCGTTCAACACCGGGTCTCGGGTCGCGATCCGGTCAAGCACTGAATCGACAACCTCACTGACCGAGACCACGCCGGTCTCTATTGCTGTTGCCACTCGATGGATCGGTTGTTCGCACCACACAGTTGTCATCGGGGTTCGTCCCGAGGTTGGGTAGATTCCGGATCGTCACTTGTGCTGGGTGAGCCGAGCGCGTCATGGGTCCAGCTAGCCTCCCGAAGGACACGGGTGGCGTCAGCCAACGCCGTAAGCAGTGGCTTCAGCGCCGGGAGACCCCGTCGGTCGGCGTCCATCTTGGCGGCGTGCAGCCAATCATCAGGAGCTCTGGTCATCAGCTGGAGTACTTCCGAACCGAGATGGAGATCCCGTCACGTATCGGTAGAAAACTGGTCACGAGACGGGAGTCGGCCGCGAGCTGTTTGTTGTAGCGGGCAATCGCCTCGGTCTCGTCTGCTGGTCGCTGCGGTGACGTCACGAGACCGGGGACCACCTCGCCGTCCCACAGCACGTTGTCGGTGACCAGTACCCCACCTGGGCGGAGCAGAGTTACCAAGCGGTCGAGTAACTGGAGATACTGTCGCTTGTCGCCGTCATTGAAGATCACGTCGAACGGTCCGGAGACCTTGTGTACTAGCCTGGCCGCGTCACCAACCATCACGTTTGCACGATTGCTAATGCCGGCTTCGTCGAAATGCCCCCTCGCGATCTGTGCGCGCGCGGGGTCCAACTCGATTGAGATGAGCCGGCCGTCGCGGGGTAGCGACTGGGCGAGCCACAGCGCTGAATATCCGTTGGCCGTGCCGATTTCAAGCACCCGCTGCGCGCCGGTCACGAGCACTAACGTTTCGAGCAATCGGCCGACTGCCGAGTCGATGATCGGCAGGTCGAGTTCAACGCCTTCGATTCCGACCTGCTTGAGCAGTGGTGACTCCGCAACCAACGATGACAGATACGCATTGATTGCGGGGATGACGATGTTCACTTGGTGATTATACGAATGGGACCCGCGTCTTAGATCATTGCTTCGTCGTGGACCGGTGCGTCACGGTCAAACCGATCGGGGGCGAAGCAGGTGACGTCGACCGTTTCAGGTCGACCGATTCGAATCAACTCGGACAGGGCTTTTCCGATGGCCGGGGCAAGCATCAACCCGTGTCCACTGAAACCGTTAGCCAGAAAGAACCGGCGTGCTAACGGGTGTTCACCGAGCACTGGGTTATGGTCTGGAGTCATGGCATAGAGACCAGCCCAACCCTCGATCAACTCAAGTGGTTCGAGTCGGGGCACCCGTCGCGCGAGTTGCGGCCGGAAGTCTGACATCCATCGGGACAGGTCACAGGTGAAGGACTCGCCGGGCGGTTCGTCTAGCTTGGTATGAGCGACAATGAGTTGGTCCGGCGTCGCGATGGTTAGGGCGTCGTCGTGCCGCCAGTGGACCCCGGTGGGGTCAATGACCATTGGAAACCTGTATGGCCACTGCTTCGGTAGAGCGCACCGGAACAGGTGCTGGCGCACGGGCTCTACGGGAAGGTGAATACCAGCCATCGCTGCGAGTCTGGAAGCGAACGGTCCCGCTGCGTTGACGACCGCGTCGGCCACTAGCCGCTCGCCGCTGTTCAGGACGACTCCCTCGACCTGGCCCGATCGCATGACTAGGTCCACAACTTCGGCGGTTACATAGTCGACATCGGCTGCCGAGGCAGCAGCTCGGAATCCTGCCAAGACCTCCCGAGGCTCGAGGTAACCATCGTGAGGACCGAATACGCCGAACCGGATATCGTCTAGGCGTATGTCGGGCATCCGCACGCGAAGCTGGTCGAGGTTGAGACGTTCGACGCGTGCGCCGATGCTACGTTGGCGCTCAACGCGGGACTCGAAGCGGTCCGCGGAAGCATCGTCGACGAGAAACAAGTAGCCCCGTTGACGGAAGTTTACTTTTGGCGTGTGACTGGGAACCCGCATCCTCCGGTCGAATGTGGTGTAGAACCGTGTGGAGTACTGCGCAAGCTTTACGTTGACCGCCGAGCTGAACTGCTGACGGATGCCGCCCATCGCCAAAGACGAGGAGGCCCGGGTGTAAGTCGGGTCACGTTCGATGACCACCACCCGACCGGTATGTCCATCTAGACGAAGGTGGTAGGCAATGCTCGACCCAACCACGCCGCCGCCAACGATGAGAATGGTTCGGCCTGACTCCATGGCGACTGGTAGGGTCCCCCCCTGTGAGCGCTCTAGGCACTTGGTGGTTGGGTCTTACGCGAGGTCCCGGCACTCTCTAGGTACCGCTTTAGGGAGTCGAGCGACGAATCCCAACCTGTCGAGATTAAGGCATAGTAGCGTTGCCAGCGAGCCCCCTCGTCGGAGCCGCTCTGCCGCACGCGCAGGCGCGTCGCCGGGCCTTCGACCCGGCAGTTAACCTCAAGAGCCATCGGGCCAAAGGGACCCGATTCCGGCGGAAGCCAATAGGCATCGGCTAGAAAAAAACCTTTCCGCCGTCGGTACTCGACGACTGTGCCGTAGAAGACGCCGCCTAGGGTTCCAAGCATTGCGTCGCTGAAAGGGGTGTTCCGCCACTCAATGGCGTAGACGCCGAGAGGTCGTGGCGTGGTGACCGATTGGATAGTGTCCCACCACACGGCTAGCGCGGTGGGATCGAAGAATGCGGACAGCACCGCGTCAGGTGCCGCGGTGATCAGTACCGAGTGCTCGAAGGTCAATGGGCGAACGGCCATGGTCGGGTTGTGCCCGGGGTGTCTTTCCTGATGGTGGTCGTGGTCTTTACCAGTTGTCCTGCAGTCGACCCTCGTTGGGAGGCGTCGATGGTATCGGGTACGTTTCGGTCAGTAAAGGAGATAGCGCGCGCGCAGACGTTCGAACGCTTGGAGATCGGCAGTCCATTCCTCTGCAATTTTCGTAAACGAGACATCGTTCTCGAGCTGGCGTCTCAAGCGGTCACAGCCCCAGAGGATGTCGATCGGCGGAATGACCGTTTCGTACTCGTACGGTGGTTGTCGCCAGGCGAACCGGTCGGGGGCTAGGCGCCGACAAACCTCAAGCAGTGCCACGGCTGTTAACACCGGTCGGAATGCGGTGCGGTCGGTGACGTGCAGCTGGCATCCGCCGCACGTTTGTCCGGCATGTTTTTGGAACGTTGGCTGAAACTCAGCTGGACGGAAGCATACGCCAGGTAGGCCGAGTGCATTCATGGCGTGCGTGACCCCGTGGGCACCCAACCAGGGTGCCCCGACCAGTTCGAACGGGAGCGTCGTGCCCCGCCCTTCTGACAGGTTCGTTCCTTCGAGAAGCACCATGCCGGGATAGACAACGGCGGTCTGGAGGGTGGGGAGATTCGGAGACGGTAGGACCCACGGTAACCCCGTCTCATCGTGATACATCTCTCGGCTCCAGTTGTTTAGAGGTAGGACCTCTAGTGATGCGTTGAGGCCAAAAGCGTTGTTACAGAGTTGGGCTAGTTCGCCGATCGTCAGTCCGTGCCGGAGCGGAATTCGGTAGAGCCCAACAAATGACTCGAATCCCGGTTCCAGCATCCCCCCTTCGATGCGGATTCCTCCGACGGGGTTGGGGCGGTCGCATATGACCACTGGAACCCCATAGCGGGCGCATGCCCGCAGGCAGTTGGTCATTGTGTGGATGTAGGTGTAGACCCGCGTGCCGACGTCCTGCAAGTCGACGACAAGTAGGTCCAATCCTTCTAGCATCTCCCCGGAAGGCTCGCGGGTCGCGCCGTACAACGAGTAGATTGGTACGTTGAGATTGGAATGGCGAGCATGACCGGTCTCGATCATGTTGTCTTGTACGTCGGACCAGAAGCCGTGCTGTGGCCCGAAAAGCGCCGCTAAGGTGACTCCTGGAAGTGAGGAGACGACCTTGGCCACATGGCGAAAGGATGCGTCGACCGATGCTTGGTTGGCAAGGAGACCAATTCGCTGGCCGCCGAGGCGCGATGCAAGACGGGCGGACCCGAGTGTGACCGGCACGACTGCATTATAGGAAAGCGCGCGTCGTGTCTCCGAAGTTCCTTGATTCACACGTGTGTGCGGCGCTCGTTCACGGGAGTCCAGTGAGAGAGCTATCCCCTTCCCGTGCTATCATTTGCGAGCTATTCACCAGCCTGGCGGGCTACGAAAAAATGACCACTGTACCGGCCCGGAGCCGAGCCACCTCGAGGCGGCCAGCGGCAAGCTCCCACGTCGAGATCCGTCCGTTCTTGAAGTGGGCGGGGGGTAAGCGGCAGCTCTTGCCGCAGCTCGCTCGCTTTCAACCACCTCGTTTTGGTGCCTATTGTGAGCCGTTTCTCGGAAGTGGTGCCCTGTTTTGTGACCTGCAGAACCGGGGGCTGCTTTCCGGGCGCCGAGCGGTACTGATGGACAACAACGCGGACCTAGTTGGGTGCTGGCTGGCGGTGTGTCGCGAAGCGCCGCGCGTGATCCGCAGTCTGCGGCGTCTTGCGGCGGCCCACGCTTCTGACCCGAACGACACGTATTATCGAGTGCGGGACGAGCGTTTCAATCCAGGGCGCCGGAAGCTGTCGTTGACTAACGGGCGATGGGGTGAGCGGTACACGCCTGGCCTCGCCGCGATGCTGATCTATCTGAATCGTACCGGTTTCAATGGTCTGTTTAGATTGAACGCAGCGGGGGGGTTCAACGTCCCCATCGGTCGTTATGTGAATCCGCGGATCTGCGATGCTGGAAACCTCCGGCGGGTTTCGGGAGTCCTGTCGAGGCCCGGCGTTGAGATCCGTGAGGACGATTTTCAGTCGGTGTGCGAGTGGGCGATGCCTGGAGATTTCATCTACTTCGACCCCCCGTACGCGCCTGTCAGTGCGACGGCGTCGTTTACGGCTTACACGTCGGGAGGGTTTTCCTCAGCTTCTCAGTGTCGTCTTCAGCAAGTGGTCATCGAATTGGCACGGCGAGGATGTTACGTACTGCTGAGCAATTCGATCACGCCGGCAATAACCGCGTTGTACGTGGACAACGTGGTGGCCCGCGCGGCCGGACTCCGCGCGTACAAGGTCTCAGCCCGCCGGTCCATCAATTCCCGCGGCAGTGCTCGCGGACTGGTGGGTGAGTATCTAATTTCCAACATTCAACGTAGGGATTGATCGCGAGCGTCGATTCCTGGCTAACGGAGCAATTGTGTCCAATAGTGAATTACACACCGATTTGAGGACTGCCGTGCGCGAGTTGTGCTCACGGTTTCCGGATGCTTACTGGAGGAAGCTCGATGCGCAGGAGGCGTATCCGGAGGAGTTTGTTAAGGCACTAACGGAAGCCGGGTATTTGGCTGCGCTGATCCCAGAAGAGCTTGGTGGGTCTGGGCTGGGTATCGCCGAAGCGTCCATCATCCTTGAGGAGGTCAATCGGTCGGGTGGGAATTCGGCTGCGTGCCACGCACAGATGTACATCATGGGCACCCTGTTACGTCACGGGTCAGAGTCACAGCGACAGCACTATCTACCGAAGATCGCGAACGGAGAGCTTCGTCTCCAGGCCTTCGGAGTGACCGAACCGACCACCGGTACCGATACCACGCAGATGAAGACTGTCGCGGTCCGAAAAGGCGATCGCTATCTGGTTAACGGCCAAAAGGTCTGGATCTCACGGGTCGAGTACTCGGATTTAATGCTACTGGTGGCTCGGACGACGCCCCTCGAAGAGGTTAAAAAGAAGACCGACGGGTTGTCAGTGTTGCTGGTTGACCTCAAGAGCGCAATTGGCAATGGCATGACTGTGGTGCCGATTCGCGCAATGATTAATCACGCCACTACCGAAGTCTTCTTCGACAATCTCGAAGTGCCGGTTGAGAACCGAATCGGCGAAGAGGGGAAAGGCTTCCGATATCTGCTCGACGGTCTGAACGCAGAGCGGATTCTGATCGCGGCCGAGTGTGTCGGTGACGGGCGCTGGTTTGTTGACCGGGCCTGTAAGTACGCGGGAGACCGCGTAGTCTTCGGGCGTCCGATAGGACAAAATCAAGGCATCCAGTTTCCGATTGCCAGGGCCCATGTCAACGTCGAAGCGGCCGACTTGATGCGCATCCGCGCGGCGGAACTCTTCGACAGCGACCTGCCGTGCGGAGCCGAAGCCAACATGGCGAAGCTTCTAGCGGCGGATGCGTCCTGGGAAGCGGCGAACGTCACAATGCAGACCTACGGTGGCTTCGGGTTCGCTGAGGAATACGATATTGAGCGGAAGTTCCGTGAGACCCGCTTGTATCAGACGGCCCCCATCTCGACCAATCTGATCCTGTCCTACATCGGCCAGCACGTGCTGGGAATGCCACGTTCGTTCTGATGCAACCACTGGAGGGGGTCACCGTACTATCGCTCGAGCAGGCGGTAGCCGCGCCGTTCGCTACCAGGCAGTTGGCCGATCTAGGAGCGAGGGTGATCAAAATTGAACGTCCCGGAGTGGGGGACTTCGCTCGTAGTTACGATGCCACCGTCCTCGGCGAGTCATCACATTTTGTCTGGCTGAATAGGTCGAAAGAATCTTTGACACTCAACCTGAAACATCCGGATGCTTCGGAGGTAGTGCGGCGCCTTCTTGAGCGCGCTGACGTGTTCGTGCAGAACCTGGCGCCGGGGGCGACCGGACGACTCGGGCTCGCGGCGGAGGCCTTGCGTGCAGCGTACTCCCGACTCGTCGTGTGTGAGATCTCAGGATATGGCTCGACCGGTCCATACCGAAACCGGAAGGCTTACGACCTGTTGGTCCAAGCCGAGGCAGGTCTGCTGTCCATCACGGGGACCCCAGAGGAACCAGCAAAAGTGGGTATTTCAGTCGCGGATATCGCGGCCGGTATGTACGCCTACTCGGGTGTTTTGACCGCCTTGCTGATGCGTGAGCGCACGGGGAAGGGCACCGCGCTCGAGGTCTCAATGCTTGAAGCACTGGGCGAGTGGATGAGCTATCCGGTGTATTACGGTGTCTACAGCGGGACAGCCCCACAACGCTCTGGTGCACGGCATGCGGTGATTGCGCCCTACGGCCCGTTCGCCGGTGGCGATGGCGACATCGTGTACCTCGGCATCCAGAATGAACCGGAGTGGCTCGCGTTCTGCGGCTCTGTGCTCCGGCGTCCGGAGTTGGCGACCGACCCCCGGTTTGTATCGAATGCTTCGCGGGTCGAGCACCACGTAGCGCTGGATGCCGAAATCGAATCGGTGTTCGTAACACTCTCGACGCCGGCGATTCTCGAGCGTCTTGAGACCGCGTGTATTGCGAACGGCCGTCTACGAACGGTGCATCAGTTTTCAGAGCATCCCCAGCTGAGCGCCCGTGGGCGGTGGCACGAAGTGGACACCCCGGTTGGACCTATCCGAGCGAGTGAGCCGCCGGCGTCAATCACCGGGGTGGAGCCGGTCATGGGTCCGGTGCCGGCACTTGGTGCCCAGACAGACGCCATTTTGGATGAATTAGGTTTCAATACCTCGACGATTGCTGGGTGGCACGACGAAGGGGTCGTCTAGAACGAGTCGTGGCGTGTTCGGACCCTGAGGTCCGGAGTTTGAATTCGGCTGCGGACACTTGGCGGCCGCCATTTCCAAGGAGTCACAAATGCCCGTGAAAGAGGGATGGACCGGAAGGGTGTACGAAGATTTTGAGGTCGGTGACATCTACGAGCACCCGCTGGGTCGGACCGTGTTAGCGGCCGACAACACCTGGGCCACGTTACTTTCTATGAACACGAATCCGATTCACTTTGACCACGCGTTCGCGGCCAATACCCCCTACGGTCGAACACTCGTCGACTCGACGTTTACACTGGCGGTCGTTACAGGTCAGTCAGTCATCGACCTGTCTCAGAATGTGATGGCTAATCTTGGCTGGGATGAGGTGCGGTTGCCGAATCCGGTCTTCGACGGAGACACGATCTACTCGCAGAGTGAGGTTTTGGCGAAACGGGAATCACAGTCGCGTCCAACAGTGGGTATCGTGACGGTGAAATCGACGGGGTTCAACCAGGACGGTAAGATCGTCATCGCATTCAAACGGACGTTCATGGTGTATAAGCGCGGTCACGTACCGCCGCGGTTTCGTCCGTCGACGCCGGAAGCGTAGACGGGACCGGCTCGTGTTTTCAGAAGGACGGTGGACGAGGAGGGACCCGTGAGAGTGCACAAGACGTTGACGTCGAGGCGTGGTTTGGTGGCCTTGACGTGCGTCTCGACCCTGGTGACCGGTTGCGGCGACCCGCTACCGGTCGTCGACGGCGATGTTGCGTTCGTTGGGGTTAACGTCTTGCCGATGCGTGGTTCCGGTGGCGCGGTCGTGCTCGAGGACCAGACCGTGGTCGTCGCCGACCGCCGCATCGTATCAATTGTTCCGACCGATGAAGTTGAGGTCGGCGACGAGGTTGAGGTCGTTGAGGCAGCGGGTCTCTATTTAATGCCAGGGTTGGTCGAGATGCACGGGCATTTGCCGGGTCGACCCCTGTTACCCGCTGACACCAAGAATCTGCTGTTTCTTTACGTCGCCAACGGTGTGACGACGGTTCGCGGGATGCAAGGCAATCGGGCGCAGTTCACGATGCGTGACCAGATCGCCCGTGGCGAGACCATCGGTCCCCGTTTGTTCGTGGGAAGTACGCCAATGAGCGGGGGTCGGGTTACCACCCCCGAGCAGGGAGGACAGCTGACACGTGAGTACAAGCAGTCTGGTTACGATTTAATAAAGATTCACGAAGGGCTCAGCCGCGACGTTTTCGACGCGGTGGCCACCACGGCGAATGAGATTGGTATCCCCTTTGGCGGTCACGTGCCAGACGAGGTTGGTTTGCTGCGCGCGCTCGGATCGGGACAGGCGTCGATTGAGCACCTGGATAACTACATTCAGGCTTTGGCGCCAATAGCGGGACATCCGACCGAATCACCCGTCTCGCAGGATGTCGGCGAGCTCGTGAACGTTGTCGATGAGCGTCGCATACCCGAGCTCGTGGATGCGACCCGTACGGCCGGTGCCTGGGTGGTGCCCACGATGGTGCTTTGGGAAACGGCTTTCTTCGGTGACCAAGCCGCCGCAGAGCTTCGTACGACGCGGCCCGAGGTGCGGTACATGCCTCCGGAAACGGTGGAACAGTGGAGTGGGGCCGTGGATGACCGGCGGGGGAACAGCAACGCGTCGATCAACCGTCGGGTGCGCGAACTCCGGCGGAACATTTTGAAAGCGCTGCACGAGGGTGGTGCCAGGATTCTGCTTGGCACAGATTCACCGCAGGTTTTCAGTGTGCCCGGTTTCGCCATGCACCGCGAGATGGGCCTGTGGGTGGATCTCGGGATGACTCCCTACCAAGTGCTCGAAAGCGGGACTCGGCGTGCGGCCGAATATTTCGATTTGACCGACGAATTCGGGTCGGTGGCGGTCGGTCACCGGGCTGACCTGTTACTCCTGACGGAGAATCCGATGCAGGATATTGCGAACGTGTCCAAACGAGCTGGGGTCATGGTCAACGGGCGCTGGATTTCCGAAGCTCAGATACAGGACCGCCTTGCAGACATCGCAACGTTTTACGGCAACTGACTGGTACTGGGCCGGGAAGTGAGGTCCGTTCGGCTGCCAGCAAGCGTTACTCTGAATCCACAAGTGGGAGTGATTTTGTGACTGACCGGAATACGCCGGCGTTAACCCAGTTTGGTGAGTTCGCCGTGACCGCCGTGGTGCCGCAGGAGGCCCGTGCCGCCGCGTGTAACGCGGTGCTTGACACCGTCGGAGTGATGCTCGCAGGGTCGATGGAACCGGCGGCTCGTCTGGTGCGAGACGTTGCTCGCGCCGAGGGCGGCGCCCCCAGGTGTTCAGTCTTTGGAACCGGCGACCGGACCGGCGCCGGGTGGGCGGCGTTAGCGAATGGAACGGCGGCACATGCGCTCGATTTCGACGACATGTGTTTCGTGTCAATGGCCCACCCGAGCGCACCGCTTGTGGCTGCCGGACTGGCGGCCGCCGAGCTCGCCGAGGCAGATGGTGCCGCGCTGCTCGACGCGTTCTGTGTTGGGTTCGAGATCGAGGCGGTGCTCGGGCGCACTATGAACCCGACCCATTATGAGCAGGGGTGGCACGCGACCGCCACGCTGGGCACTGTGGGCGCGGCGGCGACGGCAGCCAGGTTACTCGGGCAGGATGCAGCCGCCGTCACCCGCAGCATGGCGATTGCGGCCTCCGAAGCGTCTGGCTTGAAGGAGAGTTTCGGCACGATGGTGAAGCCGCTTCAGGCCGGCCTGGCGGGTCGAAATGGCGTGTTGGCGGCACAGCTCGCAGACGCTGGTTGCACGGCAACCGCAAACGCGATCGATGGTGGACAGGGCATGCTGGTGGCGATGCGGTCATGCGACCGAAAGGTCAATGAGTCAATCCTGAAACTGGGCCACGTCTGGGAGATTGTCGACAACGGCATCACCGTGAAGCTGTATCCGTCATGCGCGGCCACGCATCCCACGATCGACACCTTGCTCGATCTGCGAGACAAACACGGTTTCGGCGCAGCGGACGTCGAGGCGGTCGAGGTAGTCGTGGATAGTGTCACTCCAACCGTGCTCATCCACGACTGCCCCCAGAGTGGTCTGGAAGGTAAGTTCAGCATGCATTTCTGTGCGGCTTCGGCGTTGGCCCACGGACGGGTCGACATATCCACCTTTGAGCCCTGCGGCCTGGCTGACCCGGTTACCCAGGCGCTCGTGCCCAGGGTGACCATGCGTTCGGATGCTGCGGTGGGCGTCGGTCAGCCTGCCTTAACGGAAGCGCTCGTGACGGTGCGGCTTCGTGACGGAGGGACCTTTGCACGTCGAGTCCAGGGCGCGCGCGGCTACCCAGCCAATCCTCCCACCGACGACCAGCTTAGCCAAAAATTCTTGGCGTGTGCGGGCAGGGTCGTGTCGCCACAGACCGCCAATGAGGCCCTGACCTGGCTGCGTGGCCTTGAGTCTCAACCCAAAGTCTCCGGACTTGTCGACCTGCTGTCGGCGGTGACAGCCTAAACTGATTTTCATCTGGCACTCGAGACGACCTATGTCTACTCACCGTGTTCGCCGTTCCGTGCTCTTCGTGCCTGCCGTTCGGCCGGATCGTTTGACCAAGGCCGTGGCCACCGGTGCTGACGCGGTGTGCCTCGATTTGGAGGACGGAGTTAGTTTTGAGCAGAAGGACGACGCCCGTGAGAAGGCTATCGTGCTGCTGGCTGACCCACCCTCCGGTTCCACCGAGATAATGCTACGCATTAACGAACCTGGATCTGAGCTCGGCGAGCGGGATCTGTCGGCGATGTTGGATGCTGGGGTACGGCCGGATTCGCTGATGGTGCCGAAGGTCAATGGGCCGGATACCCTTCGGGCGCTCGAACGGCGCCTTGGGCCGCCGTGCGAGGGATTACCGCTGATTGTTCAGATCGAAACCGCTGCCGGGTTGGCCGCGATTGAGTCCATTGCGATGGCCACGCCCAACGTTGCGGTGATGTTCTTCGGGGCCGTCGATCTGTCGGCTGAGCTCGGGTGCAGCATTACGTGGGACGCGCTGCTTTACGCGCGGTCTCGGGTGATTGCGGCGGCTGCGCTGGTTGGGGTCGATGCCATGGACACCCCGTTTATGGACGTATCTGATCCGAAGCAACTAGCCTCGGAGGTGGCCGCGGTACGGCTCCTGGGCTTCACAGGGAAAGCAGCGATTCATCCGTCCCAGGTTTCGATCATTCAGGGGGGGTTTTCTCCGGACGACGAGATGGTGGCTTGGGCGCGGCGCATCGTTGAGGCTTACGAAACCAACAAGGGCGGCGTCCTGCTTGTCGAGGGAAAGCTAGTTGAACGGCCGGTCATTGCTTCGGCTCAGCGGGTGCTTGCCGTTGCGACCGCTGTTGATCGCGTGGGCCGGTAATCCGATCCCTCGCGTTCGCTGCTCAGTGGAGTGTGTAGCTTCACAGTCCGCCGTAAGTACGGCAGCAAAGTCCGTAGAAGACGAAGTCCGTACGAGACTTAGATAACCGGTACGCCAGCGAAGGTCAGACTCGGGCCGGTCCGGCGACCAGGGCGGGTGAGGGGCTGGTCGGAACCGTAATTGAAACGGGGGTTGGCTTCCTGCGCATCTGTTCGTTACGGCCGTATGCTAGGGCGTTCTGGAGTAACGGCAGGTAGAAGACACCGTCTCCGTGCACCGTGATTTTGTCGCTCGCGACGCTGACCCAACCTAGTTCTTCGAACGCTGTCCAGACGATGCGGTGTTCATCGACGACGTCGAGACTGAACAGGTGACGATAGGCCGTTCGGTCGACGGCCATGCCCTGGAGCTCCTGGAAAAGTAGGTGTAGTCGAAGGTCGGCCGGCGTGTAATGGAATCCACGCATGACTGGGTACCGCCCCTCGCGAATACATCGGAAATATTCGTCGATGCGAACCTGGTTCATGAAGGCCCAGCCGGGCGATTGGGTGGTTCCGAAAAAGAATGAGATTCCGGCGTATCCCCAGCCCCAGGCATCGAAGCCGATGGGCCCTTCCTCGTCGGACTGGAACGGCTTTCGGAACAGTTCCTCGTACAGGTATGAGCTGGCCAGGCCCGAGTCCTGTCGCTCAAAATCATAGGGGGTAACCTGCGTGTAGCCGCACGCTTCGAGTACCGCCTTGCCAACGCGATACATCTCGAGGTTCTGTTCGGTCGACGGCAGCTCACCGCGGCGATTTCGAGAAAAGTCGGTGCGTCCGGCGACGTTCAACTCGTAGTGCGTGATGTGAGCTACCCCAGTCGCAGCGATCGCTTCGAGGTCGTGCACTAACTGTTCGAGGGTCTGGTTCGGCCAACCGAAGATCAAATCAACACTGGCAGGTAACCCGAGTGACTCGCAGGATTCCAGCGTGCGGAACACCTGGTCGGCTCGCTGCTTTCGTCCGCTGGCCTTGATTAGCTCGTCGTCAAGTTGCTGGACGCCCATACTGATCCGAGTCATCCCGCTCTGCTTCATTCCGAGCAGCTTGTCATGACTGAATGTTTGGGGAATGCCTTCGAGGGTGACCTCGATGTGCGGTGGAATCTCGAACACGCCACGTACGATGTCCATGAGGCGAGAATACTGGTCGGCTTTGTAGAGATTCGAAGTGCCCCCGCCGAAGTAGATGCTGGCCAATTCAGCACCTTCGAAGTGGTCCCGAAACAGGTCGCCCTCACGCTTGAGATAGCCAAGATATTCGTCTAACTGGTGATGGTTCGTGTAAATCTCACTCGGGAACAGGCAGAAACCGCAGCGGTCAGGCTCGGTCGGCAGGCAGTAAGGCGTCCCGACGTACAAGTTGACTCGCTTGCGGATTTCGCGGTCAGCCAGCTTCCGAGCCCGGAGCACGTCCGGCATGGATAGGTCCTTCGCGAGCCAGTGCACCGGAGATGGATGGCCGTGGAGCACCTTGTTGCTTTGGCGGCGTCGCCGGTGTTTTTCGACGAAGGCGTGGACCGCCCGCAGATTGCGCATGTTTCAGGGACCGTACCGGGTCGAAATGGCAGTCTGAAGGCTGGGACCTTGTCGACCGCGTGAGCCCCTGGATTGTCGACCGGACCGTGCGGGTTGTCAACCCGACGGGTAGATGGCTGGGGGAGTTCTACCGGACCTTGGCCAGTACCGCACGGCCGTGGTTGAACTCGACACGAGTCGGCCGAGCCGGCAAGGGGATCTCCACCGTGACCTCTTCCGCATCAATCCAAACCTGATAGGTTGCCGTCGAGTCGTCGTCGAACGTGACTCGCACCGGAACGGGCATCCTAAAGCCGTCCGAAACATTTTCCTGTCGGACGGTGCCATGGAGTAAGAATGGTGACGGAGCGTCCACGACGGCGCTCGTATCGAAGTTCGGTCGATAGGTTGGTACCTCTACTCCGTAAACCCACTGGTCGAAGAACCAGTCCATCGGTTCCCCGAACGTTTCGGTCACTGTCGCCTCGAAGGATCGGGTAGACATGACGTTTCCCACATGTTCGGTTGCGTAACGGCGCATCATTGCTTTGAATCGCTGGTCGTCACCGGTGCTGGGGTCGAGCAGCATCGACCGCAGCATGTGCAGCACGTAGGCCCCTTTCTCGTATGCCAAGAGGCGGTAATCGAAGAGGGTTTCCCTGGAGTTCAGCCTGTAGCCGACCACGAGGGCTCCGGACTTGTGTGCGTCGCTACGCCGTAGAACTTCCGGACGAAAGCCGTAGTGCCGGAGTCCAAGTCCCTGTCCGACTTGTCCTTCACCGAGAACGTCGAGCCGCCAAGCGTTGATCATGTCGTCGAACTGGTCTGGGTTGTCGAGCGCGTGCAACGCGTACAACGCCGCGGCGTAGTGTGCGAACCCCTCGGTCATCCACTGATCGCGGTAGCTGGCCCAGTTGATACCGGCGCCCCACCACTGGTGGGCGACCTCATGAGCCCGGAATAGCTCAGCCTCGCCGGTAAACAGCTCGCCGAACGCCTGGTATGACAGCAGTACGAGGCCGGGAAAGGCTTGACCACTTTGGGTCGCCGTTTCCGTGACCAAGAGCGAGTCGTACGGGAATGGTCCGAAATATTCGGAGAAGAGTCTTATCGAGTTGGTTAGGTCGGAGATGGTTTTCTCGTGAGCGCCTGGTCGGAAACCAAGGTGGTTGTCGTTGCCGTAGACGGAGATGGTGGGTCCATCCGGCAACTCGGTTGTGGTCACTTCGAACTCGCCGTAGT
>UINC01001428.1_pt1 | contig 21838 bp, 25 predicted proteins | sample 5385821 | NCBI WGS metagenome assembly UINC01 (sample SAMEA4666929, study PRJEB26691) | marine metagenome | isolation source: Pacific Ocean | place: Pacific Ocean | collected 2011-10-13 | reverse complement strand
GGACACTGAAAGAACACGGAATGCAGGTCATACACCAAGTGACGACGGTGCGGCATGCCCGGGGCGCCGAAGCCCAGGGCGTGGACATGGTCATCGCCGAAGGATTTGAAGGCGGCGGCCTACGCGGTGTGGACAAGGTGTCCACCATGGTATTGGTACCCCAGGTTGTCGGGTCAATCGCCATCCCGGTGATCGCATCCGGCGGAATAGTCGATTCCCGTGGCTACGTGGCAGCAACGGCCTTGGGGGCCATGGGAGTGCAGATGGGTTCCCGGTTCGTTGCAACCAGGGAATGCATCTCCCATCAGATTTACAAAACGGCCATGGTTGCGGCCATCGACAGCGGGACAGTGGTGGTCGGCGGAGACAAATGGCCGACCAGAATCCTCAAGCAGGGCATCGCCATGCAGATGAAAGAATCCGGGTTGGACTCCGGTGACGATCCGGCGGCCTGGGAGCAGGAACTGGGCATCGATCGGACCAGAGCGGCTTTCATCGACGGGGACTTCGACTCTGGCGTCGCCTACACCGGCGCGGGAACCGGACTAATCTCAGAGATTTTAACGGTTCAAGAAGTGTTCAAAGACCTTGTCGATGGCAGCCATTCGTTAGCTCGCAAGCTGGTTTAGGACTCGGCTGAGTCCAGTTCGATCAGTTCCTCGGCCTTCCGCATAATCTCTTCGCGGGGCTCGCCCTTTATCTCCTTGCTGTCCAAATAGAGCCTCAGTGCTTGCATCGGTTGTAGGTCTTCACCCTCAGTGGGAGATATCCGCGTCCGCCGCGTACTCTCCACTTCCCTAGAAATGGAGGCTATGAAGTGGGCTGGTTCCAACGCCGCCCGAATCTCAGTCTCTCTCAGGTGGGCGTCGGATTCCGGCGCCAGGGAGATGCGCACCCGGACCACAGAGTTAGTGATGTCTTTGCGGGCGATGGCCCGGATCACGGTGGCCGTGGGGTCGATATCGAGGGGTTCCACCGAAACGTCCACGGTGACGAAATTCCGGGCCTCCAACTTATGGAACTCAAAATTAGTCATCCGTTGCCCCTGGGGTAATGCGGGGTCCAGGTCCACCACGCAGAACCCTTTCTCGTCGCCTTCCTCGCTGAAGTCCACCCTCTGCAGACTGCCGGAGTAGACCACCATGGGCGGGTCTGAACGCAGCACCTGATGCTTGTGGATGTGGCCCAAGGCGACGTACTCGACTTGGGGCACATCCAACGCGCTGACCAGCAGCACGTGGTCTTGTCCCAACATCATTGATCGTTCCGTGCCGACTGTAGCCCCGTTTACTGTCACGTGCCCCGTGAGGATCGCCGGTATAACCGGGTCCAAGCCGTCGGCTGTCCTTTCTATACCTTCGGTCAGCCGCTCTTCCAGGGCCTGTCTCACTTGTTCAATGGACATGCCCCACGAGTCCTCGCGGCTGAGGATGGCGCTGCGCCTGGGCCAGGGAACGGCCAGAACCTGCAACGGCCCTGAAGGGGTGTCCACTTTGTAAGTCTCCAGATTATTGCCCACATAGACGTTGGCTACTTCCAGGGTTGGGAAGATGTCCACAGCCGTGGCCCGACTGGACGTCGCCGAGAGGTCGTGGTTACCCACTAGCAAAAACGTTGGAATCCCGGCCTGAGATAAGCGGTTCAGACGTTTGGCAAACTCACGCTGGTGGGTCTGCGTAGGGTCACGGCCTTTGTACGCGTCCCCAGCCAACAACACCAGGTCGACGCTTTCTTCCAGAGCAAACTCCACAACCTGGTCGAAGGAGTTGAGAAAATCTCCCAGCCGGGTCGATAGCCCTGTTCCAGGGTCAATCCGGCCGTAATTTTCCACCCCAATATGCAAATCGGAAAAATGAAGTATCTTCATCGACTCGTACTGATAGGCACCCCGCGGGCTTCTCCCAAAAGTCTCACGCCACAGATTATGTTGGCTAAAAGGGCCAAGAAACAAGGGGCGGTACGATGAGTTTGACCGCCCAACTTCCGACCGCCCAGAAATAACCCCCTTTTATACAAATTTGTCAAATTTGACAACAAGGCGTTCCGTTCCTAGAATCGATTAGGTCGGGCTGGTGGGAACCCTTGGTAACCTTGCAAGGACGACGTTGATGACTACCGTTAGGCAGATGTTTGCACTTCAGGAATTGGACATCATCTTAGACCGTGTCCAGGATCAGCATGACAAAGCAGAATACGAACTCAACAACGGCGACGAAATACAAAGTCTCGTATCGGAATTGGAGCAAGGGGCAGAATGGCTCCAGGAAACCGAACTCCAGCAAAAGGCGACCAAACTAGAAGCTGAAACCCAGAAAGAACGGTCTGAAAGTCTCAGCTCCCAGCTATACGGCGGAGAGGTCACTAATCCCCGAGACCTAGAAAGCCTGGAACGCGAAGCCTCCAATGTCCTCCGGCTGGTCGAACAGCAGGAGGCCGCTCTTTCCGAGATTTCTGAGAAAATCGAGGAAGCTCAAACCAATAGGAATGAATTAGAGAGCAAATTGGGCGAAGCCAAAGCTGCCTGGAAGGTTCGCCAGAGCGAATTGCGAGCAGCTCTCAAAGAACTTAACTCAGAGAAGGCGGGATTCGAGGGTCAGCGTTCAAAATTGACCGAGGGCTTAGACCCGGCTTCACTTCAGCATTACGAAACGCTTAGAAAACGCAAGGGTGGGGTTGCTGTCGTCAAAGTCGAGCGGGGTCTGTGCCAGGGCTGCCGAATGTCCTTGCCAACCCATCAGCAGCAGCGGGTCCGGAGCGGACGCCAAATGGTCCTCTGTAGTAGTTGCGGACGAATGCTCTTCTTCAGCTAAATCCCATATCAGCTAATCCTCAATAGAACCTATAAATGGCCGGTTGTACCGGCCATTTCTTATTGATCAACCGGCCTAGAAACCGGCGGTGGCCTGGCTTTGTTTGACCCCCTATGGGCCCTATGCTAGAGTTCGAAATGGAGGGCCATGCAGACCGGGTGACCGCCGTTCTTCCAGAGATGGAAGGAGGGAGGAAAGTCCGGGCTCCTCTGGGCAGGGTGCTGGGTAACTCCCAGGTTCCGATCGCTGGTTCGCCGGGGTCGGGAACGGAAAGTGGCACAGAAACATACCGTCCTTCCAGCAATGGAAGGATAAGGGTGAAATCGGACGGTAAGAGCGTCCGGCTGACTGCGGTGACGCAGCGGCGGCTAAACCCCACCTGGAGCAAGGCCAAATAGGGGGACTTAGGTGCCCGGCCCGTCCCCGGGTTGGCTGCTTGACCGCGGCGGTAACGCCGATCCGCCAATGGCGGACTTCCGCCGGCCGCAAGGCTGGCGGTTGGGCTAGATAGATGGTCACCATCCTTCCATCACTGGAAGGATACAGAACCCGGCTTATAGGTCTGCAGAACCCCTCCAGCCTTCCCCGCCGAGAAGGACTTCGCCCGCGAGTATAACAACCGGGCCTCTCCAGCGGTTGATGTATCAAGCGGCAGCTATTATGATTGACTGAGGCTTTCGCCCGCCGTTTCCAGCTATTTCGTTCGCCACTGGCACCGGCGGCCAATCGGACCCGGACCACTCCGCCAACAGGGGAACTTCCTAAACTTGTACTTGGACATGCATAGTCACTCTGTGTCGTCCGACGACTCGCGGGCCACTGTCGAGCAGTACGTTAAATGGATTCAAGTGCTGCGAAAGCGAGGCCACACCGTCGACGGAATCGTACTCACCGAGCACCGAAAATTCGACTTCGACAAAGACTACTCAGACCTCGCCGGCCAATATAACGTGCTGGTCTTGAAGGGTTCCGAACTGGACACCCGCTACGGTCATTTCCTGGTCTACGGCGTCACCCAAGCCCTGACCCAAGAGATCGACTTCTCAGACGTGCGCATGGACGCCCGGGCCCTGATGCAGGCCGCTCGCCAGCACGACTCCATCGCCATTCCCGCCCATCCCGGCCGCTTCGGAATCGGCCTAACTGACTATATCTCCCAGGGGGAGGCCTTCGATGATGTGACGATCGTGGAGCGCTTCAACGGTGGCAGCCGCCCAGGCGAGAACGAACGGGCTGATGAGCTCTGCGAAAGTCATAATCTGCTGGGCATTGGAGGCAGCGATGCCCACCTGACCAGCCACATCGCCACTTGCATGACCGATTTCAAAGCACCGATCAAGTCTGAGAGCGACCTGGTTGACGCCCTGCTCAGCAAGGAATTCCAGCCCGTTTGGCTGGAAAATATCGTTAACGGCGCTTCCCAATAAAACTGGGGGGGTTGGAGATTAAGGAGACAGACCTATGACGATGGAACTTGAATACGACCGGTCTCTGTACGGGATAGAACACGTGGCGGGTCCTTTCGAGATCACCAACGAGATCATTGATCGAGCCAACAGTAGCACTGGAGAGTCCGGTGCTGCGTTCAAGTCCGACGACGGCGCCAAAGAATACGGATACCGGGGCCGCATCGCCCCTCCGACCTTCTGCTGCATCCTAGTCCGCCAGGTGTCGCTACCCGATGTGAAGGTAAAGTTCGGCAAAACCCAGATGCACGCCGGACAGCGGGTGGAACCCAAAGCCCCGGTGTACGCCGGCGACCAATTGACTGCATCTTCCCACCTAAAAGACGTCTACGCCAAGACCGGACGCTCCGGCACCATGGTTTTCGTGGTCTGGGAAACTACCTTCACCAACCAGGGCGGCCAGGTGGTGGCCGAGGTCCAAGAGTCCTTCGCCAAACGCGAGTGAGAATCACACCTCTAAATGAGCTATCAAATTTGGAGAAGTTTTGCTCTATTACAACGACGTAGAACTGGGTGACGAGATTGGACCCGTGGAGAAGGTGGCCTCCGATGATGAGGTGTCCAACTTCTGCGATGTCTGGGGCGCGCCCACACCCAACCGATTCACCGATCCCGAGATCGCAGCCAAGGCTGGGATGAAGGGCACCATCGTCCCCGGCATCATGACCATGGCAATGATGGCCCAACTGCTCACCGACTGGGGCGGCCCAGGTTCAATCAGGGACTTGGACCTCGTGTTCCGGCAGCCGGTACCCCACAACCGGGCCTTAACCTTGGCCGCCACCATCACAGACCTGCGGGAAGAGGGCGGCGAAAACATCGTGGAATGCGACATCCTCATGACCGGCACGGAGGGCGAGCGCTACGTAGGTGGCAAAGCAATAGTAACTCTACCCTCTCGATAGCTGACGGCGGTTAGCCGCGTTTCCTTAAAACGGGCAACTCCCAAACAGGCTATTCATCCTAACTTGGTTGAGCAGAACGATGCTGGAACGGGTGCGACAAGTAGCATTTTTGGTCAGTGATTTGGAGGAAGGTAAGGAACTGTACCGGCGGCATCTGGGTATGGAGACCTGTCATTCCGAGGACCTAAGTAACTACGGTCTGATGAACGCGGTCCTTCCAGCGGGCGAAGGCACCTTCATTGAACTGCTTCAACCAACCTCCACCGATTCCTCCGCTGCCCGCTACCTGGAGCGGCGCGGCGAGTCTCCTTATATGCTGATCTTCGAGACCAACGAGTATGACCGCCTTATTCCCCACCTACAATCCATGGGTGTTCTGCTATCTGAAGAACCGGCGGCCGACGACTATCGCCACGCCTTCATCCACCCGTCCTCGGCCAATGGCGCGTTTCTGGAGATTATCGAGGTCACGGCCGGGGATAATCCCTGGCCCGCTGCAGGGCCGGACTGGCAGTTACTAGCGCACCAGCCGTTGACCAAGCAGATTCGCCAGATAGCTGTGTTGGTCCGGGACCTGGACGAAGCCATCAAGCGCTGGGAAGAGATGTTCGGGATCACCGCCACCAAACGCTTCCAGGTCAGCTTCACCGACCTGGAGATCGCGGTCCTTCCCCTGAGCGGCAAGGACACCTTCATCGAGCTGGCCCAGCCCACGGGCAGCGACGTTCCCTCCGCCCGGTTCTTGGAGCGATACGGCGAGGGTATCTACCTGACAATTTACGAAATTGAAAACTCGCTGGCTATGGACGATTACCTCAAGGGACAGGACGCCCGCTACACCTCATCCAGGGCGACTTCCAACTACGTGAATCTGGGTTTCAACAGCATCTGGCTCCATCCCACCGGCATGAAAGGGGCCTTCACCCAACTATCCCAGGTGCTGGTAGACGACAACCCGTGGCCTCCCGCCGGAGACACCTGGCACCTAGAATAGGCCTCAGTCCGACCTCGAAATTGACTCCCATATTACGCTGTGATAGAGTCACACCATTAAAGATACTAAGTCTCATTAAGAAGCCTGTGAACAGGACTACATGCGCAGACGGCTGAACGCCCTGGCCGAACAATTGTTGGAGACCGTCGAAGAGCAGGGTTACCGATCCACGTCGCCCCGCCGGGCGGTGGCACAGGTAATCGCCAAACAAGACAAGCATTTCACCGCCGAAGACCTGCGAGAGCAGTTGCCTTCCCTGGGACGTGCCACCATCTTCCGCTCGCTCAAGCTGTTGGTGGAAACCGGCGTCCTCTGCCGGGTCTTGCTGGAAGACGGCGATCTTCACTACCAGTTGAGTCCCCAAGGGCACCACCACCACCTGCTTTGCGTCGAATGCGGGTCGTCTCAGGACCTGCTCAGTTGCGACATCGAAAAACTCCTGCAACAGACCTCGGCCAGTCATGGCTTTGAACTCAGCGGGCATTGGCTGGAGGTCTACGGACGCTGCCGGTCGTGTTGTGAGTCTGAATCCCTAGTAGAACTGACCGCGGTCTAGTCTCTATTTTTTACGATTATTGATACTAGCTGTCAAAAACAAATTGAATTGATACTCAAACTTGATGTCCGGAGGCGCCGGAGGCTGAAACTCCACCGACCCAAGGAGACTTGGATATTTGCCGCGGTGCTGGCTATAACGCTGCTGGGCTCGGCCTGCGGCTCATCCCAATCTGACGCCACACCAAATACAGATCGGCTAGCCGTTGTGACAACCACCGCCCTGCTGGCGGATCTGGTGAAGAACGTTGGCCATGACCTGGTTGATGTCACGGCCCTGGTGCCGCCCGGCGCTGATGTGCATTCTTTTCAGGGAACGCCAGCTGACAACGTGGCAGTAAGCCGGGCGGCCCTTCTGGTCTCCAATGGTGGCGGATTAGACCAATTTCTGGACGAAGTGATAGAGGGCGCTTCATCGGATGGCGCGGTCCACATATTGGCCTCTGAATCTCTGCTGGGCCTGGACGATGATGACCCTCATTTTTGGCAGAACCCGGTCTTTGCGATGCAGTACGCGGAGGGTATCAGGGACGGTCTGATTGCAGTCGACCCGAACAACGCGACCGACTACGAGTCGAATTTCCAATCGTACAAGGACCAATTGACCGACCTGGACTTCGATATCGCCAGCATTCTGAGCACGATTCAAGCGGACAGGCGGCACCTGATCACCTTCCACGACGCCTTTGGCCACTTCGCCACGCGCTACGGATGGCAGGTCACCTCTTTGGTCGGCAGCGACGCTAGCCAGGTCTCTCCGGGCCCGGTGGTCGAGATGCTAGAGCGGGTGCGGGATCAAGGGATACCAGCAGTTTTTGCCGAGCCCCAATTCAGTTCCGGTCTGCTGGACAACGCCGCGGAGGAAGCCGGCGTGGAAGTGGGCCCTATTTACTCTGACGTCCAAGACAGCGATGTGGCCAGCTACATCGACATGATGCTATTCAACGCCAAGAGTTTGGCCAGGTTCCTCAGATAGTCCGGGCGCACAGAATACTTATGCATACAGAGACAAAAGACGTCACCAGCCCGGCATTGGCGGTCCGCAACCTGTGGGCCGGTTACGACGGCAAACCGGTCCTCGAAGAGGTGAGTTTCGAGATCGACAGAGGTGACATGGTGGGCATCATCGGGCCCAACGGGTCGGGCAAATCGACTCTGATCAAAACCGTTCTGGGGTTGGTGAAACCGCTCCGGGGCGAGATTTCGGTGCTGGGCACAGAAGGAACTCTCGAACGCCATCTGGTGGGGTACACCCCTCAGACAGAGCTGGTGGATTGGGACTTCCCCGTGACGGTGGCCGACGTGGCGCTGATGGGCCGTTATTCCCGCCGGGGTCTATTCAGGCGCCCAACCAAAGAAGATCGGAAGGCCGCCGAGGCGTCGCTGGAGCTGGTGCAGATATTCGACCTGCGGGATCGCCTCATTGGCGAGCTGTCTGGAGGTCAAAGGCGGCGGGTGCTTCTGGCACGGGCCATGGCCCACAACCCTGAACTGTTGCTCCTAGACGAGCCCATGGCTGGCCTGGATGCCACCGCCCAACATCAGTTGCTGGACCTGTTGGACGAACTGCGCGCCAATGGGGCCACCGTGGTGCTCAGCACCCACGACCTGTCCTGCGTCTCTTCCAGATGCGACAAAGCAGCCTGCCTGAACCGGCGTCTGATCGCCTTCGGAAAACCATCAGAAGTTCTGAACGAGCAGGTGCTGGGAGACACCTTCGGCACTCACCTGCTCATGGTGCATCTCGACGGTCAAGCATACGCACTGGAACACCACACCCACCCGGGCGGCGCCCCCGAAGTCGATCATTCGGACCATAAGCATGATTGACGCACTCATAGAGCCATGGGAATTCGCCTTCATGCAGCGGGCTTTATTGGCGGCCTCATTCGCCGCTTTGGTCTGCTCTGTGGTGGGCGTTTTCGTGGTGCTGCGGGGCATGGCATTCATGGGCGACGCCGTGGCCCACTCGTCCCTTGCAGGGATGTCGGTTGCCTATTTCTTCGGTGGCAGCATCTTCTGGGGCGCCTTCGCCTGGGCATTGCCGGCCTCGTTGGCCATAACGTTCATTAGCCACCGGGCTAATATCCGATTGGACACGGCCATCGGTATAATCTTCGCCAGTGGGTTCGCCGTGGGGATAATCTTGATGAGCCGGATCAGCAATTACACCGCCGACCTCTTCGGGCTTCTCTTTGGCAACGTTCTGGGGGTCTCCTGGGGAGAGGTCACGCTGATCGGACTGATTGCCGGAAGCGTGCTCTTGGTGATAATCGCCCTTTACAAAGAATTATTGTTCACAGCATACGACTCCACCATGTCCGCTGCCTCGGGGATCCCAGTGCGATTCATCCAATACCTACTGCCTTTGCTAGTGGGAGTCACCACCGTTGCGTCGCTCAAAGCTGTGGGCATCGTGTTGGTGCTGGCGCTCTTGGTCACCCCCGCCGCCACCGCCACTCTCTTGGCTCGCCGGCTGCCAGGAATCATGGTCTTCAGCATGCTCACAGGGCTCATCTCCACCGTGGGTGGGCTCTACCTATCATTCCATGCCGCCTTGCCCACCGGCCCCAGCATCGTCGTCGTGGCCACCGGACTGTTCTTGGCGGCGATGCTCTTCTCTCCGAGCAAGGGCGCTGTCTGGCAGGCGTTGCGCACGACTTCGCTGCCGCCAGAAGAGGCACGCATCTGATTCTGGCTCTTGGAACCCTGGCAGACCACGCCTCCATTCGCTAAACTGCATTAGCTTTCAAGTTTCATGTTTCTGTGAGGAAGATAATGTACAACCTTAGCGGTAAACTCGCCCTAGTAACCGGCGCAGGCGGACGGCATGGCATCGGCCGAAGCATCGCCCTACGCCTGGCTGATGAGGGGGCCGACGTGGTTGTGACCGACATCGAGGCCAGCGCCACGGCCATCCGAGCAGAGGACCGACAGGCTGGCTGGGCAGGGCTGAACAGCGTGGTGGAAGAGATTGAGTCCAAAGGCCGCCAGGCCCTGGGCCTGTTCTCAGACGTTTCGGACAGCCCTCAGGTGGCCGACATGGTGGCCAAGACCCTGGAGCAATTCGGGCATATCGACATCCTGGTCAACAACGCTGGGTCCCGCCCGGGCAAGGACCGCGTTCCGGTGCTGGAACTAGAGGAAGAAGCCTTCGATGAGGTGCAGCGGGTCAATGTGCGGGGCACATACCTGGTGTCGCGGGCAGTGGCGACCCACATGGTCAACCGGGGCGGCGGCGGCAAGATAATCAACATATCCTCGGGCGCCGGCAAGCGGGGCATCGCCCGTTACGCCGCCTATTGCGCCTCCAAGTTCGCCGTCATCGGCTGGACCCAGGCAATGGCCCAAGAAATGGCAGCACACCGAATCAACGTCAACGCCATCTGCCCCGGACTGGTGGACACCGAGCGGGTAGACTTCATCGCCGGTGCTCTGGCCCCGGAAGGAGAGTCGGGTGAGGAATTCCGGGCCGACATGGTGCGGGAGCGTGCGTTTCGAGTGCCCATGGGCCGCATCGCCCAGGGCGACGACATCGCACGGATGGCCGCCTTCCTGGCCTCAGCCGAATCCGACTACGTCACCGGCCTTTCAATCAGCGTGTCCGGCGGCTCGGAGATGAGCTAGGCTCAAGCCGGCTTTCAGGAATACCCTTTAAAGAAGCCATGATCGGCCTGGAAAATGATGGTTAGGCCTGAACATTGGACACATTGATCTGCAACTCCATTCGCTGCCAAGCTGGGAGATTGTACGAATTGACCGAAGACACCAAACGCATCGTTCGGCAAACCGTGGTTTTCTTTGGGGATCCATCTTCTCCGATGTACGGGGAGGTGAGGATGGAATCGATCGAACACCAAGGGAAGACAGGCTATTTCGACACGCGTGCCGGCTGCTGCCTTTTTTAACGGGTGCAAGACGAGGATGTTTATTTCCCCGGTTGCATCTTGCTATCAGACGAGAAGCAACCCATCAGGTCCAAATAACTTATAGAAAGCCGGCCCTGATCAGTTCCCAGGACCGGGCGTCTTGGCCTCGGCGCGTGCGGGACGCCGGGGAGGTTTGGCGATGAACATGAGCACGGCCGAGACGAAATAGGCCACACCCATGGCAACGTAGAGGATATAGAAATCGCCGGTCAAGGACCTGACCGTAGAGGCCAAGGCTGGCCCAGCGCCCAAGGCGATCATCTGCAGCGGTGAGAATACGCCGAGGATGGTACCGTAAGAACCGCGGCCGAAGTATCCAGCCAGCACCATGTTCTCCAAAGACCCAAGTCCTCCGGAAAACACTCCCCAGATCACGGCGAACAACAATGCTTCGCCTACCGAGTCCACCGAGAGCAAGAACGCCATCATCGCGCCTGCCCCAATCATCATGACGATTAGGCACCGGCGGGGAGTGATGCGGTCCGCCAGGTAGCCCCAGAACAGATTAGCCACCGCCAAGAATGTCCCAAGGCTCAAGACACCAGCTGCGGAGACGGTGGACAGCCCTGCGTCCTGCACCAGGAATGGCACCAAGCTGAACCCAGTGGCGCTGGAAGCCAATGTCCCCAAAGCCGTTATGCCCAAGAGCAGCCAAAAAGCACGGGTCCGGATTGCCTCTTTGGCGGTCCAACTGAACTCGGTCGTCAGTGGTTGGGGCCGGGCGTTGCCTGTCTCCGCTCTGAGCTGATCGGGATTAGCGCCGTCGGGCAGCAGGCCGATGTCTTCTGGCCTGCGCCTCACGAACAGCATGACGGGCAAGATTAAGACCAGGCTCAACACACCCAAGTACCGATAGGCCGCCCGCCAGCCTTGATGCACAGCGATCAACGAGATTATCTGGATGTTGATTGCGCCCGCTATGGGTCGGAAAGTGGAGACCAGGGCAAGGGCTATGTTGCGCCGTTGCCGGAAGAAGTTAACGGCCGCGGTCCGAGGAACCAATCCCACCAGGACCGGGTTGCTCACCGCCCGGCCGACCACATATCCACCATAGAACATCACAACCGAGTTGGAGCCGGCGATGACGAAGAAGGCAATTCCGGCGACGATTAGACCGAAGGGCATGAGCCATCGTGGGCCGAAACGGTCAGCCAACCTGCCGATGACCGGGGCAATCATACCGGACAACCAAGTGCCCAAGGTTGCAGCGAATGCTAAGCTGCCGTCGTCCCAGCCGCTCTCCTCGGTGATGTAAACCTGCACACCGCCCAAAACCACCTGAGTGAGCCCACTAGCGGCAAAGGTAGCAACGAAAGAGATGGCCAGCACCAGCCATCCGTAGTAGAAGGGCGTCCGCAGACGCCAGTTAAAGAATCTTTGAAGCATTGGATCCGAGGAGTGGAAATAGCCTCCGGGGAATTCCCGACCAATCATACATCAACCGATGCCTGGCGGCCATGAGTTCAGGGCGTGTCAGCGGATGAATGCCGGTGCCCAGAACGACTGGCACTCGTCTCAATTGAGGCGATGGATCCGACCCAGTAGGCGATACATTGTTGGAGTAGTCCCCGTGGTATAGGCGCTGAAAACATGCATGCACACATTGGACCGGAAACCGATGCTCAGTTAAGTCACGGCTATTCCCGCGGCACGGTGGACGGCGATATATTGGCCAACAACCAGGGCATCTGGGCCGCCAAGACCTCATTGGCGGTGCTGTTGGCCACGGCCGTAGTCCGACTGATGATCGTCGGGTTCACCGGGAGCGCGGCCTTGCTGGCCGACACCATCTACAACTACGGCGGCAGCGCCACCGCCATTCCCCTCCGGGAGGCCTTCACCTTGTTTTGTAGACTGCCCACCAAATGCTTCAACTACGGCGACGGTCGGGCTGAGGGCTTAGCTGGGCTGCTGATAGTGCTCTCCGTCGGCCACCGGGGATAGACTACACCCGGATTATGGTACTAGCGGGTGATCAGGTTCCTGGGCCACAAAGCCGTTGCCCTCTTTTGAATGAAGGTCGGCCGAGAGATCAGCAGTGCCGCGTTGGTCGCCGACGGCCATCACGCGCGGGTCGACGGACTGGCCAGCCTAGCGGTGCTCTTTGGAGTCATCTGGAGTTGCCTGGTATGTCCACTGGCGGGCCCGATCGTGGAACTGGTGATATCCGCCGCTATTTTGCGTATAGTTGTTGAGACTTCCAAGTTGGTGTTCTCCCGGCTGTTGGACGGCATCGAGCCGGAAGTACCCGACCAGGACTGGAACGTGGTCTCAGTCGCCTAAGGAGTCTGGGAAGTCGCCGAGGTCCAGGTGCGTTAGTTGGGGCACAAGATGTCGGCGGAAATAAACATCGCCGTGGACCCCGCTCTTTGGGCGGGAGTGGGCCATGATATCGCCGAAGAGGTGCACCTCCAATGTTCGACAACTTGAAGCATCTATCCAACGCCATGGCGCACGTGAACCCCGTCGGCCTGACTGGAGGAGGATACCACCGCAATGGACTCGGCAACGCGGGGCACCAATCGAAACACGGTCACGCTAAAGAATCTGAGCGCGAGCATGACCGCGGTCATTCCCATAACTAACGAGGTTAAGCATGCCCCTTGAACGGTCGCAAGTGGAACACATCGCCTCCCTGGCCCGCATCGGTCTCACCGAGGAAGAGATCAAGATGTTCGGTGAACAACTCTCTCAGATACTTGAACAATTCGAAGTGCTAAACGAACTGGACACCTCGGGCGTCACGCCAACAGGCCACGCCGGCGGACTCCAGACGGTTATGCGCGATGACTTGGCCGAGGCGTCCTTGGATTCGGAAGATGTGCTAAAAAATGCGCCGCGCCGGGAGGGAGAGTTTTTCCGAGTGAACGCGGTGCTGGAGGAGTAAGGCGTTGCCAGGATTAAATTGGCTCAGCATCCAGAGCGCCCACGCGCAGCTAACCTCGCGGCAGATCAGTTCGGTTGAACTAACCCAGGCCTGTTTGGATCGCATCGGCGACATTGAAGACCGGGTACAGTCCTTTCTGACCCTGACTCCGGAGGCCGCTTTGGCCCAGGCGGAACAGGCCGATCGTATGCTGGCCGCCGGCGAGGGTGGGCCGCTTACCGGCGTCCCGGTGCAGATCAAAGACGTGATGTGCACCAAAGGGGTACCTACGACCTGCGCCTCCCGTATGCTGGAGAACTTCGTCCCGGTTTACAACGCCACAGCCGTTGAAAAGCTCATTGCCCAGGGCGCGGTTATGTTGGGCAAGGGCAACATGGACGAGTTCGCGATGGGGTCTTCCTGCGAGAATTCGGCCTTCCACCCCACTCGAAACCCCTGGGACTTGGACCGGGTGCCCGGAGGTAGCAGCGGCGGCGCGGCGGCCTCGGTCGCAGCCGGGGAGACCATCTACGCCCTGGGCTCGGACACCGGCGGCAGCGTCCGGCAGCCGGCGGCCTTCTGCGGCGTGGTGGGACTGAAACCCACATATGGGTCGGTCAGCCGTTACGGCCTGGTCGCCTTTGCGTCGTCTCTGGACCAGATCGGTCCGGTGGGGCGATTGGTCATGGACTGTGCCCTAATTCTGAACGCCATAGCGGGGCACGACCCCCGGGACGCCACCTCTGTGAAGCGAGAACCCGTCGACTACTCAGCCAACCTGGGCCAGGGCATCAAGGGAATGCGGTTTGGGGTCCCGGAAGAGTATTTTGTTGACGGAATGGACCCGGGAACGCGCCAGGCCATCGACGATGCGGTGGCTGTACTGGAGGGCCTCGGCGCCTCAGTGAGACCGGTGTCCCTGCCCACAACCCGTTACGCCCTGGCCTGCTACTACATCATCGCCCCTTCGGAGTGCTCAGCCAACCTGGCCCGCTACGACGGTGTCAAATATGGCTACTCGTACCAAGACACCGACGATATGCGGGAGGCCATGGAGAAAACCAGGAAATATGGGTTTGGGCCGGAGGTCACCCGCCGGGTAATGCTGGGCACCTACGCCCTCTCCAGTGGTTATTACGACGCTTATTACCTGAAGGCCCAGCAGGCACGGACGCTGATTAGGCGGGACTTCGACCGAGTGTTCCAAGAAGTTGATGCGTTGGTCACGCCCACCTCTCCAGTCACAGCTTTTAAGATAGGCGAGAAGATTGGCGACCCGGTGCAAATGTACTTAATCGACGTTTGCACCCTGCCGGTGAATATCGCCGGGTTGCCCGGCATATCAGTGCCCTGCGGCTTCTCTGAGGGGATGCCGGTCGGGATGCAGCTCATCGGCCCACATTTCTCCGAGGAGACACTGCTGCGAGCGGCCCACGCCTACGAGGCTGCCACGGAGTGGAACACCGTCCGGCCAGAGGTTTAGACGATAAAAAGGTCCCCGTTCTTCCCTGGAAGGACAGAGTCCTAAAACCGGGTGGCGGGCGATTGCCGTTAGGGACGAATCGCCCGCCACCCGGTTTCGTTATACTTGTATTCAGCGTACTTGTCCGCCAATACTTGGGCAGAGGCTTCGAAACGTTGCAGGGACGACAGGAACCCCTCTACCGCCGATTCCGAGCGGCTGCCGTGCACGCCGATTTTGAAGTGTGTTTTTCTGATGCTTAAGGTTGCTTTGTTAAGCATCTAATGATTAGTTAGAATAGACTACAGCGAGCAACCGCATTAGGAAGAAGGAATCGTGTCGCGCCGAGTCTACGCGCACTGGCCCATCGTTGTGGAATAATCACTGACCCCTGAAGGTGAGGCGTTCCGCACAGTGGCAAAAGCTATCTAGATTTGGGCCGACGAATGGGCCCACGCGCCTGCCGCTCTATAGCCAGCGGCTAGCTACCCAATAACCGCCCCGTGATTAGTCCGCTGAACTCATAAATCCATTCCGGGAGGCGCTAATGCAGCGCTCCAAGATCAAGGATATCTTCGTCCAGGAACAAGCCGGTCTCGACGTTCTGGTCCAAGGTTGGGTCAAGACCCGCCGGTCGTCCAAGTCGGTCACCTTTCTCCAGATCACCGACGGCTCCACCCTCCAAGACCTCCAGATAGTTGTCGATGAAGACCACCCCGAACATGAAACGGCCGCGGGACTTACCACCGGCTGCAGTGTGAGCATCGAGGGCGTCTTGGTAGATTCCCCGGGGCAGGGCCAGAGATACGAGGTCCAGGCTAAGACATTGACCGTCCTCGGCGATTCTGACCCCGAGACCTATCCCCTGCAGAAGAAACGCCACTCGCCCGAATTCCTCCGTGAGATCGCCCATCTGCGGCCCCGCACCAACACTTTTGGCGCCATGGCCCGGGTGAGAAATTCCGTAGCCTACGCTATCCACACCTTCTTCCAGCAGCGAGGCTTCCAGTTCATCCAGACCCCCATCATCACCGCCAGCGACGCCGAGGGCGCCGGTTCCATGTTCCAGGTGACGACTCTTGACCTGAACGACGTGCCCAAAGAAATCGGTGCCGTTACCCACGAAGACGACTTCTTCGGCAAACCTGCATTCTTGACAGTAAGCGGCCAACTGGAGGCGGAGATCTTCGCCATGGCTCTTTCGGACGTCTATACATTTGGGCCTACGTTCCGCGCTGAGAATTCCAACACGTCTCGCCATTTAGCGGAGTTCTGGATGGTGGAACCCGAGGTTGCCTTCTGTCAGTTAGACGGTTTGACCGAGCTCGCCGAGGATTTTTTGAAGCACCTGTGCGGACATGTGTTGGAGAGCTGCGTAGAAGACATGGAGTTTTTCAACAAGTGGCACGACGACAGCACCATCGTCACCCTGGAAGGCATCGCGAATTCCCAGTTCGAGCGCATCACCTACACCGAAGCTGTGAAGCTACTTCAGGACTCCGGTGAGAGTTTTGAGTACCCAGTTTCCTGGGGCACCGATCTTCAATCAGAGCATGAACGCTACCTGACCGAGACGAAGATCCAGAAGCCGGTGATAGTCACGGATTACCCCATGGATATCAAGGCCTTCTACATGCGGCTGAACGACGACGGCGAAACCGTCCGGGCCATGGACGTGTTGGTGCCTCGCATCGGGGAGATCATCGGCGGCAGCCAGCGTGAGGAACGCCGCGACCTGCTGGAGGGCCGGATGACCAAGGCGGGAATCTCTCATGACGAGTATTCCTGGTACTTGGACTTGAGGAGCTACGGTACGGTCCCCCATTCCGGGTTCGGGCTGGGGTTCGAGCGCACGGTCCAATTCATGACCGGGGTCTCCAACATCCGGGACGTCATCCCTTTCCCCAGAACGCCCAAGAGCGTGGAGTTCTAGGCTGCCACCTCACGCAGCTAACAAGGGGCCCTCTCTAACCGAAGCCGAATTTGGCCTCGGCAGCCCCATCTTCACCAAGACCAAGGAGCGGCTCGGCCGTATCTTCTCCCAAGCAAGGCATGTTCCACCCGTGGCGGCCCGGTTTCGTGAGTGGCAGGGCCTCCAAGACCGGGAATCCTCGGGCGAGGCAAGATTCATTCACCAGACCTACCTGGCCATGCTGGCGCGGCTAGTCGCCCGGCGTTTCGTAGCCCCTCACCGCCTCATCTCCAACGCCGAGGAATTGCTGGAGGTGATCAACGTCGATTACTTCAACCGGCGAGGCATCAGCAATTTCGGAGAAGGCGACCTATTCTCTTGGATACCTTTGGAAGCTCGCTGGGAGCCAGACCTCGAAGGTTTGGTCCTGGAAACTGTGCAGGGGTTGGCGGACGCCCTCACCTCCCACGACTTCACCGACGCTACGCCTGGAATCTTGGACAACCTCTACGGACCGACGCCTCCTCGCTGGCTGACCGAGTACCTAGTCGAAGATGAACTGGGTCTGTCTGGCGACGCTGGGCTTTCGATGTTGGATCCCGCCTGCTGCACTGGGACATTCCTCTCTGCCGCCATCCAGGCCATGTCACGCGCTGTGGCGCAGCGGGGCGGCGATCCGATCGACGTGTTATTCGAAGCGCCTGAGAAATTCCGGGGGATGGACCGTGATCCCCTTTCCGTTGCCTTGGCCCGGCTGAATTATCTGCTGGCCCTGGGCGATCTGGTCCAGCAGGAACACCCTCCTTTTCTGCTGCCGGTTTACCTGGCCGACGCAGATCAGGTGCCAAAATTTGGGCCGGACAACCAAGTAGCCATACTGCCAACGACAGCCGGAGATTTCCCGCTGCCTTTGCCGTTCATCGAAAACCCCTTGATGCTGGACTGGGTGCTGGGCCGGCTGACCAATTACATGGACGGGGCCAGACTGCGGCTGCACGTCCAATCGGAGGACCTGGCAGTCCAAGAGGTGCTCAACGCTTATTACAACTACCTGACCGCCCCTAAACCGCGCACACCGGTCCCGGACCCCCTGACACAGCAGCAGGCTGACACCTTGTTGCAGACCGCCCGCATGTTGGTGCACCTGCATATCCAGGGCGAAGGCGTCCTGTGGCTGAACATGGTCCAGAACCTGGCCGCACCGGCAGTTTTCTTCCACGTTAGGTTCGACCGGCTGGGCGGCCAAGGCTCAGCAGCTTTACTCGAAGCCAGTTCCGCTTCCTATCTTAGGCCAGGAGGCCAGGCTGCCATACTTACATCGAGCGCCGATATAACGCCATTGACGGTTACACGCCTGGAGCGAACCGTCAAGCTCGATGTAGAAGGCGGACCAATCTCTCACGATAGTTCTTGGGCGGATGCCAAAGCAGGCGTCAGGGTGACCGAGGAGCCCTAACTCTTCGGCACATTTCATTTGACGCTATTTCTCGCTGGCGAATATAATACGGGCGTCCTCCGGTGTAGCTGAACAGGCTGGGATTGCCCAGTCAAAATTCTCTGGTAAGGAGCCAAAATGGCCACTCAAGAAGTCATCCTCCACCCCGCCTCGGTGATCGCGGAGTTGAAGAAGAACAATATCAGTCACGTTGTCTGGCTTCCAGACAGCGAGACCAACTTCATGTACCAACTGCTGACCAACGAGCCAACCCTGGACCTAGTCCCCGTCTGCCGCGAAGGCGAGACCATGGCCATCGCCGCCGGTCTGTGGGTGGGCGGCAAACGCCCCATAGTCCTGATTCAGAACACCGGCATCTTTGAGGCCGGTGACTCTATCCGTGGCCTGGGCTTGGACGTGAACCAGCCCCTGGTAATGCTGGTGGGCTACCGGGGCTGGAGCCGTCATGGTCTGACAAGGGATTCGGCCGCCCGGTTCATCGAGCACATCCTCCATGCCTGGGGCATCAACTATTTCCTAATCGAGACCGATGAGGATGCCGACCGCATCAGCCTGGCCATCGAAGAGGCCGAACGCACGTCCAAACCGGTGGCCGTTCTGGTGGGCACCGAGTTCGGCTCCTAGCCTCCGCAAAACTTAGGGAGATTACTAAATGATCGACAATACCGACGCAGTAAAACTTCTGGACAGCAAGCGGAATGACGCCGTGTTCGTGGCCACCATGAACGCCAACAACGTCAATTTTGGGCTGCCCACAGTAACATCCAATGAGAGGCTGGACTTTCCGGTCTCCGGCGCCATGAGCAAGGCCTCCAACGTCGCCTTGGGACTGGCCTTGGCCCAACCCGACCGTAAGATCATGTGTCTGGACGGAGACGGCAGCCTGTTGATGAACCTGGGTTCCTTGGTGACCGTCAGCAACAAGGCCCCCAAGAACCTGGTCCACATCCTGTTCAACAACAAGGTCTACGCTGTAACCGGCGGCCAGCCCATCCCCGGTAGCGAACAGGTCGACTGGGAAGACATGGCCCGGTCCGCCGGCTACGCCAAGGTGTACAGCTTCGACAATCTCGAGGACATGACCAACGGCATCGACGAAGCCCTGGCCGCCGTGGGCCCGGTGTTCATCCACCTGGTGGTTAAACCTGAGATTGAAAACACCCCGGTGCAGTTCCGTACCCCGGCCAAGCGGACCGTGCACACCGCCATCGCCGACCTGCCCGAGGCATTGGGCGTGAAGCGCTAAACTCCGACAAGCCACAGAAAACAGAAACCCGGGGCAGCGTTAATTCGTCTGCCCCGGGTTATGTTTGAGCCAAACACCAAATTTAAGGACGGCAAGGCGTATGCTAAGTGGAGGCATATTCCCCAGGGTCGGCGCTTATGCCGTGTTGGCGCTGGGGTTCTGGCTCCTATTCCAGGCCTTCGAGAACTCCAACATACTGAGTGGGATAGTGGGCGGCCTCCTGATTATCGTGGGCATGTACCTGATGACCGGGGTTTGGAAAGACATGTTCGCCAAGTTCGGCGGCAATTATCAAATACGCAGGCAAATACCCAAGGAGAGCGACTCCAGTGACGACACGTCCAAGGACAGGACCGACGGGGCCGGGGGGACCGGTGATTCCCTCAATGGAAGCGACCAAGGCGGTCAACTTCCACCGTAAGGATGCGTTAGTGGTTTCCACTTCGTCGGCTCTGCGGGAATGGAGCCAGGTGTCGGAGCGCCGCGACCTGGATGTCGACTTGTCCGACTGCATGGACCGCGCCCCGGCTGTGGGATTGGGACTGGCGTTGGCTCAACCCAAGGGCAAAGTTCTGGTCCTGGATTGCAATTCCACGCTGCGGACCAACCTGGGCGGCCTGGCAACCATCGGCGAGTCCAACCCCGAGAACCTGGTCCATTTCGTGTTCGACGATGTCTCCAGCTCCTCCACGTCGGGCGTTCCCATCAAAGAGATGGACAACCTGAACCTGGTGCAGATGGCCGCAAGCTCCGGCTACGCCAAGACGTATGAGTTCGACAAACTGGAAGAGTTCTTGATCGGGCTGGAAGAGGTGATGCGCCAAACCGGTCCGGTGTTCGTCCGGGTGAAGGTATTTCGGCCCGGGATACAGTTTCCATTCCCAGAGCGGACCATGGCCCAAGGCTGGGCTGAAGTGCGGGAGAACCTAACGTTGGACGGGGAAAAGAGCGAGTAGTACCAGTGTCCGGGTTGAATCGATACGAGGAAGAACGCCCTCATCCTAACCTTCTCCTGTGCGCCGGGAAAGGGACTGTATCTTCCACTGCACCTAGGTCTTTAACCCGAACAACTCCGCTCATATGTCACCTTGAGAGAAGGGAAGGGTCTGCCACGCTGAAGGTTGGAGGGTTTTCGTCGGCCCTCGGCCTTCCTCAGAATGACAAAGTTTTAGCGAGAGCTAGGCAAGGGAAGCGCTTTTATTCACTCTCTCCTTCCTGAGACGGTGAAATACTTCTCGCAATTCCTGGCGGGATACTAAGAATGGCTTTAATCGGCTGAGTCGGCCACCCCGTTGGGCCGGACCACGATCTGACTGGCCACGTTGTAGCCTATGGACACTTTGTCTTGCTTAGTGGCTACTTCCATGACCCCCAGGTAGGGCGTGGCCTCTGCCACGGTAATCGGTTGTTCCGGTACAATCATGGAATCGGCCAAGAACTTCAGCAACTGCGAATCTTCTTCGGGAACTCTGTCCACCACGTAAGACTCGCCAGGCTGGGCTGTGTCCAGGGTCAGGGCATCGGCCGGCATCTTGGGCTCACCGGTGCCGGGGATGGGCCGTCCGTAGGGTGAACGTTTGGGGTGTCCCAGCCGTTCCACCAGCTTTTCCTGGAAGTCCTGGGACATGCCGTGCTCCAAACGGTGGGCCTCATTGTGTGCCTGGTGCAGTTCCATGCCCAGCAACTTGACCACCAGCCACTCTGCCAACCGGTGCCGGCGGGCGATGTCCTCGCCGCCTTCCAGCCCTTGCTTGGTCAACCGGATCCGTTTGTCGGGGCCAACATCCACCAGGGTTTGCCGCTGCATACGGCGGATCATGCCGGCCACGGAAGGTACGGACGTGCCCAGCCCTTCGGTCTCCGGCAGTTGACGCAGGGTGTCGGTTAACTGGGTGATGGTGGGAGTCTCGTTATCTTCCCACAGCTTGTAGAGGCACAACAGGTAATTCTCCGTGCCTGGAGACAACCTCGGGTCGCTGTCGCCTAAATCGCCGTGACCGTTGCCGGTCTGTTTTCTTGGTGGTGCCATTGGATTCCTTATATCATTTACCGCGCTCGATATGCACGGTAGGGGTTACAGCGCGATTGGTGATTAGTCAGCCACTGCCGGTACTTGCCGGAACGATACACCCACACCCTCGCATTTCGGTTTTTGGCTGGTCTCGTATCAGTGACCGGGGGGGCTTTCCACGTGGAGCACGGCCATCAGACGGTCTCCGATGAACGGCCTTAGATGG
>UINC01001424.1_pt1 | contig 21888 bp, 19 predicted proteins | sample 5385821 | NCBI WGS metagenome assembly UINC01 (sample SAMEA4666929, study PRJEB26691) | marine metagenome | isolation source: Pacific Ocean | place: Pacific Ocean | collected 2011-10-13 | reverse complement strand
GTGCAGGAAAACGGCTCGGGAACCGACCACGGTTCTGGAGGAGTGGCCTTCGTCATCGGCGACGCGGTAAAGGGCGGCCTCTACGGAGAGTATCCTTCCCTGGAGCAGGAAAAGCTGGACTCTGGCGACCTGCAATGGAACAACGACTTCCGGGGCACCTACGCTTCGTTGCTGGAGCAATGGATGGGCTTGGACGCCAACCCCATTCTTGGGGCCACCTACGAACAGTTTGACTTCATCAAATAACTGCCAGTAGCTACTTGCAGCAACCAACCGGGCCGGCAATTGCCGGCCCACTGCGTCAGGTAACCTGACATATATGCGCCCATTGTGAGGGAAAATGGTCACCGAGATTTCACCAATAACGTTTGGATATAGCCACACCATTGGCCGGCAAGAAAACCGGAGCGGGAACGGGTTCTTCTATCCGGTGGCGATAACCCGGGACGAGGATAACCTTTTATATGTGCTAAGCCGTGGCTCTGAGACGCCGGCGTTCTTCCCCTGCAAACGGGTTACCGTATTAAACATGGACGAAGAACTGATCCGTGAGTTCGGCACCAAGGTCCCGCCGGAAGAGGCAGACGAATCCGCCCCCGATGGTAGCTTCATGTGGCCAACGTCGATCGCTTTGGATAAAGGTGGTATCGCCTACGTGAGCGATGAGTGGCTCAACCGGATCTCCGTGTTCGACAAGAACGGGACTTGTATCAACAAGTGGGGAAAACTCGGAGATGGCGATGGCGAGATCAACCGACCCGCCGGATTGGCGTTCGATTCCGAAGATCGTCTTTATCTGGTGGATAGCGCGAACCACCGGGTGCAGATATTCACCAAAGAAGGAAAATTTATCTCCTCATGGGGCAGCGAGGGAAATGGGGATGGAGAATTCAGCTATCCCTGGGGCATAGAGATCGACCACAACGGCGACGTGTTTATAGCCGATTGGCGGAATGACCGAATACAGAAGTTCGACCAGGACGGCAATTTCTTGATGAAGTTCGGTTCTTCCGGAAAAGGCGATGGAGAGTTCAACCGGCCGAGTGGTATCGCGGTCGACAAGGATGGAATCATCTACGTTACTGATTTCAAGAATGACCGGCTCCAGGTGTTTGGCGCTGATGGCAGTTTCATCACCGAACTCACCGGCGACGCCACTCTGTCGAAGTGGGGCCGGGAGCGGCTAGAGTTGGACCCAGGAATGCTGAGAGCCAGGGATAGAGCTCAGGGTCTTATGGAACGAGAGAAGCATTTCAACGGGCCTATCGCGGTGGAAGTGGATGATGAAGGCCGGGTATTCGTTGTAGAGAGTCCCCGCCAGCGCATGCAGGTCTATCTTAAGCAGGTCGCCAATTTCCATGGTGGCCCGCTTTAAGCCAAGTCTGAAGATATCCCGCGGACAAATGGTGAGCCAAGCGACTAATTGCAAGTATTCTGGGATATATTCTATAGCTAGCCCAACGCTGGCTGAGTTGAGGCATAATCGAAGGTTGACATCATCAAACGCAATATATTAGATTGCCTATCATAATCAACTGCTTTGTAAGCCATGTTGCAAATTTTGGTGCTACCAATCCTGTGGATAGCATTGCGAAAAGGCGATATTTTCACGATACCCTTAGCACTTTGATTCCGACCTAATCTCTTTCTGCCCTCTGAGGGCGAACAAACAAACGAAGCCATTGTGAAGTCTGGAGGTTCTGAGATCATGTCCCATATTTTCAAAAAGCCTGGTTTCCTCTTACTGACGTCCTTGATACTTGGTCTTTTCTTGTTGGCGGCCTGTGGGTCGTCGGCAACGGAGGCACCTAAAGCTGCACCTAAAGCTGCGCCGAAAGCTGCAGCTAAAGGGCCAGCTAAAGTGGCAGCAGGAGTTACGAAGGTAGCGCCTACTGCTAAACCTGATGCAGCCAAGGCGCCAGCGGCCGCGGCTAAGCCGGCGGGTACCCTTACGGTGGGTCAAAAAGAGTTGGGGACTTTCCAAGGTCACCCATCACTGGCACGCAACCCAGCCCTTTTCGTGCAACAAACGGCCCCTGTTAGCGAAGGCCTGGTGACCATCGACATTAACAAACAGGTTGAAGGCTCGCTGGCTAAGTCTTGGTCTATCTCCGAAGATTTCCGAACTTGGACCTTCGAGCTCCAACAGGGAGTCGAATTTCACAAGGGCTACGGCGAGATGACCGCTGCAGATGTTATATATTCCTACCGAGATGGATGGGGCGTGAACCCGGTACACGCCAGGACGCCAGATTTCATAGCGTTCTGGACGCCGGAGGAAGGCTCGGTGACCGAGGTCGACCGCTACACCGTCGCTGTCGACACCGGCAATCCGCTCTCGGAGTTGGTGGTGCTGGAAAACTGGATGGCCAAGGCGCCCTCCGGATCCTCCAACTGGGTGGTGAGCAAGAACCAGTCTGAAGAGATAGGGGTGGAAGCAGCCAACCGGGATATCTCCGGTACGGGGCCTTGGGAAATGGTGGAGCACCATGATAATTCATTCTGGCGGATGACTGCGGTGGAGGATCACTGGCGTCAAACCCCAAGCTTTGCAGAGCTGATCTTCCGGGAGATTCCCGAGGAGTCGGCACGCATCGCCGGGTTCCAAACGGGCCAGTTGGATACCTTCCTCATGGCCTTCGACTCCATCCCCGAGGTAGAGAAGGTAGAAGGGGCCAAGCTGCTGACGGTATCCAACGCCGTCGACTACGCTATCAACTTGTACGGCGGCTATTACACCGAAGCGTCGAAACCCGATACCGAAAACCGGCCTTCCTACGACCCCGAAATGGCGTGGATCTCAAGTGATTGGCATACAGACTCCCCCGAGTGGGAGAACGCCCGCAAGGTTCGGGAAGCGCTGGGAATAGCCGTCGACCGGCAAATCATCATAGACACCCTTCTCCGTGGATTTGCTGACCCCATCAAACTCTGGTTCTGGGGCAACCACGGGTCGCAATTGGGCGACAAAGACTGGGAATACAACCCAGAGCGTGCCAAACAGCTTATCAAGGAGGCCGGCTACCCTGACGGCTTCAGCATCACTCTCACGCCGTCCCTGCGGGGTGCCCCCGCCGAAGTGGAAGCCTGTAGCGCGATAGCCCAGATGTGGTCCGACATCGGCATTGACGTCAAGTTGCAGAGTCTCCCATACTCCACGCTAAGGCCCACCCATGTTGGCCGTACCTACCAGGGGGCTACTTGCCATGCTGCCGGCGCAAGGATACTCACGGTGGGTGCTCAATTACTAGTCACTGAAAATGCTGGCTGGAATGCGGGCTCGAGCCACCCATGGTTGGAAGAGATCATGCCCCGTGTACTTAGCGCAGTCGACCCGGTGGAATTGACAGCGTTGGAATCGGAGATGGGCAACTGGATCTTCGACAATGCCCTCACGTACATCGGGCTCTATAGCGTCGGTGCTGTGTGGCCGGTTGGCCCGCGGATTGAGGAGTGGAAGGCCCACGTGAAATTCACCGACCTCAGGAATATCAACGGCTACGAGTACATCAAACCCAGGTAGCCAACGGATTCCAAACTTTGATGACGGGTTGCCAAGACTGAATCGAAGTCCTACCGGCGGTGCTCCAAATTAGCCCGCCGGTAGCCCCATTAAACCAGGTAAGGTCTTCAAAATTAGCGCATGTGGCTATGCTGAGGACGTTGACCTGGTATTGAGGAGGCGGGGAGCGTCTTCCATGAGCGTGCCTGGGAGACATTGACTGGAGGTATCCAAGCATGCAACAGTTTTTGTTGCGACGCATCGTTATAGCCATTGTCACAGTCATGGCTGTATCCCTAATAATATTTATAATGAGCAGGGCCGCTGGCGACCCACGGGCCCTTTTACTTGACGACTACTCCACCATGGATGACTGGGATCGCATGGGAGAGGCGCTGGGCCTAGACAAGCCGTACTATCAGCAATACGGTATGTTTATCAAAGACGCCTTGAGGGGGGAATTCGGTGAATCCATCCAACAGGGGCGTCCGGCGATGCACATTGTGCTGGAACACCTTCCAGCCACCATCCAACTAGCGTCGGCCTCATTCCTTCTGTCCCTGTTCATCGGTGTTCCTCTAGGCATAATGTCCGCAGTTAAACGGGGCAGCATCATTGACCAGTTCGCGAGGGCTGTGGCCCTCGTCGGCCAATCGGCCCCTCCGTTCTGGCTGGGAATCATGCTCATGTTTTTCTTCTCCGTGAATCTGGGTTGGCTGCCTCCTTTCGGCCGCGACGATCCGAGAGGCGTCATTCTTCCAGCAATCACGCTGGGTTGGTTCTATGCGGCCGCCAACTTACGCCTGATTCGCTCAGCCATGTTGGACGTGCTGGACTCCGAGTACATCAAATTGGCGCGGGCTAAGGGCGTGCCCAGCCGAACCGTGATTCTTAAACATGCACTACGCAACGCCATCATACCGGCGTTGACTTTCGCGGGAGTAACGCTGGGCGCTCTGGTAACTGGCTCGCTGGTGGTGGAGACGGTGTTCGCCTGGCCCGGGCTGGGAAAACTCGCCGTAGACGCTCTATTCGGCCTAGACTATGCCCTCCTCCAGGCGGTGGTAATCGTATTCACTCTCCTGTACGTGACCGCCTCCTTCCTGGTGGATGTGCTTTACGCTGTGGTAGACCCTCGCATTCGGTATACGTAAGGTACAGGAGAAAACGGTTAGATGGCATCTAAAGAAATTACGGATATCTTCGTAGCCCCAAAGCCGCGCCTAGCCGGATTGATCAGTATCTGGCGCACCTTACGGTCTTGGCCCATTGTGCCCGTATTCCTACTTTCCCTTGTGGTCATCTCAGGTGTAACTGCGCCCTGGATAGCTCCCCATGATCCAGACCGGGGCAACTTGAGAGATCGGAACCTGCCGCCCTACTGGACCGGCGCAGCCAGCGCATTCAAGACCGTGTCTGAAAGCGTCGCCTTGGAAGACCAGGGCAGGCTTATAACTCTGAGAAAGGCACAGGCGGTCGATCCACAAGCTGCGGTGGGTGATTCGGTGGAGGTTGAGATTGCGCCGGGGGGTACCTCCAAATACCTGCTTGGCACTGACCAACTGGGCCGGGACCTGCTCTCCCGGGTGATCTACGGCTCCCGAATCTCCCTCATCGTGGCCGTGGTGACTCTCGGGGTTGGCGGCACCATTGGGGTAACTCTGGGACTGGTCGCCGGCTTTCACGGCCGTTGGGTGGACGAGCTGATAATGCGGGTCGTCGATGTGATGCTCTCCCTCCCTCTCATATTGGTCGCATTGGTATTAGTGGTGACACTGGGGCAGTCTTTCACAATAATTGTTACGGTACTCTGCCTTTTCATCTGGCCGCGATTCGCTCGCCAGGTGCGGGGCGAGGTGTTGCAGCTAAAAACAATGGACTATGTGGCTCTGGCAAAGGTATCAGGGGCCTCAACGCCACGCATCCTCCTTATTCACATTTTTCCAGGCACCATCAACACCCTGATAGTAGTGGCGACCCTGCAGGTGGGAATAGTGATTCTTCTGGAGTCAGTGTTGAGCTTCCTAGGAGCCGGTGTCCCTCCGCCTACCGCCGCCTGGGGTTCCATGGTGGCTGACGGGCGTGACCAGCTGGCCGGGTACTGGTGGATGGCTACCTTCCCTGGTTTGGCGATAATGCTCACAGTAATGTCGCTAAACCTCTTCGGCGATTGGCTCCGGGACAAGCTCGATCCGCGTCTGCGCCAGATCAGCTAGGACCAGACAGGCTAAAGATTACCTAGCGATAACAAGAAAGGCCCCAGACTCGAGATGAGTCTGGGGTTTTTCTTTCAGGCTCCGGTAGACATCACCCGTATAGCTCCCGACAACAGTCCGTCTGGCATCACCGGAAGACCCGTTCCAATATCTGATCGTTGGTCATTATGAGGCGATATTAGCGATGGGCTAATGGAATGTGCACCTTGAACAGCCGCCTATGCTCCTGGATTTCAGGTATGATGGCGTCTCTGAATTTAGCCTCAGGTGATTCTGAGTTTGATACCAAGTAACGGCGAAGTTCTAAGCGATATCAAAGTCCTGGACTTGAGCCACGGGGTGTCCGGGCCCTTCTGCACCAAGTTTCTGGCCGGATTGGGCGCAGAGGTCATCAAGGTCGAGCCAACCGGCACGGGGGACTCCTCCCGGCAGTCGAAGCCGTTCTTGGGTGGGCCCGACGACGTGGAAAGCAGCGCTCTTTTCGCCTACCTGAATACAAGCAAGATGAGCGTGACACTGGACTTGGACATCCCTGATCAGGCCCTCTCCGTGAAGCAACTGGCTCAGGAAAGCGACATCCTGGTTGAGAGCTACGCCCCTGGCCACTTGCAGTCGCTGGGACTGGGATACGGCGCACTGGCCGAGACCAATGCAGGTCTGATTTACGTTTCCGTTACGCCCTTCGGCCAGACGGGTCCGTACCGAGATTACAAGGGAGCTGACATCGTCGCTCAGGCCATCGGCGCGCTAATGTACACGATCGGCCTCCCTGATAGGGAACCGTTGAAGGTTGGAGGGGAGTCGGTGCTCTACACCACAGGCATCAGCGCTTTTTCCGCCGCCATGCTGGCCCTGCACGTTAGGGATACGCAGGGCTTCGGGCAACACGTCGACATCTCCGCCATGGAGGTGATGACCGTCGCCCAGATACACTCCTCCATTAACGAGCAGTTCGGGCATCCCTCCGTGCGCCGCCCAACTAACCTGGTCCGGGCCAAAGACGGCTGGGTCAGCCCCGGTCTGGAATCGGGGGTGCAGCTAGGCACCTGGCCCAAGGTCTGCGAGTTGATGGGCGTGCCCCAATTCGCGGAAGACACCAGATTCACTACCCAAGAGGGCCGGCGAACGAACCAACAGGACCTGCTGAAAGTCATTGGCGATTGGGCCGCCACCAAACCCAAAGAAGAGATCTACCACACCCTCCAGGCGCTACGGACAATCACCGGTTATGTGGCCACCGTGGAAGATCTGCTGGTGGCCAAGCAGTTGGTTGACCGAAAGTTTTTTCGGACGCTGGCAGATCCGGTGTTCGGAGACGTGGTCCACCCAGGTGCGCCTTTCCGGATGGGGGAAGATGGCTGGCGGCTGCTTCCTCCGCCCCGGTTGGGTGAGCACAACGACGAGATATTGGGCGGCCGTCTGGGGTATTCCAGCGAGAAGATTTCTGAAGTCTCGAAGGGTGGCGAGGTTTAGGTTGAGCACAACACAGACCAGGCCGGCGCTAAGCGGACTGCGAGTCCTGGACCTGAGCCAGGTGGCGGCAGGGCCCTACGCCACCATGTTCCTTGGTTTCATGGGCGCAGAAGTGATAAAGCTCGAGTCCCGCTCCCGCATGGACATCAACCGTGGCCGGGCCAAGCCTGGGCCGACCGACCCACGAGTCTACCCCAATGGCGAGCACGGTGAGCGCCCATACAATCGCACCGCCCACCACGTCCACCGGAACATTAACAAGCTGTCGGTCACACTTGACCTGGCCGCTGATCGGGGCAAGGAATTGTTCCTTGACTTAGTGCGGGTTTGCGACGTGCTGGTGGAGAATTACAGGGGTTCGGTTATGGACCGACTGGGGTTGGGCTATGGCGCCGTGTCTCAGGTTAATCCCCAGCTGATCTACCTCAAAATCAGCAGCCAGGGGGCCACCGGCCCCGAGGCTAACTACGGCTCTCTGGGTTCCACCTTGGAGCAAACGGCGGGCCTGGCATCCGTCACCGGTTACGGGGACGGGTTGCCCCTGATGACCAACGAGGTCTACCCCGATCCGGTGGTGGGAATCCTATCATTCGGCGCCTTGATGGCGGCCCTGCGCCAGCGACGTCAGATGGGGATCGGGTGCCTGGTTGACCTCTCCCAGCGGGAAGTCACCTCCATGCTGTTGGGCGAATCTGTGCTGGATTTCTCCGTGACCGGCCGGGTGGCAGGGACCATGGGCAACAAGCACCGCGACATGGCGCCCCACGGCGTCTACCCATGCACGGGAGACGATATGTGGGTGGCGGTGTCGGTCGGCTCCGAAGATGAGTGGCTGGCACTGTGCCGGGCCATCGGGCAACCGGATTTGGCCAGCGACCACCGGTTCCGAGACCGAGATAGCCGCCACGGCAACCAGGAAGCTTTGGACGAGATCATCTCTGCTTGGACACGTGGATGGGATCACTACCAGGCGATGCACCTCCTCCAAGCGCATGGCGTGCCCGCCGGCGCTGTGCTAAAGGGTAGCGAGACCATCAATGACCCCCATCTGGAAGCCAGGGGGTTTTGGGACGTGGTCGACAACCCAGAAGCCGGGACCTACAAACAGACCACCCTTCCTTGGATGCTTTCCAAAAGTCCCAGGCAAACGACGGTTCCGGCGGCCGGCCTGGGCGAACACAGTTTTCAGGTTTTCAATGGCTTGTTGGGCCTCTCAGCACGGGAGATCGACACCCTAGTAGAACAGGGAATAACCGGCGACGTGCCCAACCCGGACATTTAGTCCCCTATAACACCATCGCCGCTAAACCGACTTTGGCCAGTTCCTCGTCAGCGTTGTGTCCCCGTATTCCACCAACGCCGATGCCGCCCAAAATGGAACCGTCTTTGATGATTGTTACGCCGCCCTGCTCGTAGGTAACCATTGGGTCGCCGTTCTCACCCACGCTATGGCCGATGTTGGACATGTTCTGACCCCAGTCTCCGCTGTTGATACCCAGTATGGCGGAGGTGTAGGCCTTGCGGACGGCGTGCCTGCGGGTGAACACCCGGGCGTTGTTCATCTTGGCGAAGGCCTCCATGTTCCCCGAAGCGTCGACGATGGCCATGCAGACTGGTGTATCCGAAGTGGCCTGCGCCTGGTCCATCATCGCCTTCATGGCTGCCTGCACCTGGTCCAGAGTCAATTGTTGGTCGGCGATAGCCATGCAAGGCCGCGGGCCGTCGTTGTGCGTTGACATCTAATCAACCTCCTTTTTCCGGTGGTCTCGGTAGACTCCACCAGAGATTGTACCAACAGGACACGTCCCAAATGCGTGTAGAATACCGGGAGCCGCCTTTACCGGTGATTCCAATGGAGTTTGTTAGATGAGAGTTGGCGTGATCTCGGACACCCATAACCCAAGCGCGGGAGCGGAGCCGCCTCCGGAGGTAGTGTCCGCATTTAAGGGCGTCGACGTAATCATTCACGCAGGGGATATCTATCAACCCTCCTGTCTCGATTGGCTGGAAGAGATCGCGCCGGTGTATGCCGTCGAACTGGGGGCTGACGCTCATTTCAAAGACGATGCCCGCGTGGTGGACATGGCGCGGGTCGTTGAGCTTGAAGGCCATAGCATCGGCATAATCCACGACCTGCTGGTGCCCGGGATGAGCCAAGAGGTCACCGAGTACAGCCCTCTTTCGAAGCATTTCCCCCAGGACGCCGATCTATCCGCCGCTCTCACGTCGGTGTTTGACCTTTCAGTCGATGTCGTCATATTCGGCCACACCCATTACCCTGTGGTTGAGGAATTCCAGGGGGTCCTGATGGTGAATCCTGGAAGCCCCAGTTTGCCTAAACAGATTCGACGCCTGGGCCAAGTGGCTATATTGGAACTGGGGCCGGACCAGAAGAGCGCCGAGATACTGGACCTGTCCACTTTTAGCTGAGGAGGCCTTCAATGGGGCCGCAAGGACCTTCTTTATTATTAGAACAATTCGGTCCGTTGCAGGGTGTTCGAGTCCTCTCCACGGGCTCCATCGTGGCCGAGCCGGTTGCCGCAGGCATGGCAGCAGAGATGGGCGCAGAGGTGATCCACATCGAGCGGCCCGGAGGTGGCGAGGACTGGCGGCATGCCGAGTTTCCCATCGAAGCCCCGGACGGCGAACAGGTGGCAAGTTCATGGGTGCAGGATCGCCGCAATACCTACTACACGACCTTGGATTTCAGCACGCCTGAGGGCCAGAAGATATTTCTAAATCTCATCCGGCGCACCGATATTTGGATGGAGAGTTCTAAGGCCCGCACCTATGATAAATGGGGGCTGGATGACGCAGCCATATTGGAGGCTAATCCCAGCATCGTGATCTGCCACGTTTCCGGGTTTGGGCAGGACGGCGACCCAGAATACGTGAGGCGCGCTTCATACGATTTCACGGCCCAAGCGTTCGGTGGCATGATGAACCTTGCAGGCAGCCCCGACCCCGAGCCGCCTTCAAGAGCCGTGCCGTGGACTGCAGATTACATCACCGCGTTGTTCTGCCTCTGGTCGTCGCTGGCAGCGTATATTCACGCCCAGAAAACCGGCGAAGGGCAGGTGATTGACCTGGCCCAGTATGAGGCGGTGCACCGCATCCTGTCGGGCACCATGGTCGCCTACCACGAGTTGGGTATGGTGCGGGAACGAGCGGGCAACAAGGCGGGCAACGCCCAACCATGGGACACGTTCAAGGCCAAGGATGGCTGGGTCGTCGTCGCTGCAATTGGGCCTGTGGTCTATTCCCGCGTATGCCGGGTGCTGGGTCTGGATCCAGAGGATGCGAAATGGGTCTCGGCCCGGCGGGAAACCGAATCGCCACAGGGCATCGAATTTGACTCCATCTTGCGGGGTTGGGTGGAAGAGCGCACCATGAACGAGGTCGTTTCAACCATGAATGACGCCCAGATCGGTTGCAGCAAAATCATGAACGCTCAGGAGATGGCCGAGAACCCCCATTACAAAGCCCGTGGTGTCCATGTGGAATGGGAAGACCAACAACTGGGTAAGACCGTAAAAGGTATCGGTGTGGTTCCCAGATTCTCAAAAACGCCCGGCAAGATCTGGCGCGGCTCGGTGCCTGTGGGCCACGACAATGAGCTGGTCTACCACGATCTGTTGGGGATGGGAGCACAGGCGCTGCAAGATTTATCCCACCGCGGTGTCATATAGGGATAAACTCGCTCTTGAAGTTATCGGCTAATCCAGTTCAAGGAAATGATGTATGCCCAGTGATGGGGGTCAGACCAGAGTCCAGCTCGACCGCAACAAACTGAGTCTTGGCCTGTTCGGCGTCAATTGTTCCGGCGGGCTAGCCGTCACCACAGTCCCTGAGCGTTGGGTCGCCAGTTGGGAGAACAACCAGAAGATTGCCCGTATGGCCGACGACGCTGGCATCGATTTCGTGTTGCCCTTGGGGCGCTGGAAGGGCTACGGCGGGGTCACCGACCATAACGCCTCGAACTTCGAAACGCTGACTTGGGCGTCGGGCATACTGGCCAGCACCCGAAACATCGTGGCCTTCGGCACCGTTCACGTCTCATTGTTCAACCCCGTGGTCGCAGCGAAGCAGATGGTAACGGCGGACCACATCGGTCAGGGCCGGTTCGGACTCAACATCGTATGCGGTTGGAACACCGATGAGTTCGGAATGCTTGGCGTAAGTCTCGCCCAACACGACGAACGCTACGACCAGGGGCAAGAGTGGATAGATGTGATTACTCAAGCCTGGTCGAGCGATAAGCCATTCGACTACGACGGCAGATTTTACCAAGTGCACCAAACCGAGATTCATCCCAAGCCCTATGGCGGAGGGCAGCCGATGATCGTATGCGCCGGAAACTCTCCCCGCGGGAGGGAATATGCCGCATGCAACGCTGACATGATGTTCACCAACCTGCGTGGTGACATCGAAGCGATACCAGGGAACATATCAACGCTCAAAGAATTGGCTGCAGGATACCAACGGGACATCGGAGTCTTCTCGAACGTTGTCGTGATCTGCAGGCCCACCAAGAAAGAAGCAGAAGAGTATTTTCGATACTACGCAATCGAAAAAGCAGATCACGATGCGGTAGAAAATCTGATCGAGGGACGCGGACTTAAAAAACCTGGCGTTACGGAGGAGGCGCTCCAGGCAGCACGCATCCGAGCAGCCGCAGGCAATGGGGCATTGCCGATAGTCGGTGACCCAGACGATGTGGTTGCCATGATGAAGCTCCTCTCTGGGTTTGGGATCACAGCCCTGGCCATGGGATTCACCAACTACCTGGACCATTTTCCGTATTTCCGTGACGAGGTGCTGCCCCGGCTGGTGAGCGAAGGACTGCGTGCGGGTAACAGCTAGCCGGTCATGGTGCGGGCATTTTTTCGGCGGTGATCAGACCTAATTGTGTCGGAAGCGGGAGCGACTTTGGGTTTATGAACCCGGCTTCTTCGAGCCAGGATGTAACTTCTGCTCCCTCTCGGTCGCCCGCGCCCGGATTGAAGACCACCAAGACGTACAAGTCTTCCAGGGTGTCGAGGCGCTTTCGCTGGGGATTGTCATCAAGGCGCATATAATCTTGGATCACTACCAGTCCCCCGGGCTCCAAGGCGTCAAAAGCGAGCGTGAATAGTCTTCGGCAGTCCTCTTCAGGCGAGATCAGTACAACTCCGGAGATTAGGCAAACATCGTATCCAGTTCCGATATCTGTCTCGAAGAAGCTGCCTTCCAAGAGAGTGATTCGGTCGTATGAACTGCTTTGCTCCACCAATGACTTTGCGACAGCCAATGGTTCTTTCTGGTCAATCACCACCGCCTTGAGCAATGGATTGGCCTCGCAGAGGGCGATGCTGTAGCTGGCCGCGCCACCGCCCAGGTCAAGGAGATTTCGCCTGTCTTTGATGTCAAGGCTCTGCACCAACTGACGGGCTTGCCCGGACGTTGCGCGGTTGTGTTGGCCGATCATGTAGTCGTTCCAATAGGTGCCCGGGTCCACGAATCCAGTTTCAAACGGCAGGAGTGTCTTGCCCTCTCTGATGACCTCATCAAGGCGGCCCCAAGACGCCCAAGTATTAGTGTGGTGTAAGGCGTGGTCTCCGACATAGGACTCCTTTCCCTTGACCAGAAATCCTGAAGCCGTCGATGAATTCGAGAACTTTCCATCCGAAACATGCAGCAACTCTAGGACCGCACAACAATCCAGAAAGGCCTGCGTATATCTGGGCGACGCACCGATCAACAGGGCAACTTCCTGAGACGTCTGTGGGTTATCTTCCAGTAGAGCGAAGATATCTAGCTTGATGGCCGCGCGAAGTATCGCGGAGTACCAGAAACTCCTTGCCATCTCCCTGACGAACTCCGCGCCAGAGTCGGCAGATGGGCCTGATTGAGTCATTGAATCATCCCTTGTTTTTCGTGTCCGTAGTCCAAAAGTTGATAGCTCCGGTTCTAGCTGGATCACAGGTCTGATGTCGCAGGTTCGGAACCATTGTAAGTTTTGGCTAATACAGAGACAACCAAGACTGGTAGGGAGACCAAGGTAGTGGCGAATCTCCTGAGAGCTGAAAGCAGAAGATAGGTCGCTTTTGGCGACCTCATCACCTACGAAAGGACGACAGTGGAGAGCATGATTGTAGCAGACCTCAAAAAGTAGACTGTACATCCATGAACTGCCGAACCAATGACCGGATACGAAGTATATTTTCGCAGCCGGTCTCTAAATTTAGAGCACGTCAAATCGCGAGGCCTTAATCCGTAGCTGCTTGAAGTTTTGACCGTAGTTTCTCATCTGAAAGTCCTTCCATTCCCATTAAATCGAACGGGACGTTACTCTCTCAGATTTATATCTTGGTCGCAGTAGTGCCAAAAGCATGGTAGCCTCGCACTTAGATTTCTCGAACAACTGGAATTCGTGTGTCTTCACTCCAACAACCCAGACTATGGAGCCGCCCGTGACTACCTGGACAGATGACCAACTTTCCTCAATCCACAACATGCTCAATCCTCGTTCGATCGCCGTTGTTGGCGCCACGCCCCGGCTACAATATGGGGGACGGATGCTGGCCGCAGCGCTGAGGGCCTCAGACCGGGTCAACGTCTACCCTGTGAACCCACGCTACGACGAAGTGATGGCTGTCAAGTGTTACCCAAGCATCAGCGACCTGCCCGAAGCTCCCGACGTGGTAGGGGTAGTTGTCTCCTCGGGCCAGGTACTGGATGTGCTGAAAGAATGCCATCACAAAGGGACCCGGGCCGCCATCGTCATCTCGGCCGGGTTCTCCGAGCGCGGCACTCCCGAAGGGAGGGATTTGCAGGCGCAGGTCGCGGCCTTCGCCGGAGAGTCGGGGCTCCGTGTCAGCGGCCCCAATTGTCTGGGTCTGGCCAACGTGAAAGACGACATATGGGTCAGTTCTTCATCCCGAGGGGCCAAAGGACTGGGCGGGCCAGTGGGTCTGGTCTGCCAGAGCGGGGCGTCAGCATTCGGTCCGTTCTTGAACCGGGCCCTGGACAGCGGTATCGGACTCAGTTACATCATCTCCACCGGCAACGAGGCCGATCTGGACTTTTCGGACTTCGTGCGCTATTTGTTGGATGACGATAGCACCAAGGTGATCGCCGGGTTCGTCGAGGGGTTCAAGGACGCCTGCAAGTTCATCGAGGTCGCCAAGTTGGCCGCCGAACGCGGCAAACCTATCGTCCTGATAAAGATCGGCCGCTCCGAGTTAGGAGCCAAAGCAGCCCAATCTCACACCGCCGCTCTCACCGGCTCGGACGCCCTCTACGACGCTGCGCTCTCGCAGTACGGAGTGGTCCGCGTAGCTGACTATGATGAGCTGTTGGAGGTATCTAACCTCTTAGCCAATTCGCCGCCACCACCCGCCAGGGGCCTGGCGGTGGTCTCTCACTCTGGCGGAATCAGCTCTCTTACGGCTGACATGTGCGGCCAGGTGGGCTTGGACCTGCCCGAACTCAACGACGCCGCCCGCGACGGCATCAATGGCGTGCTTAAAGGGTTCGGATGGGCGTCCAATCCATCAGATGTCACCGGGTTCGCGAACAGCGATTCCTTCCCCGATATCATGCAGTTCATGGCCAACGACCCAGCCATGGGCACCCTGGTGGTGGCCAGTTCCGGCGGCGACGCCCAAGCCACCCAGGTCATCGCCCAGCGGGACCTCGACATCAACAAGGCCTTAGCGTTCCTCTGGACCGGCAGCCGCGGGGAATCGGCGGGTCTAGATATGCTCAAGCAGGCCCGCATTCCCGTGTTCTACACGCCCAACCGGTTGGCAACCGGGATCCTCAGCCTGCTCGATTATCACGCTTGGCTGGCAAGCCGAGGCCGAGCGGGATTTCCGGAAACACCCTCCATCAGCCCGGAACAACAGACTGCTGCCAGCCGATTGGCAGCTACGGGCGGTTTCGCCGTCTCAGAGCACCAGAGCAAGGAGCTGATCGCCGAGTGGGGCGTCCCCATTACCAGAGAGGCATTGGTACAGAATGCCGACGACGCGGTGGCTGCAGCAGCGGAAATCGGCTACCCGGTGGCGTTGAAAGCCGACGTGACCAACCTGCCCCACAAGACAGAATCCGGCCTAGTCAAACTGGGACTCCAGGGCGAAGCCGCGGTCAGGTGGGGATTCGAGGAGATCATGTCCAATGCAGCGACTGCGGGCGCGGTGGGAGACGGTATCAACGGAGTTTCGGTGCAGGAGATGGTTCTGGATGCCGTGGAGGTTATCGTGGGCGTCAGCTATGACTCGCAGTTGGGGCCCACGCTCCTCTTCGGGTCGGGCGGGGTGATGGTGGAGGTCTACAACGACGTTGCCCTGCGCCTGTGTCCCATCGACGAGAATGATGCCCTTGAGATGATCGCCGATGTCAGGGGAGCCCGTCTGCTGGAGGGGTTCCGGGGACAGCCTGCCACCGACGTCCCCGCCCTGGTTGACACGCTGGTCCGAGTCTCCCATCTAGGGGCGCAATTGGAGGGCAGTCTGGCTGAACTAGACATCAACCCTCTGATGGTCCTGGCTGCCGGACAAGGGGTCAAGGCAGTCGACGCTGTGGCTATATTCCGAAGCTAGGCCATCTCTAAGCCGAAACGGCCCCCAGGGCAGACTGTTTCTCGGCATCACGCAGCCGGTAAGCCCAACATGAGGCACCGGCTACACGTCCTCCACCGGCGAGGTTGCTATTCCGTAGGTCCCGTAGAAAAAATTGGCGTAGTGGGTCGACCCACCGGTGACAAATAGCAGGTATTGCTCCGGGCTCTCCAGCGCAGGGATGGTCGCATCCGGGTCGCCCGCCAAATGCTGCCACTCCGGGTGATTCAGCCACCTGCCATCGGCGTCCGAGGGCATAGGTCCCGAGCCCGCGGCCGACTTCAAAGAGACCCGGCAGTTCTGGTGCAGCCACTCCTGAGCGTCCTGTTTGCTCATGCCGGCCTCGGCCATGATCACGGCCCGAGAAGGACTCAGCAGTATCGGGTGATAGGGGCCCTGGTAGGGCACCCGCTTGTTGGTGTGTCCCACCTGAGCCGACTGCCAGCCCCTAAGCCAGCCGCCGCCACCAGCATGCGGGTAGAACATCATCGACGCGATGTTATTCAGGGTATCTTCGTGGTTCTTGGACCTAGGGTCGATGATCGTCGTGGGACCGGTCACCGTCACAACGGTAACCGCGCTTTCGTTCCGTTTGAACCCCCGGTCCATATGGTAGGGCTGCCAGGGACTGGCCTCTTCGTTCTCGGCGATGCACATCCCGAATTTGGTCGGCAGGCCGATGAAATTTGGGTCTCCGGCGCCCGCGTTACAGTAACCGATGTTGATCAGACAGAGACGCAGCGCCCGTCCGATGGCTGTATTGGCACTATTGATGACGCCAGGGCCCATGGCCGTGGTGCCAAAGTTGATTCCAGCCTTCTTGGCGATGGGACCATTGACCAGGATGATGGGCGCTTCGGTATGGCCCGAGACCTGCATGTCCCGGTGGTTCATCTCCGGCTGGGCCAAACAGTCGATGGCGGCTAGCAAGACCGGGAATTGCTCCGGGCGGCACCCCGCCATGACGGCGTTGATGGCGATCTTCTCGACCGTCGCCAGACCAAAACCGGGCTCCATAACCATCAGCATGTCCTGAGGCGCTCTCTTAGTCCCCTTCAGTATCCGCTCGACGGCGGCCGGGGTGGGAGGGATGGCCGGGATCCCATCGCTCCAGTCTCGTTCGGCCAGGAAGCGGTTCACAGCGTCCAGCCCTTCGGGCGATTCATCCATTTCGATGGTGAATGTCTCGGTGGCCTTGCTGCTGTTTTTGGCTCGCCTGGACGTTCCAGAGGATGCGGGGATGACGGTTAGGCCCCGGATTATGTCGTCAATCTGCTCATCCACCATCTTATGGATAAATTCCGCCTGCTGCCCGGTGGTGGCATGGGGAATTGTAACGTACGCGACGCTGGGCTGACCCCAGCCGTCCACACACGACTCCCAGGCCCTGGCGAAACTTCTGGCAGCGATGGCCACTGCGGGAACACCGGCCTTCTCGACGGCCACCATGTCGTGGGCAAGCCACGACGTGCAACCCCCTCAATGGGCGGTGGCCCCGATCATGGCGTCAACCTCGGTGGCGATCCGGGCCGCCTCTTCGTCATCGATATGATTCCCACGGCTGAGATCGGGACGGCCGGGCCTGAGGTCGCCGCCGTAGCGTTCGAACTTCACGCTGGGGAACCGTTTGCCGATGTGTTCGGCCACCCGGTCCACGGCGATATCGGCGCCGCCCGTCATGTTGTTATACAGGCCGATGGTCTTGGCATCCAGACCAGCCAGGCGGGGGGCCGGCAGGACCTTGAAATCAACTCGGTCCGCGGCCGGGGAGATGATCTGCAACTTCATGCTATTTCTCCTCTCGATAGAGACAAGGCAACGCCTTAGACTGGGGTGACTAGTCTTTCAGGCCGAAACCCGTGACTGGAACGAGCACGGCATCGTCTTCATGTACGACGCCTTGATTGATCAATATTTCAAGTCCAGCGAAGGCCGTCGACGATGTCGGTTCGGCGAAGATACCTTCCTCCTCCGCCAGGTCTCTCTGCATCCGTAGAATGCTCGATTCGTCGGCCGCCACAGCAGAGCCGCCCGTTGACCGCAGTATCTTCAATATCTGCCATTGTCGGGACGGTGCGGCTATGGAGATTCCTCCGGCCACGGTTTTTGAGGCAGATTCAGGCCCCCATTCTTTGCCGTTGAAGGCGGCGACCAAAGGCATGACATTCCGGGACTGCACGCAGTGGAGGCAGGGGATCTCTTTGATCTGGCCCGTCGCTTTTAGCTCTTTGAACCCATTGAATGCCCCAATCAGAAGGGAACCATTGCCGACGGGAAAGACAACGTGGCCTGGCATCGATCCGCCGAACTGTTGCGCCACCTCATAGGCGAACGCTTTGGTTCCCTCGGCGAAGTAGGGGCTTAGCATATGGGACGCATAGACCAAGTCGTGTTCCTTGGCGTAGGCGATGGCCGCTTCCGTGACGGCCTCTCGACGGCCTTCGATGTGGTGCACTTCTGTCCCATAAGCCTTGATCTGCCGGAGCTTGGCCAAGGGGGCGTCTGCGGGCACAAAGATGTGGGGCTTGATGCCGGCGCGGGCTGCATAGGCAGACACGGACGCCCCGGCATTACCCGACGAGTCCTCAACCAGCTCTGTCACCCCCTGCTCTAAAGCGACCGACATCATAGTCGCAGTGCCCCGATCCTTGAAGGACCCCGTTGGGTTCAGGAATTCCAGCTTGGCATACAACTTAGGCAGGCGGGCGAAAAGCGTCGTCAGATGGACGCAGGGTGTGTCTCCTTCCCCCAGGGACACGTCATTGGTGGGGCCGTGTACCGGCGATGGCATCGTCTGGCCGTTCCCGGCGTGTACCGTGTAGGCAACATCCAAAGGAGACCCGCAGTCACGGCATGCCTCCGCCGACATATCGGCCGGCCGAGAGATGCCGCACTTTGGGCAGCGTAGTTCGATGTGTGACATTCAGGCAATTCCGATTTGGGCCGGGTTATTCGGCTGTTGGCAAGCCGGCTGCTTTCCAACCCCGCATTCCCCCGTCCATATAGGTTACGTTGGTGAATCCCATCTCTTTTAGCACTTGTGCCCCAAGAGCCGCCATCTGGCCACCACCTCAAGTCGTAATGACCTGCCGCGAGCGGTCCGCAAGCCGCGGGTCGCGCAACCGCTCAGCTATCTCCAAGTCAGCCCGCATCGGCAGTGAGCCCAGGGAGATCATCACGACGTCCGGGGACCGATCCTGAAGCGGGACAGATTCTGCATCCCGGACTTCGATCAGCAACGCATGTTGGTCGTTTTGGAGCCTTTGGTGCGCTTCTTCCGGTGAAACTCCCGTTACCTCGGCTTTTGCTTCGTTCACCATGTCCGTCCAGCTCTTAACCATAGCCAGTCTCCTGATTCCAACATATTCGGTCAATCGCACGCCCGGAGCGTAAGCGGGCCATAAACCGTCATCAAGTGGCAGCGGTTTAACTACCCGACAACAACATTGTGCTGCAGCAGGATGCCGCCTTGTTGGTACGCGACGGACATCGGGTCGCGCAGCAGCGCCGCCTGGACCATTTCCATTGGGGTGGTTTGAGGTGTTCCCGGCACGGTGATCCGGCGTAATACCTGGCGGCGGGCCAGCACTCCGGCGGCGGCATTCGACTGGGATTCTGCCACACCCCCGCTGCTGGCAGCGATGGCCAACTCGACCTTTAAATCTTCAGCAGCCTTAGGCAAGAGCTGGCTCAAGGTAGCGGCGGTCGACGCTGCCCAGCCCCCATGGGCCAACGGAAACGGGCCGGGCACCCATCCCGGGGAGCTATGACCTCCAAGTACGATCCAACCGCTGGAGCGGGTCAGGTTGGCGCATCTGACCGTAACCTTGGCTTCGCCTTCGTGAACCATGGCCCCAGCCTCATCAAGCTCCTTGGTGTCCAGCAGATACCGAGCGTGTACCATCCCCGACGGAATGGCTGGGAGACCGCCTTCAAGCGGCTGAAGGCCATCGGGTGTTGGTGAGGCCGAGATCAATTCACCGGAGCTCCACTGGACCTCGTCTTCGACCTGCATCGAACCCTTCGTTAGGGCCTGTCCTACTGGGCAGTAATTGGAAGCCCGTTCAAGCCTCGCCCGTTCCGGCTCCGATATTTGGCCGTTTAGGGTGACCGTTTCTCTCACCCCAAAGCCGATGGCATTGGGGTGACCGATCGGCTCCACCTCAAAATCTACTTCGATGTCATCCAGCGCGATGTTCCCTCGGTAGGCCACGCCCACCAATGTGACCACGGTTCAAGCGGCCCAAGCCGCCACCGACAGGTACTGGGGAGGAGGCCCCACTATATCGGCGTCGAGGTTGGGGATACCGGTTACATACGACCACGGCCCGGTCGGAACTGCCCCTGCGCCGACAACAGCGACCACCGAATCTTTGCCGACAGGCTGTGCGAAGATATTAGGGCGGTACGGTTCTGTCACTCCGGCGCCTCTTCCTTCAGCCATGAATTTCCTCCATCAATTACTGCGGGATATGTCGAATAGTATATTGTAAGCGCGGTCTGGCAATCTTAAGATACTTGCTGCGAGGCCAATTGGATAGGAGATTGTAATGAAAGTCGGCGTGAACCTGATCAACTTCGGCCGCGGTGTTAGCCCACAGTCGTTAAAGCGCTGGGCACAGTTTTCGGAATCCCTCGGCTATCACCTGCTCATGGCCTCCGACCACGTCGCAGTCACACCAGACGTGCATGCTCGTTACCCCGCTCCCTTCTATGAGCCCATCGCTTTGCTTGGCTGGCTGGCCGGTGTCACCAGCAACATCGAACTAGGCACAACGGTGCTGATCGTGCCCTACCGCAGCCCTTTGGAGATAGCCAGGGCCTGCGCCAACGTGGACCAGTATAGCGGCGGTCGTTTCATTCTAGGTGTCGGTATCGGTTGGGCCCAGGAAGAATTTAAGGCATTGAATGTTCCCTTCAAGTCCAGGGGCGCCATAACCAACGAGTATCTGGAGGCGATCAAACTCCTTTGGACGCAGGATGTTGCCTCTTATGAAGGAGAGTTCGTTTCATTCAAGGACGTGCACACCGCACCCAGGCCCGCCCGGTCTCCCCATCCCCCAATCTGGGTTGGCGGCCCTAGCGACGCAGCGTTCCGGCGAACCGTCCGCCACGGGAACGCTTGGCATCCCATACGGAACCGCATGGACCGGTTTAAGGACACTGAGATTCCCCGTCTAAGAGAGATTGCTGATGAAGAGGGCCGAGCTATGCCGGCTCTATGTCCGAGGATCAAACTCTGGCTGGCCGACTCACCCGTGACCAAAGAAGACCGTATCATCGGCGAGGGTAATCTTGATCAGGTACACCGCGACCTGGCGGAGCTAGAGGCCCTGGGATGCCACTACGTGGTATTGGACACATATGCGGACGATGTGGCAACACTGGGGAGCAGCGAGACTTCGTGGCGCGTTCTCAGTACCATGTCGGAAAAAGTGCTGGACCTGGAAAACCAGACGGTCCGCTAAATCAAGTTCTAAATTGACGGCCTGGCATGCCATGGGTATATTCGTGCTCGCGGCGGCGCTGGCCGTCGGCGGTTGAAGATCAAGGAGGAAGATTTGGCCGAGACCCAAGAGCAGTTGGCAGTCACCCCGGCAGCGCTGGCAGGCGTCCGGGTTTTGGATTTCACTTGGGTAAGGGCTGGGCCCTGGGCGACGCGCTGGCTGGGCGCATTGGGAGCGGAAGTGATCAAGGTGGAATGGCCCCTGAACGAGCGGGGCAGGACCACCGGCGGGACGGCCCCCGGCGTCGAACCCGACCTCAACACCCGCACCAACTTCAACGACACCAACGCAAACAAGAAGGGTATCACCGTCAACCTCCGATCAGAACGCGGCCTGGAATTGATCAAGCAACTGGTCGCGGTATCCGACGTAGTGGTCGAGAACTTCAGCGCCAGGGCGTTGCACAGTTGGGGCCTAGGTTACGAAGAACTTAAAAAACTCAAACCGGACATTATCTACGTCTCCCAGTCCGGCTTCGGTCATACGGGACGGCACCGCGAATACCTGACCATGGGGCCCATCGCCCAGGCTTTCTCGGGCCTGACTTTCCTCTCGGGCCTGCCTGGTGAGCAACCAGCGGGATGGGG
>UINC01001420.1_pt1 | contig 21912 bp, 26 predicted proteins | sample 5385821 | NCBI WGS metagenome assembly UINC01 (sample SAMEA4666929, study PRJEB26691) | marine metagenome | isolation source: Pacific Ocean | place: Pacific Ocean | collected 2011-10-13 | reverse complement strand
TTGCTCCCGGAGATGATATCGCAGTGGTCCGCGGCTCGGCCGCCAGCATACTACAGGCCGAACGCATCGCCCTGAACTTCATGCAGCGGATGAGCGGTATCGCCAGCGACACCAACCGCTACGTCCAGGCGGTCGAGGGGCTGAAGGCCAGGATAGTAGACACCCGCAAGACCGCCCCCGGTCACCGCTACTTGGACAAGTACTCGGTGCGCATGGGCGGCGGCTACAACCACCGGCTGAACCTGGCCGACGGCATCCTGATTAAAGATAATCACATACAGGCCAACGCCTTCCGCGAGATGGGCCTGAAAGAAGTGATCCAACTAGCCCTGGCCCGCGCCTCCCACACTATTAAGGTGGAAGTCGAAGTCGAGAGCATGGACCAGGTGAAAGAAGCCCTAGAGGCTGGGGCCCACATCATCATGCTGGACAACATGTCCGTGCCAGAGATGGCCGACGCCATGAAGGTTATTGGCGGCCAGGCCGTGGTGGAGGCATCTGGCGGCATCACTTACGACACTGTGCGGGCTGTGGCGGAAACAGGCGTGGACCTGATTTCTATTGGTGGCTTGACCCACTCAGTGGACGCCCTCGACATCAGCCTAGATCTGGAATTCGATTAGTCGTTCCGGCAACTTATTGGAGGACCCATGGCGAGCCCAGTCGACCCGGTGATGCTGGCGATGGAACGGAATTGGGAAATGATTGACGGAGCCCTTGAGGGTCTGGACGAAGCTGCCATGGCCCGCCAGCCCACCGACCAGTGCAATTCTGTGGCCTGGATCTTGTGGCACCTGACCCGGGTGACCGATATGTTCATCCACACCCGGCTGCGGGACCTAACCCAGGTGTGGGTCTTGGAGGGTTGGCACGAGAAGTTCGGCATGCCCGCCGACCCGGAAGACCGGGGTGTGGGCTGGAGCGCCGCCCAGGTTGCGTCGTGGAATCCGCCTGCCAGGGATGTGCAGACCGCCTACTACGAGGCCGTCAAAAACCACACCCGGGAATTCCTGGCTAACATCACCACCGAGGAACTGGAGCGGGAGATAGTCATGGGACCGGTGCCCGAACCTCGCACCGTGGCGACTTGCATGGGCCAGATGGTCTGGGACACCGTAGCTCACGGGGGACAGATAGCCTATCTGCGGGGATTCTTCCGCGGAATGGGCTGGTTCCGGTAGCGGGATAGCTGATGGCTGCCAGCTATTTTTAACCACGCCGCGGCCGCCGCCGGTCGGCGCTGTCTAACATCAGGGTCACGGGCCCGTCGTTCTCCAGCGAGACCAACATGTGCTCTTGGAACACGCCGGTGGCCACCGTCAGCCCCACTTCACGAAGCAACTCCACCGCATGCTCGTAGAGGCGCTTGGCCTCATCGGTGCCCGCCGCTTGGATGAAATCAGGACGCCGGCCCTTGCGGGTGTCGGCGTAAAGAGTGAACTGGCTCACCACCAAAAGCTCCGCGCCCACGTCCAGAGCAGACTTGTTGAACCGGTTCTCGTCGTCGGCGAATATCCTGAGGTTGGCGATCTTCCCCACCAGATGGCGCGCGTCGTCTTCATCGTCTTCTTTGGAGACTCCCAATAAAACAACCAGGCCCCTGCCAATCTCTCCAGCGGTGTCGTCTGCGATGGAGACAGAAGCCTTCGTAACCCTCTGGACCAATGCTCGCATACCTATCAACCTACTGGAAATTGACGCGCGATTATAGCGAGGAAAACCCTGTGGGACACGGGGTAGGCCGGCTCCGCCTAGCTGGAACTAGCGGGCGTGGAAGAAGCGTTGCTGCTGGAGTCGCTTGAAGACTTTGTTGAGCTGTCGCTGGTGGACTTGGCAGTCGTGTCCGACTTCGAATCCGAGACCGACGTTGAGTCGCTTGTGGACTTGGTTTCGGATGAGGATGAGCTATCGCTGCTGGAGCCGTTCTTGCTCTCTGACGGGGGTTTGGGCCGGCCGTAGTCGGTAGTGTAGAAACCGCTGCCTTTGTAGATGACAGGGACCGCGTGGTACACGCGTTGGCCCGCTCCGGAACATGCTGGGCAGATGCCTTTTCCGGCTTCTGCGAAGGACTGAACCAGTTCAAATTCAGTTCGGCAACTTTCGCAGCGGTAATCGTATCTGGGCACGGATTTTCTCCTGAATGGGGCTTACCCTTTGGCAGTTCTTCAGGGCAAGTGCTAAGGGCAACTAACCCAATTTACCAGCGGCACTTATAGCTGTCAACGCGCCTGTGTTCACCGGTAAGAGGGGTTGAAGGCAGAGAGAAAAGGCCGATAAGTGGCTTTTTACAAGCGGGCGGCGTTTAGGGCCGCCGAGTGGTGGCATTTTGTCAGGCGATCTCCCAACGACCTGACGTACGCAGAAGGAGCCTGCGCCACCTATCGAAGCGGGAGTGACTGAAAACTTATCGGCGGTTCTGGCGGCGGCGGCGGCGGGCTGCCCGCTGGGCGGCCAAACGCTCTTTTTGCGCCTTGGAGCGGAAGAACCGACGGTCTTTAAGTTCCCGCAGAATGCCTGAATGCTGTACTGAGGCCCGGAACCGGTTAACTAGGCTCTCCGGGTTCTCACCCTCGCGGGGGGTCACATATGCCATTCGAGTCTCCAAGTCTTACGGACTTTATGGGCCAGATAATTAAAGCCAATTTAACACAGGCGTGTTACCCAATCAACCAACAGCGGCAGCTTTACGAGGCCAGTCCCAACGTTGAAGCTGTGTCATAAGACCTCAGTCTTACCCAGGTCAAAAGACGCCCCGGCATTGAAATCAATGAGGGGGTTTTGCTTTCCTGCCGAATACCTGTTAGCTAGACCGAAGTGCCACGCTTGGCTCCAACTTCACCCAGGTATTCCAGCACGTCCGCCAGGGGTAACACATCGGCGTATTTCTGGTTCATGTCGAACAGGTTTATGGCGTGGGCGGCTTCATGACGGTCGAATACGCCTTCTTCGATCACGATCATGCGGAAGCGGTTTGTGCAGCCGTCCAATACGCTGGCCCGGACGCAGCCACTGGTGGTCTCGCCCACCGCGATGATGGTGTCCACGTTGTGGGCCGTTAGGTGGCCAATGAGAGGGGTTCCCCAGAAGGCGCTGGGTGAGTCCTTGCGCATGACCGGTTCGCCGTCTATGGGCGCCACTTCGTCGATAATGTCGTTGCGGCGATTGCGCCGTTCCAGGGCCTCGGGGCTGCGGTCAGCGTTTCCGTAGACCTGGCGTCCGGTGCTCCACCCGGCTAGGCCGTCGTCGTCACGGCCCGTGGCGTGAATCACCGGTATGCCGGCGCTGCGGGCGGCCTGTAACACCGTCTGAATGGGTGGGATGGCGTCCCAGGCTGCAAGACCACAACTGGCCGGCCACTCTTTGGTCGCCTGCAAGATGGGCTGAGGGCGGTCGCCGAACACCCAACGGTAGAGGTCGATGAGCAGCAGGGCCGGCTTTTCGCCGAAGCCCACTTGCTTGTTCTCGCCCATCGCCACGTGGGCCTTGTCCTGCTCGCTAAGAAACTTATCCCAGACTCGCTCGGCCATGATTCCACCCCTATTAGTTCGGCCTATTATTTTGGTTGAAGGGCTGGACAGTCTTATTCCTTGGTCGGGAAGCCGGCTTCTTTCCAAGCCTCCATCCCCCCTTCCATGTAGGTCACGTTGTTGAATCCCATTTCCTGAAGTATCTGGGCGCTCACGGCGGCCCTATTGCCAAGTTTTCAAGTCGTGATGATCTGGACGTTCGGGTCCGACAGGCGCGGGTCTAATTTGGAAGAGTCTTCGGCCGCAGCGTCCAAGTCTTCGACGGACATGAACACCACGTTCTCAGCTTGCTCGCTGAGCGGGACGTTCTCCTTCAGCCGAGTCTCTATCAAGAGAATCTCCGGTTTTTCGTCAAGCTGCTGCTTCGAGTGTGTAACGTTAACAGACTTGGTCTTGGCCTTGGCGGCCTCTACCCGCTGTCTGAATTCATCGGTCATTGATATTATCTCCTAAACCAAATCAGGTGACATCATAGACTAAATGCGGCGCGCCTGAAACAGTTGGTGCTTCATCCAGTCCTGCAGTGTGCTACCATCCTTTGGCTCGGGCAGGTGCGATCTACATAAAGATGGAGGTTAAGCAACATGCGGTGGCTCTTGGTTCTGGTGGTTGTGGCAATCTTGGGAGTCGCATGCGGGTCGTCCTCCGATCTTGATTCCGAAACTATTTCAGGGGTAAACATGGCAGACGAAATAATCACCACAGCTTCCGGGCTGCAGATCAAAACGATCGTAGTTGGGACCGGCGACAAGGCAGAACCGGGAAAGACCGTGGTCGTCCATTACACCGGATGGCTGCTTGACGGCACCAAGTTCGACAGCTCCGTGGATCGGGGCACGCCCTTCGAGTTCCCACTGGGCGCGGGCCGCGTCATCAAAGGCTGGGACGAGGGCGTGGCGACCTTGAAGATCGGCGGCAAGGTGGAGCTGATCATACCTCCGAACCTGGGCTATGGGGCCTCTGGAGCCGGCGGAGTGATTCCCCCTAACGCCACCCTCAAGTTCGAAGTTGAGTTCTTAGACCAGAAATAACAGGCGATGACGGCTAAATGGCGACCGATTCCCTGAAATTCGGCGCTACCTTTTCGGCGAATAGCCTCAAGCTGTTGGCGTTCGCCTCGTAGGGCATGGCGCCCAGGCGAAAGTGAATGATCACGCCGCCGACCCCGCTTTCATGCACCTTCTGAAGCCTCTCGCAGACGGTCTCGGGTGAACCGACGATTAGGCCGTGCACCAACGAATTGCGGGCGGCTCCCGCGGCTGCGGTCGCCTGGGCCCGAAGTTCGGCCGTCGTGTTCATTTTGTCGCGGTTGGTCTGCAGATAGGCCCTCATCTCTTTGAAGTAGGGTACGCCCACTTTTTCAGCCTCGGCGTCGGTGTCTGCAACGAAGATATTGCGCCAGACCCACGAGTCGGCCATGTTGCGGGCCACTGTTTCATCACTATGTCCGGCTTCGGACATTGTGGCCTGGTACTGTCGCAGCCGTTCCACGGTAGTCTCGTCGCTCTGGACGTTCATCATGAATGGGCGACCTTCTCGGGCCATCTCTAGGGTAGATTCCAGTCCGGAGCAGGCTCGGATCATGGGCGGGTGAGGTTTCTGGTACACCTGGGGTCGCAACACCGGCAATTCTACCTGCCAATACTTGCCGTCGTGTTTGTAGTTTTCGGTGGTCCAGGCCTTGACCAGGATATCTTCCACCTCCAAGAGCATGTCATGGGCATCGTCCGGGTCGATGCCGAACCCACGGAACTCGTAGAAGTTGTATGCCGTGCCCCGGCCCACGCCCACGATCATGCGGCCCTTGCTGATGTTGTCTACCAGGGATATCTGCTCGGCGAAGCGGATGGGGTGATGCAAGGCCATCTGGGCCACGGCGAACCCGATCTTGATCTTCTTGGTCCTGGCGGCGATGGCGGCTGCGAAGGTGGTGGGGTCCACATAGGCGCAGCCCCCGTCGAAATGGTGTTCGGCCAGCCAGATAACGTCGTAGCCAAGATCTTCGGATAGTTCTGCCTCCCGCAGGGATTCTTCGATAACATCGGAATCGCTATTGGGGGTTTTGCTCTCCGGGAATAGGAAGTTGCTAAACTTCATAGTGTTTCTGTGTCTCCTTGGGAAATTACCGGGGGAAATTGCAAGGCGGCGTCTCCCAGACAGATTAGACGCTAGCATCGTCTCTAGAGAGTGTCAATTTGACCCGGAACATTTTCGCTGAAATTAGGACTAGAGGTTCATGACCTTCGATACCTACGGTACCTGCTATGAATACTTGGAAGTACCTGGCACGATTCCCATCGTGTTAGTGCACGGCGTCGGTCTCGACCAACGCATCTGGGAAGCGATGATGGGTGACATGAAAGGCCGCTCCACGCTCACTTACGATCTACTGGGACACGGCGAGACTGCAGAGCCACTGGGCGCTCAGAGTTTCCAGCCCTTCTTAGCCCAACTGCACGGACTGCTCCAAGGACTAGGAATTACGGAGACGGTTCTGGCCGGGTTCTCTCTAGGCGGCCAGGTGGCCAAGCATTTCGCCTCGGCTCACCCAGAGTCGGTACGGGGGTTGATATTGATCAGCACCACCTACCAACGCACAACTGAGGAGCGGTCGGCCATGTCTAGTAGACTGCAACAAGCCAAGGATGGTGATGAGCAGGGACTAGAGACGTCGGCGCTGCAAAGATGGTTCAATCCAGAGTTTCTAGCGGCCAACTCCGCTGTGGAACGGCAAATCACGTCTCGGCTGCAGAACAACGACCCCGCCAAGTTTCTGGAAAGCTATGAGTTGCTTTCCAACGCCGAGGACCACCCCGTGGACTATAAGACCCTGTCCATGCCAACTCTAGTGCTTACGGGCGACGGCGACTCCGGCTCAACACCTAGGATGGCGAACGAGATGGCGCGGGCAATGACCAACTCCCGTGCGGAGATAGTCCAGGGCGCCAAACACCTAGGCATAATTGAGCAACACCAGAGGTTCAGTAGCGCGATCAATGCTTTCATGGCTGAAACAGGTCTATAACAACCCTGCCTACAAGTCTTCTATGAATGGCTAAAACGCCAACCGGGCTAGGTTGTCGGTAACCAGAACGTTGTCGTAAAAGTCTTGGGCGATCTGCCTTTGATCCTTGAGGTTGTAATCGCTGGAATGCCAGCCGTTTTGATGGTCTTCCGCTAGTTTTTCCCACCCTCCGTAGTGGTAGCCCTCCTCAAACCGCTGTGCCGTCAGGGCCTGCCAGATATAGAGGCTGCCGATCTTCTGAATTGGTACCCGTGGGCCATCCCGCGCACGAAATGATTTAGGTTGCCTATGGAGTAATGCCATTCGGCGGGAAGATTGATGGTTCGGAAGATCGTGATCGCCCTGTTCTTGTTCAAATTAAATATTAGGCGTAACAACCGGCCTTCCACCGCCATCACTGCTGAGTTTCGGACTGCGTCGGGGCCCAACACCAGACCTGCTGCCTCTAATTCCTCTGAAGTCGACCGGCTAACCCTGGTTAGCAACGGCCAAACCAGCCTGAACAGAAATTGAAATAGGAGCAGGTCGAAGGTCTTGAAAAACGGCTTAACCAGCATGACGCCCTTGGGTCTGATAGGAATCAACTACCGGCCATTACGAGAGTCAGACAAGGCAAAATTCTGGTGAAGATTCTTAGCCGCCCGCCCGATCCACCAAGTCAGAGAAAACCTCGCGCCACGTATCGGCTCCCCCGTCGGCGTAGCCAGCCCGGTAAGTGATGACACCCTGGTGGTCTAGGACGATCTTGGTAGATTGCCGCAGAACACGCAGTTCCTTGAGGGTATCCAGGTTTACCTCAGCTATGGGCCAAGGGTAGCCCTCTTTGACCCGGTACGATTCCAATTGGTCGATACTCTCGAACGGGCTCTGGCCGATGGCGTAGAAATCGACCTTGTCCGCGAACTCTAGGTACACATCCTTCATGCTCCGTAACTCGGAGTGGCAGACCGGTCACCAAGTGACGAAGAAAAACAGGAACACCGGCTGACCCTGGCTCGATAGCTGGGCGGTGTTCCGCTTTGTGCCGTCAAACAGGTTGAATTCAAAATGCGGCAAGGTTTTGCCTACGTCTATTCCATAAACCGGCCGGTCGACGATTGTCGCGACTTCCGAGGGCGCTACCGTAGGTGCGGATGCCAGTCCCGACGCTGGAATTGCCAGTGCACTGGCAATGGGAGTTGTGGTTGATTCAGGCACGGATACCGTTCCGAGCGCGACGGTTGGACCAGGCGGGGCGGTCAACGCCGGAACAGTAGCGGGACCCGAGGTCGGTGTGAATGTTGCGACTGGCGCTGAGTTGGACGTGGTCTCGACTGTGGGCGCGGACATTGAGGCCGGGAGGACCTCCGTTGGGTTGGTCACACAGGCCAAGATACCAATTATGGTTGCCACAATGGGCAAGACCAGTAGTCGTGACATTCCTGATTATCCCAAACCGTCCGAGCGGGCAGAACAATTCTTCCGGGTGATATGGTACCGCACCGAGGCGTACTGGACTCGAAACGAAGGCTATCCGCCCGTAGGGTACCGATATTGGTACGAAAACTGCACCGGCTGCGGATTTCTCTGACGCGTCGAGTCACCTTTCTTTATGTTTAACCCGGTGGGACCCTGCTCAGCTGTGCGCCCGGAATGTTATACTCGGTTTTTGGTATTGGGGCGTTAGAAAGAGGCGATTCGGGCCATGTTTTGCCTGGAAGCCCAGGACACGACTGAGCGTGCCGTGAAGGATGTCGACGAACCAGCCTAAACCCGAACGTGCTGGATTTTACTACAACCTGGGAGTTGCCTACTACGCGCTGGGCCAATTTGAGAGCGCCATAGAAGGCTACGACGAGGCCGTTCGCTTTAACCCGGAGTATTCCGAGGCCTACCACAACCGGGGAAACATCTACCGCGACCTGGGCCAGAACGTGCGTGCCATCGAAGACTACGACAAGGCCATTGAGCATAACCCCGAGTATTCCGCTGCCTACAACAACCGTGGGATCGCTTACTATGACCTGGGCGAACACTGGTGCGCCATCAATGACTACGATGAAGCCATCCGGAACAACCCTGAATATGTGGTGGCTTACAATAACCGCGGAAACGCCTATTTGGCCGTGGGTGAACACGCCCGCGCCATAGAAGATTACAACGAGGCCGTCGCTCTGGACCCCGGAAATGTAGCGGCCTATAGCAACCGGGGAACCGCCTACCACGCCCTTGGCGACAATCAGCGGGCCATAGAAGACTACGACGAGGTTATCCGTATAAACCCCGACTACTCTGCGGCCTACAACAACCGCGGTAACGCCTACAACGACCTGGAACAGCACGAGCGGGCTATCGAAGACTACGACGAAGCGATTCGCCTCGACCCTAACGACCCAGATGTCCACATCAACCGGGGGAACATACTTTCCGGGATGGACGAATTTGAACGTGCCATCGAGGATTACTCCGAAGCCATACGTATCCATCCCGCATATTCGGAGGCGTACCACAACCGTGGAATCGCGTACCATCGTCTCGGACTGTACGAAGATTCGGCGAGAGATTTGGCAAAGGTGGACGAATTACGTGCAAAAGCGGACAATGACACGTTGGATAGTGATGGCCCTTCGGAGTGACCGAATGAGTGGGTACTCGCGAAGATACATTCTCTAACAGCAATAAAAATGACCCCCGCAACGTGGGGGTCATTTGATTTATCTTTTATCCTGCCCAGAGGGGGATCCCTCCAGGCCGGGCCCGTCCAAGTATTATTAGGCTCCGATACTCTTTTTGGAGGACTTGGCCTTAGGCTTGTCCGAAGACTGAGAATCCACACCGTTGGTGGCCGGAGATTGCCCCTCGTTGGAGTCGGCGCTTTCCAGCATTGGAGCCTCGATCGCCACGGTGGAGTTAGCCTCGTTAGCGCTCAGGGCTTCGAGGGCATCATTCCCGATATCTTCAACGGTCGGCAGAAGATTGTTGCAAATCTCTAAGACAGAGGCCCGGATTCCCTCGTAAACGTTCTGAGTCGTCTGCCTGATGATGAACTCGGCTTGCAGCCGGGCTTGCGATTCGGCGCTGGCGGCCTTGGTCTGGGAGGCGCTGATGATAGACTGCGCTTCCCGCCGGGCCTTCCCGAGAATCTCTTGAACTTGGTTGTTGGCTGCGCCGATGCCCGCCTCGCTATCGGACCGGGCCGTACTCAGGAGCTTTTCGCTGTCCTCTTTGGCTTTGTTGACCAGCTTTTCGCCATCTGACCGGGCCTTGCTCAGCAGCTTTTCGCTTTCTGACCGAGCGTTGGTCAGGGTCTTTTCGCCCTCGGCAATGGCCTCGGCAGCGGCCTCACTGGTCAGGGTCTCACTGCGGCGCTTTGCGCTATCAATGGTCTGCTGAGCCTCGGCTTTCGCCTTTTCGGAGGATTCCGCTATGATCTTGGCGCCTGCCGCTTCGCTCTCTTGCCTGGCATGGTCGGTGATTTCTTGCGCCAAAGCTTCTGCTTGGACCACTGTCCGCTCGGCGAGTTTGAGCAGCATCGATTGTTTGTCGCCCGATGCCTCTGGCTGCGTGCTGCTGTCGAGTCCTTGAGACTCCTGGTTGTTTTCTGCCATCAGAGTTCTGCTCCCTTAGTTAATTCGCTGACCAATAACGAAATTGTGTCGCCAATTATATATTTTAAGTACCTTATTGGCTGGGTGCCGACACACTTGCGCCGAGTGTAATGCGAGACCCGTCGGGTGTCAAATATTCAGATAAACAATAGTGTGCGGACGCTTAACATTTCGCGGAAAATCTCGTTCATCTTAAGTGGAAATGCTTAATCGATTACGTAAATAACCGGGATAACGGTCGTTCGATTGCGAAAAATCGAGTTGACTTATATGAAACCTAACGTAGCGACCAGCGGCTAAGGAAGATACGGGTGCGAAGATCAGAACCACAGAGATTGGGGCTAACTTCGGCTCATGCCTCGCCCGGTCCGGAGTAGAATGACGTTACTAATGATCGCCGGCAGACCCTTAGGCACAGCGGCAGCCTCCTTCGTATTAATGTGAGGGATTATGGATAACAATAAATGGGAACGAAGGCTGGATGACTATTTAGATTTTTTGGAAGGCCCTCTTGCCGCGATACCGGACATCAAGCGTAGATGGGGGAGGATCGCTTCGGTTATAGCGACACCATTTGCAACCATTCTGTTCATCATTAAGACGGTGTTGACTTTGCCCTGGGGCTTGTTCTTGATCCTCGCCAGGTTCGTAGAGCGCTGAAAAGAAAATTCTCCATCTCAACTTTGGTCCCCGATGGATATCGACGTCCGCAGCGATTTGTCAGCGTGAAAACCCCCAGAACCCCCATCATTTTTCGTAGTTCCGCCTCTTCCACTTCTGATATTCTCAGATTATTAGAAGGCAGAAGGAGAAGGCGATGCTAGAGAGCTCCTTAAGGGAAGAAAAAGAGTCTCTGGAAGACCTGAAAACGAAGCTCCAGCCCATCGTTGATGAATTCGTGGCAGTGGAAGTCCGGCTCCAGCATGTGAACGCCCTTCTTGGAATCGTTCCGGCTGAAAATGGCGCCAATGGACATCCACGTGTGAACTGGGCCAAGTTATGCCGAGAGAACGGTTTGCCGTTGAATGGTGACTCGGGCCACCGGGTTCTGAAACGCCTCAAGCCCCAGGTTCACGAGGCCATCACCCACGAATGTAAGCTCTAAACAAAATTGGGTTTGGAGCGGGCGATGGGATTTGAACCCACGACATCTTGCTTGGGAAGCAAGCACTCTACCCCTGAGTTACGCCCGCTCGGTGCGCGTGATTGTAACATTTTTGCTCCTAGATATCCCCGCATATGAGTGAGAGTAGCTAAACCTCCGCTCATACATAATTGCTAAGTAGGAGTCTCATAAAAATTGGGAGTTTACACACTCCAGGGGTAGCGGGGCCAGGACTAGCTGATACCGCCCTGGAAATAGTCCTGCAGCTCATCGCAGGTAGACTTATTGATCTTCTCGCCACTCCGTGACATACGGTTAGATGTTTCGTGACGTTCAACAGAACGTTTGACCGTTCATTCAGCTGCCAATAAGCAACTCCAGGCGGGACATCCACTTCGATGCAATGCTAACTGCTCCTACAGCAGGGAGAGCGTCGCGATTCCGCCCACGATCATGGCTAGAGCTATCACCTTCAGCACCAGGGTGTCCCGCTTCAACGGCTCATTCAGCAGTTTTATCTTTTCGATGCTGACCAAACTACTTACCAAGAACACGAAAAATGGTCGAGTGGCAGCCAAAGCCGCCACCAAAGATATCGCTCCCAGCTCTGTCGCCTTTGTTAGCGAGATTGATGCCACCGGCGCCATTAAGAAATCAGCGGATAGCATTAAGGTCAAAGTGCGCCAATTACGCAGCACCGTCAGCATCTCAAGAAACCCCTTTGGTTTGGCCAGAACACCAAAGGCCACGGCCATGGCTGTCGCCCGTATGGCGTAGGTCATCCAAACGGTGAGTCCGTCGTCCAGAGCTGCCTTGGCGAAGACATGGGACAATGCCGTAAGCAAACTGGCGATAATCAGGATTGGGAAAGCACGGGAAAAACTCAAGACACTGGGCCCGCCCGAGCGCCTGATAGAGATCACAAAAGCCCCAGCCACTATGATTATGATGGCCGCCCATTGACCTGGAATAAGACTTTCGCCCAACGTAAACGCCGCCAATATTGCCACGAACACCGGGAAGGTGTGTACGATGGCCGACGCCCGCGATGCCTCCTCCAGTTTGTAGCCCCAGAAAACCATCGCCAGCCCGACGCCCCAGGTTCCGCCTGAAAGCGCTGCCCATCCCATGTTGAGGTTCGTCGCCTCGTCTGGAACGCCGCCGGTGGCAAAGAAGACGATCGCGGCCGGTATCAGCAGCGAGTAGGCGATGGACGCGTAATACACGCCCAGGTTTGGCAGGTGGTGGTCGATGAGCCGTTTTTCCAGCGTGGTGATGACGCCGAACAATGCAGCGCTGAAAAGGGCAAGTGAGATCCATTCCAAAGGTGGGTTTTCCTTTGCCTTTCGGACTGTTCCCGGCCGATGCGGCGGACTGGATTCTGGGGAGGCTGTGTTGAGCAGCCAACCTGGGCCGTTGCCGGCAAAGACCTTGGTCCTGAGCGCCACGGGAACCTGAACCGGCTATATCGTTAGCTGTCGGTTATTTCTCTTTGCGGTCCATCAGCCAGGGCATGGCCTGGACTTCTGATGACATCCAGCGTTTAGCGTCTTCGAACCGACCCTCCTGAATCTCCACGCCCAGACCGTCGGCCAGCCTGGTCATGAAGTTGAAATTGCAGGTTATCAGGACGGTGGATAAGACTTGCTGCTCGTTCAGGCCCAGGTCGCGAAGCTTCTGAAGGTCGGCTTTCGTGTTGCCTGACGGGTTCAGGGTCAGTTTGACGGCAAAGTCACACATGCCTCGTGTCTGGTCGTCCAGGCAGGCCTTGGTGTAGTCGTGCATCATGTGATTAGCGAGCTCGGTGTCGTCGGAATGTTGACGGAGGAACCCTCCGTGAGACATGGTTCAATATCGACAGGTATTGGCGGCGGCCACCACGGTGGAGATGCACTCTTCTTGGACCCTGGTTAACGCCGAGGAGCCAAAGGTGATATTAGCGTTCAGGTTCTGCACCGCCTTCATTGCCTTTTCGTTGATGGACATGCAGGCAATCACCGGAGGCAGGTCTACCTTTTTTTCTTGGATCCAAGACATTGAGCTACTCCTAGTTTTGGCTGATGTTGAGAATGGGACTGGATTTTAGATGCGCTCTATCCGAGTTGAATTAACCAATCAGGTGGGCAGTCCGCCGGTTTTGGTGTTGGCTTCTTGCACTCCTGCCCAGTACGCTGCCCACTCTTCTCGCATGCCTTCCTCGGTCTTTCCGGGCGTGTATCCCGGTGAGATCACCGGCCCGGCTTTGGTCACGGTTATTACTACGTAGCGCCTGGCGGGCAGGCCGGACCTCTGGATGCCGTGGCTGCCGGTGGTGTAAGCCTCTTTGATTTCTTCGAAAAGTTTCCCCTCAGTCACGATCTGAGCGGTCCCCTTGAACCGGTAACCCTTGCGGAGGTAGGTATCCAAGACGTTTATCTCGCAGGCAGGATTGTGTTCCAGGTTGTCGATTGTGACCGGAGACCCAAGGTCGGCAAAGACCAAGTGGTCATCGTCCCATACTGTGGCGGTACCCTTGGGCGAAAGGTTTGGAGAGCCGTCGGGGCAGACAGTAGCCATGAAACCCATGCGCTGCTGCCGGACAACCCTCTTCATGTCGTCGGTCATGATTCCCATTCTGAAACCTCCGGCCTGCACCCAGGCGGCAAATTAGACGCCAGTATACCTACGGAAACGGGCAGACGGCAACTGCTCACGGCCCGGTGAGATAGGGCTTGAAGAAGGCTGCGACCTACTACTTAGTAGGCAGTAGATTTGATGAGCCAGAAAGGAGGGCCGCTAGCTGATCCAGCCTGCGGCCCTTTCCGCTATCACGATGGCCGTAGCGTTGGTGTTGGCGCGCACGACGTTTGGACAGACGGACAAGTCCACTACCCGCAGGTTCTGCATCCCACGCACCCGGCAATATTGGTCCACCACGGCCATGGGGTCAGACTCCGGGCCCATCTTACAGGTGCCGGAGGTATGCTGGGTGGTTGCCACGTTCTGCCGCAGCCAGGCATCCAGAGCATCGTCCGAGGCGACGTTATCATCGGTGGGCGAGATACGCTGTTCGATCAGAGGACCGAAAGAGGGGTGCTCTAGGAACTTCAGAGATAGGTGTATGGCTTCCCGCATGCGCTGCCGGTCCCACTCAGTCTCGAAGTAACGATATTCCAGATGCGGAGGCTGGCTGGCGTCGGCAGAGGTCAAAGTCAACTCCCCGACGCTATCTGCCAGCTTCAAGATGCAGGTTATCCGCATGCCTTGTGGGCGGTCGGGGCTCCGGCCCTGCAACGGGTCTCCGGCACGCAATCCCGTGAACGACGACGGGAAGAGTTGCATATCGTTCCTCGTGTCCGACCCTTCCGCGGTGTAGCGCAGTCCGCTCTGGATGCGGGGCTCGATGGTTGCCAACTTGACCCCCTCTTTAGGTTCAAGCTCGATGGTGATCAGCGGGTGATCGCGCAGGTTCTGCCCCACACCGGGAGCATCTTTCACGACTGGAATACCCAATTCATTCAGGTGCGCAGCGGGTCCGACGCCTGAGAGAAGCAACAACTGGGGAGTGGCAATGCCTCCGGCGCAGAGGATGATCTCCGAGCCTTCCACCGTAAACTTTTCTCCGCCGCTTGCCACTTCCACGCCGACGGCCCGGTCTCCTTCGAAGACCACCCGGTGGGCCAAGACGTTGGCCTTGATGGTGAGATTGAGCCTGTGGCGACTGGGGTTCAGGTAGGCCAACGAGGCGCTCATCCGGATGCCGTCGGGGTTGTTCATCGGCACCGCGCCCGTTCCGGTGGAATCGGGATTGTTCATGTCAGAGTCTTCTGGAAACCCGGCATCGACCGTTGCCTGGTGGAAGGCCTCGTTCACTGGCAGGAATGCTTCCCTAGGCAGCCGCCAGACGGGGATCGGTCCGTCGGAGCCGTGAAAGTCGTCTCTCACGTTCAGGTCGGTCTCAAGCTTGCGGAAGAACGGCAGCAGGTTGACGAAGCTCCACTGGTCGTTGCCCCCGGCGGCCCAATCGTCGTAGTCCTCGGGCACGCCGCGAAGGAACACTTGGCCGTTGACCGAACCCGAACCCCCCATAACCTTTCCCCGGGCCACCTGCATGGGCACTGTCTGCTCCGCGGTGCCCTGTCCCCGGTAGGCCCAATTGAAAGGCGATTCGATGTCGCTGGCTTCCTGGCGGTAACCTAGCTTCAGTTCGTCGGGGAGGGTTTCCAGGTCGGTGTACTCTGGGCCGGCTTCCAACAACAGCACCGACCGGTTGGGGTCTTCACTCAGTCGGGTGGCCAGGGTACAACCGGCCGAGCCCCCGCCAACGATGACAACGTCGTATCTCATTTTTCCTCGTAATTGGCCGACAGCTCTCAGCTCTCAGGGAATAGGTGGGGAATCATGTTCTGGTAGGCAACGTCGTTGGCCATACCCATGACCAAGCCCGCCCTGGCGTCCCGGAAATACCGCTCGATGGGGGACCTACGGGCGAAGGCAGTGCCGGTGAAGCAGGTCATCAGGTCCGAGGTTACCCTGACAGCAGCTTCGGAACAGTTCACTTTGGCTTGCAGGTAAGGCAGGTCATTTGTGCCCCGGTCTTGGTCGAAATAAAAGGCCGTTGCCAGCATCAGGGCTCTTGCCGCTTCGATCTGGGTGCTCATCTCAGCCATGCGGCGCTGGTAGATGACGTTGTCCAGCCGCCGGTGACCGCTCCGGTATTGCCGGGGCATCTCCTCAAGGGCGATCTCAAAGGCGCCCGAGGCTATTCCTAGATAGGCAGCCGCGTAGGTGAGACCCAGCATGGGTCGGAGGAACCTGTCGGTGTCTTCGAAGATGGTGTGCTCGGCTCCCAGCAGGTTCTCGTCTGGGACGAAACCCGAGTATTTGACCGGAGAGCTGCTGTTGCCCCTCATGCCCAAGCCGTCCCAAGGCTCGATGATCTCCCAGTCGATCTTGTCTTCCTCAACGAACAACTTGGTGGCGCTGCCCTGGGGCGTGTCCTCGCCCACACGGCAGCGGAGCTCGATATGGCTGACATGCCCAGCCGAGGTGACATAAGCTTTGCGGATGCCGTTCAGTTGGTACCCGCCGGGAACCTTGGCGACCGCAGCTAGGGTGTTTACGGGTGTCCAGTCGTCTCCAGCGCCGGCCGATTCGCCGCCTGCGGCGGCCGAGAACACTTCTCCCTTGGCTAAGGGCTCGATGAACTGCTTCACCTGGTACTCGGTCGGGATTCGGGAGAGGATCTCCACGCCCTCGAGGTGCATCTTGTAGCACATTGCGGTGGACGGGCATTTCTTGGAAAGCTCTTCGACGATCAGGCAGGTGGTGACCATGTCCTCGCCCAGACCGCCGTGCTTTTTGTCTACTCGAAGGCCCCAAAGTCCCTCTTTCTTCAGCGCTTCCAAAGATTCAGTGGGGAATCGTCCCAGGCGGTCAGTCTCTGCCGCCCGGTGGGCCAGCTCTCTGGCGGCGATGTCCCTGGCGCGCTCTTGCCAATCTTGTTGATGCTTGTCCAACGGGAAATAGGACATTCTTGCTCCTGATCAGTGACGTAGCTGTGTTTCCTGTCCACAGGCTCACAATCAACGACTATAGGACGGCCTCCCATGGACGTCAACACTAAGAGCGGCCAGCGTTTACCGGTCGGCCGTCAGCTTGTGGATGCCACCGCAATCTGATTCCAAGAACAACACCACAGCTGAGACTGTGGCTGCCCAGAAGGTTTCGCGAACGGAAACGGTTATAAGGGGACGTTCTACATGCTTCTACTTGCGACCGGTGAGATTGAGCCAACCGCCAGCCGCGCGTACAATTCGTCTGGGCAAGAAAGCCACGCATGCCGGGAAAGAGGACAGATGAGCGCAATCCAACGTTGGACAGAGATGGTTCGCACGGAGCATGCCCAGTCGGACAGCATGCGGAAGGAGGAACCGCCCGACGACTCGTGGAGCAACTTCGCCGGGCAGTTTAAAGCTGACCCCCGGCGCACCGGCGACTTATTGGTGAACCACCTACGGCAGGCAATCGCACCTGGTCAGACGGTGTTGGACGTTGGCGCTGGTGGTGGACGTCTGGCGTTACCACTGGCTCTGGACGCTGAAAAAGTGATCGCCGTTGAGCCATCGCCCAGCATGTGCCGGATTCTGCGGGAGGCTGCCTCCGAGTTCAACGTGCCCAACGTCGAAGTTGTCGAGGCTGGCTGGCTGGACGCCCAAGTTGACCGGGCGGACGTAGCGGTCTGCGCCCATGTCCTCTATGTCATCCAAGACATCAAGGCGTTCGTCAGAAAATTGGAAGAACATGCTGGGCAGGTGCTGGTGATCGTGTTCCAAGCGCCGCCACAGTCACAGATGTACCCCCTTTGGGAGCGAGTGCACGGCGTTCCTAGGATAGGCCTTCCTAGCCTCCCTGAATTCTTGGAAGTTTTGGATCAATTAGGGACTGAGCCGGACGTCGAAGTGGTCCACACCGAGCGTAACCGAGGCTTCGAGAGCCTGGAGGTCGCCATAGAGCAGATTGCACGCCGACTTTACGTCACGCCCGCGTCGCCAGAGATGAAACGCCTGGAGGTGCTGCTGCCCCAAGTCTTAGAGGAAAAAGACGGCCATTTCACCATCAAAGGCGCCATACCATTGGAACCGAGGGTGGTCTCATGGCGGCCTGGAGACTAATCGATGTGGCTTGGCTCCGCAGCGACCTCGTATTTTGATCAGGACTAAGGACCCTGCCATGCCCACCGCCGAAAAGAGTAAGGCCACCGCTGGAACGCCCCATCTAGATCGCAAAGCGTGATTCGCGGAGATACCTGGGGGTCAACGCAGTGGCCGGAAGAAATCGCGGACATCATCCACCAGCCGGTCCGGTTCCTCTAGCGCGGCGAAGTGTCCGCCGCTGGGCATGACCGTCCATTGCTGGACGTTGTAGGAGCGTTCGACCCACTCCCGAAGAGGAACGCTGATCTCGGCGGGGAACACCGCGATGCCGCATGGCACATCGATGCGTTGGTCCTTTTCCAGATTCCATGGCTTTCGCAGAGTTTCGTAGTAGATCTTGGTCGACGAGCCGATGGACTGGGTGGCCCAGTAGATTGTGATGGTGGTGAGAAGTTCGTCTTTGGTGAACTTTTTCTCCACATCACCACCGCAATCGCTCCATGTTCGGTATTTCTCTACGATCCAGGCCGCTAGTCCGGCGGGCGAGTCGTTCAGTCCGTAAGAGAGGGTTTGAGGCTTGGTGCCCTGAATGTGGGCATAGCCGCCTTCGGTTGCCTGCCAGTCTCTCCGCTGCTGGAGCATATCCTCTTCTGCTTTCGAGAGTTCCTTTGCACCTGGGCCCATGTAGGGTGTCGGTCGAAAGGGTAAGGTTGAGTGGATTCCGATAACCTTGGCGCCGTGGAAGAATCCAAGTCTGGCCGTGACAGAGGCACCCCAGTCGCCTCCCTGAGCCCCGAACCGTTGGTAACCCAGGTTCTCGGACATCAACTTGGCCCACATATCCCCGATGCTCAGCACGTCTAGTCCCCGCTCAGCCGTGTGGTCGGAGAACCCGTAGCCGGGCATGGACGGCACCACAACGTCGAAGGCGTCCGCCGAGTCGCCGCCGTGGCTGCCCGGGTCGCTGAGAAGGGGGATGATCTTGTGCATCTCAAAGAAGGTGCCTGGCCATCCGTGGGTGATAACCAGCGGCATGGGATTGGGGCCCTTTCCCTTCTCGTGGATGAAATGGATGCCTAGGCCGTCGACGTCGGTCTTGAAATGGGAGAAGGAGTTGATCAGATTCTCCTGCCCACGCCAATCGAACTTGGTGCGCCAGTACTCCACCAATTCTTTGACGTAGTCCAAATTGCTGCCGTAGTCCCAGTCAGTGCCCGGCAACTCGTCTGGCCAGCGGGTGCGCTCCAGTCGGGATTGCAGGTCTTCCAAGACCGAATCCGGAACCTGTACCTTGAACGGTTCGACCGCCATGACAACTCCCTCCTCGATCGGGTTAGACAGGCAGCACTGGTTCGGTGCGGTTGGCTGGCAGTTCGGAGTCAAAGGAGTTGACCGCGATGGCGATAAGGGCATAGTTGCCCATGGTCAGCGTCAGTTCGATCAAGCCTTGCTTGCCGAATTGTTCGATCGCGGATTGGAATGCGCCGCGGCTCACCCGGTGGGTGCGATAGAACTCTTGGCCGTAGTTGATGACAGCTGCTTCGTCGGGGGCCAGTGCCGGGAGCTCTTTGCGGTCTCTGAGGGCGTCCACCACGGCGTCGGGCACTCCGGCGGCCCGGGCGGAGGCGGCATGGGCGTTCCAGACGTACATGCAGTCATTCTCGCGAGCTGTGACCAGCATGGCGAGTTCCAAGATCTTGTTGGACAGGGACGAATCGTTGCGCAGATATTGGTTCAAGGCCGTAACCAATTGTTGCGCCTTGGGAACGTGCCAGAATATCGAGCCGGGTCCGACCAAGGGCACCGAGCCTGCGCCAGCAAGAAGCTGGTCAAAAGCGTCGGCCTGGCCGCTGGGAACTGTCTCTCTGGTCGCTGAAGGAATTCTACCCATGTCAGTCTCCTAACTCGTACGGGTTTTGGCCATGGTGTTGGGCGTGAACATGAGGCCCTGGCTGTGGGCTTAAAGTTACGCGCCCGGTTTTGTGTTGTCAATCTAGGGGAGATGGCGCCTGAGGGCTGTGGGCCGGGGAATAAGTGGCGTTTCGTGGCAGCAAGATGCCCGCCAGCAAGAGGGCCCACGAGGCAGCGGAGGCGATGGCTAAGCCAGGTATGAACGAGCCCGATATGTCACGCAGTCCACCTACCAGTATCGGCGATACGAACATTGCGAAACCAGAAAAGGTCAGGAGCGAACCCCAGACCACCGCCACCCTCTCCGGGGTCATGCCGACCATCTGCATGGGCAGAGTGAGCAATTTGGGCGCGTACAGCCAAGAGCCGATGCCCACGATGACCACGGCCGGATAGATCAGGGCCGGTCCCGGCATTAGAAAGGCGCCCAGGCCACCCAGTCCGGCCAGCAAGCCTGAAGCTGCAAATAGGGCCCTAGGAGAGGCCACCCACAACGCTGCGACACCGCCAGCCAGGACTCCTAACATGCCGACTAGGGGCAGTAACCCCGTGATGAACCCAGCCTGGGACAGGGAGATACCCCGGTCCTCGTTGTAAAAGGTTGGCAGCCATCCGGTGAAGGCGGCGTACTGGACCAGTATCCCGGCGTCCGCAGCGAGCAGAAGCACCACCGTACGGTTCTGCAACACCATACCCACTTCCCTGAGGGATACGCCCGCTCTGGTCATGGGCTTGCCTCCCGAGTCCCGGCCCAGGACAAGCCAGGCCACCAATCCGGCAACACCTGGGAGGGCAAACACAGTCAATGTCGTCTGCCAGGCCATGACCTCGGCCAACGAGGCAGCAGTCGCTACCGATAATGCGATGCCCAGGCTCAATGCCGCCATGGTGACGGCGTTCATCACCGTCACTTCTTTAGGCCGGAACCACTGCATCAACAGGGGGCCGGTGGCAGTGAGGATGAAGGCGAATCCCAGACCGGTGACAGACCTGAGCAGCAGCAGGGTTATGAAGTTGGGTGCCGCTCCCGACAGCGACACCAGGGCCACAGCGGACCAGCCGATGATGAATGCTCGTCGTAGGCCGATGCGAGCGATGAGTATGCCGCTGGGCAGCCCCAAGGCCGCCGCCACTAGAAGGGGCAATGCCACCAACAATCCGGCCGTGGCCCGGTTGACGTTATAGTCGTCGATGGCGAGGGGCAGAAGGGGTGAGACAGCAAAGATGTTGAGGCCCACGCTCAGGTGCCCAGCCAGCACCAAGGCGGCCATCACGAACCGGTAGCTGCGATAGGTTGGGACCATCCTCGTGGATATGTCTTCGGGTTCGTTGGCCATGGGGCAGGCTAAGAGAACAAACGGCCGTCGAGAGGCAGTCCTTCAGTTAGTTCATCGGAGTCCGCCGGCAGAGGCACGATGCACTCAGGGCCCTGGTTCTTCACCGAATTGACGGTTTCCGCCACTGGGTGGTACACCAGGAAATCGGCAGGGGCCGGAATCAGCAATGGTTCCAGAATTGAAGGGTCTTCAGTCAGGGGGTCCAACCACAGTGCTTGGGTCTCGTCAGACAAGATGACGGGCATGCGGTTGTGCAACGCTTGGATGAATGGATTGGCCTTGGTAGTGATAACGGTGCACGACTGGACGACTTGCCCTTCAGGGGATTTCCAGGTCCCCCACAATCCGGCGAAGGCCATTGGTTCACCGCTTAACGGGTAGATATAGCTGGGCAGCCTTCGTTTACCATCTCTCTTCCATTCGTAGAACCCATTTGCCAGTACCAGGCAGCGCCGTTTCTTGAACGCCGCCCGAAAAGAGGGCTTGGTCGAGGCTGTTTCTCCCACAGCGTTGATCATACTGGCGCCGACCTTGAGGTCTTTGGCCCAAAAGGGTACCAAACCCCAGCGCATTAGTTCGCCGCGCCGTTGGCCGTCGTTGGTCACGGTTAAAACCGATTGGGTAGGGGCGATGTTATACCGCGGCTCGTGGTCGAAGTTGTGGGAGCCGGTGAACTTTGATAGGAATCCAAACCGGCCCTGAAGCTCGTCCAAGTTGGAGGTGAGGGTAAATCGGCCGCACATGATGCCAAATTCCTTAGACCCGGGCAAAAAGGACTAATAAAA
>UINC01001417.1_pt1 | contig 21966 bp, 15 predicted proteins | sample 5385821 | NCBI WGS metagenome assembly UINC01 (sample SAMEA4666929, study PRJEB26691) | marine metagenome | isolation source: Pacific Ocean | place: Pacific Ocean | collected 2011-10-13 | reverse complement strand
AAACAAAGATTGATTTATCCAGACAAATCACAGGAACCTACATTGTAGTGATGGATGGTCCAACTGTAAGAAAAACATTTAAAATTGTTAAAAGATGAAAAGTACATTAAAGTTTTTTAGCTTCCTTTTTACCCTAACCCTGCTAATAAGCTGTGGAGGAGGAGGAGGAGATGACTCCAGCGGCGGCGGCGGTGGAGGCGGAGGTGGAACTCCCACTCCACCAGGCAAAGCTACTTTAACAGCTCCTGCTAACAATAAGACTTGTGAAACAGGAACAAGCGTTTCTGACACCCAGAGTGAAGTAACTTTTACTTGGAGTGCATCGGCAAACACCAACAGTTATGACCTGAAGATTACCAATTTAAATACAAGTACCATTACAAATAAAACAGGTATTACTACCGTTACTACCAAAGTAACATTAGATAAGGGAGTTCCTTATTCTTGGAATATAACCTCTAAAAGCACTTCTTCTACTACCACTACTGCTAGTGATACTTGGAAGTTTTATTTGGCAGGTCCAGGAATTACTAATTACGCTCCTTTCCCTGCAGACTTAAAGTCTCCTAAATCGGGATCTACTGCTACTAGAGATGGAGATGGGAAAGTGACTTTTACTTGGGATGGAAGTGATCCAGATACTGGAGATACACTTCAATATACATTATATGTAGATAAAACAGACGGCAAACAAACACCACCATCCGCACAGACTAATCTAACAGCCAAAACATTAGCTGTTGCATTAGATGCAGCTACAACTTATTATTGGAGGGTGAAAACATCAGATGGAACCCATAGTAGTTACTCTATTGTTTACTCATTTAAAACAGATTAAATTTTAAATTTAAAAAAGGGGGCAATGCCCCTTTTTTTTATATTTGCAAAAATTTATTATTGAAAGAGATAACAATTATTCTTATAGATAGAGAAGGTAAAAGGCATTCATTAAAAGCTCAGGTTGATGTAAAAATGAATCTAATGGAGCTTTGTAAAAGTCATGAATTTCCTATACAAGGTATTTGTGGTGGTATGGCATTGTGTGCTTCATGTCAAATATATATTCATTCTGAAAATTCAATAAAAGAAATAAATGATGATGAAAGAGCAATGCTATCCGAAGCTTTTTTTGTAAAGGAAAACTCTAGACTTTGCTGTCAAATACAGATTAACAAAGAACTAGATGGATTGGTTTTTGAACTCGCCCCAGAATAAATTATTTTATGTTTTGGTTTTTTTGATAAGGTTTAAAGCAGAACCTTCTTTATACCATTCTATTTGTTGATCATTATAGGTATGGTTTGCAAGAATAATATCTTTAGAACCATCTTTATGCTTGATTTCAATAGTAAGTTGCTTTCCAGAACTAAAGTTTTCTAAGTCAATAAAGTCAAAAAGGTCATCCTCTTGAATTAAATCATAATCATTTTCATTATTAAAAGTAATACCTAGCATACCTTGTTTTTTTAGATTGGTTTCATGAATTCTAGCAAACGATTTAACTATAACTGCTTTTACTCCTAAATGTCTAGGTTCCATAGCTGCATGTTCTCTTGAAGAACCTTCTCCATAATTGTGGTCACCAACTACTACAGTATCAATACCATTTTCTTTATAAATTCTTTGAACATCAGGCACTCCTTCATATTCTCCATTTAGTTGATTTTTTACAAAATTTGTTTTTTCATTGAATGCATTTACCGCTCCAATTAAACAGTTATTTGAGATATTGTCTAGATGACCTCTGTATCTTAACCATGGTCCAGCCATTGAAATATGATCTGTAGTGCACTTTCCTAAAGCCTTTATTAATAACCTCGCATCTAAAATATTTTTACCATCCCAGGGGCTAAATGGTTCTAAAAGTTGTAGCCTTTCAGATACTTTACTTACTTTAATTTCAATATTTGATCCATTTTCTGAAGGTGCTAAATAACCCGCATCTTCAACTTCAAAACCTTTTGGAGGAAGTTCCCATCCAGTAGGTTCATCCAGTTTAACTTTTTCACCTTTTGAATTAATTAATAAATCTGTTATAGGGTTAAAATCTAATCTTCCAGAAATAGCAATTGCAGCAACCATCTCAGGTGAAGCTACAAAGGCATGCGTGTTTGGATTTCCATCATTTCTTTTAGCAAAATTCCTGTTAAAAGAATGAACTATCGTATTTTTTTCTTGTAGGTCTGCATCTTTTCTAGCCCACTGCCCAATACAAGGTCCACAAGCATTTGTAAATATTTTCGCATTTAAATTTTCAAATATATCCAAGAATCCATCTCTGTCTGCAGTGAATCTTACTTGTTCAGAGCCAGGATTGATTCCTAATTCAGATTTAGTCTCAAGGCCTTTGTCAATAGCCTGTTGGGCTATTGAAGCAGCTCTAGATAAATCTTCATAAGATGAGTTAGTACAAGATCCAATTAATCCCCATTCAACTTTTAACGGCCAATCATTTTTTTTAGATTTTTCGGCCATTTCATTTACTGGAGTTGCAATATCTGGAGAAAATGGACCATTTATATGAGGCATTAATTCTGATAAGTTTATCTCTATAACTTGATCAAAATACTTTTCAGGATTTTGGTATACTTCAGGGTCCGCAGTTAAATAATCCTTTACTTTATTGGCAGCATCTGCAATATCGCTTCTTCCAGTAGATCTTAGGTATCTTTCCATCGATTCATCATATCCAAATGTAGATGTAGTAGCACCAACTTCAGCTCCCATATTACATATTGTTCCTTTTCCAGTACATGACATGGATTTAGCGCCAGGTCCAAAATATTCTATAATAGCTCCTGTTCCTCCTTTAACAGTTAAAATACCAGCTACTTTTAATATCACATCTTTAGGAGATGTCCATCCTGAGCATTTTCCAGTCAATTTAACTCCAATTAACTTAGGGAATTTTAATTCCCAAGGCATTCCTGCCATAACATCCACCGCATCAGCTCCACCCACACCAATAGCGATCATTCCTAATCCTCCAGCATTTACAGTATGTGAATCGGTCCCTATCATCATTCCACCAGGAAATGCATAGTTTTCCAAAACTACTTGATGAATTATTCCTGCACCAGGTTTCCAAAATCCTATTCCATATTTATTTGAAACGGATTCTAAAAAATTAAATACTTCATTACTATTATTTAAAGCAGACTGAAGATCTTTTGAAGCCCCTAAAGAAGCTTGAATTAAGTGATCACAATGTACGGTTGTTGGAACGGCTACCTTATTTTTTCCAGCTTGCATAAATTGCAATAATGCCATTTGAGCAGTTGCATCTTGACAAGTTATTCTATCGGGAGCAAAATCAACATATTCCTCTCCTCTTTTAAAAGGAGAATCTAATTCAGAATCCCACAAATGGGCATAAAGTATTTTTTCAGAGAGAGTTAATGGAGTTTGTTTTATGGTTCGAGCTTTATCAACTTTTGATTGGATTTTTTGATAAACCTCTAAAATCATTTCAATATTAAATGCCATTTAACCCTAATTTAGATTGCAAAAATAATGTTTATTGGTTAAAGTTCAATCTTATGAGAGATTTTATAATATAATAAGAATAGAAGATAGGGCTAGCATTATAAAAGCTGGCAGAGATTTTATTAAAGGATCGTTTTTTTTAACATGAAATCCTATTGCTCCAATCATAAAACATCCTATTAAAAATGCAGAAATATCAACTAAATTTGGAAACCAAATTCCAGCTACTAAAAAACATGCTAAAGATAATTTTGAAAATCCTATTATTTTCATAAATGAATGTTTAAAACCATATGCTGTAAATTCTTCAGTCATATTTTGTGAATTTCCTCCTCTATATTTAGAAGGTTTTTTGAAATTCAATAACCATACTTTGAAAATTCCAATCGCAATTACAATTTGAATAATAAGCTTAATATTTTCCATCAATTATAATTTTATGTTAATTTAACCATTTAATTTAAAATCAGACAAAATGACTAACCTATTTAGAATTCCTAGCATTACTGTACTACTACTTTTTATGATTTTTTTTTCAGGTTATAACTTGAAAGCACAGACAAAGCTCATGCAACAACCTGCATTAAGCGATACTCATGTCTCTTTTATTTATGCTGAAGATCTTTGGATAGCTAATAAGGATGGATCTAATCCTATAAGATTAACTATTGATGAAGGCATTGAATCGAATCCAATATTTTCGCCCGATGGTTCCATGATTGCTTTCAATGCGCAATATGATGGCAATTCCGATGTGTTTATTGTTCCTGTAAACGGTGGCATACCAAAGCGTTTAACGTGGCATCCTTATAATGATTTAGTTAGAGATTTTTCTGCCGATGGAAAAACAATCCTGTTTGCATCCCAACGAAATTCGTTTACCAATAGATATATGCAACTATTTACCATTTCGATTCATGGAGGAACGACAACGCAATTGGATATTCCAAATGCATTTTGGGCATCTTATTCTGATGACAATTCCCATATTGCTTATACACCTATTGCTGATAGATTCAACCAATGGAAACATTATCGTGGTGGCACAGCAACTCGTATTTGGTTGTACAATACGAAGTCCCACAAAGTAGAAGAAATTCAAAAACCTGCTGGTGGAAGCAATGACTCACAACCAAAATGGATGGGCGACGATGTTTATTTTAAAAGTGATAGAGATGGCGAATTTAATTTATACAGTTACAATACAAGCACAAAGGCTATTGATAAACTGACAGATTACAAAGATTTTCCAGTTATAAATATTGCAGCAAATAATGGTTTTGTAATTTATGAACAAGCTGGAACGCTGCACATTTATAATGCTAAAACGGGAGTTAATAAACACTTTAACATAAACATTACTACAGATTTATTAGAGCTTAGAGAACGTTTTATTTCTGGCAAAAACTATGTACGTTCAGGATCAATTTCTCCCTCAGGAGCAAGAGCTGTTGTTGATTTTAGAGGTGACATTGTTACAGTTCCTGCTGAAAAAGGCGATCCTGAAAATATAACTGCAACCACAGGAGTGCATGAAAAATATCCAGAATGGTCACCAAACGGAACATCTATAGCATATTTCTCTGATGCATCTGGCGAATACACATTACATATTAAAAATATGAATTCTGGAAACGTTAACACCATTCCATTAACGGGAACAGGTTTTTATGCCAATATACATTGGTCTCCAGACAGTAAAAAAGTGAGTTATGTTGATAATGGACGTAATTTGTATGTCACTGATATTTTATCTAAAAAAATCACAAAAATAGCACAAGATGTATTGTTTGTTCCAGGAGATATTAGAGACCTTTTTGGAAGTTGGTCACACGATTCAAATTGGATTTCGTACACCATAATAACAGATTCAAATTTTGAAAGAGCATATGCATATTCACTTTCTGAAAATAAATCACATCCACTTTCTGATGGCTTATCCAATGTTTCTGAACCTGTTTTTGATCCAAGTGGAAAATACTTATATATGTTAGCTTCAACTGATGCTGGACCTTTAGTAAACTGGTTTGACCAATCTAATATTAATAAAGAATTAACACAATCTATTTATTTAATAACCCTTCAAAAAGACGTGAAATCTCCTTTAGCAAAAGAAAACGATGAGGAAAAACCTAAAGTTGATAAAAAAGAGGATGACAAGAAAGAAGACAAAACAACAACCGCTTTAAAAATAGATTGGGATGGTATTCAAGAACGTATGCTAAGTTTACCAATAGAGTCTGGTGTTTTTAGAAGTTTAAGTTTAGCCAAAGAAGGTGAATTGTATTACTTATCCTCTTCTTTTCATTCTTTAAAATCAAGCCTAAATAAATTCGATTTCAAGAAACGAAAAAGTGAAGAGTTGATCCCAGCAAGTAATTTTCAAATTTCAGGGAATGGCAAAAAAATGCTCTATTTAGATAAAGGGTCTTGGTACATTTCAGATTTAGGCGCCGAATCAAAAAAAGACCCAATCAATCTAAATGCTATTAGTATAAAAATAAATCCGAAAGACGAATGGAAAAATATTTTTAAAGAAGCATGGCGTGTTAATAGAGATTATTTTTACGATCCAGGAATGCATGGTGTAGATTGGGATGCTATGAAAATTAAATACCAGCCGTTTTTAAAAGATGTCTCTTGTAGAAGCGATTTGTATCGTGTTATGCAATGGATGTTTAGTGAGCTTTCCGTTGGTCATCATCGTTTTTCAAGTCGTGGTGATAATCTTAATACTCCAAAACGTATTGCCGGCGGTTTATTAGGCGCCAATTATGTGGTTAAAAATAAGCGTTATCAAATTAGTAAAATATTTGGCGGTTTAAATTGGACACCGAATTTGCGCTCTCCTTTAACAGAACCAGGAGTGGCTATTAACAAAGGTGATTATATAATAACTGTTAATGGAAAAAACGTATCAGGTACTGACAATATATATAGTTTTTTTGAAAATACAGCCAATAAAATTGTAACGCTTAAAGTAAGTAAAAATGCAAATGGTGCTGAAGCCAGAACCTATAAAGTAACACCATTGTCAACAGAATGGGCTATACGTAATAGAGATTGGGTTGAAGGGAATATGAAAAAAGTTCATGAGGCCACCAATGGAGATGTGGCTTATGTATACGTACCAAACACCAGTGTTGCAGGTTTCAATTATTTTAAACGTTATTTTTATCCACAGGCAAATAAAAAAGCAATTATAATTGATGAACGATTTAATGGAGGGGGCTCGCTTGCCGATTATTATATAGATATTTTAAAACGTCCAGAACAAGCTTATTGGAATTTTAGATATGGTAAAGATTTAAAATCACCAAGTGCTTCAATTCAAGGTCCAAAAGTGATGATTATTGATGAAACTGCAGGTTCTGGTGGTGACTATTTACCATGGATGTTTAGAAAATTCAATATAGGAACTATAGTTGGTAAACGTACTTGGGGTGGGCTAGTAGGTGTATTGGGTTATCCAGAATTTATTGATGGTGGCATTGTTACAGCTCCAAATGTTGCCTTCTATTCAGATAAAGGGTTTAGAGTAGAGAACGAAGGTGTTGCACCAGATATTGAAGTTGAGCAATGGCCCGAATTAGTTATTAAAGGTCATGATCCACAATTAGAAAAAGCCATTGAAATAACCATAAAACAACTAAAAGCTAATCCTACAAAAAAGGTTAAACGACCAGCTTATCCTAATAAAACTAAAAATTAGTATATAGTAAACCTTTAAAAAGAACATAAAAAAAGAGTCACTATTTCTAATGACTCTAGTAGTAGCGGGAGCAGGACTCGAACCTGCGACCTTCGGGTTATGAGCCCGACGAGCTACCTACTGCTCTATCCCGCGATGTGAGGGGCGAATTTACAACTTTTTTAAAATATAGAGAAAAGTATTATCAATTATAATTAAGGTATTACCTTTGATTTATGGTTCATAAATCTGGATTTATAAATATTATTGGCAACCCCAATGTTGGTAAATCAACATTAACAAATCTTTTTGTTGGTAAAAAATTATCTATTATTACACCTAAAGCTCAAACAACTAGACATCGAATTTTAGGAATTGTAAATTCTGATAATTATCAAATGATAATTTCAGATACTCCAGGAATAATAAAACCTGCTCATAAGCTTCACGAGTCTATGATGGATTTTGTTAATATGACTTTTGAGGATGCTGATATATTACTTTATTTGGTTGAGTATAAAGACTATAACCTTAAAGATTCTACACTTTTAAAAAAAATAAAATCTTCTAAGATTCCCTTAATGTTAGTTATCAACAAAATAGATAATATTGATCAGATAAAATTAGAAAGTGAAATAGATTATTGGAAGAAAATTTTGCCTAATGCGGAAATATGGCCAATTTCTGCGATTGAAAAGTTTAATATTAATGAATTAAGGAATAGAATTATTGATATTTTACCTATTGGACCTGCGTATTTTCCTAAAGATCAATTAACTGACAAACCTGAGAGATTTTTTGTAAATGAAATTATAAGGGAGAAGATATTAATTAATTTTAGAAAGGAAATTCCATATTCTGTAGAAGTTGTTACCGAATCATTTGAAGAAGAACTTAAAATTATCAAAATTAGATCTATTATAATGGTAGAAAGAAGTAGTCAGAAAGGAATTATTATTGGTCACAAAGGAGACGCAATTAAAAATATTGGAACTCAATCTAGGATGGATATGGAAGTCTTTTTTAATAAAAAAGTATTTTTAGACCTTCAAGTAAAAGTTAATAAAAACTGGAGATCTAGCGATACTGAACTTAAAAGATTTGGATATAATCAAAAATGATTTTATTGATTTAAAATATTAGATTTGTAGCCCTTAAAAAAATAAAATGAGTTCTGTTGTTGCTATTGTAGGTAGACCCAATGTTGGAAAATCAACACTATTTAATAGGTTAATTCAGAAAAGAGAAGCAATTGTTGACTCTGAGAGTGGTGTAACAAGAGACAGGCATTATGGTTTTTCATTTTGGAATGGAAAAGATTTTACCGTTATTGATACTGGAGGTTATATGTTGGGTGGAGATGATAATTTTGAAAAAGAAATAAATGATCAGGTCATGATTGCAATTGAGGAATCTGATGTTATTATTTTTACAGTAGATGTTGAAAATGGTATTAATACAATGGATAATGAAATAGCTAGACTTCTTCATAAATCTAGTAAAACTATCATTCTTGCTGTAAATAAAGTAGATAATCACAAAAGACAGATTGATTCAAATGAATTTCATTCTCTTGGCTTTAAAAAATCTTTTAATATTTCAGCAATAAATGGTAGTGGAACTGGTGAATTATTGGATGATTTAGTTAATTATTTCCCTGCAAAATCAAAGATAGATAAAGAAAAAATTCCAGGTTTTGCCGTTATTGGAAGACCAAATGCAGGAAAATCATCATTTATAAACACTTTATTAGGAGACAATAGATATGTTGTTACTGAAATTGCTGGAACTACTCGTGATAGTATTGATACTCATTTTAATAGATTTGGATTTGATTTTAATTTAATTGATACGGCTGGAATAAGAAAAAAATCAAAAATAAGTGATGATATTGAATTTTATTCTGTTGTTAGGTCAATTCGAACAATAGAAAATGCTGATGTTTGCTTAATCTTATTTGATGCAACTCGATCATTTGATTCCCAGGTAAAAAATATTTTTTGGTTAGCTACAAGAAATAATAAAGGAATAGTCATTTTAGTAAATAAATGGGATTTAGTTGATAAAAAAACTAATACTATTAAATTAATTGAGGAGAGTATTAAAAAGGAAATTGAACCCTTTGTTGACGTACCAATTGTATTTATTTCAAGCTTAACTAAACAAAGAATATTTAAAGCAATAGAAACTGCTATGTTAGTTTATAAGAACAGAAAACAAAATATTGTTACTAGAAAATTTAATGATTCTTTATTACCAATTATTCAAAAAAACCCACCTCCTGCTTATAAGGGAAAATATGTAAAAATAAAATTCTGTACCCAGTTGCCCTCATCTTATCCTCAGTTTGCTTTTTTTTGTAATCTTCCCCAATATATAAAGGATCCTTATAAAAGGTTTTTAGAAAATAAGATTCGTGAAATATATGATTTTACTGGAGCGCCTATTAAGATATTTTTTAGAAAGAAATAGTTTTTATTAAAGTTCTTCTCTAATATTTGTAAGAGCTGCTTTGATTTTTTCTAAATTCTTAATTACTTCAAAGTTCTTGTTTAGAATTTTTAATTGCTCTTTTGCTCCCTCAAGAGTATAGCCTTTTTCTTTAACCAGATGATGAATAGTTTGAAAATTTTCTACATCAATTGAAGAATATCTTCGTGTACCCTTACTATTTTTTTTAGGTTTTAAGATGTCAAATTCTTTTTCCCAAAATCTAATTAATGATGTATTTACATCAAATGCTTTGGAAATTTCTCCTATAGTATAATATAACTTTTCAGGTAGATTGACATGCATTAATCTAGAGATTGGTTTTCTTGACTAGCAATCTTTAATAATTCATCAAATTCATCAGGAGTTAAATTGCCATAGTAAAAATTAATTGGATTAACTCTTCTTTTATCTTTTCGAACTTCATAATGAAGGTGAGGTGCTTGAGATCTTCCAGTATTTCCAACATACCCAATTATATCACCTTTTTTTACTTTTTGATGTCTTCTCACATTGTATTTATCAAGATGGGCATATAAAGTCACATATCCAAAGCCATGATCAATTCTTATATGTTTACCAAAACCTGATGATCTTGAGTCAGCTCTAATTACTTTACCATCACTTGCAGCATAAATAGGTGTATTTCTTGGTGCAGTAAAATCCATTCCATAGTGCATTCTTCTAGATTTATTAAATGGATCAGTTCTGTACCCAAATCCTGATGATAATCTGGTTAAATCGTTATTTTTTATTGGTTGAATAGAAGGAATAGCTGAAAGAAGTTTTTCTTTATCACTAACTAATCTCTCAATTTCATCTAAAGATTTTGATTGAATAACTATTTGTTTTGTTAGTATCTCCATCTTTTTAGTGGTTTCTATTACTAAATCTGAATTTTCAAATCCTTCTAAATTTTCATATCTGTTTATTCCACCAAATCCAGCTTTTCTAACTTCGTTTGGAATAGGATTAGTTTCAAATAAAACACGATAAATATTATTGTCTCTTTGTTCGATATCTTCAAGGACTATATTAAGTTGAGATATTTTTTTGTTTAACAAATCAAATTGAAGTTTAAAGTTTGAAAGCTCTCTAGCTTGAGTTAATTCTGTAGGAGTATTTAATAATGGAGAGTTTAATAATACAAGTAACGCTATAATTCCAAAAAACATTGAACTTAAAAGAAAAGCTAATATATTTCTTAATTGAGTAGATCTATTAATTTCAACCTTTCTATAGGAAAGAGTTTTCTGGTCGTAATAATACTTGGTCTTAAACATTAACTAAATTATAGTATTTTTACAGATGATTTATAATGAATTTTACATTAAAACTTAAGTAAAGATATAAAATTGTTTTTTTGTAAAAGATCTAATAAAAATTACTTTATATGAATTCCAATAAAGTTCGTACTGAATTTTTAAGTTTTTTTAAAAAGAAAAACCATAAAGTAGTTAAATCTGCACCAATGGTTATTAAAAATGATCCAACATTGATGTTTACTAATGCTGGCATGAATCAGTTTAAAGATAATTTTTTGGGCAATATCATTAGTGATAATAAAAGATTAGTTGACACTCAAAAATGTTTAAGAGTTTCAGGTAAACATAATGACCTTGATGAGGTAGGCATTGATACATATCATCATACTATGTTTGAAATGTTAGGTAATTGGAGTTTTGGAGATTATTTCAAAAAAGAAGCAATAAACTGGGCATGGGAACTTTTAACAGAAATATATAAAATTGATAAAGACTCTTTATATGTAACCACATTTGAAGGGTCAAAAAAAGATGGCATATCAAAAGACAAAGATGCATATAATATATGGAAAGAAATTATTGATGAAAGCAGAATTATTTTAGGAAATAAAGATGATAATTTTTGGGAGATGGGAGATCATGGGCCATGTGGACCTTGTTCTGAAATACATATTGATATTAGGTCAGAAAAAGAAAAATCAAAAACCTCAGGAAGAGATTTGGTGAATAAAGATCACCCTGAAGTAATTGAGATATGGAATTTAGTTTTTATAGAGTTTAATAGAAAAATGAATGGTTCTTTAGAAAAACTTCCTCTTAAACATATTGATACTGGAATGGGTTTTGAGAGGTTATGCATGGTTTTACAGGGAGTTAAATCTAATTATGATACAGATATTTTTCAGCCATTGATTAAAGAGCTAGAGTTAGTTTCTAAAATTAAATATGGGTTTGACAAAGAAAAGGACATTGCTATTCGAGTGATTGTAGATCATTTAAGAGCGGTTTCATTTTCAATTGCAGATGGCCAATTACCATCTAATAATGGGGCAGGTTATGTTATAAGAAGAATATTAAGAAGAGCAATTCGATATGGTTATACTTTTTTAGATCAAAAATCACCATTTATTTATAAACTAGTAAAAAAACTATCCTCTCAATTTTCTCAAGCATATCCAGAACTTGAAAGTCAAATTAAAATTATTGAAAACGTAATTAAAAAGGAGGAGTCCTCATTCTTAATAACTTTAGAAAAGGGTATGATAAAACTAAATGATATTATTTTAAATAGTAAAACAAAAAAAATCTCTGGCTCAAATGCATTTGAACTTTATGATACTTTTGGTTTTCCAATTGATTTAACTTCATTAATTTTAAGAGAAAATGGGATGTCTTTTGATTCCAAAGAATTTAATTCTCTAATGAGTATTCAAAAAAATAGATCTAAATCTGCTTCTCATTCTTCTAATGAAGAATGGGTTAAAATTCATGAGTCTGAACAAAGTAAATTTATAGGTTATGATGAATTAAATTCTAATTCTAAAATTCTAAGATATAGAAAAACAAAAAACAAAAAAAATGAAGAAATTTATCAGATTGTATTTGATAGAACACCTTTTTATCCTGAAGGAGGAGGTCAAGTTGGGGATACTGGTTTTTTGGAAACTGGTTCAGATCAGAAGATAAAAATTTTAAATACGATTAAGGAAAATGATTCTATAATTCACCTAATGGACTCCCTTCCTAAGAAATTTGATAAAAATTTTAATATAAGAGTTGATAAAAATAAAAGGTTTGCAAGTTCTAGCAATCATACAGCTACACATTTACTTCATCAAGCTTTGAGAAATATTTTAGGAGACCATGTTCAGCAGAAAGGTTCTATGGTCTCTGATAAATATTTGAGATTTGATTTTTCTCATTTTTCAAGATTAAATGGAAAGGAATTAGAAAAAATTCAAAACTTTGTAAATCAAAGAATAATAGATGAATTAGAATTAGAAGAGAACAGAAATTCTTCCCTTAAGGAATGTATAGATAAAGGAGCAATTGCTCTTTTTGGAGAAAAATATGGAGATGTAGTTAGATCAGTTAAATTTGGGGAATCTTTTGAATTATGTGGAGGAACACATGTCAAAAACACAAGTCAAATTAGAAGTTTTATTATAACATCTGAATCTGCAATATCAACTGGAATTAGAAGAATTGAAGCACTAAGCGGTACAAAAGCAATAAATTTCTTAATTAATCAAACAAAAACTTTGAAAGAAATTAATTCAATTCTTTTAAATGATAAAAATCCTGTAGATGCATTAAATAAAATTAAAAATCAAAATGTTTCTTCTAACAAGAAATTAGAAAGAACTAATAATGAATTAATTGGATATTACATTAAAGATTTGAATCAAAATTTAGAATTAATAAATAATCTAAACTTTTGTGCTATTGAATTTTCTTGTGATCCTACTGTTTTAAAGAATTTAGCTTTCAAAGCTGGAAAGGAAATAGAAAATTTGTTTTTAGTTTTATGTTCTAATTTTGAAGGAAAGGCTTATGTTATGTGTTATATTTCTAATAACTTAACTGAGACCCATAAACTAAATGCACAAAATATCGTTCAAAAACTAGGGGATTCTATTGGTGGAACAGGAGGAGGTCAATCCTTTTTTGCAACCGCTACAGGAAATAATATTTCTGGAATAAAAAATGTAATTAAAAAATCTAGAGAATTTATTAATTAACTGAATCTTCTTCTTGTGGTGGGTAAACAGATAAAATTTTGTTAACGTAACCTTCAACTAATTCATCTCTATTCATTCTATTAGAAGATAAAAAACCTATTCCTTTTCCTTGCCAAACTAATTGCTTTGATTTAGTATCAATAATGTCAATGTATAAAACTCCTTCAGAAGTTGTGTGAGAAACTCTTCTATAATTTCTTCCATAATAAGGATACCATCCAGAATAATATGGGCTATAATATGAGTTGTCTATATATATATTTTCAGAAGATTTTGTAGAAATATTTATCAATAAATCAGGGCTTTCACTTATAACCATCCCTTTTTGTATAAGGTTTTTTTCTATAGACTTAAGAATTCTTTTTTTATCTATATCTGAAATTTCTACTTTATCAATCCCTGTTTTATAAAAAGCAAATGATTGATAGCTGTTAAAATCAATATCTGAATCGAAATCAGAATAAACTCGAATTGAATTACAACTGTTTAAAGAAAGTCCTAGAATAAAAAGAAATAAGATATATTGGCTAAATATTTTCATAATATAATTTTTTTAATTGTAGATCAATAACTGTGCCTAAAGTATTTTTTTTTAGTTTCAAGATATTACTTTTGTAAATTTAAATAATATAAATTAATGAAAAAAAGGATGTATAACTATAAACCATTAATATTTGTTTTTTTGTTTTTTCTTAGCTCATGTGGATCTAAAAAACTTTCATATAAAAAAAAGAATCCTAAAAAAATTGAAAACAAATCATTAAAATCAGTTAATCGTTTTTTTAAGTCGATGACTAATGAACAAAGAACTCATTGGTATGTAAACACATATTCTAAAACTGCTATAAATGAAATGAAAAAATATGGAATTCCTGCAAGTATAACTATGGCTCAAGGAATATTGGAATCTAATTCTGGTAAGGGTGGATTAGCTTTAAAATCTAATAATCATTTTGGAATTAAGTGTCATTCAGGTTGGAAGGGTAAAAAAGTATATCATGATGATGATAAAAAAGGAGAATGTTTTAGAAAATATAAAAATCCAGAAAAATCCTATCGTGACCATTCTATTTTTTTAGTTTCAAGAGACAGGTATAATTTTTTATTTAGATTAAGAAAAGGTAATTATGTAAAATGGGCTTTAGGCTTAAGAAAGGCGGGCTATGCTACAGATCCATCCTATGCTGACAAATTAATTTCAATTATTGAGAGATATGAGTTATGGAAATTAGATGGATCAAAAAAACCTTTAAACGTTAAAAAAGAGAAAAAGAATAAAAAATCTAAAATTATAGATAATAAAAGGAATAAAAATAACTCTAAACAATATATAGTAAAAAAAGGAGATACTTTGTATTCTGTTTCTAAACACTTAAAAGTGAGTGTTTCAGATTTAATAAGTATTAATAATTTATCTGGGAATAAGATAAGTATTGGACAAGTTTTGAAATTAGAATAGATGATCTATAGGAAAAGAGATTTGTTTGCCTCCATGCCCATTTGAAAATTATTTTTTAAATGATACTTTGTCTAATCGAGATATTGACTTCACCTTAAATGCGTTCAAAAAAATTTACAAATCTTTTTAAATAGATTTTCCAGTTAGAATTCTATTTATTTTGGTAGCAGCTGTCTCAAGGTGCATTTTACTCATTTTATCAGAATTTTTTTTCATAGATCTTTTAATCTCTTTTTCCAATTCTGATAATTGGCCAATAGCAATTGTTCTTATATCAGACTGACTAACCTTTACAGTGGTTATCCGGCTTCGAAAAAATGAAGGAACTGATCCTTGTTCTTCAGTCATTATGTAGTTAATTCTATCTAAATAGGCTAATTGCAAATTTCTTCTGTAAACATCAATTGGTTGATTAGTATAAATTTCTCTCCAGATTCCTTTTTTTAAATCAGACATCATTTCTAGCAAGGTATAAGCTTTTGGACCATTAATTGCTTCATTTTCAATCATTCTAGCCATCCTTCCAAAATCTAAAATATTATTCAATGTTCTGGTTTGAGTACTTCGAATTCTATTAGTATTTCCTGCAAATTCAATTTTATTTAAGATATTCTTATCGATCATCCATTTAGGAGTTTTAAATAGTTCGTTTTGTAGGAAATTCATACAATTTTTTTGATGAAATTTATTTACATGAGTATAAACAGCACCAGATTGGTCATAAGTTTTGTAATACTGGTAAATTCCACCAATATTGGATGTCACGTGACCCATATATCTATTAAATTGTGATAAGACTTGTCCGTACATTGTATTTAAATCACTATAGTCTTTTCCTTTCTCAGCTGTCCAATCAATTAGTTTAGGTACAATTCTTTTTAAATTTAGAATTCCGTATTCACTAGCTTTAACAGCATTATCTCCAAGATCTTCAGTTTGTGAACTAGGATCGATTCCTGCACTTCCAAATCTATGCATCATACTGTCTTGATTATCCAAAATCCATTGATCTAAAATATCCTTTTCATCTTTTGAATTCTTTGCTTCAGGAATTGGTCTATATCCCCACCTTACAGCATGTTTATCGTATACTCCAATATTAGGCATTAAAGCCACTCCTTTATCTCCAGGTTGTGCTATGTAATTAAATCTTGCATAATCCATAATAGATGGTGCTGTACCATACTTTTTTGTGAATGTTGCAGATCTTAATGAATCAACTGGGTATGCACTGCTACTACCCATATTATGAGGCAATCCTATTGTATGACCAACTTCATGAGCCGAAACAAATCGAATTAATCTACCCATTACTTCGTCTTTGAATGCCACTCCTCTAGCTTCATCATTAATTGCTGCAGTCTGTACAAAAAACCAGTTTCTTAGAAGCGTCATTACATTGTGATACCAGTTTATATCAGATTCTAAAATTTCACCTGATCTTGGATCACTAACGTGAGGACCATTTGCATTAGGTATGGGAGAAGCTAAATACCTTACTACAGAATATCTTACATCTTCTGGACTCCAATCTGGATCTTCTTCTTTAGAAGGAGGGTCTTTAGCAATTATAGCATTTTTGAACCCAGCTTCTTCAAATGCAACTTGCCAATCTTCAATTCCTTGTTTTATATATTTTCTCCATTTTTCTGGAGTTGCTCTGTCAATATAGTAGACAATTTGTTTTTTAGGAATAACAAGTTCTCCTTTTTTAAATTTTTCTAAATCTTCTTCTTTAACTTCTAATCTCCACCTGTCTAGATACTTTAAAGATTTGCTTTCTTGAACATCTAAGCCGTAGTCTACTTGACTTCTAGCAAACCAACCAACTCTTTGATCAAAATATCTTCTTTTCATAGGAACCTTTGGAAGTAAAATCATAGAATTATTAATTTCTAATGATACTGCTCCTGTACTAGAACTTAAAGATGGACCCATACTAGGACCTGGTGATTGTGATAAATTATAAGTTTTTACATGTCTAGATTCAATATTTATTGGATAACTTTTTAATGATTCAATAAAAGATCTCTTAGAGTCAAGATTAGAAATTTTATAACTTTTTCTTCTAGATTGAGGCAATCCTAAAGGCTTCACATCATCTGTAAATAATTTTGTCACATCAATTACTGTTGATGTAGAATCTTTACTAACAGTAGCTATTTTAAAGTTATATAAGACTGGTTCAAAATTTGAATTTACTACAGCTTCGTTTATTGGTAATGAATCATTAGCTACAACATTGTGTGACACTACTCTTAATAAAATATTTTGATCTTTTTTTTGCCATCTAAGTACTTGAGTGTTTTGTTTCCCTCCACCAAAACCAAGTCCAGCTGCTGTTTTTGCAATTCTTGTTACCATTAACATTTCTCTTCCTAGTAGGGAATTATTTATTTCATAATAATATTTGTCTTTAACCTTATGTACATCAAAAAGCCCTTTGTCAGTTTTAGCCTCTTTTGTGATTATTTCTTCGTATGACTTTGGTTTACTGTCTTCTTTACTATTTTCTTTTTTTTCTTTATCACTTTTAGAAGGTATTTGAGAAGGTCTTTGAGCATTAAGTTGAAAAGAAAGTAATAAGATGAATATTAATGAATATGCTAATGAATTTTTCATAATTAAATTTTAGGAGGCTTTAATATATTAAATTATTATCAATAAAATAATATATATCTTGATTTTAATTGAACCATTTTTTTACTTCTTCTAATTGAAGAGCATCAATAGCTAATTTGTTTTTCTTTCTGTAACTATTAAGTTTTTGATGAATTTGAGTAGGTTTATGTGAAAGTAAATTTTCAGTGCTAGAATATAATTCCATTATGGAATCTATCCATTTTTCTTGAATACCTATTTTAATAAAATCTTCTTTTTTTGACTTTGGTTTAGATAATTCTGGCTTCATTTGAGGGAAAAAAATAACCTCTTGAATTGACTTATTGTCTGTAAGTAACATAACTAAACGGTCAATTCCAATTCCAATTCCCGAAGTTGGTGGCATTCCATATTCAAGTGCTCTTACAAAATCATTATCTATGAACATTGCTTCATCATCTCCTTTTTCAGAAAGTTTAAGTTGTTCTTCGAATCTTGATAATTGATCAATAGGATCATTTAATTCCGAGTATGCATTTGCTAATTCTTTTCCATCAACTAAAAGTTCAAACCTTTCAGTAAGTTTAGGATTATCACGATGTTCTTTGGTTAATGGACTCATTTCTTTTGGATAGTCAGTAATAAATGTAGGCTGTATATAATGCTGTTCACATTTTTCTCCAAATATTTCATTAATTAATTTTCCTATGCCCATGGTTTTATCAACATCAATACCCATATTCTTTGCAGTTTCAAACATCTCTTTTTCATTAAAATTTGAAATATCAATTCCAGTATGCTCTTTTATTGAATCTAAAATGCTAATTCTTTTAAATGGAGTTTTAAAATTAATTGTTTTATCTCCCAATTTTACTTTAGAAGATCCATTTAAATCAATTGCAATTTTTTCAAGAAGATTTTCCGTTGTCTCCATCATCCAGAAATAATCTTTGTAGGCAACATAAAGTTCAACCATTGTAAATTCTGGATTATGAGTTCTATCCATTCCTTCATTTCGGAATACTTTTGCAAATTCATATACTCCTTCAAACCCACCAACAATTAACCTTTTAAGATATAATTCGTTAGCTATTCTTAAATATAATGGAATGTTTAATGCATTATGATGAGTGATAAACGGTCTGGCCGATGCTCCTCCTGGAATAGATTGAAGAATAGGTGTTTCAACTTCAAGATATTTTTTTTCATTAAAAAAAGATCTCATAATATTCATGACCTGTGTTCTTTTTAAAAATGTATCTCTAACATGAGAATTGACAATCAAGTCAACATACCTTTGCCTATATCTTAATTCTGGATCCTTGAATTCATCATAATTTTTTCCTTCTGAATCAGTTTTTGGTAACGGAAGTGGTCTTATTGCTTTGCTTAAAACAGTGAATTTTTTTACTAAAATTGTTTTTTCCCCAACTTGTGTTGTAAATAGATTTCCTTCAATACCAATAATGTCACCTATATCAAGAAGTTTTTTATAAACATCATTATACATTGATTTATCTTCATTTGGGCAAATTTCATCTCTGTTAAAGTATAATTGAATTTTTCCTACACTATCTTGAATTTCAGCAAAGCTTGCTTTACCTTGGATTCTTCTAGACATTAATCTGCCTGCAATTGAAACAGATTTATTTTCTTCAAAATCTGAAATAATTTTTATTGTATTTGTAGAAATCTTAAATAAAGCAGCTGGATAAGGATTTATACCGTATTCACGAAGTTTACTTAACTTTTCTCTTCTTATTATCTCTTGCTCCGACAGCATAATTAAAATTTTTATTTTATTCAAAGATAATGAATAGAACAGAAGGTACAACTAAGATGTTTTATTTCATATAGTTATATATATCTTAGCATTAAAATTTATAATTTGAGTTTTTGGAGAGTTTTACTGTCAATAATTTTTCCTCCCTTTTCAGTTTTAGATAAGGGTTGTGGCTCTGTTTTAATAGTTTTTATTTTAACCTTATGCGGTTGGGTTCCTGGTGTTATTGCTGCTTTAGTAATTTTAAATAATCCTGAAAGTCAATTAAAATGAAGAATAATATTATAATTCATGATTTGGGGTTAATGGGATACGAAGAGGCATTAGAATACCAATTAAATTTATTTAATGAAATAATAAATAATAAGCTCAGTAATAGAAAAAAAAATACCAAAATTCAAACTAAAAATCATTTAGTTTTTGTTGAACATAATCATGTTTATACTATAGGAAAAAGTGGAAAAATAAATAACTTATTAATAGATAAAGACATTTTAGAACAAAATAAAATAAAATTTTTTAAAACAAATAGAGGGGGAGATATTACATATCATGGTCCTGGCCAAATTGTTTGTTATCCAATTATAGATTTAGACAATTTTTTTACTGATATCCACAAATATTTAAGATTTTTAGAAGAGACGATTATTTTAACTTTAAAAGATTATGGAATCCAAGGTGAAAGAAGTGAGAATGAAACTGGAGTATGGATTAATCCAAACTCAATTGATGCTAGAAAAATTTGTGCATTAGGAGTTAAAGCTAGTAGATGGGTGACTATGCATGGATTAGCTTTAAATGTAAATACTGATTTGAATTATTTTAAAAATATAATTCCATGTGGAATTAAAAATAAATCTATTACTTCAATCTCAGTTGAATCTAAAAAAAATATTGAAATGGAATTAGTTAAGAAAAAAATTATTAATAATTTTTTGAATGTTTTTTCGGCTAAATTGAATTAATCCAAGTAATAAGTTAAAATTTCATTTTCATCACCGCAAACAGTAATTAATTTATTTTTTTCATTATTTATTGCGATATCAATAATACTATTACCAAAAATTGGGAAATGAGCAATAGGATCCCCATTCGTATCAAATAAATAAACCTTGCTATCATCAAAATTAGTAATTGAAATCAATTCATTATTAAATAGTTTAGGCTTAGAATAATTGCCGTATTTAATTTCGATATTTTCATTGTTTATATTTAAAATATTTTCAGATATATAAACAGTGTTTTTATTATTACTTGTAATAGAATACTTTGATTCTAAGGGAAGAGGTTTTTTAGAAATTTTTCCATTCAAACTAATTCTTATTAGATTGTTATTATTATCAATAGTTAATAGTGAATTTTTATTAATATAAATTTCATTTCCAGAAACATTCAAACTTTCAGGAACTTTAATTCTAATATTTCCTCTTCTATCAGTAATATATAATTTTCTCTTAGTATTTATTATTAAATAATCTTTAGAACCAATTCTAAAATGCTTAGGTGAATTAGTTATTTTATATTTTATATTATTTTTATTAAAACCTCTAACTATTTTCATTTTGGAGTCTAGCATTTTAATTTGATCATCATAACAAATTAAAAAACGATAATTTTTATTTTTATCATAATCAAAAACTGAAAGTCCAAGAACTTTTGCATTTTTTTTATGACCTATCTTCTTAACTTCTTTTCCGTTTTTATCTAGTATAATGAAACTTTTTTCAGTATTAAAAGCATACTGTAGTCTCCCATTTTTATAAAGGTCTATTTGGGTAATTTCACCAATAATTTTACTTTTTAAATTCCTTTTCCAAATAATTTCTCCAAGACTTGATATTAGATACAAGTTATTTTTATTGTCTTGTGTTATTAATTCCCTTTTCTTGGTAACATAATTTGTCATCCATTTTGGTTTTAAAAATATGCCATCATTTAATTTTAAATTAAAAAGAATCTTTGGCCCCAATACATTAATTTCTTTTTCTGATTTTGCTATACTATGTGTTATATAAATAATATTTTCCTCTATAGATAAGTGATTAATCCAAAAACTATAATTTTCTTGTTTTAAATTAAAATCTTTAAATAAAATAGTATCAAAATGAGATAAATTATAAACATTTAATAAATTACTTTTTTGAGGAATATTATCGTAATTTTTTTTAAACCTTGAAGATTTATTTAAGGTAGAATTATTTTTAAAATTTAATATAATATTTTCAATTGAATTATTATTATTAGATAATATCAAAATATTTTCTATTAATGTTCCATAATTTTTTTTAAAAATTTCAAAGTCTTCAAATGGAATTTTAGTTTTGAATAATTTGTTATTGAATTCATAAATTTTGTTATTCCTATAAATATAACTTGCGTTCGAATTATTCTGAATTAGGGACTCTAATAATTCATTGCTTTTAAAACTTATTGTATAAATGGTGTCATTA
>UINC01001413.1_pt1 | contig 22039 bp, 23 predicted proteins | sample 5385821 | NCBI WGS metagenome assembly UINC01 (sample SAMEA4666929, study PRJEB26691) | marine metagenome | isolation source: Pacific Ocean | place: Pacific Ocean | collected 2011-10-13 | reverse complement strand
AAAGTTGGACATCCTAGTCAACAATGCAGGCGTGGCGTCCTTCGTCATGCTGGAAGAACTCACCGTCAACGAGTGGGACCGGGTCATGGACATCAACGCCAAAGGCGTGTTCCTTGGCACCAAGGCAGCCATTCCCGAGATGCGCAAAGCCGGCGGCGGTTCAATCGTTAACATATCGTCCATATCTGGATTCGCCGGCCAGTCCTACGTCTCAGCCGCATACAACGCGTCAAAGGGCGCAGTGCGCATCTTCACCAAGTCAACCGCTATCCAGTACGCAGCCGAGGGCATCCGGGCAAACTCAATCCACCCCGGCCCCATCGATACTCCCATGACCGCTTTCAGGCAGGGCGATCCAGCCGCGATCGCCGCGTCCATCGCCCGCGTCCCCATCGGCCGGAACGGAGTGCCAGACGACGTGGCCTACGGCGTGCTCTACCTGGCGTCGGACGAGTCATCATTCGTGACCGGCAGCGAACTGGTCATCGACGGCGGCTATCTAGCCCAATAGGCGGTGGCGACGCCACCGCTTTTGGTACAGATGGGGCCGTTAGATTACATGGAGTGTCCTGATGCAAGAGAAAGCACTTGAGGGCAAGATTGCGATAGTTACGGGGGCGGCCAGCCCGCGAGGGTTGGGACGGGCTATGACGGAGGCGCTTGTCAAGGCGGGGGCGAGGGTTTCAATGATGGACATCAATCAGCAATGGCTTGATGAAACCTCCAATTACATGCGCGAGATTGGCGGCGACGATTGCGTCATGACCCAGATTGTCGATGTTTCTTCCATAGGGGAAGCCGAGCGTTCGATACAACGCACCATCGAAGAGCTGGGCGGGCTTCATATCTTGGTCAACAACGCCGGTATCGCACCCCGGAACATGCTCATGGGCGGCAAAACGTCAAATAACTTCTGGGAGATTTCCGCTGACGAATGGGACCGGGTCGTCTCGGTGAACAGCAGCGGCCCCTTCTACATGACCCGGACGGTGGTGCCCCACATGCTGACCCAAGGCTGGGGACGCATCATAGGCGTCACCACCAGCATGAACACCATGTACCGCGAGGGTGGCGCGCCCTACGGTCCTTCTAAAGCAGCTCATGAAGCCCTGGTGGCCATGGCGTCCCGGGAGCTGGAGGGCACGGGAGTCACGGTTAACGTCTTGGTGCCCGGCGGCATGGCCAGCACCGACCTGATTCCCGACGACACCGACCATCAACGCGAAAACATGATTGAGCCCGAAGTGATGCAAGCGCCCGTGGTCTGGCTGGCTTCAGACGCGTCGGACGGCATCAACGGTCAACGTTTCATCGGCTATTACTGGGATGAAGACCTGCCCCTGGTAGAACGCTTGGAAAAGGCCGCTGCCCCCGCCGCCTGGCCCCAACTGGGCGCCCAGGCCATACGGCTGAACCAATAAAACGGCGCATCCGCGCGTGGTCCCTTTCTACGCGCACGGGGGAGGATCAGGATGGGAGCTCTACGCTGCAGATCCCCAACCTCTAAAGAATCAGTATCCGCCCCTCAACCCGCCTTGGCTCCAACCCCAGCAGCCCGATGGACGGCACCACGTTGAACCGCCGCTTGCCTGCCGCGCCGGGGTTGAAGAAAGTCAGCCCGCCTCTCGACTCGTGCAAAGCCATGTGGCTGTGGCCAAAGACAACCACATCCGCTCCATACTCCAAATAAACCGCCAACCCGGCGTTGTCACCATCTTCTGGGACCTTCACGATGTGGGTCAGAAAGATACGGCAGCCGCCCAAGTTGAGGATCTCGATCTCGGGGAACTCGGACTCAGGCCCCTCCCGGTCGTTGTTGCCGCGCACTGCCGTCACCGGCGCGATCCTCGATAACTGCTCGACAATCCGGCCCGTGCCGATATCTCCTGCGTGGAGGATATGTTCCACTCCCTCAAGCAGCGGAGGAACACGCGGGTCATAGAAGCCGTGGGTGTCCGATACAACACCAATCAACATGACCCCCATTATTCCATTTGAGGTATATTAACGCCATGCCGGAAGCGCCTGACTTGGAAGTCATCAAGGACTATTTGAACACCAACCTTAAGGACGCCATGGTGGCGTCCTGCAAGGTCTTACGGCCCACGGTGGTGCGGTCTCTCGCAACCGAGATTACAAAGGACCTGCCAGGCCGGACGTTCTTGGACGCCCAGCGCCGGGGCAAGTTCCTGACGCTGCGGTTCTTCGGAGGACGCAGCCTGGTGATCAACCCCATGCTGACCGGCGCATTGCAGCACTGCGCCGAAACCGTCCGGGTCCAGAAGAAGACCTGCGTTTCGCTGCACGTGGGCGGTGGGATGGATCTGCGTTACCTGGACGGCAGGCAGATGGGCAAGGTCTACTATATCGACAACGGCGAAACGGGCAACGACGCCCAGGATGACCTGGTTCCCCAGTACACCGGCCTGGGTCCAGACGTGCTCTCAGGAATTGACCTCGAAGAATTCCAAGCCCGGCTGAAGAAATTCAACGGCGAGATTAAAGGCGTCTTGACCCGCGGCGCTTTCATCTCAGGCATCGGCAACGCCTACTCGGACGAGATACTATTCGCCGCCGGCATCTCGCCCTTCAAGAAATGCCGGGCCTTGAAGCCAGACGAGCTTCAAACGCTCCACGTTCAGTGTCGCCAGGTGCTGGAAGATGCCACCGCAATCCTCAGAGAGCGCATGGGCGCCGACATCCACAATAAGGTGCGCGATTTCTTACAAGTGCACAACAAGGGTGGCCAACCCTGCCCCAAATGCGGCGGTAACATCACCCAGTTGAATGCCAATCAACGTATCACCAGCTACTGCCGCCACTGTCAGCCGGGATTGCTGATTCGAAATTAACGCCCATATCCTGAAACCATCTCTTCCTTATACTTGGTATTTTCTAATAAGCCATCCATCGCAAAAGGTTTACTAGGCTCAGATTAACTGATATTGAGTATTGACATTGCCCCACCCGGATTTTTAGAATGTGGCCATATCCTTGACGACCTCGGCTAGACTGCCTCTCGCCGAAGGCCCACCACTCGAAGTTCCGGGCAGATGAAGGCTTTCTCAGCCCTTCATAAACCAGGAACCGTAAGATGACAATCTAAACTTCCGATAGAACTGTTCACCGTTGAGATGGAGGACTGAATGCCTGACCAAGATATTGCTTTGATGGCCCACCTTATGCGCCGCGCCGGTTACGGGGCGAGCCGCGATGAGATCGAGGCCAGAGTAACCCAGGGTTACGACAGCGTCGTAGAAGAACTACTGAACCCCGGTGACGACCCAGGGATCGACGAGGACTTGATGTACCGCGCCTATCCGTCCTACTTCGACAAAGCTGCCATAGAGACCGGTCAGACCGAGTGGGTCTACCGGATGATCAACAACAAATACCAGCTCAAAGAGAAGATGTCCCTTTTCTGGCACACCATTCTCTGCGCTGGGGACAATAAAGTGGACAATGCCCGGACCACGGCGATCCAGATTGACAAGTTCCGGGACTACGGCATGGGCAACTTCAAAGAGATGCTCATGATGCTCTCCACCGATCCGGCCATGCTCTACTACCTGGACAACATCGAGAGTCACAAGACTGCCGTCAATGAGAACTACGGCCGGGAGCTACTAGAGTTGTTCTCCATTGGCGTGGGCATGGACAACGAGTTCAACTACACCGAGGACGACGTTAAGGCCTGCGCCCGTGCCTTCACCGGCTGGAACCTTGCCCCGACGATTCCTGTATTCCCCTACGGCCGGACTCCCTTCGAGTTCCGATTCGACCCCGCAGACCACGACTACGGCGAGAAGACCTTCCTGGGCGAGACCGGAAACTGGGACGGCGGCGACATCGTAGACATCATCTGCAAACAGCCGGCCACTGCCAGGTTCGTTGCCCGCAAACTCTATGACTTCTTCGTCGCCGACGAGCCGCCCGTGCCTTCTTGGCGCTTGAGTGAGCCCCGCGACATGGACGCCATCAAACAACTGGAGAAGGCCTACTTCGACTCCGATTACGAGATCACCGCCATGTTGACGGTCCTATTCAACTCGGCTTTCTTCAAGGACGAGGCTGTGCGGTTCGCCAAGGTCAAGAGTCCTGCGGACGTGGTCATCGGCACCATGCGCATGGTGGGCGACCACCTCGAACCCAAGCCGGGATTGTTCTTCGTGGCCATGGAGCCCAAGTATATGGGTTTGGACTTGATGAACCCCCCGACCGTCGAGGGCTGGCACATGGGCCGCGAGTGGATCAACAGCGGCAGCCTCATCGACCGCATCAACTTCGCTTCATCCATGCTGGGCAACACCGAGCTACCAGGAGTCAAGAACATCATCGACCGGCTGATGTCCATCGGCGACGTCCCAAGCTCCGAGCAGTTCTTGAACGGTTGCCTGGACCTGGTCGGCCCCATGGACTTAGCCCAGGAGACCCGCAGCCAGTTGACCGACCACCTGGACGCCGGCGGGGCCCTGAAACACGGCAACGCCACAGAACAGAGTGAATTCTCCCGCAGGGCGGGTGAGACTCTACAGATGATCGCCACCACCTCGGAGTTCCAGTTCGGATAGGAACTCATCATCTAACCGATATAACTACTCTGAATACCCGACTAAAGGCGGAGGAATAGGGATGGTATCAACGGTAAAAGACCCGGTCTTGGCAGTGATGTCATTGTCCGGTGGAAACGATGGCTTGAACACGGTTATCCCGTACAACAATCCTCACTACCGGGACTATCGACAGTCTCTGGGCATCCCTGAGGATCAGATAATCCCCATCACAGACCAACTGGGCTTCCACCCAGCCATGGCACCACTGAAAAAGTACTGGGATGAGGGCCACCTGGCCATCATCCAGGGAATCGGCTACCCCAACGGCAGCCTTTCCCACTTCCGGTCCATGGACATCTGGGCTACCTGCGAGCCCGTTCAGTTGGGGGTCGTCGGCTGGTTGGGCAGCGTCATCCAGGATGTGGACCCCAAGGGCGAGAACGTGCTCACTGGTGTCAATTTCGGACGCGGTCTTCCCCGCTCCCTGGCCAAAGAGGGAGTGGCGGTCGCCTCGGTGGGCGACCTCAGCACCTACGGCCTGCTCACCGACATGGGCGCCGAGGCCCAGCGGGATGAAGCCCTGGACCTCTTCGGGCGCATGTACGCTCCGGCCATTGGCCAGGGAGCGGTAGACGATTACATCCGCCGAACTGGCATCGAAGCCCTGAAGGGGGCCGATATCCTGACTACGGCTCCTGGGATGTACAGGTCCGAAGTTGAGTACGCCAACAGCGCCATGGGCGGATACCTCCGCGATATGGCCCAGGTCCACAATGCTGACTTCGGAACCAGGGTGATGTTCACCACGGCTCCCTACAACATCTTCGATACCCACGCCAACCAGGCCGTGGGGCACGCCAATCTGTTGCAGGACGTGGCCGTAAACGTCGATTCGTTCATGACCGACGTCCGTCAACTGGGCAAAAGCGACAATGTCACGTTGTTCTTCTACTCAGAGTTCGGCCGGCGGGCCATGGACAACGGCTCCGGTACCGACCACGGTACCGGAGGAATCGCCTTCGTCATAGGCGACCACGTCAAGGGTGGCCTCTACGGCGAGTACCCATCACTGGAACCCAACAAGCTGGAAGACGGCGGCAATCTGCAGCACAACGTGGACTTCCGCTGTGCCTACACGACTCTGCTGGACCAGTGGATGGGCCTGGACGCCAAGGCGATTACTGGCGGCAACTTCGAGCCCGTGCCCTTTCTTTAGGAGCGAGCCCGAAGACCCGCAAAAAAAAATCTAGAAAATACGCCTCCGCGCCGGAGCGAACTATGCAGCGCAGGGCGCCTAACCTTTGAGGAGAGTAGCTATGGCTAGTGTATTCCTGGGAATTAACGACCGGACGTTCACCTACAGTTTCACGGCTGGACGCTCCGAGTTCCAAGGCACCGGGTTCCGCAACCCGATGGACTTTGCCCTGGGTCCCGACGACCTGGTCTATATCGTCAACCGCTCATATGAGTCCCGATCGGACGGCACCCGCATCAACATGTTCCGCATCGGCGAGGACAAAGAAGAGTACATCACCGAGTTCGGTTCCTACGGCGAGAAACCGGGTCAGTTCATCTGGCCCATGGCCATCGCTTTGGATAAAGACACCAATGTCTACGTGACCGACGAGTGGACCCACCGTATCACCATCTTCAACAAAGACGGCGAATACCAGAGCCACTGGGGGACATACGGTTCCGGCGACGGCCAGTTAAACCGCCCCGCCGGCATCACAATCGGCCCCGACGACACTGTCTACGTTGTGGACAGCCGCAACAACCGGGTCCAAAAATTCTCCCTGGACGGCAAGTTCTTGGGCAAGTTCGGTACCGTCGGCTCCGGCGACGGTGAATTCAACCTGCCCTGGGGCATCTGCCTTGACAAAGAAGGAAATATCTTCGTCGCAGATTGGCGCAACGACCGTGTCCAGTCCTTCACTAATGATGGCAAGTGGCTGGCCTCCTTCGGTAGGCCTGGCACCGGCGGCGACTGCACCATCGCCCGTGAAGCGGGCGGCAGGGCTTACGTCGACGTGCCCGTTGGCGAGTTCAACCGCCCCACCGGCGTCTGCGTCGATGACGATGGCGACATCTACATCGCCGACTGGCTGAACAACCGGGTCCAGGTGCTCACGGCCGAGGGCCGCTTCGTCACCGAGTTCAACGGCGACGCAGCGCTCTCCAGCCTGGGAATCGACAAGATCAAGTCCAACCCGGACATGATCCGGCAGCGCAACGGCGTGCGGGACTTCACCCCTGAGAAGGTGCTGTGGGCCCCCTGCGCAGTGCGTGTCGATCACCGTGGCCGCGTCATGATCGCCGACACCACTCGGCACCGGTTCCAGGTCTACCAGAAGAACTCGGAGCCAATGCTGGTCTAGCCTCCGGCACCGGCAATGCCGGTCTAACTGGGAACGCTTTGGCGCTTGGGATTGGCAAACAACCCAAGCGCCAGTTTTCTTTCAGGCCACATCAAACTCGTGAGGTAGCATGACCCTGGACAATAACCGGCAACTGGCGGCCCAGCAGGTCTTTGGCCCCCAGGCGACCGTTTACGCCACCAGCAAGGTGCACATCCGTGACGACAGCTTGGAGGCCGTGGAGCGCATGGTAGACGCCGCCAGCGGGACCAACCGCTACGGCTGGACCATAGACCTGGGCACCGGTGCCGGGTTCACCGCATTCGCCGTGGCCGGAGTGTCGGACCGAGTCATAGCCAGCGACGTCACCGAGCCGATGCTGCGCCAAGCCCAACGCTTGGGGAGGGAGCGGGGCATCGCCAACCTAGATCTAAGCCAGAACGCCGCCGAGGCCCTGCCCTTTGCCAACGAATCCGTGGACCTTATCACCTCCCGGGTCTCCGCCCATCACTTTCGCGACTTCGAAAAGGCTCTGGACGAAGCCCAGCGTGTGCTGAAGTCAGGTGGCTCGCTGCTCATGGCCGACAGTGTCGCCCCCGAGGACGACGACATTACCGATTGGATGAACGAAATCGAGCTCCGCCGCGATTTCAGCCACGTGGAGAACCGAAAGATCTCAAAGATTCAGGAGATGTTAGCAGGCCGGGGATTCACTGCGGTGGAGAACGACTATCCCCGCATCTACCTGCGCTTCAACGAGTGGACCGCTCGCACCAAGGTTTCGCTCAAGGAAACCGCAGCCTTACGCAAAGACTTCCTAGAGGCGCCAGCCGCCACCCAAGAAGCCTTCCAAGTGGCTCCCGTCCACGACGACATAGCCTTCTCCTGGCCCTGCTGGGTTTTTCTGGCGGTTAAGCGGTAGGGTTTTTCTGCCACCTGACTTACACCAGGCCTTTCGACAGGCTCATCTTCAACCGTGACGGAGGTCTCTCAAACCTCCGCTGTGGTCACCATGCGTCTTCGCATTTGAGCAACCGTTGCAGGCGTCCTAACCCTTCCACCTCTCCAGGCTGTAGACCGTGTCCCAGAACTGGCTCTCCAGGCGAACGCCGGTGATGTACGCTTGGCCCATGGCCTTCAATGCCGCAGGGCCCGCCGCCTCCCCAAGACAGTCTGCCGTGTCGCGGATGTGCTGCGCCAATGCCGCGAACTCCTCGGAAATGTACATCTCTATCCACTAAGCGTAGAGGGGCGCGTTTTGGGCAAGCCTCGCCGCATCAAGTGGTCGTCGATCTCCCAGTACCCCCCACTGGCAAGGCAGCAAAGACGCCACCAACTCCCCAAAACTGCTCTTGTAGGTAGTCTTCAGCAAGAAGCCGGTGTAGGCCATGGTAGCGGGAGCCGGGACAGTGGCCTCCAGTTCATTGGCGCTGATGCCGAATTCTTGACAATAACTGCGGTGAAGCGACATCTCCACGTTCAAGGTCTCAGCCAACAGCCCAGTAAACCAGGACATGTCTTCCAAGTGGGAGGCACGGGCTGATGCCAGCGCCAGCGCCCGGCTGTACTCGACCAAGTAGGCGTAGTCTTGGGTCACGTAATGCTTGAAATTCTCCACCGGCAGGGTGCCGTCGCCCACGCCCGTGACGAGGGGGGGTGGGCCAAGATCGCGTCCCTCATGGACTGGCTCTGCGCCTCTATGTCAGCTATGAATCCCATTCAAGGTCCAGAAAATCCGTTTCAAATTGCCTGAAATTGCCTGGATTTGTCGTGAAAAGAGGGATATATTTCTCCGGTCGCAGGTTGATTTGCTCTCCCTCACGCCCCAGTGCCCCGGATTTTATCGGGCCCTGGTGACAGTGATTCTATGAAGGGCGCAGCGGGCAGTCAATTTTCGGCATTTGAACAGGGGCCTGGCCGCAGACCGGTCCCGCTTTCCTCTCCGAAGGGCATACCGTATAATCGAAGTAGCCTCTTCTGTGAGGCCTCATCCCTATTCCGATCGACCATGCCCATCGGAGAACCCAACGGAAGTGACCAACAATGGAAGTAGTTTTCACACAAGACGTTCCCAATAAGGCCAGGGCGGGAGAGGTCCGACGGGTGCCCGACGGGTACGCTCGCAACTACCTGTTGCCCCAGGGATTGGCGGAGATTGCCACCCCCGAGGTGCTGAAGCGGCTGCACAAGATCACCGCCACCGGAGATGAGGTACGCGTCCGCGAGACCGCCATCATGGAAGAATTGGCCAGTGGCTTGGACGACGTTTCCATCACCCTCACGGCCAGGATTACCCCCACCGGGCGGTACTACGGGGCCATCACCAGCACCCACATCGCCATGGAACTGGCCGAGAAAGTCGGCCGCGAAGTGGAACGTCGCTGGGTGGAGATATCCGAACCGATCCGCGAACCCGGAGAATACGATGTGACGCTCCGGTTCTCAACCGAAATCACTGCCACAATTCACGTCAACGCAGAGGTGGAAGAATAGGGCGATGTACGCCGAGAAGCTGTTACCCCATGATTTAGAGGCGGAGGAAGCGGTTGTTGGGTCAGTCTTGATAGATGGGGACTGCTTCTCTCGCGTCTCTCCCTACATCAAGGCAGACGATTTCTACCGCGAGAGAAATCAGCTTTGCTTTGCCGCCTGCGAGGCACTATTCCAGCGTGATGAGGCCATCGACCAGGTTACCCTGGCCAGGGAACTGAGCCGCGCCAGCCAACTGGAAACCGTGGGCGGTATGGCCTACCTTAGCCACCTAATCTCCGTAACGCCCACCTCAGCACACTCCGAACACTACGCGAACGTGGTAGCCCGCACCGCCACCATGCGCAAGCTCATCGATGTTGCGTCACGAATCTCGACTATGGGCTACCAGGACACCGACGACGTGGACGCCACCCTCCGCCAAGCTGAAGACGCTCTATTCACCATCCGGGGCACCGACTCCCAGCGTGGCTTCATGCCGCTGCGGCAGATCTATGACCAATACCTGGAAGACCAGGCCGCCATCTCCGACCCCGTCAGAGACAACTCCGGCCCGGTGATGGTCGGTTACACCGACTTGGACGAACTCCTAGGGGGCATTCAACGGTCTGACCTGGTAATCCTCGGCGCCCGCCCGTCCTTGGGCAAGAGCACATTAGCCCTTAACATCTGCCTGAACGCCGCAAAGAACGGTTCTACAGCCGGAGTGTTCAGCCTGGAGATGAGCCGGGAGCAGCTCGCCTTGAGGATCCTATCTTCCGAGGCCGAGATCGACTCCCACCGGTTGCGCCTGGGACTGTACACCGAGGCTGAAGGCGTCCGGATCACCGAAGCCATCGGTCAGCTCTCCGACCTGCCGGTCTACATCGACGACACGCCATTCCAGAGCATGCTCGAGATGCGGAGCAAGGCCCGCCGCCTGTCTCTGGAACATGGGTTGGACCTGCTGGTAGTGGATTATCTGCAGCTGATCCAGGGGCGGAGCAACCGAATGGACAACCGCGTCCAAGAGATCTCAGAGATTTCCCGGTCGCTCAAGATAATGGCCAGGGACTTGAACATCGCCGTAATCACCTGTTCTCAGTTAAGCCGCGGCGTAGAACAGCGGACCGGGCACCGGCCCTTGCTGTCCGACCTACGGGACAGCGGGAGCATCGAGCAGGACGCCGACGTGGTGATGTTCCTCCACCGGGACGATGTCTATTTCAGCGAAGACGAATGGGCCCAACAGTTCCCAGGCCGCCCATACCCGAAGAACATCGCTGACCTGATCGTGGCCAAGCATCGTAACGGCCCTACCGGCAACCTGCAGCTGTTCTTCCGAGACAATTTCGTCCGGTTCGATTCATTCGCCAGGGTGGACGGTCTCTAACTATGGCGCCTTCCGGGGCCTTCGCTGGATTCACCGGGAAAACACTCTACACCCCGGTACCGAACCCGGTGTTCGGGCCCATCTTGGAGCAGATCCAGGATCTGGCCGAGCTCAAGGTGACCTTGCGCGGACTGTGGCTGTTCCACCGGAAACGAGGGGCTGTCAGGGCCGTTACCTTGGAAGAATTTCTGGCAGACCGTTCACTGATCAAAGGACTGAAGTCCACGGACAAAGAATCGTCAGAAGAAGCCATCCGGCATGGTCTGCGGCTCGCTGTGACCCACAAGACCTTTTTGACCCACGAATTAGAAGGAACTAGAACCGTATTCCTGCTGAATACCGAGGCCGACAGACGGGCATTGGCTCGGTTAAACGCCGGTCAGACCGCTGCCGATATTGAGGAACAGCCCGAACCCGATGCGCCTGCTCCGGAGCGACGAAACATATTCGCACTCTACGAAGACAGCATCGGGTCGCTGTCACCTTTACTGGCGGAAGAACTGAAAGAGACTGAGGAGCGCTATCCGGAACCCTGGGTACGGGAGGCCTTCGGCATCGCGGTGGCCGAGAACAAACGCAGTTGGCGCTATGTGTCCGGCGTCTTGAGACGCTGGACCGCCGAAGGCAGAGAGACTAGGGGGGATTCCAGGCCCGTGGAGTCCGAGAGGAAGAAAGATGGAAAGCCTGGGCGACATACTGAGAAGGATCACGGCCAGAAATATCTCGACGAGTACCAACGGCGGAGGGGTGCTCCTCCCGGACAGCGAACCGTCCGCTGACCTCTGTCCCCAGTGCAACGGAAGCGGCTGGGTCACTCGCCGCGTGCACATCGGCCATCCCGACTTCGGACAAGCCGTACCCTGCGCCTGTCAAGAGACCCTCGACGCCCACAGCCGCGCCACCGCATTGCGCCGCTACAGCAACCTGGGCGCTCTAGCCCGTGTCTCCTTCGCTAATACCGACCTTGAAGGCCCGTTGCCGGACGTCCCCAGCCAGCAGATGTTCGCCGAGGGCATGACGGCCGCAGCCAAGTTCGCCGAAGACCCGAAAGGTTGGTTAGTGCTCACCGGACCCAGCGCCAGCGGCAAAACCCACCTGGCGGTAGCCATAGCCAACCGCTGCATCGAACGCAACCAGACCGTCTTCTTCATAGTTGCTGCGGACCTGCTAGACCACCTGCGGGCAGCCTACTCGCCAGACAGCCCCGTTTCATACGACGAATTATTTGAGCAGGTGCGCAACGTGCCTGTATTGATCCTCGACGATCTGAGCCTCACCAACGCTACCCCCTGGGCCCAAGAAAAGCTTTTTCAGGTGATCAACCACCGGTACAACAACGCTCTTCCCACCGTGGTCACGGTGCGAGGACCACTGCAACGTCTGGACGACGGCTTGCGCACTCGGCTTGAAGGCGCCGACGGCACTGCATCGGTGGCGCAGTTGGGCAACTTCAACAGCCGGTTGGTTCAGGGTATTGGAGAAGTTCGCACCGAGATGCTACAGCGCATGACCTTCGAGAATTTCGACACCCTTGGCGGACCTGATGCATCCTCACAGGATCAAGAATCCTTAGACCAGGCTAAGCATACCGCCGAAACGTTCGCCGCAGACCCTGACGGCTGGCTACTGCTCAACGGCCCCCGAGGCTGCGGCAAGACTCACCTGGCTGTTGCCATCGCAGGTGAGCGGTTGAATCGCGGCAGCCAGGTCTTCTTCGCCTTCGTCCCAACGCTGCTAGACCATCTAAGGGCCACCTTCAGCCCCGAAAGCCCCGTCGGCTACGACGAATTGTTCGAGCAGATAAATTCGGTCCCGTTGCTGGTTCTAGACGACCTGGGTGCCGAAAGTAGCACCGCGTGGGCAGAGGAGAAGCTCTACCAGATCGTCGTCCACCGCCATGAGGCCCGCCTACCCACTGTCATAACCACCGTCTCAACCCTTGAAGAACTTGAGGACACCAAATCCCGCATCGCCTCAAGGCTGGTGGACGGCATAGTTATCAACTGGGTCCCCATAATGGCCCCTAACTACCGCGACCAACGCCGAAGGGACTGATTTAGCGGGCCGGCCAACCCTCCGGATAATTCCAATTTGGGGAATACGGCCGAAGGCCTAACTGAATCCATGGCCGTTCTTTTTCATGATTAGGTAACGCCGACCGCTGCCAATCACCCCAAAGATTAGTGTGCATTCAGGCACCGGCAACCCCGCCAGATAATTACTTGATCAGGACCTCAGAACTTGGAGTACTCACCTTCGTCCTTGGTGATGAACTCCAGCACCACCGCTTTGCCGGCCTCGGTCTCGGCGATGCCCCGCTTGATGGCGGGAATGATGTCGTTGGGCGCTGTGATCTTCTCGGTGTAGGCCCCCATCGCCTGGGCAACCTCCGAAAACTCACCGGACAAGGTTTTGATGTTGTATTTCTCTAGAGCAACGGGGAACCGGCTGTCATCGTAGATAGACATGAAAGCATTGTTAATGACGATGGTCAGCGTGGGAATCTCGCACCGCACCGCAGTCTCTATGTCCAGACCCACTGTGCTGAAGGCCAGGTCGCCCATTACATTTACGCACAATTTTTCCGGCGCGGCCAGCTTGGCGCCCATGGCTAATCCCAGGCTATAACCCAGTTGAGTCGACTTGCCCCATCCAATGAAGCTGCGGGGCGCTCGAGCCTCCCAGAAGGGGCTCAGGTATTCCCTGGCGCTGCCAGACTCATGGGTGATAATGGTGTTGTCCAGATCGACGGTATGCATCAGGTCCCAGACCACCCTGTAAGGGTTCATGGGCACCTCATCGGAGGTCAACTTGGGCATCCACTGGGCGAGCCAGGCCTCTTTCGTCGACTTGATATCGTCTTGCAGAGTATGGTTCTTGGGCCGGGCGCTGCCCGCTTGGCTCTTCAGTTCGTCCAGCAGTTGACGCAGCACCAACTTGGCATCGCCCAGCATGGCGAATTCAGTCTTGAACTCTCGCCCAATGGCATCCTCGTCGTTGGTCATGTGTACCATGGTCTTGCCGTGGGGGATCGCCTGGGCGAAGTTAGTCTTGGTGAAGCTGCAACCTGCTCCAAAAACCAGGTCCGACTCCTTGAGGTACTTGTTCGCCTGGGCCGTCGTGCTTGGTCCGCCGGAGCCCAAGGACAACGGATGTGTCTCTGGGAAGCCGCTCTTGCCGGGCAGAGTGGTCATCACCGGGGCCTGCAAGAACTCAGCCAATTCGATCAGTTCGGGCGTCGCCTCGGCGTACAAGATGCCCTGACCCGCGTGGATGATGGGCCGGTCAGCTGCAAGCAAGGCCTTGGCAGCGCGGCTGACATCTGACGGGTCGGCCTGTTGCAGCACCACCCGCGGCGGCTCGTAGTTGAACAGCTCCTCTGGGAGTTCTCCCGTCGCCACGTCCTGGGGAATCTCCAACAGGACGGGACCAGGGCGACCGGTGCGGAGCTTGGTGAATGCCCTGCGCATCAGGTCAGGAATACGCTCGACAATATTCATCTCTTCCGACCATTTTGTGATGGTCTCGTAGCTGCGGGTTGGATAGAAATTGGGATGAACACCCCGCTTGTCCCTCGGCATTCCGGCGGGCAGGAGCAAGATTGGCACCGATTCAGAATACGCCTGTGCCACACCTCCGAAGCCATTCTCGGCTCCCGGCCCGTTTTGCATCATGAACACGCCCATCTTCTTGCCGTTGGTCACCCGGGAATAGCCGTCCACCATGTGGATGCCGGTCCCTTCCTGCCGGAAGACAATAGGGCGGATCCCAGCGATGGCCGCCGCTTCCAACAACGGCTGGTACGGCACGCAACCGATGAATTCCACGCCCTCCAGGCGCAGGATATTGGCGATCGCTGTGACTCCGTCCATGTTCTATCTCCTCATCTATGAGCGGAGCCTGCGTTAACTATGGCTCACGCAGGGCTCACGATTTCGGGCCAGTGTAGATTGGACGTTTGTGAGTGTCAACCAAGATTGCATCAAGACTCTGGAATTGCGGTCGGAGTTCAGGACGAGCGGGAACCATGGCTGGCTAGACATGGAAGATTAGACTAGGTTGGCACGGGAACTCACAACTCCGGCTGTGATCCCCACGGAGAAAACCTGGATGGGGTAATCTTGATAACCGGGCTTTCGCCCAGGTCCATCTGCCGGTATTGAGGATACTTCTCACGGAGCATAGCGATGGCCCGCGACCATTCATCTCCTGATTCCAGCAGTCTGGCTTCGCCTGAAACCAACACATAATGAAGACGCGACCAGTCTTCTTCGTAATGGTCGATCACCACGGAAACATAGGGGTTTGTCAAGATATTACGCACTCGGCGTAGCTGCCGAAGCGGCGCTGTCTTGGGCTTAGCATCCAGAGCCGAATATATGGCTTCACCGTCAAAGACGTAACAAAAGGGAACGACATGGGGGCGGCCCTTATTGTCAGAGGTAGCCAGGTGGCCGGTGCGTGCGGAACGGAGAAAACGGTCTTGGGCGGGAGTGAGTTTGGGCACGGAGTTCGGTAGAGGCCTAAAGGTCGCCGAGGTAGCCCTGAGGATCTTCGTCGAACTCCAGGTCCTGTAGCTCTATGCGGGCGGCTTCTTCCAGGTTTGCATCGCCGTCCTTCACCAGGGACGTGAGCACCTTCTTGGCCAGCGGACCGCCGATCTTGCCCAGGGCACCGATGCCGGCCAACTGGACCTCAGAATCGTCATCTTCCAACAATAGGATCAGATGCGGGACTGCGTCCTCTTCGCCCAACTCGCCGCAAGCATTGGCCGTCTCGTACCGAATTAAGGGCTCTTCGTTTTGAAGTTCCTGAAGCAAAATCGGTAGCCAGCCCGCCTCACCAGTGCGGCCCATGGCGAAGATGGAACTGGCGCGAAAATCCGGGTCCAGGCTCTCGTAGGCCAGCGTGATGTGCTGGTTGATCTCCATGGTGTTGAAGGGCGCCAGAGCCTCCATACAGCGCCGGCGGACGTCCATGGGTTCCTCTTCGTCCTCAAGGATCTGCATAAGATTGTCGTGGATAACCTCTCCGTCCCTGGCCAGCAGCTTACCCTCCTGGGCCAGCAACGGGAACCGTCCCAGGGCGCTGGCGGCGGCAGATCGCACCTCAGAGCCCTTGTCCGACCGAAGAACTTCCACTAGACCGGGAATCACGGAGCGGTCTTCATGCTCCCAAAGGCCGTCCATGACAATCTCCAAGAGGGGCTCGTCGTCGCCATTGAGGCACAACTTATAGATTGCCGTGAAGTCCAATTCGGGGTTGTCTTCAGCCAGTTCGACCATGGTCGTGGCAATGGCGCGCTGGCGTTCGGTGGAGATAAGGTACCAGGCTGCGGCGAATTGGCCCAACTCCTCCGGGGAGAGGTCTGATATCTCGTAGAAATCCACGGCGGACATATGGCCCGTCGGGTCTGAAACGTTCTCGAGAAAGAATGCGAAAGACATCTATCTTCGGTATCCTGCCCTGAGTTTCTGCATCCGTTTCAGTCTCTGGAGAAGGCTCGTAGAAACCTTAGCCAGGCACGTTTTTCAGTATAGCATAGGCTGACCGCAACCACCCTGAGGGGTCATTTATGGGCGTCAATCATCCCTGAGCCGATGCATGGCCACCGGTATCTGGGGCAGAAGGTCGGATGCCGTCATGCCGGTGTTCCCGAGTCGGGAGACGACTTCCCGCCCGGCTTCTCCGTGGAGATAAACCCCACAAGCAGCGGCAACCGCTGGGGCCAGACCCTGGGCCATCAACCCGCAGATTATCCCGCTGAGGACATCCCCGGTGCCCCCGGTGGCCATCCCCGGGTTGGCGAACGAGGCCACATTGACCGTACCGTCGGGCTGGCCGATGACTGTGTTTGCGCCCTTCAGCACTAGGGTTACATTCCATTTGGCAGCATACTCCCGCGTAACAGCCACTCGGTCCCTCTGAATCTCCGAGGTTGGAAGGCCCGTCAGAGTGGCCATCTCCCCTGGGTGCGGGGTGAGCACGAACGGCCCTCTGTGGCGCTCCGGCCATCCTTCGATCCGGGCCAGGTTGTTCAGGCCGTCGGCGTCCACTAACGCTGGCAGCTCGGAGAGCCCGGGGTCATCTTGGTTGAATAGAAGTTCCTCGACGAACGTCGCCGTGCCCGCGGAGAGGCCCAGACCGCAGCCCACCAAGAAATTGGTATAGCGCCGCAGCCCGTTCCGGAGCCTGTGTGCGGCCCGGGCGTCGACGTGCCCTTCTTCGTCATCCAATAGGGGCAGATGAATGGGTTCGGTTGATTTAGCCGCCGCGATGGGATAGACGGTTTCTGGGGTGGCCAGCGTGGTCAGTCCGGCCCCGGCCCGCACGCACGCCTGGGACGCGAGGTAGGCGGCACCAACGTAATTCCGGGACCCAGCCACCACCAATGCGTGGCCGAATATCCCCTTGTGGGAGTTCAGAGGCCGGTTCGGCAGGTGCCCGGCTACCCAGTCCCGCTCCAGCAATTCCAGTTGTATCGATGTCTCTTCATTCAGGCCGGATGGGACGCCAATACCCAGTACCCGCAGCTCTCCGGCGTGCTCAGTGCCGGGAAAACCGAGCAGGCCCACCTTGGGATAACCCAGGGCAAAAGTCACGTCGCAGGGCACAGCGCTGAGGTCCACCTCGCCGGTGTCGGCATCAAGGCCAGTGGGGAGGTCGAGGGCCAACAGATTCGGTCGGTTGGGCACAGACCGGGCGTTGGCCAAACAGAACATGGCCTCCCGAATAGGACCTTCCAAAGGGCGACCCCGGCCGGTGCCCAACAGCGCGTCTATCACCAGGTCAGACCTTAACAACATTCGCTCGAACGCTTCCGTGTTGATAGCGTCTATCACGCGGACGTCGTACTCCAGGGCCAGGGCCATCTTGGGGTCGGTATCGGGTCTGCCGGCCACCACGAAACAGGTGACTTCGGCGCCCCAACGGCGCAGGTGTCTGGCTGCCACCAGCCCGTCGGAGCCGTTGTTCCCGGGGCCGACCAAGACCATCACACGAATCCCTGCGGCACCAACCAAGTCACGCGCCCCTTGGGCCACTGCCAAACCGGCGTTCTCCATTAAAACATCGGTGCTGACTCCTGCCCGCTCCGATGCTTGTTCAATGGCCGTCATCTGGGCGGCGGTTACAACCTTCATAGGCCTTGGTACCATTCGAATCTAACGATGGCTCGCTTCCCGATCTGGACCCCGCCGATCTTAAGGGCGCCATACAGGTAGGGGTTTTCTTCGTGCTGTCCTTGAAAATCGTTCCAGGCGCTGGGGGCCCGGTCCGTGGTCTCCATCACCTGGGTCAGCGATGCAGCTGGAGGGTGCAGCACCGTTGTTACCTGTCCCTGCCAGTGGATCAACTCTAGTACACGTGCCGTTGCTTTTTGAAAGGGCATCTAAGAAAGTCCCCCTTGGCCGGTACTCGGTTAATCCTCACGCCGGGCTACCACAAAGGCTACAGCATACTCCCGGGAATGGGATATGCTTACGGAAATGTCCACCACCTGCAGAAGCTCAGCCCGCTTCTCGGCCCGTCCGTGTAGCTGTACGCTAGGAGCGCCGCTTTCGGCCCGGACGATCTCTATGTCCCTCCAACTGACCCCGCGGACGCCGGTGCCCAAGGCTTTCATGGTCGCCTCTTTGGCGGCGAACCGACCGGCGAGATTTGGCGCGCGGCTACGGCAATAGGCGATCTCATCCGAGGTGAACACGCGTTTCAAGAACCGTTGGCCATAGCGGTCCAACACTTGTTTGATACGGGGAATCTCGATGATGTCGACGCCTGTTGTAAGCATCGTCCGCTCGGTGATTTATTCGGAGTCGAATGGGGTACAGCGATCAGTCCTGCCGGTGGTGTCCGGGAATAGTCAGGTTGTCCAGGATGCGTGACACCGAGTAGCTGCGGTTCAACACGTAGAAATGGACGCCAGGCACACCTGATTCCCAAAGATCTCGCACTTGGGCAGTAGCATACTCCACCCCCATATCCCTGGCGCTGTCCTCGTTATCGGCGTACTTGTCCAATAACCTGTCCAGGTCCGGAGGTATCTCGGACCCGCTGAGGGCGGTGAACCGGCGTACCTGGGCGGAGTTCAAGACGGGCAACACGCCGGGGATGATGGGCACGTCAATGCCTCCGGAGCGGGCCCGCTCCAAGAAATCGTAGTAATGCCGGTTATCATAGAACAGCTGGGTCACCAGGAAATCAGCCCCGCTGTCCACCTTCATCTTGACGTATTTCAGGTCGGAATCCAGATCCACAGACTCGGTGTGACCCTCCGGATAACAAGCGGCAGCCACGCCGAACTTGAAGTTGGACTTTACGTGTTGCAGCAGGTCGGTTGCGTGCTGGAACCCGCCCTCCACTGGAACAAATTCCGTGGAGCCTCGGGGTGGGTCCCCACGCAGGGCGATAATGTTCTCCACGCCCTCGGCCTCCAGCCGCTCCAACACGCCGTGGATCTCCTCTTTGGTCTGACCCACGCAGGTGAGATGCGCCATGACTTCCGTTCCTGCGCTCCGCTTGGCCGCAAGGGTGATCTCTTCGGTGAACGCCCTGGTTGAGCCGCCGGCCCCATAGGTCACCGACACAAAGTCCGGGCAGTACACCTTCAACTCATCCAAGGTTTCCAATACCGCCGGTATGCCCTCGGCGATGCGGGGAGGAAAGAACTCAAATGAGACCAAGCGCGTTTTTCCCAGTATGTCTTTGATCTTCAAGCTGGGTATCCAATGACTGCCGGCTGATTTGTGGCGCCGGCAGAGTCTTTAACGTTGGTGAGGATCGTTGTCCGTAGCCGTGAAATACTCAGAAATACCACCACGGCGACACTAAATCTTAGCACCGGGCCAGTGGGGTGTCGAACCAGCCAGGCTCATTCTTGCCGCAAAACGCTGTCTAAAACTGCGGCTGGCGCTTCTCGAGGAACGCCTGGATGCCCTCCGCTGGATGAGGAGAAGTGGTCATGTACTGTATGAAGGCGTGGCCTTCTAGCGCCGTCCCATCCTCGGTGGACAAGGCCATACCCTTGAGAGTAACCGATTTGATCAGGCCCAGGCCTGTTCGGCTTTTGGTTCGGAGCGGCGTCAGAAGGGTCTCAAGTTCGTCGTCCAACCTCTCTACTGGGGCGGCGCGTAGGGCCAGTCCCCACTCAACAGCCTCGGCCCCTGAGACCCATTTACCGGTGGTCAGCAGTTCCATGGCCCTTTGGAGGCCAACGCGGCGGGGCAGCCGTTGGGTGGAGCCTCCGCCAGGCATCAGGCCAAAATTGACATGCTGGTCGCCAATGCGCGCGTCCTCGGCCACCAAGACCATATCGCAGGCCATCATCAACTCCAGGCCGCCCGCCAGAGCAAATCCCTGCACGACGGCGATGGCTGGAAATGGCAATCTCTCTATCTGGTGGAGCGTCTCGGCGATCTGGGCTAGAAATGGTGGCAGCAGGGCTGTGTTGGCGAAGGTCGTTTGGAAATAGGCGAGGTCGGCGCCTGCGCAGAAGGCTCGTCCTTCGCCACGCACCACCAGCGCCTTGATAGACTCATCGCTGCCAACATCGGTCACTGCTGACGAAAGTTCGGCCAGCATCTCCGGATTCAGTGCGTTCAAAGCATCCGGACGGTTTAGCCGGATGGTCGCCACCCGGTTTTCTTTCTCCAGTTTGATGTTGGTATACTCCACCGGACGCCTCCTACAGCATGGTTCCCAATCAATTGGCCCGTCGGCCTAATATACCAGAAGGTCTTGGCAAACACCCACTAGACCACGCCTAAAAGGTGCCTAGAACATGGCTTCAACGTCGATAGAGAGTTGCACGTTAAAGGTACGTGTCCAGCCAAAAGCCTCCCGAAATCGGGTGGACGGCTTTGAAGACGGCACATTGCGGCTGCGCGTCACTGCCCCGGCCACGGATGGCAAAGCCAACGCCGGGATGATTGCCCTGTTGGCCGAGACTTTTGGTGTCAGCAAATCCCGGCTGGAGATAGTCCGGGGGCACAGCTCCAGAGAAAAGGTCGTTTCGATAAAAACGTTGACCGAGCAGGAAGTACACCGGCGGATCAAGGCTGAAGTTGCCCGTTAGCAGCCGCATGGAGAAGGCAAGATGCAGGTCATGAACTTTGGTTGGGTCCTGGACGACGAACTGGCCGGATCACAAGGACCGGCCAGTCTAGACGACCTTTCTTTTCTCTACCACCAGGGCGTGCGCGCCGTGGTTCGCATGGAAGAACGGACCATTCCAGCCAACTCTGGGAACATGTTCAACTTGGTGGACCTGTTTGTGCCCGTCCCGGATTTCACGCCACCCGATCCGGACCAAATCTTGCGAATGGTCGAATTCATCGACGGGGAGACCGCTGCTAGACGGCCGGTCGCCGTCAGTTGTTACGCTGGAATCGGTCGCACCGGCACGGTACTGGCCTGTTACCTGGTGCACCGGGGCCAAAACCCCGCCGGTGCGATCAACCGGATCCGGGAACTGCGTCCAGGGTCCATCCAGACTCCAGAACAGGAAGAGGCGGTTTACGGCTACGCCGAACGGTCAGCCAGCGAGTAGCGGACTATTGAACTAAGCGGCTAGGGGGTCTGAGTCCTGGGGATATCCGCCGTCTGGAGAGCAGTTTCGTTGATGGCCGCTCCGTGCAACACCGGCTGTCGACCGTTGACCTCGCTGACTTCAGTGAAATTCCCAGATTGCAGGAATTTCAGGAAAGCGCCGTAGGAGTTCTGTTCCGAGGCGAGGTCTCCGAAGCATTTCTTGCAGGCCTTGAAATAAACCATCCGATAATTCCTTCCCGGGTCCGGGCTGTGTGAATCTTGTTGAGTCGCTTTCCCGCATTCCTTCATGCAAACTTTGACGCCGCTTTCCACCCCAGGATTCCTCTGATATATTCACACAAGGTTGCGGCCTAATCTCGCTTTTGATGCAGGCCGCATAAAATTAGTTCTCGGAGTTGACCGATTGGTTCAGATCAGTCAGGAATTCGTTGACGAGATGGTGGCTCACGCCAAAGCCGACCTGCCAAACGAGTGCTGCGGTATCTTGGCTGGAGCCGACGGCCAGGTCATGAGGGCTTATCGCATCACCAACGTGGAAGCGAGCCCCTACCGGTTCGTTATGGACCCGGTGGAGCTGGGCAATGTCGATTCCGACGCCGGAGATAATGACTGGGAACTCTTGGCCATCTACCACTCCCACACTGGCAGCGAAGCCTATCCTTCAGACACCGACGTGCGTATCGCCGGCGGCACCGCCGGGCTCTGGCCGGACGTTCGCT
>UINC01001412.1_pt1 | contig 22131 bp, 17 predicted proteins | sample 5385821 | NCBI WGS metagenome assembly UINC01 (sample SAMEA4666929, study PRJEB26691) | marine metagenome | isolation source: Pacific Ocean | place: Pacific Ocean | collected 2011-10-13 | reverse complement strand
GATCAATATAAGACTCAGCATTAACTTTTGTTTCTTCCAGTGTTAGCTGAGGTCGTGTCTTATTCCTTCCAGATGGATCACCTATCATAGCCGTAAAATCACCAATAACCAGTACTGCCTGGTGGCCTAGATCCTGAAAATGTCGCAACTTCCTCAGGACCACCGCATGACCAATATGCAAGTCCGGACGGCTGGGGTCACAACCCAATTTTACTACCAGCGGTTGGCCATTTTTGCGAGATTGTTCTAGTTTATCCCGCAGCTCATCTTCCGGTATGATCTCTTCAGCGCCTTGCTGAATCAGTGTTAGTTGTATATCTATGCTAGGAAAACTCATTTATGTTTTGCCAATTCGCGATCCATGTCCCGTCGAATATCCCGTTCTTTTAGTGCTTCTTTTTTATCATACAGGCGCTTCCCCTTGGCGGTGGCGATAACTATCTTTGCCCATCCTTTTTCATTAAAATATACTTCCAAGGGTACTGCAGTAAGTCCTTTTTGGGAAATACTCCGTTTCAGCTGAAGAATTTCCCTTTTTTTTAGTAATAATTTACGATTAGCCTTCGGGTCATGCCCCTTATAACCCGTACTGGAATAGGAACTAATATGAGCGCCGATTAATACCGCTTCGCTATCGCGGACCAATACATAGGCTTCCCGCAAACTCATCTTTCCTTCCCTGAGACTTTTAACCTCACTACCAGTTAATACTAGGCCCGCCTCATAGCGGTCAATAATATGGAAGTTATGATATGCTTTTTTATTTTTGGCAACAAGTATTCGATCCATGGTAATAATTTAAATATCAAGATACGAGTTTTCCCTCGGCTCACACAAGTTTAATCCTTGCAAGAATCCCGTAGAACCCGCTAAAATCCCTTCCTTATTTAGTCGCCCGGGTGGCGGAATTGGTAGACGCGCTAGGTTCAGGATCTAGTGTCCTTTAGGATGTGCTGGTTCGACTCCAGTCCCGGGCACACATTAACTCCACAGTATTTTTGTTTGTACATAATCTATTCACAGTTTATTATTAATGTAAATGGCTGTAGATAAAACACATGATCATAGTGATCATGGATCAAAACAATATACCTGGGATAAAAAGACGGCGGTGTGGTACGCTGCGGAATATGGTGATCATATTTCCAACAATCTTGCCATTACCAATATTATTTTAGGGGCGGTCGATATACTCTTGGATATTGGCTGCGGAAACGGCAAAGCAGCAAGATTGGCTGCTGAAATATGCACTTCCGGTAAAGTGATTGGGATCGACCCTACAGCTGCCATGATTCGCATCGCTCGGGAAACAACAGATGAAAACTATACGAATTTAGAGTTCAGGACAGGATGTGCGGAAAAAATACCATACCCACATGAATCCTTTAGTATAGCGATAGCCATCAATTCTTTACACCACTGGCAAGATTATAAAAAAGGATTACTTGAGGTCGACCGGGTCCTGCGTCCAGATGGTTCGTTTTTCATTGCAAATGATATTGTTGATGGTGATACCTGTGGTCATGGAGATGGGCCATTAGAAAAACCCGATCACATAATATCGATTCTTGACCAGGCAGGTTTTATTAATATATCAATGCAAAAATATTACAATGAAGAAACGGGAATTTATTTAATCAGTTCTAAGAAGCCATAGTATCATGCTGTTCTATTTTAGGATACAGTAATACCACCAAAATGTATCCAAGGGAAAATCTCATCACCAAAATTCACAATATCTTTAGATATATTTTCAATATTATTGAACATATCCACAATATTTCCTGAAACCATTGTTTCACTTATGGGATATTGAATTTTTCCATCCTTTATATAAAAACTATTCTTAGCCACTCCAGAAAAGTCGCCATTATCACTAGGGCTGCCGCCAGAAAAGCGGGATAACAACACGCCTTGTTGCACAGATTTTATAATGTCATCCAGCGCTGTTTTTCCCGGATCTATTATCAATGATCCCCCTGAATTTGGTCCCCGCTCAAAACCGGTCTTATTGGCCCCGTACAAGCTCAGTAAAAATGTTTTCAAAATACCCTGGTCGATAATAGTGGCATTACCTGCCTCATAGCCATCTCCCGTTACAAAATATCCACCGGATAGATCATCCGACAGAGGCATTGAATGCAGGGTTAGAAGCCCATTAGCAATTGCTTCGCCAATACTTTCCCTGAATAGTGATGTACCGGCGATCAGTCTGTAATCGGATATATTACCAAGAATAAATCCAATAAAATTCATGATACAATCAGGTGTAATGATGATTTCACCCGTGAATTTTTCCGGCACTGGTTTTGTCCTGACATGTTCTGCTGATTCTTTCAATAGTCGCTCTATAGAGCCGCCTTTATGCAGTGGTGTATCCATATCCAGTGATGAAAACCCGGCTGAATTAAAAGACGATGTATCCTCTCCTTCTTTAGATGTAAACATGGCTGAAAAGCTATACGATCCCCCGGTCTCATCAAAGGCCACACCATTTGAGTTGCGGTAATAGCTGGTTCCTGAGCTAAAATCCATAATTGCCTGCTCAATGATTGTCGTAGGGAAAGTAGAACCAGAAAAATCCATAAATTCTTCCATACGGTTATACATCTTCTCCAACTCTGGTTCAGTAGGTCCTTTCGAAAATGATTTGGCTGGCTGATTCTCGGATATGTCATATGCCTCATCTGGCATAGATGATGCAGCCATTATCAGTACGGTGACAACCGCTTCGTCGATATCATCTTGATTGATTTTATTGATACTTAAAGATCCTTTTTTCTGATCTTTTATCACCGATAAAGATATACCGTGGTTTGCTGTAGTACGGAAAAGAGAGAATTCCCCTGCGTCCACATTCAACTCTCTTTTTTCTCCTGCGGAATAGACACACTGTGCCTTATCGGCACCAGCTTTTACCAGTTGTTCAATACAATAATCTGGAATTTCGGCGTCGCGCAAATGTGCTAGCGACCCCCAATATTGACTTGGCATTTAATGGCGGGACCGCCCATTCCCACTGGAATCCATTGTTTTTTCCCGCACATTCCTCCAGAACTCCAAGTCATATCAGAAGAGATCATATCAATTGTTTTCAACACGTCAAATGCTACACCTGAAATAGTTGTATCCTTGATAGCGTTGCCCAGTTTCCCTCCCTTTATTTCATAGCCCAGTGGCACACCAAACATAAATTCACTGGTCGAGTCTGCTTGACCATTACTGGATTTCATTAAGTAGTAACCATCATCTATTGCGGCAATCATTTCTTCTAACGTATTAGCACCTGGTTCAATCGCTGTGTTGCGCATCCGGATCAGTGGTTCGTCAGAAAATGCATACGCACGGGCATTGCCAGTAGGTTTTGTTTCAAAATGCCGGGCACTATCCTTATTATGCATAAAACTCTTCAATTCACCATCTTTGATAATCACTGTATCTTCCGACGGCGTACCTTCATCATCAATGTAAACCGGGACAGGGCAGGTCTTGCCATCCACAGAATTAGCATAATCAATTAATGTGACCAATTCACTGGATACTTGCCTTCCCATGTATTCTCCAGCAACAGAGCCGCCCAACACAAGGTCAGCCTCAGTAGTATGCCCAATGGCTTCATGCGCCAGTATTCCTGCTAGATCAGCGTCTAATATTACATCCTTCGTTCCCGCGTCCGCATAAACACCGTCTGCTTTACGCGATAAATGATCGGCTAGATTATCTATATCTGAATAAAACTGGGTTGGATCAAGAAAATGGTCTTCCAACTGCCCTAGGCCGCCAAATACATCCATTAATTCAACTGGTTCGCCATTTTTTTCCATATTCAGCGAAACATACATTATACCCCGCGGTGTCATTGAATAAGATGTGGAACCACTAGACGTCAATAACGACTTTTCCATGTCCAAACCTGCCAATACGATAGTGCGAGATGTTAGGTGCGAATACTTCTTCTGAATGTAACTGTCAATATCTTTCAGGAAGTCGATCCACTGTTTTTGACTATTCCGCGAAACTTGTGTGGTTAAGTCCATTTCATAATGACCGCACGTGTCGGGTAGGATAAACCCGCATTGTATTTTATTACGGTCATTCATAAAGCGTACATTATCGCTGGCACTTTGTACAACGTATTCTACCGCAGAATCGGACAGATCAGGGTTGGATGCAAAGCCCCAGTTTCCTTCCTTATAGACCCGCGATGAAACACCGCTTGACGATGAAATTGAATTACCCATTACATCTCCATTTACCATGGATATGCGGTTATTTCTATTCTCTTGCATCCGCAGTTCAGTGTAGGCAGAGAAAAAGTCAGAATATTGATTAAGATCTTTATTTATCATGTTAGATAGCTACTATCCTTAAAGTGTTAATTGAAACTCACTGGTAAGTATTCCAGGGCAGGTAATAGCTCCTAAACTGCGCTGTCCATATGTTAATACATCTGGTATAACTTCAGCTGTAGATCCTATTGATTCTAATTCCGTCCCGAAAAAGCGATAAAATGTATCATCAAAACGCATAGTTTCGATCGGCGCTACAATCTCACCTTTTTCCACCAAAAAACATGCATAGCGGGTTAAACCGGTTATTCGTCCACCAGGATTATCACTCCAGTTTAAATAGTGAATATTGGACAAGTATAGGCCAGCTTCTAGCTCTTTTAGTATATCATCATGCGCCAGATCTCCTGGATTCATGGTTGGCGACCGCATTTCTTCACCATCTTCAGCATAATTCGTTGGCGCGCCATACTCGGCTGCTGTTCGTGAACTCACCAATGTGTTCGTTAGCTCACCATTAGAAATTATGGGTAATGATTCTGGGGCTATTTCTCCGTTAGAATTGAACTTGGGCACTAATCCTGAGGAAAAATCCTCACTAATTGTAAATTTTGGTGACAACCTCTGGTCATTGTGCCGCATTTTTCCAAAACCGCTACAGCCTTGCTGTAAACTCGCTTCGCTGATGCCGTTCCAGGAAAACATATCAAGAAAATCTGCTACCGCTGCTGCTTCAAACCAGGTACGGTACATACCAGGATCGACCCGTACAGGCTTCCGATTCAATAACGCTAATTTTTTTATCGATCGAGCCACGTAGTTTTCGTAGGCGTCCTGATCCCAGTCTGTGCCCGCATAGGTACCTTTTACCATTTGATGATCTGATGTAACGAGAGAATAATCTAAACAGTGGGATTCTGTCTCAAACCAATGGTGTTGCCCCCGTGAGTTAGCATTACCACGATACATCCTACCATTAGCAAATATCCCAACCAGATCGACTCCCTGCATTGCTGGTAACAACGCATCAACAGCATCGTCAAATCCCAAACTTGCAGCTGCTTTCACTTCACGGCTGGAACCGGCGTTTGTAGGCATTACTAAGAAGGGATCCTCAAGTATCTCCTGTGCTTCGGAACGCATACGCTGTATTTCCGTTGCACCGCGAGCCATGTCTAAATCATGATTACCGGAAACAGTAATGCTGCCCTCGCAGGTACGTTTATTCGCAATAAACTTCAAACCTAAGGTTGCATCATCCACCAATCCTGTTTGCCTAATACTAGCGTTATTAAGACGAATGAACTGGCTATTCTCTCCGCAAAAGGAAAGTGTTAATAATTCATCATTTTTTAATTCTTTAAATAATCCTGTGCACAGTTCCTTGAAAATTTTTTCCATAATTAGGCGCCTCCAAACACTTGAACATTTTTAAACATGCAAACTGGAGAAGCATGACCAACACGAATGACCTGATTGGGTTCTCCTTTCCCACAATTCGGTGTCCCATAAATACCAAAGGTATCATTATCGCCAACCATCTTTAGACTGTTCCAGAAGGGGTTACTGATACCCCGATAATTGGGATTTCGTAATGTTTTTGTCATTTTTCCATTCTCGATTAATTTTGCATATTCACAGCCAAATTGAAACTTGTTGCGATAATCATCTATGGACCACGAACGATTACTTTCCATATAAACACCATTTTCTACAGCACCAATGATCTCATCGAAGCTTGAGTTTCCAGGTTCCAAATTAATATTAGCCATCCGGTCAATAGGTGCTCTGTTCCAAGAACTGGCCCTAAAATTTGCCACGCCGGGCACACCAGATCGAATCTGACTTTCCATTCCTCCCAGACCTCGTAACAAGACACCATTCTTAATGATATATTCTCGGGTAGCTTCCAAACCACCATCATCATACCCATAGGAAGCAAACTCAGATGATAAAGTTGGATCAAAGGTAATATTCATCAATTTTGAGCCATATTGCAGTTTGCCAAAATCATCCATATTAACAAAACTCCAGCCGGCATAATTCCTCTCATCCCCTAGTATTCTGTCAATTTCCAATGCATGACCGACGCTCTCATGAATCTGCAGCATCATTTGATCGGAAGCGATAACCAAATCCATTTCACCAGTTGGGCATTCATCTGCATCGAGTAATTCAATGGCTTGCTCGCCTATCTTTTGAGCTATCACAAGTAACTCCCATTTATCAAAAAATTCCATACCCATCTGCCGGCAAGTCCCTCTCATACCTCCAAAGGTACGAGTTTGTTGATTAGCCCCATCCGCTGCCGTTGCCGAAAGGTCAAATTCTAGCATAAGGAAATCCTGAGTAATATCACTGCCATTCGAACTAACAAAACGGGATAACATTTGAATGGTCTGCACCACCGCACGGGCACTAACTATTTTATCAGAAACTTTCAACTGAGTGTATGCATCCAACAGGATTTTGTTTAGTTCACCTGGACTGATAGTATCCATTTCCTTCACAAATGGCGATTGATAGGATCCAACATTTGCTGGACGGGCAGCATCGGTAAATTTATAGGTTGCGTGATTTGCGGCTCGTTTTGCTTGCGCATATGCTTTTTTTGCCGCGTCTGATATACCAACATCGGTCATATTTGGCGTACCATAATAACCAAATTGTCCATCAGCTAAAACTTCAACCATCAATCCTTGAGTCGTGAAACAACCATTGACCTCAGGTACACCATCCCGCACAATGCGCGGAGAATGGGTCTCTGTTACCTCACGGATACCTACCCAATCCGCAGGTACATCAACTGCTGCTAATAAACTTTGTAAATCTAACTGTTGCATAAATTTTTCCTTAAGCTCACTAATTAAATAGTTCAGGCGTCTGTTTTAATGCCGTTGTAACCTTTTCGAACGCATCGATAATATCTTGTGTATCGCGATCATTTCCAAGTAAATGATTTTGCGTGAGCCATACCGATTGGTAATCAGCGATCAATTCAGTTACGGCACAGGATGTAGCAGCGTAATCAATGTCGTTTAACCATGGAAAATCATCATGACCATCAAAGACCTTTTCACGGTATAATGGTTTATATCCTGCATAAGTGTAGACGCCCTCAGCACGCATAGCTTTGAAAAACTTCTCTCGTGGCACATCGTTAAAATGATCCGTTTTATATCTGAGCAAATATAAATGGTTGGCCACACGTGTTGCCTTATCATAAGATCCTAACGTAACCAATCCTTCACTGCTGAGCGCTCGATCAAGTTTTTTCCTGTTTTTGTCGCGTAAAGCCATATCATCCCCTAATGACTTTAACTGTGGCAGTAATAAACTTGCTGCCATAGCATTGATCCGGTGATTACCTCCCACTATTTGATGATCATACCATTCTCCGCCACGCTGACGACCACAATTATAGTAGGCAAAACAAGCATCCATAAACGCATCATCATTAGAAATAATAGCTCCGCCTTCTCCTGAATTCATGTTCTTTGATGATTGAAAACTAAATATTCCACCTGCAGCCAGGGCACCAACTTTTACGCCACCCCACTCCGCACCATGTGCCTGCGCGGCATCCTCAATGACAGTAATATTATGTTTTTTTGCAATATAATTAATGCGATCCATGTCAGCTGGATTACCAGCAATATGAACAGGCATGATTGCTTTTGTCCGTTCAGTAATCGCTTTTTCAATCAAAATAGGATCAATGTTAAATGTGTCAGGATCAATATCAACGAATACTGGTACGGCATTGGCCATCAGTACTGCAGATGCAGTTGCTATAAATGTATAGGGCGGTATTATAACTTCATCACCAGCGGAAACGCCTCCAGCCTTTAAAGCGACCCACAATGCGTTCGTTCCTGAACTTGTAGCGATACAATATTTTGCGTCATGGAATTCTGCGAATTGACCTTCAAACGCCTTGATAGCATCACTCCCGATACCCAAGGAATCACTTTCCAATGTATTAAGAAGTTGTTCTTTCTGTCCTGCAGTTACCCGAGGCCACACTGGAAATGGCTCTTTTCGAACCGGTTTTCCGCCAAATAATGCTAATTCACTCATAAAAGACGCATCCCAAGATAGAAAAATTACACAATATTTAATCCAAAATCGAACATCCAAAGTCAATTTTCTGCAGAAATTTCAGATTAGCCTGACAAAATTTTCACAGATGGTGACATATTTGCATTTTTCTATGAAAAATATGTCTAAAAGTTATGTTGGCATAAATATTGCAAATAAAGGGTGAAACATTTAATTAAACAAAGAAAGGAGTCTTAAATGACACTAGTAAAATGGAATCCAACACGCAGTTTAATGACTGATTTTGATCGGATCTTTGACAGCATGTTTACCCATGATTTACCTCAATTTTCTTCAACGAAGTCTTGGATGCTTGCAGTCGATGTAAACGAAACAGAAACGGAATTTTTCTTATCCGCAGATATGCCGGGTTTAGATAAAAAGGACGTTTCTGTCGATATCCACGATGGCGTTATCACAATTAAAGGTGAACGCGCTATTGATAATGAAAAGTCCACTGATGGTTATCGGATCCGTGAACGTCAACTTGGTTCATTTAATCGCAGTTTCAGACTGCCTGATAACGTGAATGAAGACAAAGTTGCCGCAAAATTCAAAAATGGCGTGTTAACGGTCACCTTACCAAAGACCAAGGAAATTCTTCCTGAAGGTCGCCAGATAAAAATCAGCTAAATCCTTGTGGTGTTGTAAATAAAAAAGGGGCTAATTGCCCCTTTTTTATTATTCCTTATTTAAAGTAATTATTTACTAAGCAAATGAGTCAAATTATGCAAAGTCCGCTCTGCAGATTTTCTATTCAAAGATTGCCCGTTAGTAACCGTAATAGTCTTGGGCATGACCAGTGTACCCATATATTCTAATTGCGAGCGAAACGCAACCAGAAATCGTTGACCTGAACCAGCGCTGCTTGTTGCAATAACAGCAAATTTATCCTTAAACCCATCGCGCCAGTTTGCAGTGGTAACTGATATCCAGGTAAAAGCATTGGTCAATATAGGTGGCAGCCCACCATTATATTCGGGGGCACAAAAAACGAACCCGTCCGCATTTTCAAATTCCGCGCTCAATTCACTTGCAGTTTCATTTTTAGTTTCAATACCTGGTTTGTAAAGCGGCAAATCATAAGAATTAAGGTTAATTACTGAAGTATCAACTGCAGTTGTATTATCAATTATTTTTTTGAGTTCCTGGGCCAATTCGTAATTTTTCCCTCTAGTGGCCGAGACCAGCAGAATTTTCTTTTTTTCTGCCATGATATGAACTAGAAAATAAGGTTTAGGGAATAACCAGCAATATTTTCAAAAACACCAAAGGATCGATAAGAATAATCTATGGTAATCCTCGGTCCTCTTGGTATTTGATAATTAAGGCCCGCACCAAATGTCAAACCTTGTTTCGAATCTTCCATACCAAGAAAAGCCTGTCCGCCTCTGATAGCAAGAATACCACGGAATATGTACTCAAAACCAAGGTTCAGATACTCGACGTTATTATTTGGATGGACGGCATCACCCGCAAGGGTGAGTTTATGAATCTCTGATTGAATTACATCCTTACTAACTCCTGCTCGGAAAACCAATGGTAATGGCCAATCCATCGCATTTAAATACGCATCAATTTTATCGTTATTTCCATACATGGTTTCATCGACGTCATAGTCAACTTCAGTATCATACCCTTCCATAGATATTTTTCCACCAAAGTTTGAAATGGACATGCCAATTCGCAAACCACTGTTTTTTGTGACAAATAAACTCCCCAAATCGACGGCCAAACCACCAGCATTCATATGCCAGATCTTTTCTTGTATATATTTAACATTAAACCCAAATGAGAAACGGTCTGTGAGCCTTCGAGCAAAAGAACCAGCTAGCGCTACATTGCTAACTGAAAAATATTCGCCGGTTCCTTCTGGTATTTTTACAGTTCGTACCTGCATTTCATCCATCGTAACCGATGTAATAAAAAAACCGAACGTACTGGACCTGTCAAACGGAACTACCAAGGCACTATGATTAAAACGAATATCAGCCAGCCAGGGTGAATGAAAGAAATGGGCTGTTGGCCTTCCAATATTAACCATACCTGCAGGATTCCAGTACAAGGCAGTTGGGTCATCAGCGACCGCAACAAAGGCACCGCCCATCGATAAAGATCTTGCCCCAATTCCAATATCCAGAAAAGATGCTGCAGTGGTGCCAACATTACTTACACTGCCTGTTATCTGACAGTAAAGACTCGCTGAGCAAGCCATAATAATTATTATTTTTTTACAGCGGATCATTTTATTATCGCAAATTTCCCAGTTTTTTCTCCCACATTTGGGGCATCCACATGGTAAATATACAGGCCATAGGCAATTTCCAATCCATCCTTTGACAGCATATCCCATGAATGGGTTCCATACTCATATTCACTGGTGTGCTCTATTTCATCAATCAGGTACCCAGCCATTGTAAAGATCTTGATTGTGCATTCCTGTGGTAGATTAATAAAATCCAGTTTTCGTGGTCCGCGTCCGGATACGTATATATGCTTTGGTTCCCAACGCGCTGTTACAACATAAGGGTTTGGCACAACTGCAATATCATCAAGTTCATCAGCAGCTAATACATTGTCTACCCAAGACTTTTTTGTGGTGAAATGATATTTATCATCGCTTGTAAAGGGACGCGTTGTAGTTATTCTGAAACGATCACCTTTTGCAATGGTAGCAGTTGTATCGTACTCGTACAATAAATCATTTTCATTATATGGACATATAACTGAATCGGGAAAAAATTGGACAAACATGTAGGGTGTTTGAATGCCCGGGTAAGGCATAAAAAGTATTGGTTCATCAGGTTCCCACTGGTCATTATGATTAGTGTCATAGATTCGAAACTTGACCTCATTATCTTCCGTAATGTTTCTGACCCTGAAAGGTGAAGGAAGATTAGAATAATCAGCCGTGATCGAGTCACCAACATCCCCCTCCCAAATTATTTCAAAATCGGCAGGATGAACTCTCTGATCAAAAATTCTGTAACAATACGGTGCATTTGCACCAATCCAGCCGGACGAATCAACATTCACGCCAATATTTTCGTTAAATAAATAAATTTTCATACCATCAAAGATTGGATTATTGGTTTCACCAGCTGTTGAACTACTATTTAAAATTGGATAATAGAGATAGCTGGCAACATAGGTATTCATTTCTTCCAGCGCGCTGCCTTCAGTCACTACGATAATACCATTGGTATAATCCATTGTATAATCTATACCAAGCTGATAAGTTGTTGCGCCGCTCTCATCAGTGATATCTACCGTAGCAGAGTCTATATTGTTATACTCTAAGGATCCATACCCGCTTGCTATAACAAACTTTTCAGTCTTTAATTGTTCATCCCGTACTGAATAATAAATGATAGGAGTGCCAAATTCAGTCTCAAAACTTAGTGTATATTCCGCATCTTCAGGCACAGCTGTAGGATCGATAGTAACTACTTCTATTTTACCTGTTGCCAAGCCAGAATCATGAACTACGAATTCTTGCCCAGGCACTGCCGTATTAGGTCCCATGTATCCTGCTACAGGCGCATTTGGTACAACGGCACCAGCATTTTCACTCATATTGGTAACGTTACCTTTGCGGTCTAGATCAACAATTATTGAACATTCTGAAGGCGCAATCGGTAACAAATTATCCTGTTCACTGAATCCAAGTTCATAGAAATCAAGGTCATACCCTTTATCATAGGCCACAACAGCATAATAATATGTCATACCATTATAAACCTTGTTACTATCAACATACATGTGTTCCAGGCCTGTATCACTGCCCATATCGTATTGTATGCCGTTAAAACCAATTGGATGGGGTCCTTTTAAACTATCAATTAAGTCAAATTGAGCGATCGGTTTATTAAACGTATTATTACCATAGGTATCCGTAATAACGTACGGATCAATAAATCCAGGATCGGTACTGCGATATACACGATAGCCCTCAAAATCTGTGCCATAAATGGCATCAAGCGAATTCTCCGCTAGTTTATCCCAAAAAAGGGTCACTTTCCTATCCCCAGGCACTACAGTCAAGTTTGGTTTCAGGGGCGGTTTTGCAAAATTATAATCATTATCATATATATTTTGCATGGTAACCGTATTTCTAAGGATATCATCCATATCATTACCAAATACCATCGCTACGGCAAATTTCTTTTTCTCTCCTGGTTCCAGCGCAATATATCCAGACCCATAAAGAAAAGTTTGATCAATATTTTGTGATGGGACATCAAAATATCCTGGTTTTAATTGGTTCCACATAATTTCATCATTGGAAGGGTAAATACTTGGATAAGGCGAAGAGTAAAAACTGGATAAGCCAATCTGATCAGATTCATCATTATCAGTAATTTCAAAATTTGGTTCCCCCAGATCAGGTATTCCATTTCCTTCTGTACCATCCTCATCGGGACCGTTATAGCCATAATGATATTCGCCAAGCCCATCTGACCCAATATCGTCCCTCTCTGCAAGCCAATCTTCATCATTATCAATACCATCAAACTGACTCTCATCTATCATTCCATCTGTGTCGTTATCTATGCCATCATGGGGGTTTCCTGGAGATTCCAGGAAACTCCAGCCAAAATAGACCGGTTTGAAACCGCCATCTGCGTTACTCCAACCGTCATGGTCCCATTGATAGACAATATCGTTATCAATATCAAACCACGCATCATCATCAGTATAGTCTCCATTTGTGCTACCGATATCTGCATCGCCATACATTCCAAATACAACACTGTCTAAACGCGAAGTGCCAACATTTGTTATCCAATAGGTTACAATAATTATATCTTCTGCGGCCGGGTGATTCCACTGATAAACCCGCGCTTCCAACTCGACCCCAAGCCCTGACCTGCGCTTCGGAAGAACCGTGTCCGTATCAGCTGAATCGGGAAAATGTGCAAATTCATCATTATAATAATCATCCATCACGAAATATGATTCCTGGTCCGCTCGTACATACTTACCATATTGACCATTCCAATACCCATCCCAATCACTTTCACGATTTGGCCAGGTTTCTGGCCAAGTGAAAGATTTATCGCTCATAGCCATGATTTCTTGATTAGGATTGGCATATCCTGTAAGTGGCTCAAAGCCCCACTGGTATCCTTCAGGAGAATTATCCTTTAGCGCTACAGCTCCATCGGAAACAATATGAACCCGATTGCCATTAGTATCGATAACACTAGCGGCTACTACAGGTGTAAATTCATAAAAATAAGAATGTCCGGAACCGAATGGATATACACCCGATACGAGATTTCCTCCATCACCAATACCACCAAAATTATAGAACCGATTCAATATGCGATTCCCATTGTGATCACCATATTTCCTATCGGTAACATCTAAGCTTTTTGCCCGACTTTCAATACCCTCTAAAATTTTATCTGGCTGTTGCCCGATCAGAAGAGAAAATAGAAATATAATAACGAATAATCTCATCGCTGATTACAGGCTAATACTGAACCCAAGTTTTATCTGTCTTGGGCTGGAAAAAAAGTCCGGTCGAACAAGGAATTCATCCAGACTATTATAACCTGGGCCGCTATACTGTGGGGTATAGGTAGGTACAAGCGTATATGTAGATCTACCAGTATCCGAATAAACTGTCAGCTCATTACGGGTATCAAAAAGATTATAGACATTCATACTAAAAGAAGCCTTCATGCCAAATAAATCAAAATGATAGTAACTGCGCATGTCAAGATTATATGTACTGGGTTCACGAGCATTATTCTCAAAAGATGTCCGCACCCCTAGGTATGCGGTTGTATACGGAAAACCACTACCAAAGTTAAAAATCAACCCGATTCCCGAATTTTTCACCGGGTGATAGGTTAGGGATGTATTAAATGTATGCCGTTGATCCCAATCTAAAGGCACCAGCATTTTTTCCGGTTCCACATTCGATTGCTCATCCAGAAAAGCAGCCGCTGGATCCGATGCATTGCCCTCCGATATAGAATAGGTATAATCGATGTTACCGGATACTTTTGCAGAAGGTCTTTTTGACAGCGCGATTGTTATACCTTTTGAATTGGCATAATCTTGATTGATATATAGACCGTAGCGATCTCCCGCAACAAATGATTTAATGACTTTGGATGCATTCAGATTTCGTATATCCTTGTAAAACATGGTTGTTTCTATACCTATATCCTGACCAACCTGTTGGGAGAAGCCTACTTCATATTGGGTAGTTCGTTGTGGTTCCATGTCCGCGTTTCCCATTGTATACCCTGCTCCGCTACCTGCTGGTATTTCGAATTCAGGATTAGTATATAAAAAACTAAAATTTGGGATCTGGAAAAAATGTCCATAGGAAAAATGCATATGCCCCCGATCTGTTATTGGAAAAGCCAATGCAAAGCGCGGGCTAAGTTGCCGTTTAGCTTTCACTTTTTTATACCAGGGGTCACCAAACGCATTACTTTCTAAACGGTCATTCACATCTTTCCGATTATCAAACGTCATTTCCCAGTCAGAAATTGCTGTATCTCCGTCCAAATCAAAGAAATTATTAATTGGCTTTACGGGACTATTAATATTCGCATCTGTACCATCATTTAACGTTTTCCAATCTGGATCAAAATAATCCCAGCGCATTCCAATATTCACAACCAGGTCATCAAATTCTATTTTATCCTGTAGGTAAAGAGCGTATTCTACAGGATTGCGTCCATCATCTCCATAAGTATCATGATTAACACCATTGACGTTAGGAATTCTTGGGGTGTAACCAGTATATTCAGCCAACTGTACTGTATAGCTAGTTAAGGCCATATTTGTTTTTCTATATTCAAACCCGCTTTTTAAATAATGATAGCGATTGACTTGACTTGTGCCATCCAGTTTGAAGGTATTTACAGTTGATTTTTGTTCAAAATAACCCATACTATGACCACCTACCTCAAAATTATTACCTGGGGTATAATCTACTACGGTTGGATTTACATAAAAGAGGTTAGGATCTGCGGAAATCGTAGTGTCAATAGATTCGTTCCCGAACCAGTTTACCGTCGTATCGATTGATATAATAGAGTGATTATTAAAATAATCTCTCTTATCACTTCGTTGACTACGGTAAAGATTCGCAGACCTTGATAAAGAAAGTGTAAAAAAAGTAGATGGATTTAAGCTATAATCAATAATCAACATGTTACTGGCTTTTGTAGTGAATTGATGGGACCTGCCATCCGGATTCCATTTATAGGCATGGGAATAACCTTGCGATGCGGTCTCGCTACCGCTAAAACTATAAGCTAACTTAACCGTGGGACTTAACTTCCAGCTAAACTTCGCTAATCCTGTATATTGTTCGGACCAGTTCATTGCAACCCAGGATGAATCATTCTCTCCAAACGGATGGGACAGCGAATCCCAAAGCGCATGACCCGGATTTATAAATTCAAAATTATTTATTTGGGAATTCCACTGGTGTGATTCGGGTACAAATATTTTCTGTCCGTATAAATAACCACCATTACGCTTGAAACGACCTGAAGCAAAAAATGATACTTTATCGCGTAGAATTGGACCATTTATTGATCCTTGCACATCACGAATCGTATTTGGACGAAATTCATCTAATTGCGGGAAAAGATTATCTTTTGCATAATAACTGCCCAGCATGGATGATACATTGCCGGAATAGTTCAAAAAATCCCCGCTTTTGGTTATGATATTGATGATACCGGACATTGCCTTTCCATATTCAGCGTTAAATGTGCCGCTGATGAATTGCAATTCTTGAATAGCATTGTTCTCGATCTCTACAGCCATACCCGCATCATATGGGTCTGTTACAGTAACCCCATCAATCATATAGGCTATTTCACCGCTTCTACCACCGCGGACGTGCAATCCACCGGAATTAACTACACCCGCTTGTAAGGCGATTATATCTTCAAATTCTTCCACGGGCAGCATATCGATCTCATCACTAGTAATATTGACTTGTGAATAGGTGACATCAGGTTGGACCATTGGTCGCTGAGCGGTGACTTCAACTGGGTCCATACCAATGACACCTTCTTCCATTTCTGCATTTAACGTGGTAGTTAGGTCCACCTGTATTTTAACGTTTTTGACGTTGACGTCTTTATAGCCGATCATTGAGAACTTTACACTATACGTTTTCGGTGGGATCTGCAAAATAAAATATCTGCCCTCCGCATCTGTGGATGTACCAAGGCCTGTACCAGCAATCATCACATTCGCACCGATAAGAGGTTCTTTTGATACTTTATCTAGTACAATACCTACCAGTTTACCGGTAGTACCAGCTATTACTAAATGAAACGATATAACTGATGCTATTAAAAATTTGTGAAAGTATTTCATCTTCAGATAAACAGCTAAATTAACGGTGAATGTAATACAAATATTATATTTAATTATTCGTAATTTTTCAGGTATTTCTTATCATGGCAGTAATTAATTAGGATGTAAAATGATACACAATTCTATTCTAGATGCGGTTGGGAAAACACCGATCGTAAAACTGGGTAAAATAGGTGCTGAGCTAAACTGCCAGTTATTTGCCAAATGTGAATTTTTAAGCCCTGGTGGTTCTTTGAAAGATCGTATTGGCGTACGTATGATCGAGGAAGCTGAGCAAGAAGGGCGTATCAAACCAGGAGATACATTGATCGAACCTAGTTCCGGTAATACGGGTATTGGCCTGGCTCTGGCCGCTGCGGTAAAAGGATATAAACTCATCATTACCATGCCGGAAAAAATGAGTATGGAAAAAGAAGTTGTTTTGCAAGCGCTAGGGGCAGAAATCGTACGCACACCGACAGAAGCAGCTCATGATGATCCTGAAAGTCTTCTTGGTGTAGCTAAACGATTACATAGTGAAATACCTAATTCTCACATACTCGATCAATACGCTAACCCAAATAACCCGGATGCTCACTATTTTGGAACGGCTGAAGAGATTCTTGCTGAATTTGGTAAGAACTTGGCGATGGTAGTTATTGGTGCTGGTACTGGCGGTACCATAACCGGTGTGGCAAAAAGATTAAAAGAAGCCATTCCTGACATTGAAGTTGTCGGCGTTGATCCAATTGGTTCAATTCTAGGAGGCGGTACTGAGGTGGATACCTATCACGTAGAAGGTATTGGGTATGATTTTTTCCCCGATGTGCTCGATAACACACTGGTGGACCGCTATATAAAAACTAATGATCAAGATGCGTTCACTATGGCCCGTCGACTGATCAAGGAAGAAGGCTTATTGATCGGTGGATCCTCTGGATCAGTTGTTTGGGGAGCTATTGAAGCTGCCCAAGATCTTGATTCCGATAAAAATGTACTTGTAATTCTCCCAGACAGTATTCGAAACTATCTAAGTAAGTTTGTTAGCGATGAGTGGATGGACAACAATGGTTTTCATAAATGAACAAACAACTATTATTCTTTCTACTAGCTCTAACTATTGCTTTCTCACAGACACCGGATGATCGTGGTTATATTGTATACGTTGGTGATGATTCCCCTAATTTTGTGCTTAATTTTCCCAATGGCACACAAATTTCTCTTGCAGATTTAGAAGGCCAGGTAACTATGCTGCAGTTCACGGCAAGCTGGTGCCACGTATGCCGGGAAGAAATGCCCCATATAGAGAAGGAAATTTGGAAAGTCTACAAAAATATGGGGCTGAATGTGATTGGCATAGACAGGGATGAACCAGCAGATATTATTACCAAATTTGCAAAAGAAGTGCAAGTCACCTACCCTATCGCTCTAGATCCTGGCGCGGATATATTCGCCCTGTTTGCCGATCGCAATAGTGGTGTTACCAGGAATATTATTTTAGGACCAGATGGAAAAATAGTATTTCTTACACGGTTATTTGAAATTCAGGAATTTGATGATATGAAACGAGTCATTCATAGCTTAGTAGAGAATCGATTAAAGGAACAAAAAAATTCATTAGCTGCAAAAAAACAAATTATTAGCCAGCTCAAGAAACAGCAATCCCCAAGTGAACGATATTCTACGAGGAAACTTGAAACAGACCTATACAAAGCTGAAAGGGAACTGAATCGTAAAGAGAGAAGACTCGCCTTAGCTAAGCTGAAGCTTTAATACTCTACCTACATTATAATTATCTAATTAACCAAATATTCGCAGATAAATAGTTCTATCCCGCAGCTGTCGCAAATTAATGATCGCCATTAATGGGACCATGAATATCATCGCTATAACAGCTGCTTTTTGAGACAAAACTCGGGCATAATGAGGATTGGACATATAAACCGCCAGATCTATATCGGCAATTACTATATGAGTGAGTATAACAATGCCGCTTAAAAGAAATAAAAGAGATAAATATAAATTATCTTTATTGAGGTAAATAAATGTTAAGACATAGAATAACACAGCTAGACTCATTGAGCGAAAAACCCAGTTAGCAAAAAATATGTGTATGTCTTTTAGTGTATCAGCGGGAGTTAGCCCTACACCGGCAAAGCAAATGCTTGCAAAACACCCAAAAAAGCTGCCTATCCGGGAAAAGAAAAATGATCTGGGGTTTAAATTATGTAATGAAGGCAGGAATAAAAAATATGCGAAAAATGCGATACCGATGATAGCTAACGATAAATTAAAACTGTAAAATGACAGGCTATTATCTTGCCCAGCATAACCGCTGGCTCTGCCTAGATCGCTGAGAAAATTTAACGAAAATGAATATCCAATTCCATGGTGGTTTATTGTATTACCACCATTGTAAGAAACCATTGCTACGACAAGAAAAATAAGATATAGCCCTATGCTGGCTAAGGGCAAAGTAATAAATAAATTAACAACTCGGTTTTTCATTAGGTTGTGATAGTAACAATATTGCCGGTAATAGTCGCTGAATACTGATTCAATGGATTTGTAGCAGGTCCATTGACAACACTGCCCGATGTATTGAACTGGCTGCCATGACAAGGACATGTTGATGTACCATTCTGAAACGAATCAATCGTACAAGCATTATGCGTACAAATTCTGCTGTACGCTTTCACCATATTCTCACTTTGCCTGTATAGCAGCATGCCCGAATCGTCCAATCCATTGGCGGTTAATGCTAATGTACCACCTACCGTTGCTAGAGCGCTATTTTCTGGTAATGACAAATCAACAGTAATAGTTACATCACTATTATTAGGTGCTGTAGGACTACCTTCACTGCAACCGCTTTGGTTAACCAGCATAAAACTTCCGAATGCCACGGTACCTATCCCGGTTAACGTATCCTTGACAAATTCCCTTCTGTTACAGTAATTATTTAAAAGTACGTTAATATTATTATCATTCATTTCTTTATCAAATTTTCAGAAACTATATACCCAAGATTATATCCATAAGCATCAGGACATCAGTGATATTAAGATTATTATCATAGTTCAAATCTCCAGTACAATAGTGTACCGGGCTTGGATCATTATAGCCAAGAACAAATCGTAATAATTGTACCACATCTAGCACATCTACTATGTTATTTTCAGTCAAATCACCCGGTTGACAGTTTCCCCCGGCAATAGTTACTGGGATTGATACACCGATGCTTAGTGAATCATTAGCAACAACACGAGTAACCAACGTATATAAGTACTCTGAATCAGAGGATAGTCCTATATCGGTAAAACTTTCTACACCTTGCCAGACAGAACTTTCCAATTCACCATCCCGATAAATATTTATCATAAAAGTGGGAATTGCATCACCTCCAAATAACTCTGTAGGATCGTTCCAATTTAATGTTACGCGATACCATTCTGTAGTATCTGCTGTAACATTGGTGACAGGGTTTGGATCTAGAGAATCTGCTGCCATGGTCTCCATACTTAATAATGCTGAATTATAAAGGTTCAACCGCCCGCCACTCACCGTAACACCATTAAGGGTTGGTAATGGATCTGTGCCATCCAAGATCAATTGTTTTATAAGCAAACCACCTTCTGCAGGATTACTTTGAAAAAAAGACGCAAAACCTGCAGACATTGATGCATGCAGGAAGCCAATTGCTCCAGCAACGTGCGGTGTGGCCATGGATGTGCCGGTTAGAGATGAAGTTCCTCCTCCAGTGTAAGTAGATAATATCTGTGTCCCCGGTGCTCCAAGATCAATAGTGGTTGCCCCATAGGCGGCACCGCTGTTTTTCGCATCATTCCGCGTTGTATTCGTAACAGAAATCATATATTCACTTTCACATCCTGTAGGCACGTCGCCAGTAACATCAACGTTAGAATTATTATTCATCGTCGCACCGCAGCTAAGTATTCCATACTGCCCTAAGGCATCATACATATCATTCCAGAGAGAATAATTACCGCTGCTGCAGTCAGCGTTATTAACACCAAAACTGCTGTTAGTAGCCACCACAAATGCACCAGAGGATCCATCAGTAGAATCATAAATTGCCCGTTGATCCAGGGCATAACCATATGCTTCCAAAACAATAGAGGTCGTTCCGGAAGAACCAGCAATTGGCATGAGTTTTACATCCCAGTTCACACCGGCCACATAAACACCATTATTACCCTTCGCACCTACTATTCCCGCCACGTGGGTACCGTGACCATCACTTGGCACAGATCCATCTGAGGAAAAAGCATCCCAGCCGTGCACATCATCGATATAACCATTATCATCATCATCAATTCCATTACCAGGTATTTCACCCCAATTCGTCCACAAATTAGGAGTTAGATCCGCATGAGTTAGCAACATGCCTCCATCAACAATAGCGACCACTATTGTGTCTCCCAAAGGTGTTATGCCCCCGGTTGCGATATCCCAGGCTTCTGGTGCATCAATATCGGCATCTTCTGTACCGCCACTCTGGCCCACATTATGCAATGCCCATTGCTGATCAAACTGCATATCATCCGGCATATCCCTACGGGAAACCTTTGTGTCTGGAATTGCTTTATCAACAAATGGATTGTTGCGAAATTCCTTTATAGCGTCTAATGGTGAAATTTGATTGTTCTTCAATTTGATGCTTATGATATTGAGACGTCTGACCAATACTTTTTCAACCACATAATTATTGGTATCAAGTATACTGCTGAAATCACTACGAGAAATATCCGGAGCAAGTTTTACAATTATTCGATCAAGAGCAAATTCTTGCCCAGAGGCTGAAGTAAGTATTACTCCAGCAAGTATGAGGTAGCGAAACCAAATCATTCAGATAATCTACAAGTAATAGAGTTAGGTGTTATTGATATTTATCACAGAAAATACAGCTTTCTCTATGTTATTTTAACGCTTAATCGCAATGGTTTACTTAGGCGCTTTTTCTGTTCGAAATTGTCTAGCGGCCAAGCGCACACTTTTGGCCTGTTTTAAGGGAATTTTTGCATTTTTGGCAATTATATCAGTATCAGCCTTGGCAATGCTATCTATGTCTTGGAATACAGTAAATAAAGATTGTATCCGTTTTGGACCCATACCATCAATACTGTCAAATATTGAGGTGCGCACTTGTTTATTTCGTTTCTGTTTATGGAATGTGATCGCAAACCGATGCGCTTCATCACGAATTTTCCTTAATAATATCAATCCAGGTGATTGTTTCGGTATGGATTGTGCGTCCGCATACCCTGGCACGAATACTTCTTCCAGCTGCTTCGCCAGTCCAATGACTGTCAAGTAATCCAATCCAAGTTCACGCAAAGCAGATATTGCCATACTAAGTTGTCCTTTACCGCCA
>UINC01001218.1_pt1 | contig 22144 bp, 19 predicted proteins | sample 5385821 | NCBI WGS metagenome assembly UINC01 (sample SAMEA4666929, study PRJEB26691) | marine metagenome | isolation source: Pacific Ocean | place: Pacific Ocean | collected 2011-10-13 | reverse complement strand
AACAAATTTGCTGCCTGAAAATAGAGTTTATTCCGGTTCAGCACCCGGTTTACGTTGTACTTTGAGGGGTTCACAAATTGATTTCACAGGATCTAGAGGAACCTGTTCCACACGCACTTTCCATTGGTCAATGGATTGGGTGTTTCTTTTATAAAAATCCTGAAAGCGACCCATGTCCCAATTTGAGACTCTAAGGGTTCCCCATCGCTCCATTAATTTTTCGAATAGTTGGTCGTTAAAAAACAAAATCATTTTGGGATTCTGAGTCAATTTTTCGGCCAATGGGAAAAAATCTTTTGCGTGAATTGCTAAACCGCTTTTTCCTAAGTTTTTAAAAACAGCTGATTGCAATTCCGGCAAAGGAGAAAACCTTAATGCGCCATTGGGACTAAATGAACGAACCGGCCATCTCTCATCTGGAAAAGCATGGGCAACTTGGTAATCCCCTTCAGGAATCCCATTTTCAGCCAAAGTCTCCAAAAAAGACAAATCAATCATCCCCAGTGCGTCTTGCCCTAAAAAACATAACCGGTCGAATTTTTTATCCATCCCAACATTCATTTTTAAAATTCCCGGGAAGTTAACATCGCCAGTCAGTTGTAAATTTATCTTAAAAGCATTTGCAATGAATGGATTACATAAAAGGAGTCCCGCTATAAAAAGTACTAAAGTTGAAACAGTTTTGGTTGAGCTATTGCTCATTTTAGTCCTTGAGTTCCTATTTTAGAATCTCTATAACCGCAAGAGATGAAATTAGGTCACCTGATTTCATCTCTTTCTTTACAGACTGACTTCCTCTTTTCTTAGGACCTTCCAGCGAACTTATATATAGAGAAAACACCCGCTGTAGATAAGAGGACTTCAAAGCAATTTCTCCCTGCGGGGCCATCCCTGCAGCCTGAAAATTTTTAATGATTTCTGAAGATGAAAGAACAATACCTACAGCCTGATTTCCATCGTTCAATAATGGCATTCCTTCAACACTTTTCTTATGAAGCTCAAGCTCAAAAATATTCTTGTCGTTCATAATGGCGCGCAATGCCTCCAATTTCCCTGTTAATACTCTGTTTTTTGCGTCGACAAACTGGACAGAATCTTGCGCCTCAAGGATTGAGGAATCCCCAAATACCAGCCCTGGCGGAGGAGATTTCAAGTCTAGCTTTAAGAGAGCCAGATCATAGATAATATAACGCTTTACTACTTTTGCTTCATAAACAGACTGATTGACAAATCGGACTCGCACCTCATCCGCTTTACCGAGGTTATGTAACAAGGTAAACAGGTAACCTTTTTCTCCGAATAGGAAACCATTTCCAATGCGAGTCCAGGTCACCTTCTGCACTAAGGGGTGAAGAGTTTCCAAGTCCTCAAACTCTTTCGAATTCAGATCAAACATGGCATAAGTTTTCTCAAGATTCCTCTGGGTAATGGCAAGATTAATTTTGTCATCCTTCGAGTAAAGCTTTTCAGCAAGACGTAAATGATGGGCAGCTTTTACCCCATCTTTAAGTTTGAAGTACATGACAGCCAATCCGTGGTGGGCGTTAGCCCAATCCTTTTTTAATCGGAGTGCCTGTCTGTAAGATTGAATTGCCTTGGTATACTGAGCATTGAGAGACTGTTCAAACGCCTGCGAATACCACTCTTCTGCTGTTGTAGCATTTGCTCCACGAGAGATTGACCAAGCAATCAAGACAACAACAAAAAAGAGAATGAGAGGTTTTAAATGAATAGGACAGTCGATAACTGATAAAATGTCCTCGTATCTATTTAATTTCAGCAAGATTTTTGACCTTTATAATGTTACCTGGAACGTTTTGAGAGGCACTTAATGATTGAAAAGCTTAAATCTATTAAAGATTCTGATATTATGATACAGCCCATTGCCTGTAAACCCTCGGACTCTTCTGCCCACAATATCGTTGAAAAAATAAATAGCTCTCATTTTTTGGGCTTGCCTATTGTTGCAAACCATGTCCTTATCGGTATTATATCTGACTGGGACATTTTACAATTATTCATACAGGGTGAAAACCTGAAAAACAGGTCCAACCACTGTGTCTATGACACAGGATATTGTCATCATCTAAGTTTTCTTTCATTTCATGAAAAACACATGATTATTTCATTAAGTGAAAAACCACTAAAAGGCCTTACGCTCACCTTTCAATAGTTTTTTATAAAAATTTTAAATGACTCCAACAAACCATTCTATTACTTCCTCTGAGCGCGAAAGTCTCACCTGGGCTAAAGTCTCGCGCTTTCTTTCTCTTCCCTTCCAACCTTCACGGTTATCAACATATCTCGCGGCAAAACACTTCGATGAAGTTCCATTAAATACTCTCTTACAGGATGGAATAAAAGGAGTTTTGATAGATGCGGATGGCACAATGGGTCCGCATCACATACGCGATATCGATGCATCTATATTGGCTCACATACAAAAAATGCTACAGAAGGGATTAAAAGTGGCAATTTATACAAACGCTGCAGAAGATCGGTTTCAACCTCTTGAAAAGCTCGGCGTTAAAGTTGTAAAAAATGTGCCACCTAAACCGGATCGTGCTGGGTTCGAAATCGCCATGAAAGAGTTTCTCGGATTGAACGACCCTTTTAAAATTTGTATGATCGGCGACAACTATATTACCGATGGAGGAGCCATTGACGTAGGTATGCGTTTTATCCATATTCAACCGATAACGGGGAACGAACCCTTTATTCATGCGTTGACCCGTTATCTAGCTTATCTATGTGCCCGTATTTACGGAAAAATCCCGCAATCCCACTAACTTTCACAAATGGGTTTACTTCTTAGCCAATTACAAGAATAATAGCCCTTTATTATCATGAATTACCCAAATTATGGAAAACGAACAAATTCAAGAGTATTGCGAGGAAGCATTAAAGATTTCCAAAGTGAATGACATACAGAATGGGCTTTCTTACCTGATTGGGGGGAAATTTAGAAGGAGTTTTCTACAGCTCAAAAAGGCGCGAAAAAAACTCCAATTTCTATACCCAAGCGAAGAGACTTCTAACGATCACCCCTTGGATAAAGGGGGGCGCGCTCTAAAAATGAGTTATGCCCTAACCATTCAGGAACATTACAGCATACCACTAGAGCAGGTTAAACATTATGAACTTTTTCTAAAAGAGTTCGTTGTCGGCATCAAGAACACATTCTCGCTAAAAGATATTCAAAACTATTTCGATTCTTCACCGCAGTTGGGTCCACTAGATCAGGGATTATCGAATCCGGATTTGGATTTTTCTAATGTTTTACAGGAAGCCGAAGAAATTCTTGCCACAGAAGATATTAAAAGACTATTTTTTTAAGAATCCGTTTCTATTTACGGTAAAAATTATATGGATCAAGAGCCTGAACCAATTTTAAAACAAAGAACACGACTTATAATTGCATTTATAATTCTTTGTGCAGCATCGGTCCTGATATTATTCACAGGTCCTGGGTTTAGTTTCATATGGCAGGTCATCCTCTCCGGCATTCTCTTCTTCTTCCTCTTTTGGTTGGTAACCTAAATGTGGATTTTATTAATGGTAATATTTAATCAGTCTTATCAGGTTGATCATATAAATTACTTGGTGAATATACGAGCAAGACACAGTGCGTTGTTGAACAGCGTCGAGCTGTGAAAGAAATTAATAAAGGTAAATATGGTTCCGTAAGCTTTGGTTGCTTACGCATAGCATTCAAGAAAACTTCTACTAAAAGAGACTAACGTATTAATAGCCAGACTACTCCGAATAGTGCCAACGTAGCTAGACCTATAGAAAGGATTGAAAAGGTTTTTGCGGTAGGTAGTTCGCGATCCAGTTTTTCTTCAACAGGTGTTAATGAGGCCTGGATCGTTTTTTTGAGTTCTTCTTTAACTTCATTGAGTATTTCCATTTTTACAAACCGGGTATTTTCTGCCACCAATTTATCAAGGTCGGCGAGGATTGTTTCGGAAATTTCCGGTGTGGCTTTTTCCAGCTCTTCTCGAACCGCTTCCAAGCTGTCTTCGTTCAATCGTCGCATTTTCCGATCAATTTCTTCCATCTTAGTGTGAATCGCTTTCTCCACCTTGGGCGCAATGTTTTCCTGAATCAGTTCCATAGAATCTCGCGCATTTGCCAAGGATTCATGTAGATGTTCCTGGATTTCTTCTTCAAGAGCTTCTTTTCGAGATTCTACATGCTCTATCAAAATATCAAGACGTTGTTGAGTCTCTGATATTTTTCGGAAATCCTCTTGATTATTAGAATCGGTCATAACTTTCCCTAGATTTATGTCATTTTAATATTAAATGGAGTGAAAAAAGAATCCAGATAATTATGAACTCAATATCCGATAGATTCAAATAGTAATAGCGGGGCCTCGGCCTTGACTTCTGCATAGCATTGAATTACCTTTGTAGCATTGATAAATAAGGGGTTATTTGTGGAATATTATATCAAGGAATTCACGGGTTATTTGGTGGCAGAGAAAAATGCCTCGCCCCACACAATTGAAAGTTATCTCAATGACATTTCGCAGTTTAAGGAATTTCTAAAAAAATCAGGGCATGCGGGAGAATTCTTTGACTTTAAAATAGATTCCATAGACCGGTTAGCCATCCGTTCCTTTCTGGCATTTTTATATGATAAAAAGTTTTCTGCCTCTACTATGCGCAGAAAGCTTTCCACTCTAAGTTCATTTTTCCGTTTTCTGTGTCGCGAAGGTCATTTAAAAAATAATGTTGTGAAAACCGTTCTTGCACCTAAAACGGAAAACAAATTACCGTCCTTTCTTTCTATTGATGAAATGTTTCGCCTGATTGACTTGCCTAAAGGAGATAGTTTTCTAGCCCTTCGTGACCGAGCCATGCTGGAGTTATTTTACAGCACCGGGATAAGAGTCAGCGAATTGGTATCAATAAAAACTGAAGACCTGAACCATGCAACACAAATTGTCAAAGTGCTTGGAAAAGGGGGAAAGGAAAGGCTTCTTCCTTTTGGACGAAAATGTAGCGAAGCACTGGTAAAATATATAAAAGCCCGAACAGAAAAATTAAGCTCCGCTAAAATAAATACCGAATTTTTATTTTTAAATTACCGAGGCAAAGATATTTCCACCCGAGGAGTTAGGAAAGTCATTGGAAAGTACGTCACAATAGGAAATTTCCCTGAGAAAGTTTCTCCTCATTCAATCCGCCACTCCTTTGCCACCCATTTGCTAGAAGGCGGAGCGGACCTTCGGTCCATTCAGGAATTACTGGGTCACGCAAGCCTTTCCACCACACAAAAATACACGCACCTAACGATTGACAAACTAGTAGAAACGTATGATCGGGCACATCCACGCGCAAAAGAATAATCTCCTTCGAATAAAATCTTTATTTTTCCTGAGTTACAAGTACAATACCCAATATGATGCACGCAACTACAATATTAGCTGTCCGTCATAAGGGCAAAATCGTTATCGGCGGGGATGGTCAGGTGAGTCTTGGCAATACGGTAATGAAACACACTGCCTGTAAAGTAAGGAGAATATTTAACAATAAAGTCGTTGGAGGATTTGCTGGTTCGACCGCGGATGCATTTTCCCTGTTTGAGCGCTTCGAAGAAAAATTAGAAAAGTTTCAAGGGAACCTCTACAGATCTGCAGTCGAGATGGCCAAAGACTGGAGAACCGATAAAATGTTGCGCCGACTTGAAGCAATGCTCATCGTGGCCGACAAAGAACACTTCCTTTTATTATCGGGGACAGGAGATGTAATCGAACCTGACGATGGGATACTAGCTATAGGCTCAGGAGGAATGTTTGCCCTTTCTGCCGCCAAAGCTTTGGTCACCCACAGCAATCTCTCTGCTCGTGAAATTGTTGAAGAAGCAATGAAAATTACAGAGACCATTTGTATTTATACCAACTCGAACCTCACGATTGAGGAACTGTAGTCCATGAACGAAATGTCAATGCCTCAGGTTCAAAAAAATTCCAAAGACCCGCATGGAGAGTTCACGGCTTCTTTAACTCCGAAGCAAATTGTAGCGGAACTAGATAAATTTATAGTAGGGCAAAACAATGCTAAACGCGCTGTTGCAATTGCTTTGAGGAACCGTTGGCGAAGACAACAACTTCCGGAATCATTGCGAGATGAAGTCGGCCCAAAAAACATTCTCATGATCGGTCCTACAGGTGTTGGAAAAACTGAAATAGCCCGGCGGCTCGCCAAACTCGCAAAATCACCCTTCATCAAGGTGGAAGCTTCCAAATATACCGAAGTGGGGTATGTAGGTCGAGATGTCGAATCTATGGTTCGCGATCTTGTCGAGCTTAGCAAAACTATGGTTAAAGAAGAAATGCAAGTAGAGGTCAGGGAGAAAGCCCGTGAACAGGCCGTCGAACGGTTGCTTGATTTGCTATTACCTCCTCCTCCCGGACATTCCGGAAAAACTGGATTCAATTCTGATCCTAACGGTAAATTGCATTACGATCAAACTCGAGAAAAGTTCAAACAAATGCTTAAAGACGGAGGTCTTGATGACCGGGAGGTTGAGGTCGATGTGGCCGAAAAGCGCCCTGCAATGATAGATGTTGTATCCGGTGCGGGGATGGAAGAAATGGGAAACAATTTAAAAGATATGCTCGGCTCTCTAATGCCAAACAAAACAAAAAAACGCAAGCTCAAGGTGCCCGAGGCTTTTAAGACACTTTGCCAGGAAGAAGCAGAAAAGTTATTAGATGAAGATTCAGTGATACAAGAAGCCTTAAACCGTGTCGAGCAAAATGGAATTATTTTTATTGACGAAATAGATAAAATTACCAGCCGTTCGGGTCAAGGTGGAAGCGGACCGGATGTATCTCGTGAAGGAGTTCAGCGAGATCTATTACCTATTGTAGAAGGCTCTTCAATAAATACCAAGTACGGAATTGTCAAAACAGACCACATTCTTTTTGTTTCTGCCGGAGCGTTTCATTCATCCAAACCTTCTGACTTGATTCCAGAGTTTCAAGGACGTTTCCCTATTCGTGTCGAACTCGATTCCCTTACGAAAGAAGATTTTGTCCAAATTTTGACTGAGCCAGAAAATGCTCTGGTCAAGCAATACATAGCTCTCTTAAAAGCTGAAGATGTACATTTGACTTTCCAAGAAGATGCAATCGACCAGATTGCAGAAATGTCGGCCCAAGTCAATCTTCGAACCGAAAATATTGGAGCACGTCGCCTACAAACTATTATGGAAAAATTCCTGGAAGATATTTCGTTCGATGCTCCAGATCTTGAAAATAAAAATATTACAATTGATGCCTCTTATATTCGTGAAAAATTAAAAGACATAATTCAAGACGAAGATCTGAGCCGATACATCCTTTAATTTTTACCGTGAAAAAACTTATTCAAAAAGCCGAAATTTTGTTGGAAGCGCTACCTTTCATCAAAAACTTCTATGGTAAAACTTTCGTTATTAAATACGGAGGAAATGCCATGGTTTCAGAAAAACTTAAGGATAATTTTGCCTTAGATATTGTGATGATGAAATATATCGGTATCAATCCGGTGATCATTCATGGTGGAGGGCCTCAAATTGACAAAACCCTCAAAGCACTCGGTATAAAGTCGCAATTCTTCGAAGGCCAACGCGTCACCAACAAGGAAACCATTGACGTGGTGGAAATGGTTCTTGGCGGAAAGATAAATAAAGAAATTGTCTCTCTTATCAATCGTCATGGTGGTAATGCAGTAGGAATTACGGGAAAAGACGGCGATCTGATAATGGCGAAGCGTCATAAAAAAGGTAAAAAACAGTCAGCTGAAACAAACCGCCCCGAAATCATTGATCTCGGACTGGTAGGTGAAATCACTCAGGTGAACCCACGAATTCTTAAAACTCTTGATAAAAACGAATTCGTTCCGGTCATCGCCCCAATTGGCAAGGGGAGAGATGGAGCGACTTTAAATATCAACGCTGATTTTGTCGCCTCCAAAATTGCCTCTGCATTAAAAGCTGAAAAACTTATTCTGATGACGGACACCGAAGGGGTAAAAAATAAAACCGGCAAACTTCAATCGGGACTTACCAAAAAAGAAGTCACAAAAATGATCAAAGAAAAAGTCATCAAAGACGGAATGCTACCAAAGGTAAGTTGTTGTCTGGATGCATTAAAGGCGGGGGTATATAAAACTCATATCGTCGATGGGCGAGTTCAACATGCTTTATTACTAGAAATTTTTACCGAAGATGGCATCGGAACACAGATTGTGGAGAAAAAACCAGATCTTGCCGTTTCCTCCACTCCTAGCTAAACTCAATATACGTCGATAAAATGGAAACGAGACTCAAACCAGGTCTCGTTAATATTGACATTAAAATTCTCGATTGCTACTTTAGATAAAAGTATTAACTTAATTTTAAATTAACCATTATGAATTCACTCAATCTTGATGAACGAAGTAAATCAGTTCTACTTGCAATCATCGATAAATACATTGAAACTGCCGAACCTGTTGGCTCCAGAACTATCGCAAAAAATCATCCCCAACATTTAAGTTCGGCTACCATCAGAAATGCGATGTCTGATTTGGAAGACAGTGGATTCTTAAGCCAACCGCATACCTCTGCAGGTCGAATTCCAACGGATAAAGGTTATCGTTTTTATGTAGACCATCTGCTGCGCCCCCAAAACTTTCTAATGCAAGCAGAAAGTTTATCAGAAGCCCAGAGCCTTGAATATCCCTCTGGAAAGCAAAATTTGCAAAGTGTTCTGGAAAGTGCCTGTGACAACCTTTCTACAGTATCTCAGCAAACAGGGCTAGTTATGCTGCCAGGGTTTTCCACCACTTGTTTCAAGCATATTGAATTTACAAAAGTCGCACCGCAAGCGGCTCTGGCGGTATTTTTCTCAGAACAGGGAATATTGCAAAACAAAATACTTCCTATAGATTCAAGCTTGACTCAGGACCAACTCACTTCTATTTCCAATTACCTGAATGATGAATTCAGCGGCAAACCTATTAAATGGATCCGCAAGGAGTTATTGAGCAGGGTGCGTCTCGAAAAAGAGCATTACAATCAGTTGGCGCAAAAGGCTCATGACCTTTCTTCGGCCCTGTTTGAAGACACCAATAACGAGCTGTTGGTTCAGGGCGCCTTGAACCTTCTCGACCAACCTGAATTTAATGAGGACATAGGAAAAATTAAAAAATTATTAAAAACCCTTGAAGAAAAAACCAAATTGATTAATTTGCTGGATTTATGTTTGGATCACGAGGGAATGACCATTCTCATTGGTCAAGAAAACCTCCAGGAGGAAATGGGCAACTGCAGCCTGATCGCCCAGAACTACCAACTAGGCAACGAAAAGGTGGGAGCATTGGCGGTATTTGGATCAAAAAGAATGGACTATAAGAAAATCATATCAATCGTCAATCATACCGCACAAAAGGTATCGAAATTAATATCTGAAAATCAGGGAGTATAAAAAAGTTTTATGGCAACAAAGACCGACGACAACCAAAATGATGCAGAACCTGAAGAAATTGTAGACGTAGATCAAGAAAGCGAAGAAACTTCAATCGAAGAAGAGAATATTGAGGAAGCAAAAGAACTGAGTCCTTTGGAGCAGCTTGAGGAACAAATTCGCTTGAAGGACGAGGAATTAGCAAATCAGAAGGACACTTTCCTTCGAGAAAAAGCCGAGCTCGAAAATTTAAAGAAACGACTCATCAAAGAAAAAGAAGACTTTGTTCAATTTGCAAATGAACGTCTACTCAAAGAACTTATACAGATAGAAGACAACCTGGAAAGGGCATTGGAAGTACCCAACACAACTCTTGAAAGCCTTAAAGAGGGTGTGGAGATGATACAAAAACAATTCACTGCCTTTTTAAAAAACCAGAAAGCCGAACCTATAGAAGCTCTGGGGAAACCTTTCGACCCCAACCTTCATGAAGTTTTAAACCAACAGGAATCTGAGGAACATGAGGAAAACACGGTGATACAGGAATACTCCAAAGGCTATACCTTAAATGGAAGAATACTGCGATCCGCCAAAGTGGTTATTGCAAAAAAACCCGCCGAGAAAAAAGAAACCGAAGATTCCTAAGTGGTTATTCATAGGACTTCCAAAATTTTATTTTTCTGATGCCAGAACTGCCTGAAGTAGAAACTCTTCGTCGGGCGCTACTACCTCTCGTTAAAAACAAAGCTTGCTCTGAGGTCAAACTTTTCCGCAAGACCCTCAGGTTTCCTATTCCCGAGGAATCCCTGGTAAAGGGATTGATCAACCACAAAGTTTCAGACATTACCCGTAAGGGAAAGTATCTTTTATTTCAAGCACCCGAGGGTTCCATGCTGCTCCACCTGGGTATGAGCGGCCGGATAGTCCTCCAACAAACTTTTGAGCCTCGGGAAAAGCACACCCATGTGATTTTTAAATTTTCTACAAACACCTATTTACACTTTGTCGATCCTAGACGTTTCGGAAGTATTTCCTGGGTGCCGAAATCTGGCAAGCATCCATTGATCGACAACCTGGGTTGCGATCCTTTTTCTGTAGATATGACTGCAAAAACCATGAAAGTTTTGGCAAGAAAAAGTCGGGCAACCATAAAGTCTTTTATTATGAATTCCCAGCGGATAACTGGTGTTGGCAACATCTATGCCTGCGAATCTCTTTTTCATGCGGGAATCCGTCCCACCAAACAAGCCGGAAAAATCACATTGCTCCAATGGGAGAAATGGATCGGATGCCTTCGGGACGTATTAAATAAAAGTATCGCCAGCGGTGGCACCACCTTGCGAGATTTTTTTGATCCCAGCGGGTCCCAAGGCTATTATTCGGTAAGCCTGTCCGTATATGGCAAAGAAGGTCAGCCTTGCCCCCAATGCACCCACCCAATTTCACGTCTTTTTCAAACCGGACGTTCCACTTTTTTCTGCAAGTACTGCCAGGCCCTCTAGCGGGGCATGCAAAAGGGAATTGAAAACACGCTATTACAGTTTGGAATTAGCACTTCCTATTAGCTCCTTTTTTAGCGAAAATAGCATTTAATCTTTAACAACGAGGTTTAAATTGCAACGTTCCATAGGGCTGGTCACATTAAACGCCAAGTTCATTCACTCATCTCTGGGTCTTCGGTATCTCCGGAATGCAGCCCGAGAAGCAGGGCACAAAAACGTTTGGATCAAAGAATTTGTCATCAATCAACCCGTTTGGAAGATCGCCTCAGAAATCCAAAAACTAAAACCAGATATTTTGGGAATTGGCATTTATATCTGGAACCGGAGCCAAAGCTTCGAACTTATTGAGCGACTACAAAAGCAAAACCCGAATTTAAAAATTGTCATCGGAGGACCTGAGGTTTCATTTGAAACAGAAACATCGGCAGATTGCCCTGTAATCTCCGGCGAAGGAGAAAAGAAATGGTTGGAATATCTCCAGATAATTGACCAGGGAGAGGTCCCATTAAAGGAGGTGCTGGATCGCTGGAAAACTTATGGATCGGATCTTCCTGATCTAAAACCTGCCTACCTCAAAGAAGATTATTCCCAACTTAAAAACCGTATCGTATATTTCGAAACATCACGCGGTTGCCCTTACCTCTGCTCATTTTGCTTATCCGCATTGGATAAAACAGTGCGCTACTTCGATGACGAACAAATATACAATCAAATAAAAAACCTGATGGATGCAGGGGTTAAAAAATTAAAATTTGTCGACCGTACGTTCAACCTGAAACCGGATCGAATGAAATCTCTTATGGAATGGCTCTCACAGTTCATCGGGTCAGAATTTCATTTTGAAGTCGTCGGAGATATCCTCACTCCCGATATTTTAAAATTTCTTGAAACTGTTCCACCGGGAATGTTTCAATTCGAAATTGGCATTCAGACCACCGACGAATCGGTACAGGCAAGTATCGAGAGAAAACAGAACAATCAAAAATTATTCGACACCATTAAAACATTACTAGCCCAAGATAGAATCCATTTTCATTGCGACCTTATTTTTGGTCTTCCTGGGGAGAACATGGAGAAAATATTAAACTCATTCAGAGACGTGCTTTCACTTAGACCCCATGAGCTACAATTAGGATTTCTTAAATTTCTCCCCGGTGCTCCCATAAAAAATAAGATCCCGTCACATGAATACCAATATCAATCTACACCACCCTATGAATTAATTTCCAATAAAGAACTTAGCGCTGAAGAAGTTGACTACTTAAAAAAATTCGCTGATATATTTGACCGATTTTACAATTCCAAAAGATTTCGGTTTTCCATAGCCCACCTTTTACAAAAAATGGATCCTGTCACTTTGTTCGATCGATTGCTTCAGCACCATGAATCAAACAATTTGTTTATGAATCCAATTGCCTTGGATAAACAATACAAAATTTTTCAGCAAACTTTCTTCACTAACCCCTCGATTGAGAACAAAGATTTATTGAAACTCGACTACCTTTATTCCCAACGGGCCTACCGTCTCCCGGATTTCTTATCTGAAAAGTCCATTGTTTCTGGGAAAACATGGAAGCAAGACAGAAAAACTCCGATCATTTCCTTTCAACATAAAATTGAAATTTCCGGGTCTCAGGCCCATTTAAAATCTATGGAACATCCTGTATACTACGCCATCTCGCATTCCAATAACGGCGATGGATATTTTCATCGCCCCATATTGAATCGAATCGAAGAGCGGGAAATATAATTCGTATTAAAATCATCTCATAATACGTAAAAACATTATTCTCAAACGGGGGTATTTGTTTTTTTGAATCGAGGAGTTGTTTATGTCGCAGAGTTCTGAATCGTTAAACTCTAAAAGCCAAGTCGTTACCCAGGGAGATAGACGTGCACCCAATCGGGCAATGCTACGCGCAGTGGGGTTTTCTGATGAAGATTTTCAGAAACCTATAGTGGGCGTAGCAAACGGTCAAAGCGATATCACTCCATGCAATGCCGGTCTAGGAAAGCTTGCGGACATTGCCGCAGATCAAATCCGAAAAGAAGGGGGAATGCCACAAACTTTTGGCACAATTACCATCAGTGATGGAATTTCGATGGGAACAGAAGGCATGAAATGTTCTCTCATTAGCCGCGATGTCATTGCTGATTCTATTGAGACTGTTTGTCACGGCGCAAGCATGGATGCAGTCATTTGCATTGGCGGATGCGACAAGAACATGCCCGGAGCCATGCTTGGTATGGCAAGACTCAATATCCCCGGAATTTTTGTTTATGGTGGAACGATTAAACCTGGGCATCTGGACGGGAAAGACTTAACCGTTGTCAGTGTCTTTGAGGCGGTGGGTCAGTTCGGGGCCGGAACCATCGATAGAAATCAACTCACCGAAATTGAAAAACACGCTTGCCCAGGATTTGGTTCTTGCGGAGGCATGTATACTGCCAACACCATGTCCTCTGCATTCGAAGCAATGGGAATGAGCCTCCCCTATAGCTCAACCATGGCCAACGAGGATAAAGAAAAGGAACTCAATACCGGACTCTGCGCTCAGACACTAATGAACATGATAAAACAAAATATTCTTCCACGAGACATCATGACCCGAAAGGCATTTGAAAATGCCATCGCCGTTATAATGGCTATTGGGGGATCCACCAATGCAGTACTGCATCTACTTGCCATCGCTCATTCAGCCGATGTAGAGTTGACCATCGATGATTTTGAATCCATACGCAAAAAAATTCCGCTATTTTGTGATCTAAAACCTTCAGGCCAATACGTTGCCGTCGATTTGCACCATGCCGGAGGAATCCCACAGGTGATGAAAATGATGTTGAATGCAGGAATGATTCATGGAGATTGCCTTACGGTCACTGGAAAAACTGTCGCGGAAAACTTAAAGGATATTCCCGACCAACCTTCTACAAATCAAAATGTCATACTTCCCATTGACCGACCCAAGTCAACAGAAGGACACCTTGTGGTCTTAAAAGGCAATCTTTGTTCCGAAGGGGCTGTTGCAAAAGTGTCTGGAGTAAAAACTCGTAAAATTTCTGGACCCGCGAAAGTTTTCAATTCGGAAGAGGAATGTCTCGATGCAATTCTTGAGGACCAGATCAAAGCTGGTGATGTCATTATCATCCGTTTTGAAGGGCCCAAGGGGGGTCCCGGAATGCGAGAAATGCTGGCACCTACCGCTGCTATTGTTGGCAAAGGACTAGGCGATAAAGTTGCACTGATCACGGACGGTCGGTTTTCTGGTGGAACCTATGGAATAGTTATCGGCCATGTCGCTCCTGAAGCACAGGTAGGGGGAAATCTTGCATTATTAAATAATGGAGACACCATCAATATCGATATAGCAAAAAATAGAGTCGATGTTGATTTGACTAACGAAGAGTTGGAAGCTCGAAGAAAATCTTTCAAACCCAAAGAGATTAAATACAAAAAGGGTGTTATAGCAAAATACGCCAAGGTTGTTAGCTCTGCCAGTAGAGGTGCCGTTACGGATTAGCAAATATGGACTATAAAATTCTTCCCGGACATCTTTATTCCCAAAACCAACGCATCAATCTCTATTACCTACATAATCTTTTCAAAGAATTTGCGGCCCACATTTCTCTTCAAATGAAGGAGATCCATAATCTGGAGATCCCAATTTCCGCGGGAATGTGGGGTGGGTCTTATATGGTAGCTTTAGATGATGGGGAGGCCAGAACCAATGTCGTTCGCCTATACTCTATAGTCAGCCTCCCTCAAAACGGCCCTCTGGATGAAAAAGAAAATTTTGAAAAGCTGATGCAGCTTTATCAAAAGAATTTTACTGAGGTTTTTGGACGCTATGGCTTAGATCTGGTCAACCCCAAATGGGGTGAAAAGATCCCCCACTCCAACAAAATTCGCCCAACCACCGCATTGCAAATGTGGGATACCAAAGGACGTGCAAATTATGTTCGCGCATTCTTCGTCTGGAATAAGGCGAGTTGGGAGGAATCCATCATCTACGATATGATCCGCAATATAAAAACATTGAAAGAACTTTTAAATATAAATACTCGGCCGCCAAAAAAGGAAAGTTCAGAGTTAAAGTTTCTACTTCAAGACGTGTTGATCACCTATTTCACATTGCGTTCAGCCTTAACTCCCGACTTTGTCGAGCATGCGGAGCCAATCATCAACACCCTATTCGAAAAATTTATTAAAGGCATGCACACTGAGGAAAGTATAGAAGAGCAGTACCATATTGTATATTCATCGGCCCTGGTTTATGGGTTTGAAGAAGCCCTATTAGAGCCTTACAAAAAAGAAAATCTGGATGTAAGAAATGTAGAGGACTGGCCCGTTGAAAAAATCAATTACGTTCCAAATGAATTAAAAGAAAAACTGGTTCCTGGTCTTCAAGCTCCATGGAAGAAATTTCAAATGAATCTGGAAAGTAAATACGGAAAGGCTAATTCCATCAACTGAATTGCAACAACATCCAACCTGCTATTCCCTTCTGGCCATTCAACTCTCTGTTCGAACCATTCCAAACCGCCACCGCCATTAAAACTGACTGTCGAAATTGAACATCATTACGATCTCCATCTACAAGATCACGCTTTAAGATCAAACGCCAGGTATCATCCTTCCACAATGCAGTTCCTTTTATATTTTGCTGACTTTGATAAGTCAATGTACTGAAACCCTCTGCATTAAGATCCTCCACTGTTTGATAGGCCAAGGCTTCTTTTTCTTTAACGCCAGGTTGCCCCTTTTCACCTCCAATGGATTTCCATTGCCATATATTCACAGGCACACCCGGTTCCCCCATGGTTATGGAAGGTGGTTCATTATCTGCTTCTACAGGAAACATAACTGCAGCCCGATCTACATACAAGGAAGAATGATCAAAGTTACCGTCTCGAGATTTGTCATTCCATTCAAGCATGATAATAAGTTCATTTGTGTTTTTCCCAGCTCGAATTAAAACCTGTTTAGTAGAAGGATTCGGCCACTTAGGATTGGTAATCATTTGCGGTCCCAATTCAATCGAAGTGGGAATAGGAGCCTGCCCGCTGTCCCAGAAAATATCAAATGGGTCATCTGGGAAACTTCTCTGAAAATCTGAAACCTTAATTGCGGGGCCACAACTGCCCTCTTCCAAGCAACCCTCAATGTTTGCAGAACAACCCAAATTACTAAATAAAAATATAATGCTAAGAACAGGAAAGAAATTTTTCGAGAAACACATGTTTATTTTTAGGAGCTAGAATTGTTGGATCAATCCCTCAAGTTGGGATTTTAACTGAGGGGTGTAGGGTCCAACAAGAATAAGATTTAGGTTTTTGGGTTCAAAAACTTTTTCGGCCACTTTCAGTATTTTTTCTGCGGTAAAGGATTCTATAAGAACTCTTTCTTCTTCCAAAGACATTTCCTTGGAATAAAGATGAGGAAATGCATAACGAACCACTTGTCTATACGGATCATCAAGTTCTGAATCGAGTTCAAAAAAATACCTCTTTTTTATATGAGCAAGTTCCTTCTCCGTCGGCCCTTCCTTGGAAAAAGTTTTTATTTCCTTTAAAAGAATATTTGTCACCTCCACGACTTTTTCAGGGCGCATGGTAACATCAAAATCTATGGTCCCAAGGTCCGACATGCTCGTAGCCCGACACTCAACGGAATAAACCAACCCCCTCTCTTCTCGCAAGACCCTTTGGAGCCTAGAAGTAAACCCGTCATCAAATACTCTACTTATCAAAGCTAAAACCAGAAAATCAGGATCGTTATAAGAATAAGAACGAAAACAAATTTGCAGTTCTATTTGACTATCGGAATCTTCCTGAAAATGAAGTCCCGGCGTCTCCTGTTTTTCCTGAATACTTCCAATAAAATGATCTTTGGGAAAGGGCTCCACTCCATTCTTTAGACCAGAAAAATACTTTTTAGAAAGTTCCAATACGTTTTCATGTTGGATTGGACCCGCAAATGCCAGCACCATATTGCCGGGCACGTAATGCCTGTTAAAATATTCTCTCAACATTTCTGTTTTAATGGATTTGATCGTTTCTTCCGTTCCAATCGTAGGCCATGCCATAGGTGTATCAGGATATAGCAGTTGACAGGCTTGATTATTTATATCAACGTTGACTCCTTCTTCATTGAGTTCTTCAAGATATTCTTCAAGAATAATTCCTCGCTCCAATTCAATCCCAGGAAAAGTAGGAGAAGAAAAAAATTCCGAAAATAATTCCAAGCCTTTTTCAAGTTTCGACACATGGGGACTAAACCCATACTGCGTATACTCTCCCAATGTGGAAGCTCTTAAATCGCGTCCAATATTTTCGAATTCCATGTTTAACGCAATGGAGTTGGGATATTTTTTGTTGCCACGAAACATCATGTGCTCCAAAAAATGGGATATCCCGTTATTCTGAGGGGTTTCATAGCGCAAACCAGCGCGCACAAACATCGACACCTCCATGGTATGAATATGAGGCATTTCTACCGTAACCACAGTTAAGCCATTGGGCAGGGTGTCCCTGAAATATTTTGTAGCAAATTCTTTAACTTCCATGTTTCCTTAGGTATTATGCAAACCCGCTGAGGGGTTAAGTTAGTTTTAAAAATTGAACGGCATTATTACATGAACTTATTAAAAATATGAATCAGGAAAACTGGGTAAAAAAAGATTACCAAGCTGGTTTAAGCTTTATCGCCGATCATGAAGAGGAGGCCGCCTCGAATACTATTTTGGCAACGGAAAATGACGTAACCATCCTACTGCCCAGTGGACTCCCTCTCTATGGAGCAGGATTTTACGGCATTTTCATGTTGGCTCCAATAGTTCTTTTTATGCTCATTATTAGTTATTTCATATTCATTATTTTTTCTACCCAATCATTGGAGATTCAAACCCAAATACTTATACCTGCAGGAGGTTTCTTTTTGCTATGGGCTCTGGCTAAAGCGCTAAAACTCCTGACTTCATCGCGCGATTTGTTTCCCAGAAAATATTTTTCAACTTTGGGACTACATGGTATAGCCGCACATTATTCTAATTTGCATTTTCCAGGTCACTCCAGAGTTGCAATTGAATGGGATCAGATTGATTCCATTCGTACTTATTCCTCTTTTTTCTTACCTGGACTTTTTGTTGGCATTCTCAAAACCTTTATCGTTGAAGTCGCTTCCAAAAATGCAACAATTCTGAAAATCCCATTCCACTCCACTGACGAACAGGCTCCCATAATTTCACAGAGGATATTGGAATTAATTAAAAAATTTAGTTCAGGGAAATAAGTAGTTTTACAATTTTTTAAACCCTTTAGAAACTGGCCAATTCCCGCCGGAGGAGGTCCGCGCTTATTCAAATAGAATTGCGTCTTCACCCAGCAAAGATTGAATTTGCGAGATCACTTCATCGGAGGGCTGGATGCGAAGGTCGTCAGAAACCGTAACCACTCGCTCCTTATTGTCTGGGGAAATAAAATGCAGTCTTGTGTCGTTGTTGCCTTTATTTGCAGCCAAAATTTCTTTAACAGCAAAAAGCGTTTCCTTTTCCAGCCCCAAAGTACGAAAATGGATCATCACCCTGCCCTGAAATCTTTGCTTGGCCTGAATCAATGGGAACACTTCCTTGGCAATGACTTTTGGCATATTGCCTTCCGAGTCCACCTCCCCTTTCACAAGAATGGGTTCTTCAGCAAGTAAAATGGATTCCACCTCCGCGTAAATTTCAGGCCATAAAATTACTTCAATTGATCCATGCAAATCTTCCAGAGTAATTATTCCCATCTTATCGCCCTTGCGAGTGGTTTTTGGAAGATGTTTGATAGGGATACCCGCAATGCTGACGGTCTTACTACTACCCGCTTCCGCAACCGATGCCGAAGTGGCATCAGTGAACCAGGACAGATCTTTCGTAAACCGATCCAGAGGGTGACCGGTGATATAAAATCCAATGCTCTCCTTTTCGAACTTCAATCGGTCGGTTTCGTTCCACTCTTCAACATGGTTTCCGTTGCCTTGCTCGGGTGCAACATTTTCTGCGAAGGTATCGAACATGCTTGATTGACCTAGTTGCTGATCGCGTTGCTTTTTCTGACCTTGCTCCATGGAAACCTGAAGTTCTTTCAACATCTGCGCTCGGCTCTGCCCGAACGAATCACAGGCACCGCTTTTAATCAAACTTTCAAACACACGCTTGTTCGCAAGCTGTAGGTCTACGCTTTCGCACAACTGACTCAACGAATTAAACTGTTCTAACTCTTTACGAGCTTCAATAATATTATCGATGGCTTTACTACCGACATTTTTGATCGCACCCAACCCAAAAACGAGCTTGTTATCTGAAACCGAAAAATCACGGTCGCTCAAATTCACATCCGGTGGCTGCACCGTTATTTTCATCTCGCGGCAATCGTGGATATAGCGCAAAACCTTATCGGTATTATCCATATCACTTGTGATCAATGCGCCAAAAAACTCCAACGGATAATGTGCTTTGAGATAGGCCGTCTGATAAGAAATCTGAGCATAGGCAGCACTGTGAGACTTATTGAATCCATAGCCCGCAAATTTTTCCATCAAATCAAAAATCTTCTTCGATTTTTTAAAATTGATTTTATTGGCCTCTGCTCCAACCATAAACTTTTCACGTTGTGCGGCCATTTCTTCAGGCTTTTTTTTACCCATTGCGCGGCGCAATAAGTCGGCATCCCCCAGGCTAAATCCCGCCAACACGCTGGCGATCTTCATAACCTGCTCTTGGTAAAGAATCACTCCTTGGGTTTCTTCCAAGATGTCTTGTAGTTGTGGTAGATCGAACTTCAACTCCATTGCCCCATGCTTACGTTTGACATAATCATCGACCATTCCACTTTCTAAAGGACCCGGGCGATACATGGCAAGCAAAGCGATGATATCTTCAAAACAATCCGGTTTTAATTTCTTTAATAGATCACGCATTCCAGAGCTTTCCAACTGGAAAACGCCCAGAGTTCTCGCATGGGATAAAAGTTTGAACGTCGCAGGATCATTCAAAGGAATCACACTGATGTCCAGATCTTTATTCTGAGATTGCTTGATGAGTTTTAACGCATTTTGAATTACCGTCAACGTGCGAAGTCCCAAAAAGTCCATTTTCAGCAGACCCAGTTTTTCAACACTGCCCATCGCGTACTGTGTCACCACCTCGTCATTGCCGCCCTTATAAAGAGGACAAAATTCGGTCAACGCTTTTGATGAAATCACAACTCCCGCCGCATGGGTGGAACAATGGCGCTGCAACCCTTCCAGACTCCTGGCGATATCGAGTAACTCCGCAATTTTGGCGTTTTCCTTACGCAGTTTGGCGAACTGTTTTTCTTCCTTGAATGCGTCATCCAAAGTGACATTCAATTTGTTCGGCACCAGTTTGGCAAGCTTATCCACCTCGCCGTAGGTCATATCTAACACTCGACCCACATCACGGATCACCCCTTTGGCGTTCATGCTGCCAAAGGTGATGATCTGCGTCACGTTCTGGTTGCCACCGTATTTTTCCGTTACATATTTAATGACGTCATCACGTCCATCCATACAAAAATCAATATCGATGTCCGGCATGCTCACCCGTTCTGGATTCAAAAAACGTTCAAACAGTAGACCGTATTGCATTGGATCAATGTCGGTGATCTTCAGAGCATAAGCCACAAGGCTGCCCGCCGCGGAACCTCGACCCGGCCCAACGGGAATATCTTTTTCCTTCGCATATTTGATGAAATCCCACACAATCAGGAAATAACCGGGATACCCCATTCGTTTAATGATACCCAATTCCTCGTCCAACCGCTTTTCATAGGTGGTTTTATCAAAATTGGTTCCTAACCGGTCCAACTCCCCAAACCTCTCTATAAGCCCTTCGTGCGATATCTCTTCCAGATATGTTTCTAACGTATAAGATTCTGGCACCGGATAATCTGGCAAATTGAGTTTATCGAACTCTAATTCCAATTCACAACGCTCAGCAATCTTAAGGGTATTTGTGATAGCTTCCGGTGTTTCCTTGAACAACTCCACCATCTCTTGAGGAGACTTAAAATAAAATTCAGCCGCCGGATATTGCATTCGGTAAGGATCGGTGATGGTTTTTCCTGTTTGCAAACAAAGAAGAATCTCATGCGCACGAAAATCTTCTTTATCCAAATAATGGCAGTTGTTTGTCGCAACTATGGGAATGTCAAGTTTTCTCCCAATTTTTATGATTTCCTTGTTGATGTGATCCTGGTTTTCCAATCCGTGATTTTGCAGTTCGAGAAAAAAATTATTCGGACCCATGATCTCCGCATATTGAGTCGCAACCTTGGTGGCGCGCGGAACATTTTCGCGATTGACATTATGCGCTACCTCCCCCCGGATACAAGAACTCAAGGCAATCAAACCCTCAGAATATTCTGCAAGCAGTTCTTTATCAATACGCGGCTTGTAATAGAACCCTTCCAGATACCCCTTGGTGATCAGACGTAACAGGTTTTTGTATCCCCTTTGGTTTTCCGAAAGCAGAATCAGGTGATATGACGCATCGCGTAAATTGTCTTTGGATTTTTTTTCGTGACGGCTCTCAGGAGCAACATACACCTCACAGCCAAGAATGGGTTTTATACCGTTTTTTTTGGCGGTGTTGTAAAACTCAATAGCGCCAAACATATTGCCGTGATCCGTCATGGCAACCGCAGGCATACCAAACTCAGCTGCCCTTTTGATTAGTGGTTCATGGCGAATGGAAGCGTCAAGTAAACTATAGGAAGTATGAAGATGCAGGTGAACAAAATTGCTCATAATCCTATTTAATACCAGTTTAAAATCCTTTTATCAACCAGCACAAATAAGAACCAATAAATCAATTGAGCCCAAGTAATCACTATCTAAGAAACTTATTCGATTAGGCCTTTCCTTAGAGCTTTTCAACCTAGGTTTGATCTTTCAAATAAAATCCATTAGAGTGCTGAGTCATTCATGAAAATATTATTCTGGATGCTTCTCATATGGAAGACGTGAGCTTTGAACACACCATATCGGCAAATCTTGTCGACGACGGCAAACTTTTAGACTTGGAAGACAAAAATATCGGCATCGAAGAGTTGCGCCTTTTGGCAGCCAGCGAAGAGTTATCAGGCGTGGAACAACTTTATCTCAGTCAAAATCAACTTTGCGGTGAAGCTATTGAAA
>UINC01001411.1_pt1 | contig 22154 bp, 20 predicted proteins | sample 5385821 | NCBI WGS metagenome assembly UINC01 (sample SAMEA4666929, study PRJEB26691) | marine metagenome | isolation source: Pacific Ocean | place: Pacific Ocean | collected 2011-10-13 | reverse complement strand
ACCTGGCGCAGTTCGAGAAGGAATTTAATGATGACCTCGCCGTCATCGCCCACGGTGTGGATCACGTCGGTGGTCCCGCCACCTGCCGCAGCGCCTCCGCCTGCCGCGGAGATGGACTCGGCGGTGAGCTTGGCCGTCTGCTGCTGGGTCAGCTTGATGTTCGCCTCCATCAGGTCGAGGGCGGTCTCGAGCCGCTCGAAGCGGTCCTTGACCAAGTCGACTAGCTCGGGCAGCATCTCCGGGTGCTGGTCCCCCTGGGGGTCGCCGAGGATGCCGACCCTCGTTCCAGCGGGCGCGAACAGCCACGCCTCGAGGTCGGTTGGCCTGAACTCGGAGGGGATGTCCACGTGCTCGACGGTCAGTTTCGCGACCTTGTCTAGCCTAGATACCATGCCAGGATCGGCGTCGGAGTCAGGGGAGGATGAGAATCTGTCCAACAGACCCATTCGAGCACCTCATGCCAACATCTCCCTTTCAAGCCCCAAGGCTCTCCCTCCTAATCACATCAGGGAACTGCCGAGGACGAGGGAGTCTATCTCTAGGGTGGATAGCGTCTCCCCACCGCCGTCGACTACAATCCTCATGTCCAGGGTTGACCCTACTCCCGCCTCGGCGTCGCACCCAGGCTCCAGTCCCGCCGCGAAGTCAAGAGCAGAGACTGTGGTGCCGTCGGCGCTCGCGTCGGTTGCAGTAAGGGTAATCGTGAACTTAAAGGTAGATCCTGCCCCAATCTCGGTTCCATCGGCGATGAGTGAGCCGTCCAGCTCCACTGCGTCAGCGGTTCCCGAGTCTATGACAGCGAACGAATCGGAGTCGTCGGTGTAGGTCACCTTGCAAGCGATGTAGTAGGTGATGTCGCCTTGCGCGACCCCAATCGAGCCCGAGGCTATCCTCGCGATGACATCCATGGTCGCGACGTCGGTGTTGCCCGTGGCGGTGGTGAGCGGGTCGGCAGTGGTCTTGACGAAGACGTCGAGGATCGATACCTTGCCGGAAATCTGCTTCCTGGTGTCGTCGCTGGTGGACTCTGCGTTCTGCTGCAGCTCCTCTGCAGTCTTGATGATTATCGTCGAGGCCACTGCGGCCACTAGAATCAGGGCGATGAAGACAATCATCGCGCCGATACCTATCGAGCCCGACTCGTCGTCCCTCGTGGCGAGGTGTTTCGGGGTAGCGTCCTGAGGCATCAGACCACCGCCTTGCCCGACACGACCGAGTCGATGTTGAGCTCCGAGACGGTGGTACCGCCACCGTCGACCATGATCTTCATCAGGAGGGTCTCTCCGACCCCCGCGTTGTCCTTGCAGGGACCGCTGTCCGCAACTCCCTCAGCAGCGTTCTTGTCCAGGTCTACGTCGAACTTGAAGGTCGTTCCTGCAGTGAGCTCGTCCGTGGGCTCGTAGGCGTCCCCATCCAGCCGCTCCGCGTTAGCCTCCGTCCATGTGTTGTCGCTTCCGTCGTTGTTGTCGGAGCCCGTGGCGTCGCCGGTGGAAATGGTCTGCCCCCACGGGGCGTCGAGTCCCAGGTTGGCTGTGACCAAACCATAGGTGGTCGAGTCACCACAGATGACCAGGAACGCGACGTTGTTGACGAGGACGTCCATCGACCCCGAGGCCACCTTGGCGACTACCTGCATGCTGTTGATGTCGGTCCCGTCACTCCCGTTCACGATGACTTGGATGATGCTAATCTTACCCGAAATCTCCTTCCTCGTGTCATCGCTTGTTGACTCGGCGTTCTGCTGCAGTTCCTCTGCAGTCTTGATGATTATAGTCGAGGCCACTGCGGCCACTAGAATCAGGGCGATGAAAACGATCATCGCGCCGATACCTATCGAGCCTGCCTCTCCGTCTCTGTCTGTTCTTTGGTATTCGTCGTTCATACGAGTGTCACCTGTGGGTCGATGTGGACAGTATTCGCTTATCATATTAGTGGAGTCCGAGCGGCAAATGGCCACCCGGTGATGTAAATCATCCTGAGATTCCCACGCTCTGATTCACGTTCAGGACCTCGACAGGGGTGTGCACCACGCCGCCCGGACCCAAGTTCTCCACGAGGGGCAGCCTCATCGTCACGAATCCCGCCGGCATCCACGGGTCGAGGAGCAGCCCCTGCATCGCCTTCGGGGTCCTGTTCTCGACCCGGATCTGGACGTCGATCTCGCCGTAGTTGACCATGTAGCCCGTGGTCACGGAGATGCTGGTGCCGAGCAGCGAGGTCTGGGGGAACGAGCCGGAGGGCCTGATCTCGATTCCTATCTCGATGAATCCCTCGGGGGGGATCTCGGGAATCTCGGTCATCCTCGGTGTGGCGGACCACCCGAACGGGACCGGGGGGTCCATCCTCATCGGCGCGATGTTGTTGTCGCCGAGGTTCTCGATGGTGATTACCATCAGCCCGTGTCCGAGACCCTCGGGCCAGTTGGTGCCAATCGAGAGGAAGAAGCGGTTCACGAGGAACGGGCTGGCGGCCTCGGCCACAGAGACCGGGCCGAGCGCGGTAATTGCCTTCTCGAAGGACTCGGCGGCGGTTTGCAGGTCGTCTTTCTCCAAACTCGATCTGCCCTGCCTGACCAAGGTGAGGGCGATGTCCTCGGTGTCGCTGAGCTCCCCCAGCTCGTTGAGGTGTCGATTGAGGGTGGAGAGCGAGCGTTCCAGCCCCTCTGGCCCGAGCGCCGCAACGGCCTTCTCCAGAGTGTCGGACGCAGCGCCCCAGTTCCCCTCTCTCAAGAACTGCAGCCCTACGGTGGTGAGGTCCCGGGACGTTAGGTCTCCCTCGGTCATCTCACCCAGCTCCTCGAGCGATCTCTCAAGCGCCTTGAGAGCCCTGTAGAGGCCGAGGACCTGCTCCTCGAGGAAGTCCGCCTCCTTGCTGAGCTTCTTGAGTTTCCTAGTGGCCCGCAAGGGACGGTTGCGCCAAATGGAGTGCTGTATGCTCAGGGCCTCGTCCTCGATGTAGTCAAGGACCTTGAGAGTGGCTTCGGCCCCTCCCACCCCACTAGACCGAGGCCTGCCGTCCTTCGCCATCTCAGTTGCCCCCCGTCCCTGGCTCAGAATCAGAGCCGACGCTGCCGAGGATCTTCTTGATCTTGATTGCCCTGAGCTCGATCTCGGCCAGTTCACCGTAGAGCCTGTCATACGATTTGTCGAGGAATCTCAGTATAAAGTGAACTAGTAGTGGGGAGCCTAGGAGGAACAGCAGGAGCATTCCTAGAGATAGGATGTCCATGTTGATGGCGAGCGCTGGAGTGATGAGGACGAAGGGCAGGAATGCGTAGGGAGCACAGGAGATGATTGCTCTGAGCTCCTTGCGGGTGTTGGCTTGCTCCTTGTCGTGGTCCTCCAAGACGGAGCGAGAACCGATTCTCGCCTTCTTCCTGTCGTCGTGGATGGTCTGCAGTTCGGCCGAGCTTATCCACGCCACGACACCCGCGAAGACGATTGAGGCGCCGGCACCCACCGCAATCGACCAGGACGCGAAGTTGGCCAGCGACAATGTTCCGAAGGCTGCAGAGGCGAGATATGCGGACATGTGCAAGTGGTTTGGATTCTCGTCGAGGCCCCTGCGTAGGAAGGAAAATGCAGCTAGGAGGAGGAGAAGCCCGAGAACGGCGACCACGGGCAGGGTGATTGGGAAGCCACTGAGGTTCAAGACTACGCTGGGCGGCCCCCAGGAGGAAATCTCCAATGACGCCGAGGCGTTGTCGTTGGTTGCGTTGTTGCCCCAGATAGTGGAAATGGTGCCCGACAAGAATGCTTGGCAGTTGAAAGGCATGGAGGTGCTCCACCATGGCAGCGGGTCGGTCTGCACGACCCAATTAGCGCTGAAGTTACCGCTGGGGGCCAAGGGGGGTACAGTAATCGTCTGGAGGGATGTGACAGTGGCGTAGTTCCCCTGGCAAAATAGGGTCACATCCGTGCCTATTGGCATCATGGCGTTGCCGGCGTTGATGACTGTCACGGTTACAGCGGTCTGCGAGCCCTCGACGTTGGTCCCGTTGAACTCAATGCTCTCTATCAACGGGTCGGACGCCTCGGTCATCCTCAGCTGCACGGTGAAGTCCGTCCAGAACTCAGGGGTGTCGGCCTCATTTGGGTTCTTCAGCCTGAGCTCGATGTTCCATCCATCTCCAGGTGCTAGAGTCTTCTTGTCCGGGAGGATGACTTGGATGGTTATGGTCCCGCCACCGTAGGGCGTAACGGTGTCTAGGTCGAAGCCCGAGGTGCAGATTTGGTTGTCCGGCGACCCGATGCCCGGCGCTTCCTCAGAGGACACCAAGAGACATCGTCCATCGATGTCGAAGGCCCAGTTGGTGTAGGGGTGATTCCAGTAGTCGACGAGCCTCACGGGGTCCGAGGCCAGAGAGAGGTTGTAGGCCACGGCCACTGAGTTGGAGAAGGTCTGGCTGGGCACATGCTGCCACGGAATCTGTATCTCGATGCAGGAGGCGCCGCAGTCGAAAGGCCCGTCGGCGTCCAACTCGTACACGTCGTCGGCGTGTACCCGGACAACTTGGATGTCAGTAATCAACTCGATTGGGTCCAATTCTATTCCTTCAGGTCGGAATATAACGGACAGGGTGGCGTCCTCGCCTAGGTAGTGATCGTTTTTCAGTGGGGTCACAGTGACTTCCAGAGTCGCTGACTCGCCGATCTGCAGATTGATCCAAGAAGTGCTGGTACTGCTAGTCAGGGAAACGCTGAATCTACCTGGCTCGTCTTCATCGAGATCCCAGTCGAACGAGATTGTCACTGGGGCGTTGCCGGCGTTCTCGATCTGGTACTGCACTGTCCTCGGCACGCTTGGCAGAATCGCAATCCTGTCGGGTTGACTGAGGATGTTCAACGCGAAGACGGGGAGGATCGTGACGGTGATGTTAGAGGTGCCGATCACTATGTTGTCCGTGATGTTTAGCACTTGTATTGTGACCTCGTAGATCTCATCGGCAGCGAGGATCGAGCCCGGCTCGAGAGGGGGCAGGGTAATGCTCACCTCAACACTGACACCCTGCTCAACACCACTACTCGGCTCAATTGCTATGTTGGAGTCGTTTACAGACGTGTTCCAGTTCTCTGGAGTAAGCGCTGTGACGTTGACCACCTCTAGGAGGTTGCCGTTGTTGACTAGGCTGATCGGTACCCGGATGGTGGACCCAGGTATTGCAGTGTACTCCTGGTTCATGTAGAAGTTGATGAAGTGGAATGGATTCGCCTTGACAATGACGCCGCTGCGGTCCAACTCCGTTCCATTGCTAGAAACTGCTAACTCGAACTTATTCTCCCTGTCGGCCCTTGCTTCCATTCCTACCATGGCGTAGATACGAACGATGGCCTGGCCTCCCGCAGCGACCGTTTGTGTCTTGGAGGGTTGGTCGGTGAGGTCGTCGGCGAATGTCACTTGGATTATGCAGTCAACTAACGGGTCGCAGACTTCCCCCTGCTCATTGAGGTTGTACAACTCCAGATCGAAGGTCTTGTTCGAGTTTCCGCTGTTGTTGAGCAGGAGCATGATGGTCGACTGAGCCATCCTGTCAAGAGTGGCCGTGGCGTTGGCTGGGCTCAGTTCCGCAGAAACGAGTTCGGTGAGTTGGAAGTATGCCGGAGCGTAGGAGAGCATCTCCCCGGTATCAGTTGAGTTGACCATCACCCAAACCTCGTGTATCGTGTCAGCGCTGGCTATTGAGGGGGGAGTGGCCGTTACTGTAAATGACGTCGCATCGGAGTCATCGGCGCCCGCTTCAAACGGATAGAGGTCGGTCCTCGACTTCATTTCATTCACCGCGGGTTTGCTGACTTGTATGGACCACCCATCGACTGGCACGTAGCCAATAGTGAAGTTATCGGGGGCGTTGCCGATGTTCTTCATTGACATGGTTGCCGGTATGGGAGTCCCTGGGTCCCCGGTTGCGACGCTGCCGGACACCAATTCGGCTCCTCTGGTCTTGTCGATTTTGTAGGATGACGTTGCTGAGGCATTCTTTGAGACGGTGCCACCGAAACTGCCCCAATCAGACGTAGCCGTGAAGCTGAACGAGAACCTCCCAGCGGCGGGGTAGGGGAAAGTGACGCTGTTCGAGTGCTGATGCGTGACTGATACGACACCGTAACCAATCTCCCCTGGAGTTAGGTCCATCGTAGTGGGTGTGATCGACGCGAAGTACCTGTCTGCCTCCTTGCCACTGACGCTTGGAAGATTGGAGCCGATAGTGAACGCCTTGCCAGTCGTATCGGTGCCTACTACTTCCGGGGCTAAGTTCACTGTGGCTTGGGTGTTGCTGGAGCCCAGATTGTGCACCAACTCGACTTGGAAGTCGATGTACCGGTCCGTGGAGGTGCCGCTCAAGATCTGCTCGGCGGTGACATTCGCCGGTGCCCCTGTTATTTCTATAGCAATCTCCACCATGGGCGAGATGATGAGGGTGGTCGTGTTGGTTGAAGGGAGGCCGCCCTCGACGGGTATGGCTTGGATGCCGAGTTCAATCTGAAGGTCGGCCCCAATCTTCCAAGCCGGGTCCAAGGGCATTTTCATTCTGGGCGTCGTAATCGTGACCGGGATAATCCTAGTCTCGTTGGGTGAGACTATGTCGGTCATAGTCACCGGCGAGTCGATCGTCCAATAGGGAACTGCCTCGGTGGTGGCGACATAGATCTGGAATTGGGCGGGGGCGGTCCCGGTGTTCTTGAGGGTGTAGTCGAGGGTCCTGGACTCACCCGGGGTGAGGTTCGCGAACTCGGGGCCGTCGTCGTGGCTATGATTCTGAAGTATCTCGGACTGGTACAGGCCGCCAGCCATAACTACGGAACTCGCAGTGAGCACGTAACCCGCAGCGTGGCTCTGCACAGCGATGGTGACTCGCACCGATTCGGAGATGGTTGCGTCGGCCGGGACCTCGACGGAAATCGGGATGGCCACGGCGACACCGGAGTCCACGAACAACGGTTCACCTGCGGAATAGAGGGTGTCCGAGACGTTTGCCCAATACTCGCCGGGGGAGGATGTGTTACTCTGGGTGACGGTGAAGTTGTCCCCCTCGTCACCGGAGTTCTGCAGTATGAAGTTCAGAATCGTCATACCACCGGGGTCGATGTTCCTATTGCTCGCGGCTATCAGCGTGGCCCTCAGCGCGATGAACGAGACGGTGCGTGACTCGATGGTGACTGTGCTCTGAGTCCCAGAGGGGCCTGTGATCAGTAGGTTTCCCGCCAAAGTGTAGGTTCCCTCTAGGTTCGTGCCGTCGAAGCTGAGGGAGAGGTTCTGAGGCTCGGGCGGATTGGCGAGGCTCCCTGCTGACGCCTCCGCCGTGGTCGATTGAATCTGCATCTGGTCTCCCGACGATGTGGAGGTAAGAGCCAGTTGTGCAGTCACGTTGACCGGCTGGTTGCCCGTGTTAACCACGGTGATGCCACCCAGCCACTGCGCCCTAGCCAGCGTGTCTCCGTTATCTGGCAGGGAGTCTGCGATGGGTAGTGCGTCTTCCACAACCATGACGCTGATACCAGATATGGTCATCTCGTCGTTGCTCGCGTCGGAATCGGTTGAGGTCGACAGGTTAACGTCCCAAACCGCCCTCAATCCGTATCCGGAGCCTGCGGTAGCGTCCCAATAGAGCAGGTGAACCTCTTGCTGTCCGGGGTTGATGCTGATGATCCTTTCATCCACCTCTGCAAAGCCCGAGCCAGTATTGGCCTCGAGGGTCAGGTTTCCGTCTGCGGAAGAGCCGCCGAGGTTCAGTATGCTTACCCGGATGATGTGGGTCTGTGGTGCGAGAGTGGGTACTCCAAGGATCATGGCCGACGGTGTCGTGACGTTCAGGTCGGTCACTGCGACATCTGCATCGGTGGACCTTCCCAATGTTGACTGGGCGCGTGGGTCCACCGAGTGACTGGAAGTCTGTGCGAGCAACGGCAGAACAAACAGCATGACGACAAGGGCCGTTGCTCTCCTCAACCCTGCTACCTCCGATATGATGAGGACTGTTTGCGGACTGAGATTCCGAATATTCCCATTGCTACCGCTCCCCTCCTCGCAGAGGAGACTTGCTATGATTATGAAACAACCGGCGGTAGCATCCGTTTTGACCTAAGCGTCGGGCCTGTTCGACCGATGTTATCAAAAGACAGCGCGCACGTTCGGTCGCGTGGCCATTGACCTATTGTCCGTCGTCATCATCGTCATCGTCCTCGCTGCTACCCTGCATGGCATCTACAGGATAGCCCGTTCCGGGAAGCGTCGAATCATCCTGCCATCCACCCGAACCAATCTGCCGGAACACATCTCCGAAGGAGCTAGGGCAAGACGTCGCAGGAGCGGCTCGAGGAGGGACCGGTCTCTGGTTCCAACCACTACGGAGACCCTCGGCGTAGGGTCATCCCTAGGTGAAGGGGTGCAGGAGGCTGAGGTCAGTAGCCGAGACGTCTCGGTTCTCGAGAAGCGGCTCGAAAGGGAGGGGGCGAAGAGGGGTGCAGTGCAAATCAGCCTAATGTGGAACAACTGGAACGATCTGGACCTCCATCTCATCACCCCCTCCGGGGAGCATATCTACCACGACAACAGGAAGTCGACTTGTGGGGGGGAATTGGACATTGACATGAACTTCAAGCCGACTTCCAAGACTCCCGTCGAGAACATAGTCTGGACTCGGACCCCGCCCGCGGGGGTTTACCGGATAGGCATTCGCCACTACAAGATTCACAAGCGTGGCCTGTTCTCATGGGCTCCACTGCTCTCCAGGCTGCACATGAGAAATGCAACCGACTTCACCGTAAGCGTCTCGATCGGAGAAAGCAAGCGATTCTACGAGGGAACGATAGAGAAGAGTAACGACCTGCAGTTCGTAGCGAAGTTTGCCATCGCTGAACTTGGGGAAGGTGACGAGGAAGGGGCTCCTCGAGAGGCTGCCATAGAGGAGGCTGAGGAGTTTTCCGAGGCCAAGGAAGTCGATGCCCTGCGGCGTAGGGTTGGTACCGTGCAGGACGGAGTTTCTGTCACTCTAAACTGGGATTCGTCCAGTGACTTAGGACTGTCTGTGGTTTCTCCAGATGGAGATGTCATCTCGTTCTTCAGCCCAGATGGGTCGACAGGAGGCTCCTTCGACATCGACGGCTACAATCCGAACGAGGGCATGCAGGTGGTGTCATGGTCCAAGGACCCCCCAGTAGGAATCTATTCGGTCAAGGTCCAGCACTTCGAAGCAGAGGGCGAGGAAGGGGATACGGAGTTCACGGTCTCGATCAACAACCGTGGAGACGTGGGGGAGATTTCGGGTACCATTAGCAGCGACGGATCTCAGGTCGAAGCTGGAACCTTCGAAGTGAGTTGATTACCACTCTACTCCTTGGATGTCCAAGAACCTAGCCATCCAACTCAGTTTCTGGAGTTTTGTTTGCTCTTGGGTGGCCCCCGACCAACGTCCAACAAGATCGGTCCTCGTCCCTAGCACTGATATTCGGTCCGTTCTCACACCGAGCGCCCTGAGGAAACAGACTGCTCTGTCCCCATCGGTGAAGCCCCCGGGGTTGTGCATCCCATCAATGGCCTTGGGAACCTGATGCGTTAACACGAGGCTGGGTGGGTTCGCCATGGTCTCGGCGATGTCCAACAATGCACTCCAGTCTTGCTTGTTGTCACCATGGGCGTGGAGAATGAAAGGGACGGATCGCTTGACCGCCTGTTCTGTCCCATCCCCCCCATCGGCATCACTCACGACGCAGACTAGCCGTGACCACGCCTTCTCTGACAGCGAACCGGGTAACTCGGAGAGTACCCCAGAAGCACCGTCGGCGGCTACGAATAGAGTCGGGCGTTCGAGAGTTGGGATCAATTCAATGGGCTCTATTGCGGAACCGAGAACTGCTATCTCAGAATTTCTGATAACCAGCCTTCGGAAGAGTCGTGCTAGGGCTACAAGGCGGTTGTGCCTAGCCCACATATCAATTTCCGATTCCTCGACTCGCGCGAGCAGGAGCTCGGCGCTATCCACGTCGTCACCAAGGTCCCAATCGAAGAACTCGCGGACTTCGTCCTGTAGCTCAATCAATACTGGGTCAACGGGCGATAGGTCTGTTGGTCCTTCGCGGCTTGTCATGCTCCAGTGGAAGGGCTAGGTGAGTATTGAAGAACCCTCGCGGACTATTGTCACCCATGCCCATGCCCCTCGTCCTTCCGCGTATCGACGACGACGGGCTGCTCGCCCGTTACCCGTTTCTTCCTCAGGGCAGCGAGTTCATCAAGAGGGTGCTGGAGGAAAACGGAATTTCGATTGAGGAACTAATAGAGGCCCCGTGGCTCGAGGATGTAAGGGTCAGGGGTCGAATCAGGTTAGTGGATTCGGTGCTTCAAGAGGACGGAATCGATGAGTCCTCAACCATTGATATATCGACCGAGATTGGGAGGATGACGGAAGCCCTCTCATTCCTCCACGCGATGCTAGTTGTTTGCGCCTCGTTCGATGAGAGGCTGCTCGCGAGGTGGATCGAGGGGGAGGCTGGCAGAGCCGACCGCCTTCTGGGAATCGATAGTGATAGTTTTCCCTTGATCTCTGGTTCGTACCTCTCCGGCATCAGAGCTGATGGTAATGGGGCTAGGGACGTGGAGTATTGGGTCCCACTAGCTGATTTCGTCGAATTGTGCCCGCGCATCTCGGGCAACTACTGGAGGCTGGTAAACAGGCCTGTGATTGATGGGTGGGTATGCTTGGATGCAGGGGCTGGGGAATCAAGCAGAGAGAGGACTGCAAGGCTAATCAAGGAAAGAATTCGAGAGCATCTTCACCAAGGTTGCCTAGATAGAATGGAACGGATGGACGACGAGTTCGCGGCAAGGTTCGCTGAACCAGTTGAGCGCATCACGGGCCTCCTATCAGAACGCGTCGAGGCTGAGATGCCGATGACCGCTGCAATTCGTGAGGATTGGCCGCCATGCTTCGAATCGGCAGTCTCCGAGTTGAACCAAGGGGTCAATGTCAACCATGTAGGCCGGGTATTCCTAGCAGCATTCTCACGGGCCCTCGGGCTCCCGCGGGAACAGACTTGCAACTTCTTTGCCAATGCCCCTGACTATGATGCCGATACCACTACCTACCAGGTGAATCAAATTTACGAACGCGGGTACACCCCCCACGGATGCCCGGCACTGAAGACGAATGCTAGATGTCCCGTTCAAGTGGGGGACGACCCGCTATGCGATCAAGAGTGGATGACGCATCCCCTGAAGTACATCAGGGCCAAGCAGAGGCGGCGATATCAAGACACGGTCACGCCCGAGGCTCCAGTAGACGAGGGGAAGGGGAGCAGTTCGGCCAATTCCTCATAAGTGGAAGGACCCCAAGTGCGAGCATACGGAGGGGACCATGGTTCGCACGCTCGTCCTGACAATCGATAGGGACAACGACCTCGGTGTCAAGGCTGGAATCAGGGGGCCAGTGGTAGGACGCAAATCCACGCTGACTGCCGCCTTGAGGCTGGGCATTGCTGATCCCGAGGAATCCGACACCAACGCGATACTGGGTGCGCTACACCACCACGACCGCCTAGTTGAGGGTGCAGAGGCCAATGACGAGGTCGAAATCGCCATCGTCACCGGCGACGTTAGGGTCGGTCCGAGGAGCGATCGGGCAATCGCCAGCCAGCTGGACGAGGTCATTCAAGAATTCCAGCCCGACAGTGCACTTCTGGTTACGGATGGTGCAGACGACGAAGCGTCTCTGCCAATCATTACTTCGAGGATAAGGGTCGATACTGTAGAGAAGATAATCGTCAGGCAGTCTAAGGGTATAGAGGGGACATACTACTACATCATCAAGGCCGTGGAGGACCCTAGGTTCCGGGCTCGACTGCTGGTTCCGTTGGCCGTGTTCCTGATGATTCTAGGCCTTGGGCTTATCTTGCCAAATGGCATCATGCTCATCGGGGCGCTACCACTCATTATCGGAATCTGGCTCCTCGGAAAGGGGCTTGGGTGGGAACAGCAGATGGAACGCCTGATGATGGACATGAGGGAGAGCGCAACGGGGGGACTCTTCTCCTCATTGCTCTGGGGGCTCTCAATCGTTTCACTACTCCTCGCGGTGCTCCTCTCATACCAGAAAATGACTGGACCCACCCCCGATGAGGGACTCCTGTGGCTAATCACCAAAACTCTCGATGATGTTCTCCCATGGATCCTGATCTCGCTGTTCTCGTTCGCACTCTCCCTAGGTGTCTTACGCTGGAAGGAAGGCACCTTCACTGGGCGGAGCGTGCTGCTCGTCGGTCTGAGTGGCGTGGTCTACACCTTCGCGGACGCGATACTCAAGGTTGCTCTCCAAGTCATCACCCAAGGTGACTACGTCCTCGTGGTCTCGCAGGTCTCGGAAGATTGGGGGCTCCCAATATTCTCTATCGTGCTCTACTATTTTCTTAGGACTGTGGTTCAATCATTCTCCGAAGATGATGATCTGGGTTCTGGAAACAGGTTCTGGGGAGTTTGAGAGACCCGGCTATTCTGTATGAGCGTTGGGAATATTGAAATTTCTCGGTAGTTATAGGTCGTCGCAGCATGGGAAACGCCGAAGCTGAAATCGTCTGGACGGGGTCGAGAGAGCGAGCCGAGGCTCTCTTGGCAGCCGTCACCCCCGACGACCCGGACGATTTCGAGGCGTCGTTGTCACTAGGTGAGGGAGGTGTCGAACTACGAATCACCGTGCCGTCTGGGAGCTTGAGAAGGACGCGGTCGACTGTGGATGACATTCTCGCCTGCCTTGCCGCTGCGGAGTCAGGCCTAGACGCAGTCGAGTGATGGTGCCGATTGCCTAACGGTGCTTCGCACCATTCAATACATGGCGTCGTCACGTAATCCCGTGAAAACCATCCCACATGACCGATCCTCCCTGCTCTGGTCGGGTGACTTGGAGACAGGGGGGCCCACTGACCTCTTCCTCAATTCAATCGACGGCTGGGTGGATGCGATGGTCGCAGATGAGCATGGGGGTGGGGACGGTCCCGAGGGAAAGGTCGGGGCGAGGGTTGTTTCTCGACAGACCGGGAGAATCTGCGGCAGACCAGTTGTCGAGCGCCTATTGGAACGTCACTTCCACGGATGCGAGGTCGAGTGGCATGTCAGCGAGGGGGGCGAAATATCCGAAGGAGACGTAATCCTCGAACTTAGGGGAAGCTATGTCCAAGCCCTCCAAGCCGAGCGAATTCTACTGAACATCCTAGGCGGTCTTTCGGGAATAGCCACAAATGTGGCTCTTTGGTCGGAGGCCGCAGGAGAAATCGACGTTGCCGCCACAAGAAAGGCTGATTGGGGGCTTCTTCACAAATGGGCCGTCCATGTCGGAGGTGGCCTCACACACAGATTGAGTAGAGGCGATGCGCTAATGATTAAGGAGAACGACATCGCTGCAATGAGATTGCATGGGGAAGGCGATGCAGAAGCGTTGAGGAGGGTTGTGATGTCAATGGACATGGACGAACACTCAGATTTTACCGTGTTCGAAGTCCGAGAGGTCAATCAGGCGTTGGTGGTGGCCTCGGCTTGGGACCATGTACAGAAAATGAGGGGCGGATCTGACAGGGTCGTCATACTGCTAGACAACATGGGGCCCGTGGGGGCTCGTCAGGTTAACGAGGTGCTATCCGAAAGCGGTCTACGGCATCGGTGTGTGCTTGAGGGCTCTGGCGGAGTGGATTTGGACTCGTTGTCGGAATGGAACGAAAGCGGCGTCGACATCGTCTCTTCGAGCGCCCTCAATAGGGGGGTCGTACCCCTCGATCTCTCAATGCTCTTTGAGGGGGGATCTTGAATGGCAGAAATACCGGAGAGCCACCCTCGGAGGAATTCCCTATTGACTAGGCAGAAGCTTGTCGATGCCGCAGCAAAAGGTCTGCTAGCCGAGTCGGCAATGATAGCCCAAGGCCGTGGTGAGGCTTACGACTACCTTCTAGGTGAGCAAACGTCTGAGTCCGCTCTCCTCGCCATACGGGAGGTGGCGGCTCGGCTTCGTGCGGCTGTGCGACCCGTAATCTCAGTCAATGGTAACACTGTGGTGCTCGCAGGTGAGAGTCTGATTCGCGTGGCCGCCGCAATCAGGTGTCCCATAGAAGTAAATCTGTACTATCGCAGTCCGGAGAGAATCGAGGGTCTGCTATCACTCCTTTCAGAGCAGCGAGAGGGGCTAAAGGGCGAAGGAGCTCCCCAAGGATTCTCGGGAAACTGGTTAAACGCGGTTGGTTCAGTACGGCTGATGGGCGCGGAAGGGGATGGTCGGATAGAGGGATTGGGGGGGCCTCGCTCCATTTGCAGCGCAGAGGGCATTGAGAGCGCGGACACAGTTCTCGTTCCGCTTGAGGACGGTGATCGTTGCGAGGCCCTGATCGCCCTTGGCAAGGAGGTCCTGGTAATCGATCTGAACCCACTCTCTAGGACTTCAATGATGGCATCGGTGACTGTTGTAGATGAGGTAGCTAGGGCTTCTGAGGCTCTGGTGGGAGAGGTCATCGCTTGCCAGAGAGGACCTTCGCAGTGGGACAACCAACGAGTGCTTCGTGACGCTCTAGATACCATGGCAGGTGCTCTTGAGCGCATCTAGGCATTCTGTTTCTTGAGCAAATCTGCACAACGTAGGGCTATAGCCTCACCGACTTCAGAGGTCGATGCTTTTCCGCCGAGGTCGTACGTAACGGGACCACCTGACGCGAGGTGCTCTGAGATTGCTCGTTCTAACACGTCCGAGCAAATTGTCGCGTCAGAATCGTCGTGACGCGAGCCGAGGGTGTCGAACATCAACTGAACGGAGGAGATTGCAGCAATGGGGTTGACCTTGTTCTGGCCTGCATACTTTGGTGAAGAACCGTGTACCGGTTCGAACAGCATGTGTTGATCGCCGATATTGGCACTGGCTGCCATTCCCATACCACCTTGCAAGACTGAAGCAAGATCAGTGGCGATGTCACCGAACATGTTAGGGAGTACGACGACGTCCAAGTCCTCTGGATTTCGGACCAGCCACATCGTGAACGCGTCGATGTAGGCCTCGTTGGATTCGATACCTCCGTGCTCTCCCGCGACCTCCCTGAAGACTTCCCTGAAAAGGCGGCACCCCCTTGTGACGTTGCTCTTGTCAACGCACGTCACCTTCTGGGGAATCCCCATGCGGGATTCACGGTGATTTGCGAGATTGAAGGCGAACCTGATGACTCGCTCGCTGCCCTTACGAGAAATAGGCCTAACGTCCCATGCGACGTGCCCATTCAGCCCGGGGAAATGATCGATGACGATAGGTTCGTCCTTCTCTCCACCCTGAGCAGCTCGGGCGGATCGGCGGAGCAGGGCGTGATAGAGTCCTTCGGTGTTCTCCCTGACTAGAACCATGTCAACTAGATCTGGGTCCCATACGTCTTTGTGCATTCCGTGCACCTTGTGATGGACCCCCGGGAACAACTTGACTGGTCTCACGTTGGCGTATAGGTTGAGGGCGGATCTCAAGCCGAGGAGGACTTGTCCCCCTGCTATATCGCCATTGGGCAGTTTGGCGCCTGGCCAGCCCACGGCACCGACTATAATGGCGTCAGAATTGTCTCGGCAGTGCTCGAACGAGCCGTCGGGCCACTCCTCCCCTGTATCCAGATAGTGTTGGCCGCCGCAGGGTATCTCGGTTATGTCGAACGAGAGTGGGCCGAACTGCTCGAATACGGCTATGACTCGTTTGGCCTCGGAAATTACCTCTCGACCCGTACCGTCGCCGGGCAAGATGGTCAAACGGTAGGGCGTCATCGGTAGGGGCACCTGCTTTTCATTCATCAATTCAACCCATGAGTCATCAGGTATTGGCTGTGGGATAATTCATAGACGGTCAAGTGGCACGGCCCAGCACATGGACCGTGTTCCTGAGGACGGAAAGAAGGAGCCAAGAATTGACGTCAGGACTCTTCCAGATTCCGTTGCGCGATTGTGGGAGACGATGCTGCGACTCGATCCTCAATGGGATCTGTCCAAGTGGCTGGACGAGAGGGCGACGGAAGAGCTTGAATTGGTCGAGGTCCACCTCGGTAGGGAACGTCTCAGACTTGAACAACGACTTCACAGAATAGAGACGTTAGTGAGGAAGCTGAAGAGGAAGCGGGAGGCCGCGCAGGGGACTTCATGGACAGATCCCCATCAAAGGAACCTGTTCGATGTCTACGAGCCGGCAACCCAAGTCAAGAGTATGGGGGGCCAGCAGCCTGAAGAGGTCGTCCCCCTCGTTGATTTTGGTGCACTAGGAACCGAAGATGACCCCCTACTCACCATCGTCTCAGAGCACATCATGAGTATTATTGAAGAAGCTGGCGCAGCCAAAACCGAAATCCATTTTGATGAGATCAGTAATGCTCTGGAACCATTGGGTATCAGGGTGGACGAGATCGATGAGGCTTTGGCCTGGCTGCTGCAGAGGAGAATGGTCATCGAGTTGGGCCAAGATGTCTTCGGGATAGATGGCTAACCCGCAGCCAATACTCCCATACAACCCTTGAAAGAAGATGCGGCTTTGGGCGGTATGCGTATCATGACGAGTGAGACTTCCGGATGGTATGCAAGGCTCGATCATGAGTGCTCTAGCAGGATTCAACAAATCGAGATATGGCTAGATGCTTGGCTACTGGCCACCAAGCAGGGCCAACCAATTGCCGCAACGCTTCCTAGGGGCTGGCCCACGTTACCAGCGGGGTTGCTGGGCGATCCTGGTTCCGTCCTTGACCATCTCCTCGCAAGGCACGAAGCGGAGAGCGATGGGCGTTCGCCTCGTGGTGTCTATGCCACACCAGGGAAGTTCGTAGATGCCATACTATGCGACGAGTTGCACCATGGCAGAAACCGAAAGAAGGAGCCTCCAGCTACACTCTCACTAACTGCACTGCCGCCGAGTTTCAGAGTCTTCGCTGAACAGTTCAATGAGAACATCAGAGGGCAATCATCGGAAGATGACGATAGTCACGAATCGGACGAGTCGCGCACCCTGTCCGGGATTCCCCTTCCCTTCGCTGACCCCTCTGTGGGGGGGGGTCTATTCGCTGATCGCATCCTCAGGATGCACGCGGACAGATGCGGTGGCATGGATGTTCAGCAGCGAAAAGAGGACACGCTCAGGCTTCTGGAAGGATTCCAACTGGTGGATACCTCAGATATCGCAGTGGAGAGCGCTCGGAAGAGGCTCCTGATTGTTCTAGCGCGCCTGAGACTTGTGGATCTCGAAGGAGAGGGGGACGAGTCACTCATAGGTAAGTCAGAGGCCAATCTCATTATCGAGAGCAACGTTCGGTGCGGTGATCCCCTGCGGGGCGAGTGGCCGTGGAACGAAAAACCCAGACTGCTAGTTTCAAGACCTCCCTGGCTTAGAATCAAAGACAGGTTTCGAGGCCACCCCGAAGGTAGTCGGTTGCGCAAACAACTATCCAAAGAACTGCGCCAAATCAAGGGTCCTGACGGAAGCGCTCGGTTCTCGGCAATCAAGGGTAATGTCAACCTGTACAGACTATACATTGAGCGCTCCCTTCAGCTTAGCCAAGAGGGCGGGCGGGTCAGGATGGTCGTCCCTGAGTCTGTCCTTCGTGAGAAAAGTAGTGCCCCACTGAGGAAGCTGATAGTCTCGCAGAACGAGTGGGATAGCGTTTGGTCATTCCCCGAAGACCATCAACTTCCATTTGGTGGGGCCCAAGGCGTTTCCGTGCTTGGTATCACCGTCGCCGGTACTACGGAGGTCCTCACGAGTTTTGGTCCACTTCAATCAAGAGACATCTCCGCTCGCAAGGGCCTCAACAATAAGTCCCCCTTCCTCGAGCTGGAGCGTGGTCCGTGGTCAACCTGGACCGATACCTCTTGGGCGGTGCCAAAAATGCCTAGGTCCGTGCACGAACGAAGCAAGACGCTGAAAGCTATCGGTATCTTGGCAGACAAACCACGCCTTGTCGAAGAGGGTACGTGGCTGAACCCCAGTGGTAAGGCCATACGCGTGAGGGTCGGGGAGGTTGATCGTGGAAATTGGTCAGACTACATATCCTACTGGGATGCCGATTCAGGCGGGTCTCCTTTCATCCGCGGAACGCACATCGAACTGGATGGAGACGTGGTGAGGCTTCGGCATCCCGCTCTCGACCCGAGTGTTCCAGAGGGTGCCCAGTGGAAGCAGGCGATGTGGAATGGGCCCTCCAACATGCGAGGGCCGCCGAGAATCGCCTGCCAGGCGATAATCAACCCCCAATTGAAAAGACGGCTTCTATGGGCAGTCATACCATCCGGATGCGTACTCGGGAACTCTGTGAGTTTCCTTGACCTGCCAAGCCAAGTCGTCGAAAGGCTGGTTGTTGAGTTTGGGAACCTTGAGGAAGGTTTGACCGTGCTCGCATCACATCTCAACTCTGAGGAGTTGGATCTCTGGTCCAAGGCATGGGCGGCTAACAACAACGTCAACAACTACGAAATTGAGACGCTGCCCTTTCCGCCGCTTGAAAGTGCTGCGCCAATTTCGCTATTAGGAAACAATAATGAAATCTGATTTACTCACTTAGGATTTCCTTTTCCTCCTTCCGGAAATAAATGTCCTTCTAATCCAAATGAATTAATATCGGTGCTTCACATACGCTAGGCGTTCCTGTCGCGGGAGTGAGCATTCAGAGGAGGACATAATGGGTATCAATCCGAAAATCGGCATCACAGGACTGCCTAGATCTGGTAAGTCGGCGGTTCTGCAGAAAGTTATCGATATGCTATCCGAGGAAGGAAGTGGATTACGTCGAATGCGTGGTCCGATGCCCCCTGAGCACATCATCGGGGGAATGAGATGCGAGGCCGTCATAGAAGACGGAGAGAGGGTCGGGTTCGCTTGCGTCAACATCCTAACAGGTGAGAAAGGCGTGATGGCCCACAGGGGAATCGACTCCAGAAACAGGATTCTCGGCTACGGAATCGACCCTAGTGAAATCGACAGGGTCGGTGTTCCGGCCATTCTCGACAGTATTGGTAATTGTGAAATCATGGTAATTGACGAGGTGGGTAAGTTCACTGTGGAGAGCGAGGGCTTCGTGAACGCGGTTAGGATGGCACTGGAAAACGACCATCCGACCTTGCTGACACTGCACAAGAAGAGTCGTCACCCCCTTCTGCAGGACATCAGAAGGAGGGACGATGCCAGAATTCTCGAAGTTACCCCAGTAAACAGGTCCCTCCTTCCGTACAAAATCTACAAACTGATTCAAGAGTTGGGATGACGCCCTGCTCGGTCAACTTGATGCGAGAGATACCCGGCAGGGGACCGTGGAATCCTCAGGCGAACGACTCAGGAGATTGTTGATTGGCATCTCCCTCTCCCTATTCCTGATTACCGCACTGGCGATGCTAGACGGTCGACTATTTCCCTCTGGAATCGAAGGTGAAGCGATTACAGAGAGTCCATTGGCAGTGATCGTGGCCGTACTCGCTATTGTCACTGCTGCATTTGCGCTGCTGCTGAACGTCGCGAAGGATTGGCCACACAACTCATTACCGATTGACAAGTGGTTCAGCAGAGAGAAAGAGGGTGCCATGCGCCTGCGCCTCGAAGAGGAGATGGAGGATGCGAGTATAGCGAACTTAGGTTCGAGTTGGGCTAGGATGGAGATGAAGCACCTTGAGTCGAAGCACAGTGAAGAGGAGTAGGGAGCGAAACCTTGACCCACGTTCAGCGCTCGCCACAAGGCGGAGTGGGGGCATGAGCGAGATACCAAAGGAGCTCAGATACACCAAGGAGCATGAGTGGATCAGGAGGGACGGAGGTGACATGGTAATCGGAATCACCGACTTTGCTCAAGATGGCCTATCTGCAGTGGTGTGGGTAGAGCTCCCAGAAGTTGGAACTGAGGTCTCGGCAATGAAGGCGTTCGCAAGCGTGGAGTCGGTTAAGTCAGTTAGCGAAATCTACGCTCCGGTGTCTGGGAAGGTAGTTGCTGTGAACGATAGCCTAGAAGACGCTCCCGAGAAGATTAACGAAGACCCATATGGAGAGGGCTGGATTTGCAGGATGACTGTGTCCCTTGCCTCCGAATTCGAGAATCTCCTAGATGCAGCAGGATACGCTGCATTGATCGGAGAGTGACCATGCAAGAGTCGCACAAACTTCACATCTACGTGGATGGCTCCTGTTCGGAGAATCGCAACGTCACCGCGACTACAAAGGCGGGGTGGGGCTTCTGCGTCATAGAAGGAGACAGTGGCACCGGCAATGGGAAGGGCAATCTTCTTGCCGAGATGCATGGGGAGGTTGTCACCGATTCTGAAGCGGAGGGTCACCTCGGAGCGGAGGTCGGATCGAACAACACTGCCGAGCTCTCTGCTATTGCTCATGCATTGAGGTGGTTGCTTACACAGGTAGGAGTGGTCGCCGCAACAATACGCGGTGATTCGGATTACGCGCTCAAAATCTCGTCTGGAGTCTGGAAGGCGAAGGCAAACCGTGAGCTCGCCAAGAGGGTTCAGAGCCTATGGCATGAGACATCGCTGCACCTGGAGTTGCGTGGGGAGCACGTTGCCGCGCACAGGGGTCATCGCTGGAACGAGAGAGCAGATCACCTGGCCTTCCGTGCGATGCAGAGGGAGAGTCCTTTGCCGCTCCAGTTCTGGAAGCCGGGTATGAGGTAGGGTCAATCCTCTTTGAGGGGGCCTATGCTGAGCATGACGTATGCCGACTGGAGAGCAATTAGCAGCCCGGACAGAGTCAGTAGTAGACCAGTTGGCTCGGGGAGGTGGGGCTGCAACGGGCTGCCGGCGGCCCAAGCAAGAGCGAGCACAAGGGCAGCTACGACCATCTCGATCTTTGCCGACCTTGCAGGGTCCTCCCACAGGTCCAGCCAAGGAATCAATCCCTTGCGCTTGAAGGTCGCCCGATACCATGCGACGTATGCAAGCGACATTCCCAGCAGTCCGATGGCACCTCTGGAGAAACCGGTGTCGTCCCATGGCCCCTTAGGCGATAGTCCTCCGACTAGGGCATCGAGAATCAGTATCGCGGCAATCGCTGCATGGTATCTCCACTCAGGCTCGCTCTCCTCTCCCACGAATTGACGAGGGGGGGATGGCGCTTCAACACGCCGCAGGCATGATGGCTTCCAACCCTCCCGAGAGGTCCGAGGGGTCGCTATGAATCACGCTGTGGGGTTCACGGACATTGAGAGTGCAGCACTGAGGCTGGAGGGAGTCGTCTTTAGGACCCCAGTTGCTAGTTCATCCGAAATCGATGGGCTCGCAGGTCGCGAGGTGCTCATGAAATGCGAGAACCTACAGCATGTGGGTGCGTTCAAGTTCCGAGGAGCAAGCAATGCCGTAGAGCTCCTAGGAAAGGAAGCTGAAAAGGGCATCTGCACCCATAGCAGTGGCAACCACGCTCAAGCCGTCGCCTTAGCAGCAAAGCGCAGAGGCGTGCCGGCATACATCGTGATGCCGGACACAGCACCGAAAATCAAGGTGCAGGGAGTGGTCAGCCACGATGCAGAAATCATCTTCTGCGAACCTACTCTTGAAGCAAGAATCACCACGACCGAAGCCGTATTGGAAAGGACCGGGGCGGTATTTATTCATCCGTTCGACAATCCACATGTAATTGCAGGGCAAGGGACCGCAGCCTTCGAGTTGCTCCAAGAGGTTGGGGGGCTGGATGCAGTGATGGCACCGATAGGTGGTGGTGGTCTCCTCTCCGGCACTTCCATCGCCACCCGAAAGCTTGCTCCCAATGCAATGATATTCGGCGCTGAACCTTCTGGTGCAGATGATGCCGCGCGCTCGCTAGCTGCGGGTGAGCTCATTCCACAGACGAGCCCTGACACCATTTGCGACGGTCTTCTTACTAGCTTGGGCGAGTTGACTTGGCCGATTCTGAGAGACCATCTCGAGGGTATCATTACTGTAAGCGACGACGAGGTTCTCCAAGCCATGAAGCTACTGTACAGTCACTTAGGGATGGTGATAGAACCCAGCGGTGCGACGTGTCTCGCTGCCGTGCTAAAGCCAGAGTTCAAGGAGCGCGAAGATATCGACAAGATTGGAATCATACTATCCGGAGGAAACGTTGACCCGGAGGAGATTCCCCTCTAGCGTTCCCGCAGGAGGAGTCGACTGGAGCACGGGCCGGGATTTGCACCCGGGTCCATGGATCTGCAGTCCATTGCATA